>WNFL01226295.1_pt2 | contig 40541 bp, 53 predicted proteins | sample 5400361 | NCBI WGS metagenome assembly WNFL01 (sample SAMN13153351, study PRJNA577476) | soil metagenome | isolation source: 40 cm soil on Douglas fir-dominated hillslope | place: USA:California | collected 2013-09-17 | reverse complement strand
AGCTGAATTTTAGGATTCATAGTTGGGTAAGAAGCAAATTCCGCTCTTGAAAGCGGGAAATCTCCTACATGACCTCCAACTGTGTGTGGAAGATCATGATATATTACTCCAAGCTTAGGAAAATCATAATATAAAGCTACAGATTTGATTGCATGAGAAAGTTTATGAAGTAACTCTCCATATTTAATTTGCTCTGCTGACTCTTCATCATTTTCAAATCTGGACTTACTATATAACTGGCTAAATTCACTGCCTTCAATACCTAATTTTTGCTTGTGTTCTGCAAATATTATCCCTATCCTTTTTGTCTGGTCACGCAGTGCATATTCCATTTCATATCCTACTGAAGTTGCAAGCTCAGGCACTGCCCATTCATCCTCACTAAATTTGCTATCAAATTTGGCAATATATCTCTCAGCAAGATTTGCAAATATTTCCATAAAATTTATCTCTCTTGGAGTATCTTGAGTTGCATGAAGATTAATCATAAGTAATCTTTTCATTGCGTTAGACTCTATGAAATATCTAAGCATTAGAAGCTGAAATCTAGCCCTTCTTGTTGCAGGATTTATTGCTTCACCCTTATGTAGTGCTGCACGGATAAAAAAAGCAGCACTAGTATCTGTCTCTGCTGTTGAGTATATTGGCTCACTTTCTTCAGACCTCAACTTTCCAAATATTCTCTCTGCCTCAGCTAAAGTTTTCTCAATTGTCATCTCAGCACTACTTGTTACTCCATGGAATACAACTCCAGACGGGTTAGTAGTACCATCATATGGAAGCTGGATGTGCTTTGACTCTACCTGTTGAGACTCTTCAGATTCAGTGCTTGTAGTGACTAAATGCAGTCTTTCCCATGTCTTATCTAGCTTTATGCTTATTCGTTCATCTCCGATTTCCTTTACTACCATTCTCGTAGAGTCTCCTGATAGATCATCAAAATAAGGGAAGTGATGAGTTGCTAAATATTGATGAATATTATACGCAAGCTCCATAGATGTACTGGAGGCAGTAGAAAGGTCTGGTCCTGGGGCAAATTCCCCTACCACAGAGCCAATAAGTTTTTCTAAATGTTGCCTGGGGATAACGCATTCTCCTTTTGCCATAGACCTGGAATTCTATATGTTTTCAATGTGATTTGCAAGTTATAGGATACTTTGAATGCGTGCTATTCGTTTTCGGAAGCTGAGGGCTTGGGTTCAGTTGTTTGTTTAATCTTTACTTTTTGGGAGATTCGCTTTAAGAGAATTGCATCATTTGACCGGGCATAAACTATAAAATCTTTTGATTTTAAAATAGGGCTAAGTATTTTCATATATTCATCCTGAGTAACTGAGACTGGCCAGAAATTAACTATTGGTTGATCTGGGTGAACATCTAAAAAAATATAGTCTGCTTCTTCTAATTTCTGGGGAAAATAAAAAATATGCTCACGGTAAGCAGCCTGTGGAGCAAGATTGTTCATGGTTAAGAGATATGCATTTGGTGGGATTTTTTTAAAAACTGCATTATCGTCTTTTATCCAACTTTCTTTGTAATAGAATTGTTGTTTGGCAAGTACATTGAGTGGTAAGTGCAAAAAAACGTCAAAAAATATTAGGCTGGCAAAAATAATTTTTACTTTTCTCCTTTCAAAAAGTACAGGTTTTAACTTAATCAATAGCGTATAAGACAGAATCCAAGCAAATGCCATCATTCCTGCCGTATATCCTCTATAGTGAAGATAAATACCCCATCTTCCAGGGAAAGCAGGGTTGGAGAAATTTATAAAAAAATGTGCCAGAGGCAATATTAGGAAGAATCCTGAAAGAAGTGGTAGAAAAAGAAAATTAGCAAATGTTAAAAACAAGGTATTTATTTTAATAGAAGAGTCAAAGAAAACAGACCAGAAATAATTGGGTGTAAATTTTAAATATGAAAGTGAAAGCTGTTTTGTTGACATATGCGCAAAAAGGGGCATTAGATATTGTGTAACTAAATAATAATATCCAAATGAAAGAATCCCCAATATTATTCCCAACTTCCAATTTTTTCGGCTCGCTATTAGATATAATGACAGAGCTGTGACATAAAGAGGCATGTCTTCTTTAAATCCCATCGCAATGACACAAAGAATAATAAATGTTTTCCATTTACCCTTAAGCATTGATAGTAGTATCCATGGGAAAAAAGCTGCAGCTATAGTCCCAATATGAAAATCAAAAGTAAGTGGATATTGAAGACCAAAATATGTCAAGAAAACAAATGAGAGTGCTAGGGCTAGGAAATTACTTTTCAATTTTTCTTTTGCAAATCTGTAAATAGGAAATGCTCCTGATACAAAAAGGAATGATTGAATTATTAGTAATAACTTTGGATCTTTCCAAAAAAAATAAAGCGGCGTAAAAAGCATAAGGCTTGGACTGAAGTGATCTGCCCAGACTAAGCCGCCATATGTTGGGTAAAGCGTGACAAAAGGAAGTTTTAGATGAGTGTAAAACCAGAAAGTCTGGACATATATCGCAAGGTCAAGACCTGTCTGGAAATGTTGGTATTTGGTTACTGAAATAAAAGCATACAAGGCACCAAATAAAAGAATGAGTACATAAATAAAGTACTTGTTAATAAATTCTCTAATCATGTCTTTTAGCATAACTCCCTAAATTTTATCACATAGTTTGACGATTATACTCTTAAGAAGAGTAGTCTTATAGTTGATAAATAATCACGTTTGTGATAAATTTACTCCAGATGAGACAGGAATACAGTACGTTTTTTAATGAATCAAAAAGTTCACGAGCTGACTTTTTAGGAAATTTACAATATGAGCAGTACTTTACTGAGGTTGGACAAGTTATGGCTAAAATGCATGGAAAATATAAAAAACTGGATGACTTACGAGAAAAATTCAATGAGGTTGGCGAAGATTCTCCAGAAATTTTATCCGATGCTAGGCGTAATCTAAGCGATTATAAAGTAGATTTTTTTGGCCAAGTATTAACCTAGCTACTAGGATTAATTGTAGATAGACCTGATTTCCCTTTTGACAAATATGGATTTAAGGTCGAAGAGAAAGAAAGGGAGGACCTTATGGACAGGATTCATAGACCCAGACACTACGTAGAATTTTCATTATTACATAATGATCAACTCATTGCGTTAACTGCCCCAACTGATGCAATAATGCATGTAATGCTGCTTCCGGTTGGCGCGCTTGAGGCTTTTAGACAAAAAGTTGTGCAACCATTGGCAAAAGCAACACAAATGATTAGAGAAATTTGATTTTCTTCAATCAGATCTATCTAGTATGCGCATTGAAACTTTTGCAACTGTAGCAGCACGAGAATATACTATGCCGTGACGGTCTCCTCTTTCTGCAGTAAGAATTGTCCCATTTGGAAATATATCCGGATCCATTTTAGCTACTTGTGATACAAAGTCTGAAGTCCCCTGAACTTGAATTACTGGCACTGTAATATTTTCTATTGCAGGATGTATTTTGATTGCTTGATCTATCTGAGTAGATAATCTTCTTCTAAACTGCCTACCAGAACGAGCTATTTCTTCAACAACTCCAATAGTTCCATCAAGCGCAACTCTAAATGTATGAGTTCTAGACGGTATGCCAATTTCACGAAGATAATTCTTCATAAACTCATCTTTTCTCTCGTCATATAGAGACACAGACTCATATAAAATCAGACCATTAACATGTATTTCGGGGTGTAGTTTTAATAATTGAGAAACTAAATGCATTGCTTTTGCTCCTCCAAAAGAATGAGCGGCAACAGTTATATTTGTAATTTCCCTATCTTTAATAAATTGAAGGATACCGCTTGCTTCTGCTGCAAATGAGTCCGGAGAGATTTCTTCTGATCTTGCTTGAATTGCATACATTTTACTCTCCTTAGTATAATTCGCAAAAGCCTTACATATTGGAATAATAGATTTAGAATTTTCTGAAAATCCCCATCCTGGAATAAAAATAACAGCATTACTTGGATTAGACGGATTTTGAGAAAACTCTTTCAAACCAACAGATATCGAATTATCTTCAACAATGTAGTTTTCTCTCCCTTGGGGATATCTTTTTTGCAATTCATTTTTAATTGCTATCAATCTGTCTCTCAACATAAGTTGATTCTAGCAAAGGAGAGTCTATAATACCTCTATTTTATTTCTAAAGTATGATACAGTATAAATATGGCATCAAAATGGGTTGTAGAGACTGAAATAACTAGAGCTTCACTTGAAGATGATGGAATTATTTATGTTAGGTACCCAAATCCATCTTCACAAGAGACTCTTGAAGAAGCAAAATATGTACTTTCAGAAATGAAAAAGCATACTGAGGGAAAAACATATCCGGCTATCATAGATTTAAGTATAATTAGATCAGTTGCAGGAGACGCAAGATCATTCCATGCAGGAAAAGAAACAGCTGAAGTCGTATCAGCTGCAGCATTGATTATCAAAAACCCTATATCTAAAGCTATTGGCAATTTTTTTCTTTCACTTAATAGACCAATTTACCCTGTCCAATTATTCACCTCGGAAGAAGATGCAAGAGAGTGGCTTAAGTCATATTTAAATCATGGATGATCCAACAGTAGTCCCACATATTAAGATAGATGCGCTGCTACAAATTGTTCAGCAAATTGCAGCTGGCAATTTTTCTGTAAGAGCACCTATTTCCCCGGAAATGGATGATTTTGACGCATTAAGTACGGGGGTAAATATGTTGGCTGAAGAGTTGGCAATGAGAGACAAAAAAATTCAAGAACAAGTAGATGAGCTTGAGCATTCTAATAAATTATTTATTGACCGTGAACTAAAAATAGTTGATTTAAAAAATGAGATTGAATTATTAAAAAAAGAAGTAGCAGAGCTTAGAAAACACATCATGCCCAACGACCCAAAATGAGGAGTTGCAAACAAAAACTTTACTTCTTTCTTACAAATTCTTAACAAAACGGTGATACATATAAATAGCTATGTATTACACTTTCGTCACACCTTGTAATCAGGAACAACTGACTGTATTTGAAGACCATTATGACTATGCTGCATATGATTTATTTAAATTATATCAGCAACATGCACTGACATATCGCCATACTGATGAATGTTATAAGCCTGAGTACCAAGAAGAAGAATTCATTCAAGAAAACATGATAGAAACTTCAGATAAACCCTAATGTTTATGCAAATGTTGCACCTTCTTTCAACGGAATTAGCAACAGCTCCTTGGGGTGATGCATTTGGTATGCTCACAGACAAATTTGGTATTAGTTGGATGGTGAACATTGCTGGTAAAAAATCGTAATCTTGTTACCTCTTTATTTTTTGCCACCTGTTTTTGGTCAACTGGATCTATTGTGGAGGACTTCTGGAAGAGCTATTGTATCACCAACGCGAATTCTACCACCACTTACTATTCTTGCCCTTATGCCACCACTCGGAAGAAAGGCTTTTACAAAAGCAGGACCATCTTCTGGTCTACCTAATACGGTCGGGGGCTCAACACAAGGAGTACTTCTCTCAACGCCCTCCATTATAACTCCTCCAACTGTAAATTGTTGGCCCACAAGACTGTCGAGTTGTAATGGATCTATATTGCCAAGAAGAAGATTCCGCCTTGTTTCCCCAGCCTGAATAGGTTTTTTCCCTTGATCTTTAAGATGTCTATTTGCATCGTTTATTCCTTGTAGGGAAATAAGAGTTACCTGACGATCTGAATCTGGTATTCGAATACCTCTGAAAGATCCACCATAATCATTCATGCTATTACCGCTGTAATATCTGTCTCCAACAAGTCCTGCACCTGCAACTGCTTCCACTTCAGTTTGAAACTGCATTGGTGCTTCTTTTTTGGGGCTTGTATAAATTCCAACTACCAAAACTTCTTCTGGTGGTCTTTCAATTCTGTGTCCCTCTGTTTTTCCTTCTAGACTTCTTCCTTCAATACGATTAGACATATTTCATATTATATCCGCTATAAGTTTGCAATTCAATGCCATTATGCCTCCGTTGAATTCCTCATTCTTCCGCTTGCAGCGCTTCTACGTATTTGACGCTTTGGAAGCTTGTCAATATATTATAGGATAATTATTAGTAATATATTATCCAAGCTTGATCATCAATACTCCCAGAATCATTATTAAAGTTGCAATCCAAGAGTGTTTTGTGGGTTTATCCTTAAATAAGAAATACCCCATTAAGAGAATAAAGAATATCTGTAATCTTTTTATCCCCAAAACCAAAACTACCGGCCCACCAATATAGGCTTAAAAAACTAAAAAAGTAACAGTAAGGAAAAGAATGCTATTTAAAAAAAGCAATCCAAAATTACTTCTCAGTTCTTTTATCCATGTGCTACTTTCTTTACGGAGCAGATAAAAGGTTAGAATTATAGACATCAGTACTTGTTCTACCAGCATTGTGAAAGCGGGACTTGTGGGTGATGTGTTGTTCAAGCCGAGTTTATCAAAAACTGCAGCTATACTACCAAGCATTATGGCGATTAAGAAGAAAACTGATGCTTTCGTAGTAAATAAGAGTTTGAATGGTTTTAAGAAGTCTTCTCTGGCTTGATCTGCGTTTAGAATATACGAACCCAGAATAACTGACATAACACCTAATAGTGGGACTAGTCGTATTGTTTCGGATAAAAGGATTAAACCAAAGATATAAGTAAAAATACCACTAAATGCTGTTAAGGGAAATACCTTTGAAAGTAAGTTTTGTTTTAAGGTATGGTTTGTTATTGTCTTTGAAAAAACGAATGCGAGCGAAGAACCAATGGTTCCTACGAAAAAGAGTTGCTCTAAATTTGGGATACCATCTTTTAGTGCGATGTAGGCAAGCGGAGGAAGCGACAGCGTAAAAAGAGACCAAGTTAGAACTGGAGCACTTACCTTATTCAGTAAGTGTTTATTGAAAATTACATCAAAAGCTCCTAACACTGATGATGCGAAAGCTAACCAAAACCACATGAGGCAATTATAACAAAGTAAAGGGTTATCTTTTCAATAGCGATTATAAGCACAAGGAAATTTTCGTGTTTTCCGGCCGCACTTTCTATCTAACGTCTTACTCTTCAGACCAACTAACGGCTTTTGAGCTAAAAATTATATTTCCCCTTCCTAGATAAAATATATGAATAAAGTGATTCAAAAGACACTGGGTCACTTAGGAAAATACTATATGAATTTGTAAAAGATGATATTGTAGGACCCTGATACCCACCTGGCAGACAAGGAGTAACATGATTATTAACCACAACCACTCTAAAATAACCTCCCTTATAACCTATAAAACTATTTGTGTTACCACAATGACCCCCTGCAGTCTCTGCATTAATTAAAATAGGTGGATTCCCTTGAAGAACTAATTCGTTTCTTAAGCTTCCATTATTATTAGCCCATCCACTGTCCTTAAGCGTACTAACTGTTCCTTCGGGATCATCATAATTCAATCGATTTAGTTCTTGTGTGCCTGACCATAATTTTCCGTTCATTATAAAATCTCCGCTTATGGGGCCTAAATCAATCGATTTAGATTTTGTGGCTTTACCAATTGAATAAATTAAACGTCCAATATCTGAAGCAGACGCTGTACTTATTGATTCCATTTGCCACGCAATTTTGGGGTCTAAAGGATTAACATCAAGTGTTAAAGATGGATTTATTGGATTACCTTCTCTTGTGGTAACTATAATTGCTGATGATGAGGAGTTATAATTCAAAGGCGCTTGAGATATTACGCTAGTTGTGGTTATAGGTAAAGTATTATTATGATAAACCTTTTTTGCACTGGTATTTAAATAATGAATTATCAATGTAGATAAAAGAATAACAAAAATTAAAGAAACAATACCAACAATAACTACTCTCTTATTATATTTGAATTTGTTACCCTTTTCGTCAACGCTTGAAGTATTTGAATCGGATAAAGGTGGATTAACTGATTGACTTTCCATATCATATTTTGATCTTATTATAGTATTAAAGTCAAGGCTAAAGAAATTAAAAATATTGCACTCCATCTATTTATACCCTATAATATTAACCGTGAAGGGTGAATTTCCATTTGCGCTAAGGACAGGAGAAAAGGCTCCAAACAAACACTTAAGAATTTCATTAGAAGATCTTTTGCAATTAGATGCTGCAAGAAAAGCATCAAGGTTTCCACTGACTATTGAAGAAGTTAATGGAGTTTTCCAGGCAACTGCTGGTGTGCCCTTACGAGAAGAAGTATTGCAGATGATTGGGTCAGAAGATGTTAAACATTGGGAAGCAATATATCATCCAGATGCTCCATCAATTCTGATAGTTGGAGGAAAAAACCCGACAGGAGATAGACTTGAGTTTGAGGATGCAACAGCAACTATTTTAATTCGAAGAGTAGTTCAGGATGGGCTAGACAGTAGAGTTGTTTTTAATTCTGCAAGATTTGCAGGCTATGTCCCTGACTCAAATAGATTAATAGAATTTTCATATTGTGACCCTAAAGTTTTTGACAGATACCCCAGACGCGTTCCACGAGAGCTACAACTAAGTCATATTGGATTTTCAGTATCAAATGAAGAAGTACCAGAAGATCTAGATAGTTCTCCAACAGATAGATTTGTAACTGATCATGGATTCTATCCTGGAAATGACGTTACGAATGAACATAATGGTAATACTATGTATGCTCCAGGCTATTGGACATTCCCCATTCATGAAGAGATTGATATCCTCTTTGATAATGCAACATACCACGAAGAATATTATCATGGATCAGTTGTCACAGCTCGTATGAGAGCACTAACCGGCGAGAACAAGAGAAGGTTGAGAACAAAATATTGTGAGTGGGCAATTAAGCCTGAGCATGTATTGTACCTAGGTGGTGAACAAGGTTTTGCAGGTGATCCAGCTGGCCTTTCAGGATTCTATTCTAAATATAGTGATGGGTCAGTAGAGTTTGGAAGAAATATAGATTCGCCAAGAGAACCGTCTTGGAGCTTTACCCTACCAACCTATCTAAGAAAATCTTAATTCACAACTACATGCAATAGAAAACTTCCTTGATTTCCAAGACATCCCATTGCTTCTCCGCAACTTGTTCTTGATGCACTAATCGCTGTTGTTCCTGCTCCTATTGCTTGATACTCAACTATCACAGTCCCCGCTCCTGTCCCAGGGATTCCTACCGATTTATCAGGAGCATATGCTGGTTCAGTTAGCTGTTTTACTATCTCACCATTAGCAATGGTATTAAATTTCCAGTAAGTACTGTGTAAGATAACTTTCAATCTTGCGCCTTGCTTTAGAGTTATAGTGGCTCCATTATCAGTATCGCTAATACTTTTTTCAATAGTGAAATTATTAATAATTGGATTATTCTGAACTCTTAATCTGTTTACAAATATTCCGGTCGCACAAATCACAATAATTACTGCAAAAGATATTAAGGCAATCTTCCGTTGGAGATAACTTAATTTCATACTTTAACTATGAACAATAACTTAATTTTTGTCAAACTCATTGAAGATTAATTCAATTTCTTTTTTTAACACTTTCAGCATTATCTTCATGTTTATATTCTAATGTAGTACTTCTTCTATGGATTCTTCTCCCTGTTTCTCCTTTTAAATGATGCATGTGGCTTAGGCCTAATTTATGGCTTTTCTTTCATTACTCATGTTTATTGAAGCATTATATGCTCCAGCCAGCTTCAAGTCAATTGAATTGAACATAGAGGTGCTTGAACTGAGGTTGTTACAATTAGTTTCATAATTGTAGCCTACCGAAGTGAGCCGGCCGCACTTTCTATCGAACTTGTTTTGAGTTGGATAACACAACTTATGGATTTTAACCAAAATAATATTGATTAGAGTTCTAACGAAATAAAAATCTTCTATTACCTCTTTTAATGCTTTAAAATAATTAATTCTAAGAAGCAATAAGTGGTTTGAGTGAACAAGACACGTGCAAAAGCTCATCATCTGTTAGATAAACATAGGGTAGAGTTGCTTTAAAATATATAAGAAGAATACGTGTTTCATCTTTGATAAAAATAATGTCTTGCGCAGTATCAGATACTCCTGTGTATCCGACTGCCCCACAGACATTTATTTGTCTAATATCTGTTGCATAAGGGTTATTTGCTAAGATTCCTTTTTTAGAGATATATGTCTCTTGTTCTGGTGTAGCTTTGGTCTCTTCAATTTGTATTCCGTAGCTTTCATTGCTATGAATGCTAGTTAAATATGTAGTGTTTTGTTGGTAAGCTAATGTAGCGTATTTATCATTATCAGAAAGAACAAGGGTACCATTGAGATTAAAACTCGCTGGCTTATATGCTGGTCTAAATATAGTAAAGTTAGCTCTCTTTTGTGCTTCTTCTCTGGTTTTTGGTTGGCCAGGTGGTCCTTGAACAATTTGTAAAAAAGGATCATGTATTTGATGATTGTAATTCCATATGTAAATACTAATACCAATACAAATAAGAATTAAAAGTGCTAACGCTATCTTCCACCTAGAAAGTTTCATACTTCAAACATCCTCCGGAATCTATATTTGATTATACATTATTAATTTATTTTTGCTTCAATATAAGTAGACTAGTATACATTTCAACGTTTAACCTAGATTATCTTCTCAAATATTAAAGGCTATTTCAATATACTAATGGAGTTCCATACAAACTGTTACAAAAGCTTATTATAGAATTTGTTCCTTGTTTAGCTTTTTTTGATGAGAATATGTGAAGTATTTGATAATTTTTGAGGAGTCAATATTTAGATGGCATACCGTGTAATAAAACAACATGGAGTTGTGTTGATGACAGTTCCTAGATACAGTGGCAACATTGATGAAATTGAACTGGCTAAAAAGCTTTTTGAACAAGTTGGATTTAAAGTGAGACATGTTAATATAGATGATACGATTAGGATTCCTGTTGTTCCTGAGCAAAGAGAGCAGATAAAAAATTCTTATTACAAAAAGTTCCTTAGAAGAGTTAACGGAGACTGGTATCTTGTTTATGAGACTGCAGCATATCAAAGTACAGATCTTTTAATTGCTGAAAAACAGTAGAAATTTTTGAAAAAAAATAAAACATATTATCACGCACCCACTGGAACTCGAAACTATTTAGCTTCAAAAATTAAGAGGATTGAACAATCCACAAAAAACTTGTGGCTAAGTGACCCGAGTAATGAGCAGTTCGAACCGGCGCTTGCTTGGCTGGATCATTTGAGAAAAATTTATGAGGATTCTTAGTAAATTACATTTCAGTTTCATTTCAGTGATTTTGATTTTTTAGATTTTTATTTTTCTTTCCTTTATATTTATCAATTATATATGTAATTATGCATACGATTAGGTAGGAAAAGAAAATTAAAATAATGAAGTCAAAAATATAAAAGACTGTGTATTTTGAGTTATTATATCCATTATAATTATCCCAATTCGCCAAATATGTAGATGGTGAAAGAAGTAGAAAAAAGAATGCTCCAATATACGCTCCTCCTAGTCCATTAGGAGTTAAGCTTGCAAAAAAATAAGGAGTCAGCCAATGAAAGCTGGCAAGTAATATGGTAAATATTATCTTTGTCCTAGTAGGTTTGAAAAACCTCATATTTCAACTATCTACTATAGCTTTATATTAGTCAATAGCTTAGAAAGCGAAATGGTTCGAATTGTTATTCGGGTAGTATAGTTTTGATATATTTATTTGAAGCTAGGTTTTTGAGTGACCCGGCCGTACTTTCTATCGAACCGCTTCTTGTTTGGTTAACTAATCTTATGGATACATTTGAACAGAGAGATGAGTTAAATTAACTTGGATTAACTGATGAATTAACGATAAGAATGAGTTAAAGAGATTTTTAGCGTACTCTCCATTTATTGAATCTGTAATGATGAGAGAATTTGTTTAATAGTGGATAAGTCATTTGCTGTATTGTTTTTATCAAGGTTAAAGTTTACCGTTTCAGTAAACTTTCCGATTGTTTTTAGTAATCTAACGTCTGCGTACGCAGAAGGTTCTGGATTTATCGTTGCAGTATATTCATTAAAAGTAGTAGATTCGTTTCCTATGTTTAAAATTTCATGCCCTGTTGTGAGAGGGTAATTTGAAGTTCCTGCATCAGGATCACTATAAAGATAAAACGTTAACACTGAGTCGCCCTTTTGAATATCTATTCGTGAACCGCTGTCATTCATAATCCACGATGATGGATATTGGAAAGTAAATCCGTAATTTGTATTCGTGTATGTTCTCCATCCTGACATTTGATCATGAGATGCAAAATTGAGCGAATCTACAAGCGCTTCAAATATTGGTATCTCTTTCTTAACAAAAGGATCATCAGGCGAATAATGCTTTGTGCTACCTTCCCCATTACCACCAATGGAAATGGCGAAAATTATATTTTTATTATCTTTTGTTACATAGTTGATATAAAAAGATTCATCAAATCTTGGATCTGTAGTATCAGTTATTTGGTCTCTCAGTCCTTTATGATTATTAATCATAATGGTAGTGTATTTATGATTTTCCTGAGTATCAGCATACGTTACATGATGCGTATTGACCCATTGCTCGAGTAATATATTTTTATCATTGTTATAAAGATCTATAGTTACATAAAATGCCGAATCATTAGGTGAAAGAGTATTAGGAATTGTAAATCGAGATTCATATGTATTATTTTCGCATGAGGTTGTAACGTATTGTCCGTTTATTAAAGTTTTAGAACAACCCACTCCGAATGGCAAGGTGTTGTTTCCTTTTTGTGGGAAACCTTGTGTTTGCCAATCTGAAGGATATTGATAAGAATAACCGTAATTTGGATCAATAAATGTTTTCCAATTAGAAGTACTAACGAGTGGACCAAGTGTAATTATAAGTGACTTACTTATAGTTGATTTAGAAGGTTGAGTCGGAGATAATGACGTTTTTTGTTGGTTAATTTTTTGTGAAAGTAATTTGTTATTTTTTGTTGCTAAGATATACAATGCAATTCCAATTGCCAAAAGAACGACAATTACCAAAGTGCTAACAAAAATTTTAGACTTTAACGGTGAGTGTGTTTTATTTAAAGGTGACTCTTGTGGTATTTGTAATGATGGTTCCGCAGATTGAGTCTGTATTGATTCTTCTTGATCATTTTTGTCCATGAATAAAGTATGGAATCGTTATATATGCTTGTCAATAGTTATATCACCAAAATCCGCATGTCAATTTCCGAATAAATCTATAGAGAAACATAGATGTGACCTTAATGCATTTTCTTTCGAACACTTTTTCGTTTGGATTGCTAAGCTAATGGTTAAATATTATACAAGTAACTCTGTCAAATAAGTGTAGATTTATCTAATTGGCAGCATTTATTAAAGTGCTTTATTATAAAGTCTGCTTAGGCTCTTTGTTCAAATCTATTCCTCGAAGCTTTTCCAATATCCTTTACGTCTGATCTGATATAATTTCCCTGTGAAGATAATCGTTTCTAAATATATTCCGCCAGATCAAAAAGGTGTGAAGCAAGTTGTGTTAAATGGTTTCAAAGATTATGGTTTTGAATACCAAAAAAAATGGGATTCTGACTTAGAAGATCCTAAGAAATATTATATTGATCAAGGAGGAATGTTTTTTGTCTTAAAAGAAAATAGTAAAATTATTGGGACAGTAGCGATTATTAAAAAGGGAGATAAAGTTGCTGAATTAAAAAGACTTTATGTTACTAAGGGCTACCAAGGAAAAGGATACGGGTCACTTCTTCTTGATACTGCAATTAAATACTGTAAAAACAATGATTATACAAAATTAGAATTTGAGACAAATAAAAAATTTACAAAAGCTCATCTGCTTTATCAAAGAAGAGGTTTTAAAACACTTAGAGAAGACGAAAGAAGCTATTATATGGAAAGAGAGTTGTAATTTATAACATTCTCCACACTTGGAACAAAAGATTTAACTTCAATATCTATATCAAACCACATCAGGTGAACCAACTGTCCCACAGGTGGAGCACCTAATCTACAACATACTTCAAATTTACGCACGACTCAAGGAGCTAGGGTTTATATTTTATAATGGTAAGGTATCAGTAATTTCAGTAAAGAAGCAGCAAAATGGATAATTCCCTATGCTGGGTGGTCTTATCATCAGATTAACTTGCTAAAGTTCTTGAACGCATTTGTCTCTTTCTTCTGCCAGCAAAATATGCGATAAGACAGACAATAATATAGAAAAAAAGTAACTGAATGCTAATATTTATTAAATAAAAGCTTAACTCATTAAGACTTGCACCCAGATCACTGGTAAGATATGTTGTTGGCTCAAATAGAAACGAGATAACAGCTCCCATAATTGCTCCGCCCAATCCGACAGGAAATAGAATAACAAAAACATAAGGCATCCAAATTGAAGCTGTAAGAAGGCAAGATATGATTACTTTTTTCCATGTTGGTTTAAAAAGACTCATACTCTAACTATGAATATATACTCCACACTTGTCAAATAACGTCAACGTTAATTTGACAATATCCATTTACCCATGCAACACTTATCCTATGGAAGAAAATAATATTCAACAAAATAGTATCCAACATACCCCTCCAATTACCGAACCGACGAAGCACAAATCAAATAACTTCCCCCTTTTTATTATTTTAGGCCTTGTTTTGTTTATTTTCTTAAGTTTGGGAGTATTCATTTTATACCATGTTGTATTACAGCATAAAAATACTGGTGCTACCCAGTGGAAAACCTACAATGGAAAAGATTATTCTATTGATTATCCACCGGATTGGAGTGCAAATTATACAAATGGTGATATGTTTATCAAATCCCCTTCCTACATAGAAGCTCTTACTCCGGATTCTGTAACTAAAGGAGCAGTATTAAATGTGTCAAATTTGCCATATGGAAATACTATAGAAACTGCGGTTAGATCCAACTATTCAGACTGTGCAAAAAAAGATTTAGTAAAAATGTTTATGGTTGATGGGTATAAAGCCGCATGGTACTCCACAGATTGTCCTGGCAATAACCCAGATAAGATCGGCATACTGGTTGAAAATTCAAATAATGGGTTATTTTTAGAATATGATTACCAACCAAGGACAGATTCAAAAAATTTAGAAATTTTTAATCATATGTTATCTACTATTAAATTTAAGAAAAGTGAACAACCAAATATGTCAAATTGGAAAACGACAAAAAATGTTCAATATGGATTCCAAATAGAATTTCCTTCTAGTTGGTTCGCAGTTGATTATGGAAAATATCCTGCAAGCAAATTAGGCATTCCAGACCCAAGCGAAAAGTTGTTACTTCTTTTTGGTAGGGGACTTGAACCAAAAGACTTACCTGCATTTACTCATCCTTGGGGAAATCTTCAAATAAATATCACCACAAAACTTTTTTCTGAACAAGAGCTGAATAAAACTGGCTTAGAGCAAGGGAAAATAGTTAATGAGCAGGTTCAAAACAAAAGTCAATATAAAGTAATTCAATTTGCAGGCGTAAAGGCAAATAAAAAGATTCAACTATCTGCAGACTTAGTGGAAGGAAATTTAGGAACTGAAATAATCTTTAATTCAAATGGTTATGGCTGGTTAATTGACTATCCTGCCGTTGACTATAATGGAAATAATGATCCAATTTATGACCAAATTCTTTCTACCTTCAAATTTATTGTTCCACCTTCTCAAATGGTAGGTTTTAACGAGTATTCTAACCCTATACTAAAATTTCAAGTCCAATACCCCGATGGTTGGGAGCATAACCAGCCTGATGCAGAACATGTAGGATATTGGGATGAGTTTGATAATAAAAAAAACACAGATGATCCAAATTATATGCAAATGATAATCCTATTAGAATCATTATCAGATAAATACTTTACAGCTAGTCCAGGTACAAATATTGTTACGATGGAGGAAGGGACGTATTATACGAAGGTTGCGAATTTATCCATAAATGGTAATCAGGCAGTAAAATACATAGATCACCAGGCGCCCAACGACAATTCGAATATATTAGGATATTTTGTAAAGACTAATACTCAGAATGGATTTGCAATCGAGTTTTCTGCGTTTAGTAAACAGATGTTTGATTCAAATCTTGCCCTTTTTAACACAATTGCAAATTCCTTTGTCTCTTTTAGATAGTTTAAATATATAAAAGAAGAGTGGATATAATTTGTTGGAACCAAATCTTCGAAAGTTTACTAAAAACTAATTAAGTCTATTAAGAAGAGAAGAAAGCGTTGAGATATATTTGTTCTTTTCGCCGAGCGACTAACTTATAGAATTGTGGCGAAATAAAAACTATTTTTTACGTTTTTTCTTCCGTTTGTTTCTTACGAAATGAACAAAGGAAATAACGAGACAAGAAAAAATATAGATAACAAGAATATTAATTACAATCTCTATTACTGAACGTTGCCAACTCACTTGAATTCCCGTAACATTCCCATTGGTATCATAGGAAAGATCAGAAGGATATGGTATATGAAAATGATCAAAAACCAATTCTACAAATGATGATGGTAAAAACTCAACAAGATATACAGCGCCTATTCCAGCAACTGAGAGAAGCATGTACATACCCAGGGATAAAAAGACTGTAAGAAAAACTTTCGCTTGAGTTGGCTTGAAGAATTCCATATTTTAACTATGCTATTACAGTAAGTTGTTGTCAATACAGTCGTTGTTTGAATCTTTTTGTTACGAGATGGGCGCCTGCGAGGATTCGAACCCATTTAGCTTCAAGAATGAACAAAATTAACCGAAGACTAGAAAAACTGAGGCTAAGTGACCCGGTCGCACTTTCTATCGAACCACTTCTTGTTTGGTTAACTAATTTAATGGGTGCATTTGAAAAAAGAAATAAGTTGAATTGACTTGGATTAATTAATGAATTAGCTAAGCTGCCTGGTGTAGTGTTTTTGATTCTTCTTTTATTTTTTCGTCCAAAAAAATTTTTACAAGTGATTGATAAGGAACATCCTTTTTATTAGCTAGTCTTTTTAAGCTATTAAGTAGTGATTCAGTAACTCTTATTGTGATTGTTTTTGTTGATGGTTTAAGATTACTTAACGCAGGATTAACCATAGCTTTACTTATATCAAAATAATCAGTTAAATCATGAGTAGCCCAAAACTCTCTTTCTTCGTCTTCGTTTTTAAATATTGGTAATTGTTGTAATTTACTCATTTGTGCTTTTCTCCTCCTTTATATATTCTTGTTTGTCTTTCTTGCCTTGATCTCTTGCTGATATTATTCTAATTTTATTATTTCTTATTGTAAAATAAATAGCAAGCTTTCTGTTGTCATTTGTTTTTCCTAATGCTCCAAAGCGTTTTTCTTTATCAGATGTATGCTGCTCATCTTCAAAAATGATAAGCGATTGATTAAAAAATAATTGTTCACATTCATCTTTTTCAACATTATGTTTATCCTTATTTTTTTGACTATTCCCTTTATCCCACTCAAATCCTTCAAGTTTTGATAAATCCAGCATATCTCTATGTATTTAATGGTACAATACTTACAAAATGTTGTCAAGATCTAATCCGAGTGTTGAAGGATCAAGATTTCAATTTAGTGACCCGAGTAATGAACAGTTCGAACCATCACTCGCTTGGTTGGATCATCTGAGGCTAGTATATCTAGAATCCGAAGAAACTGAAAATGAAGATGTATAATATATGCGTATGGTCGAATTGTCAAAAGAGTGGCTAAAGAAAAACGGACAGAAACTTAAGATAGCTTACAGCTTCGCTGTGGAGAATAAATTAAATATTAAATCAAACGATGACGTTTTGGTAATACTGCAAAAAATTGATCCTGAAAATGCCAATGAAGAACAAGCAAAAATATATTCAAATATATTACAACTATTCAAAGATAGATTCAGAAAAACGTTAGAAAAGAATTTAGAAGACTAAAATTACTGCTTTTTCGCTACAATTTTGAGTCCTAGGGCGTTAAGAATTCTCTTAAGCTTCACAAATGACGGGTTTGTTTCTCCTCTTTCTGTCATTGCATAAAAAGTTTCGGTAACTTTTGCTTCTTTGGCAACCTGAGCCTGGGTTAGCTTCTTTTTCTCCCGGGCATCTTTTATTTGAGCGGCAAGTTTTGGATCGATCTTCTCTTTCTTACTGGTATTCATAAATATATTTATAGTATAGCATGTGTAAGCAAGAAAATAAACTATGGGTCAAAATTCAAAAAATAAAATCTTCAATGATAAATTATCTGATTCATAAAAGCCTAGGGCAGCTTAGGCTTACTTTTGCTCAAAAAAATGGAATGATTTCTTCGAAGCGAACATTAAGCAGATCTGTTATGTCTGCTAGTTGTTTAAGTGTAATAGACTCTGTTTGTCCTCTTTCTATCTTTCGATAATCCTTAAGGGGAATCTCAAGTCTTTCAGATGCCTGCAGTTCTGTTACACCTCTTTCTCTTCTTATACGATTTATTTTACTGGATATTTTTTTCCACAAGGGAAGATTTCTCCAAGCTACTCTTGCCATATGTATCACCTCCTTCCAAGCAGCACAAGAATAGCAGAAAATAAGTCAGGAGTAATAAGCTATTTAGCTTTAAATTCCCCGTTGTCAGGTTTTAGAAGTACTTGCATAAGGTTTAACAAGTCAGTTGCCTGTCGAGTAGCCTCCTCATCAGTAAGTTCAATTTTATACGTTTTGAGGTAAATGTCCTTAAATTTCTTTAATAGTCTATCAGAAATCATAATTTAATTATTATACTCATAACACCGATCTTATCAAGGTACAATTTTTTAAAACTTATAAAATATTTTTGGGGAATCATGCCTGGTACTGTTATGCTCACAAACGAATTATACAATGTTTTTAATTTAACGCCTATCTTTTTTCATAAATAGATTTTAAAGATAGTTTGGAGTACAATTGGGAAGTATTTATATGAGTATTGAAGAAGGTATTGTACAACATCTCCAAACAAACCAAAAAAAGAGCGCAAAACAATGGTTTGAAGAATTAATCCAAAAAGAACAATATGTAGGCGAGCTATATTCTATTAACTATGAAACCGCTAAGGTTCAAATTCATGATACAGACAGACAAAAAGTCGGAGGTATACCCAGCTTAAGCTTTCTAATCGCTACAAGGATAAAATTAGACGAAGAAATTGACTTTACCACTGAAGATGCTTCTATTATTTTGCTTCGAGTAATGGACGCGGCACAACTGCCAAATAGCTCTGAAGCAGAAAGAATCAGAGTAGAGACAGCACAACGAGTAAGTGGAGAAACAGATAAAGATTGGGATGGAGAAGGGATTATGGATGCAAAAACAAGAGTATATTTGGGCTATGCTGCTGTAGAATGTAGAATAATCGGTACATTTTACTTAGAAGAGCAGGATAATAGTAAAGGAAATTTGGGATTGAAATTTGGATCTGATATCTCAAATTATTATCCTAATAGAGGATTAAAAGTATATAAACCAAATGGAAAAGCTTTGGAAGAAATTGTCAATTATATTGATCCATCTAATTTAGAAGAGCATATTAAGGAATATAAGTCCAGTAAAAATGTAAAACTGGGATATATTCGATATGCTTCTACAAACAGAAAATATCAAAAAGTCGATAATGTACCTTCATTCATTTATCCTGCCGATTTACTTGCTCAAAAAACCGCATTATTCGGTATGACTAGGACTGGAAAATCTAATACTACAAAAATAATCGCAAAATCTGTGTACGAATTAAGGTTTCCCGAGAAAACTTCAGAGGAAGCTCTGAGAATTGGTCAGATTATCTTTGATCCTAATGGGGAGTATGCAAATGAGAATGAACAAGACAATAACAGCGCATTGAAAAATATATGGGAAATAAAGTGTCCTGTAAAAACTCCAAAAGAAAGAAAAGATTATAAACAAAAAGAGATAGTGACTTATGGAATTACCCCCCATCCTAATGACCCAGATAGAAAATTAATGTTACTTAATTTTTATATTGATACTAATCTACCAATTGGAAAAGAGATTATTGATACAGCACTTGCAAATGATACAGCTAAATATATTTCAAATTTTAGGCAGGTAATCTTTCAACAACCAGCAAACCTTTATGATGGAGACGGATGCAGGTATAGAAGAAAAGTGCTGGCATATAGAGCGTTATTATCGCAAGCAGGATTTGAGCCCTCTTCTGGTATTACAAAAACTCCAAAGGGATTATTTGGTCCTGAGATTTTGAAAGCAATGAATGAAAGTGCAAGTGAAGATGCTTCTATATATAAAGCAACAGCATCAATTTTTTCAAATCCAGAACCTTCTTGGTCTCAGCTAGCAACAGCATTTAAAGGTCTTTATGATTTCATGGAAGATCCTAAAAGTGGATATAGAGAGTTTAATGATTGGTATATGAACGATAGAAAAGACGCATCGGGTGATAGTTGGGCAGATGAAGACTTTAAAAAAGTAATAACTATGTTTCATTATCCAAATGGGGTAAGGCAAATTGGTATAGTTCAGCCTCAACATACTTCAAGTACATCTAGCGATTATGCCGAAGATATTTATAACGATTTAAAAGATGGAAAGTTGGTTATTATTGATCAGTCCAGCGGGGACCCCTTAATAAATAAATCGAGTGCTGACAGAATAATGTGGTTTATTTTTAAAGAAAATCAGAGTGCTTTTAGAGAGGGGAAAAAACCTCCTAAAATATTAGTATACATTGAAGAAGCACATAACATATTACCTGCAGGAAGTGATTTAGATTTAAAGGATGTTTGGGTTCGCACAGCAAAAGAAGGAGCTAAGTACAAAATTGGAATGATATATGCGACACAAGAAGTCAGTAGTATTCAAAAAAATATACTCAAAAATACCGCAAATTGGTTTATTGGACATCTCAATAATACTGATGAGACAAAAGAATTATGTAAATATTATGATTTTGCTGATTTTGAATCATCTATCAGGAGGGCGCAGGATAAAGGATTTCTTAGAGTAAAAACACTCAGTAATTTATTTATTATTCCAGTTCAAGTTGATAAGTTTGACATTGAGAAAGACTAACTTATGCCATTTAAGGATGAATTCGCTAGCTATACTCCCCTTAGAAGAATTCTTGATAGTAAAAAAGTACAAGCTCTTCAAGCAAGATATAAAATCAAAATAATTAATGAAAAAGAGGAAAAAGAAGAATTTAAAAAATATTTAGTTAGAAAAGCCGACTTACCAAAAAGTAAATGGTCTCCTGAAATGATTCTTGCCATTGACGGTAGCAGACAAGAAGCACCAGTAGATAACGGTTTTCCTGGCGCAGAAATTGGCTACGTTACAGTTGCTTCAGTCTTAATTCTTATAGATAAAATAAAAAAACTAGAAAAAAATGACTTTATAGATCCAAAAAAATTCCGTGAAACAGAAAAGGCTTCAACAATAGACAGTGTTTTCCCAGGATCCAACGTCATTATTGATAATGAAAAATCTGCAAAGGGATCTATGAGAAAGGCTTTATTTGAAGAATTAAAAAACAGCATTATTTTTTCTGAAGGAGAAACTTTACTAGATACTTATGAAGCACTATTAAAAATTAAACTTGATAAAGGAATCTCTCACGATGCTAAAAGTCCAATTGAAGGTATAGAAAAAGAAATGACATATGGTTATGGAGTATTTGAGTGTCCTTATAGTAAAGAACCACTATATTCTTCAGATGCAATGAGACTGCATGAATTGATGGAACCAAGTGGAACAAACTTACAAATGTATACGCAAATTATGGGTATGTTAGAAAAACTTTGGCTAATACATATATTAAGAGCTTTTGAAAAAAAGAATTGGTTATCTACCTTAAGACAAGTTGCTTTTGTGTTGGATGGACCGCTGGCTTGTTTTAGTACATGGTCATGGTTAAATAAATCAATCACTGATGAATTACGTAGAATAAATGAAGCACAAAAGAAAATCAACGGACAGGACCTTCTCATTATAGGTATAGAAAAATCTGGTATGTTTTATGATCATTTTGTAAGAAAAGATACTGATAAAGATGGTAATCCGGGTAATTTCCCTAATGGTTCTGCCTTTCTTTTATCAGATAGTTATATAAAGAAAAATATTATCTATTCAGACAGCTCAAAACCTTACGGTGAAGACACCTACTTTGGACGAAAGATTTTTTATAAAACAACTTCAGGTTATAAAATTGTTCCGGTAATTGCTTTTTTTGATAGCGAAGAACAAGACATGGATAAAGTAAGCCTTGACCAATTCCCTCGTCTTAACGATATAATGAATTTATTGGACGATTTAGTGTCTAGTCGTTATCAAGACTCTGTTATGCCTCTTATTTCGGCGCATGCAGAAGCTGCAATACCATTAAATCTAGGAAAAAGATTGTTTGAGGATATAGCAAGAGAAATTAGAGATAGACCTGCTCAAAATGAATAATCCTACACTTATAAAAGGATATAATACTGCAGAAGCAAGATGGTCTCGGTTAGGACCTTACTATGCAATGTTCCCGCTTGAATTTGCATTTGACGTTGTAGATAAATACTCAAAAAAAGGTGACAGTATCCTTGATCCTTTTGCAGGAAGATGTTCAAGCATTTATGCAAGTGGAGTACTAGGGCGTGAAAGTTTAGGCATAGAGATTAATCCTGTTGGGTGGTTATATGGTATTTCAAAACTCAATCCAGCGCCTAAAAGCAAGAGAAAAGATTATAAAAAGCAAGCTTCAATGCTTCCAGAGTTTTATGGAATTTGTTTTTGTAATGAAGTTTTAACTTTTCTCATTTCTGCTAGAGAAAATTTAATCTGGAAAAAGAATAAAGTTGATTCTACCTTAATGGCAATCATATTAGTAAATTTACATGGGAATATTGGAGAAGGTCTCTCTAATCAAATGAGGATGACAAAATCAATGGGGATGAACTATTCAATTAATTGGTGGAAAAAAAAGGGTTACGATAACCCTCCAAAGATTAACCCTTATGAATTTTTATTAAAGAAAATTGAATGGAGATATGCCAAAGGAATCCCTACTGTTACGGGTAGCAAAGTCTTGTTGGGAGATAGCACTTTGATATTAGATAAGCTANATTAGATAAGCTAGTTAAAAATGTAGGAAAAAATAAAAATAAATTTTCTCTATTGTTTACCTCTCCTCCTTATTATGGTTTGACTGATTATTACGCTGATCAGTGGCTTAGGTTATGGTTATTAGGCGGTTCAGAGATACCAAAAATGTTAAAAGATAAACACAAAAGTAGATTTAATTCAAAAGAGAACTATATTGCTTTATTAGATCAAGTATTTGGCAAATGTTCATTGATGATGAAAGAAAAAAGTATAATTTATGTTCGCACTGATGTTAGGGACTTTACTTTAAATACAACAATAGAAATATTAAAAAAATATTTTCCTAGACACAAACTTAAAATAGATAAAAAACTTCTAAAAAAACGTACTCAGACTCAAATGTTTGGCAATAAAAGCAGCAAGCAAGGCGAAACAGATCTTATTATGATAAATGCATGAAAAGATCTTGAAGAGGTATATGAGTTACAGATGACTTTTCTATTTTGACTGCTCCAGTAATTTAGTTACTTTATCTAACATTAATTCTTTTTGTTGTTGCCATAACCTATATGGAATTCGAACAAATTGCCACCCTGCTCGTTCTAATATCCTTTGCCTTTCTGCATCTTGTACAATTTGCAGCTGTGTTTCTTCATGATATGGACCATCACACTCAACAGCGATTGAATTCTGACCATCACTAACTACTAAATCAATTAAAAAATTTGCTGTTGGATATTGTGTCCAAACATCTAATCCTTTTTCTCTAAGCGCTCCAGTTACATCTTGTTCAAATTGTGAATCAAACTTATCTTTAGGATTTTCATTTGGTAAACCAGATTCAATATATTCCAAATATTCTTTTAACAAGCCTCTGCGCAATTCTTTTGGATGAACTGATGAAATAACGATTAATCTTTTTCTTGCTCGTGTTATTGCAACATTGAAGACGTTCTCGGTCTCTAAAAAGTATAATGATCGAGCAATAGCATTATGGTCAATCGATAGAGACAAAAGGACAATATCTTTTTCATCTCCTTGGAGTGTATGCGCTGTGCCTATCGCAATTTTGTGTCGTTCATACTCATCCATAGTCAAATGCTTTAATGCAGCTTTTTGTAATGCGTTAACCTGATCTCTAAATGGACAAATAATACCAATCGAAGTTGGCTGGAGTTTTGAATCATTATCAATAATTTGTCGTACATCCGAATATATTTGTTCTATTTCCTTTTCATTTACTGAACCAATGCTTCTTATGCCATCGACAAACTCAACCTTTATTGCAGGATTTTTGCTACCAAGTTGAGGGCGTTGCGTCATAATACGTAAATTCCCTCCATAAAATTTGTCATTTGGAAATGAAATAATTGCTGGTTGAGATCTGTAATGCTCATCAAGAAAGAAATTATATTTTTGTTCAACTATATCAATTGATACATCGAATAAACTTTTTTGCGAAAACCGATATTTCACTTGGTCGGCAGGATTAATTTTGTGAGTAGCAAAAAAAGCAAATTCCGCCTGTTTTCCGATAAACACAACGTGGTGCAATTGCTTTGGGTCACCTACAATTACTGCTCGCTTAGCTCGATAAAGTGCTGGAATAGCAGAAGCTAAGTCACATTGACTTGCTTCATCAAAGATAACTAAATCAAATAAATTGGGCTCCAAGGGTAAGATTTGTGATAGCTGGGACGTTGTACTTGCCCAACAACCAAAAGTTTCAAGAAGCGTCATGGGGTTTACCCCCTTTAAAAGGGCCATCTTTTGTTTCAGGTTCGCAAGTTGTAATGATCGTAAGAAATCACGGAGTTGTTTTCTAGACTCATGATCATGAATAATCAAATTAAGGTGAGAAGCAATAGTTTCTTGGATAATTCGTTTTGCAAGATCTAATTGGTAATCTTGTAGTCGTTGTAATGATTCCCAAATAGTGTTTACTTCATCAAGCTGTTCTAGTTTATCTTGTAGGTCTCTTTTTATGCTTTCTTCTTTTAGACTGTCAAGAATTTTAGCTATCTTAGAAACAGAAGTATCTTCACCGACATGTAATTCATTTCTGATTTGACTTAATAACACTTTTCCCCACCATGTTTGTAAAAAAAATGATTTATTTTTCAATATCTGATCCGCTCGTTTTAAATTACTTATCATAGATTCTGCTTTACTGGTTGAGTATTGTTTAGTAATATTTTTTACATATTCACTAACTTGATCTTCTAATTTTTCAACCTTTTCTGCACTATTTGCCCACTTTCTCTCTTCTCTTAATACTTCCTCATACTGCATGGTAAAGTCATTTATCTTTGAAGCAGTATCGCTATACTGTTTGATGAGTGAATCATGCGACTCCAATCCTGGTTTCATTGGTGTTGTGGTAATTTTTTCAAGCTTGTTTGCAAGAGCACGTTGTTGATCCCTTCCGCCAGAACGGGCAATTGCGTTTGAATCAACAGCATTTTCAAGAAAACGAACAATAACTTCTATAGCTTTATCCATTCGTGAAGCAATAAGAACTTTCTTTCCTGCCAAAATGTGATCAATTATAATTGCGGCAATTGTATATGTTTTACCTGTACCTGGGGGTCCTGAAATTACACTCAAATTACTTTCTCTTGTTCCCAAGATAATTTGTTGTTGTGCTTCTGATAAAGAAAGGGGGAGAACATTTATCCAATTTTGGGTATCTGAAGATATATGAGGTTCACCTGCCGCTACGCTATCAAGAGAACCTGATTCACTACTAGTATTAGTAGAATTATTTAAAAACATCCCATCTAGCGCAGTTCCAGCTTTCGCTTCTGTCTCTAAACGCAACAATTCACTTACAACTGTTCCATCAAATTCAGGCTTTTTAGCAACAACTAAGCCTGAGCTAATTTGTAACCCACGAGTATCGGAAGGGTATTTATTAGTTTTCCAATCCTGAAATACAAAAGAGTCGGGAAACACGCTAGCAACATCAGGAAAAACTGTTTGCAGTGTAGAGATAAATCGTTCAATTGCCTCTTCGCTTATTGGCCATGTTGGAGCCATTTGATAAATTTCTTGCAAACGAATCTCAATTTCTTCTTCTGGAACCTTATCAAGGAGTTGCGTAAGAATAACCTGGTTTAGAGACACTGTGTCGTCAGTTACTTTTACAATAAACTTGTCTTCAACACGCTGTAGTTCTGCTCTAACATAAAGTAATGGAGCATTTATCTCAAGTGCTTTTTCCTTCGCTTTTATTTTTTCACCCTGAATAAATATTGTTCCAAAAATGAGTTCTTTGTCAGGTTTTTGTAATTCTGTAAATATATTAAACCCCTGCTTTTGATCAAACTTTATTCCTTCTTCACTTATCTTTTGTAATCCATCTGCGGGTTGTGGGAAAAATAAGTTATCTTCATTGAGAATATTAACAAGAGGTAATGTATGTAGTAGTTCTTGCGCACAATCGTGGAAGTAACCAATTAGGTCTAAAATCTTGTTATCAGCAGGTTGCATTACATTGCCAGCGAGATCTTTTTCTTTTTTATCCGTTGTTGGAGCTGAATTAATCATGTCTATTTCTTCTTCCGATAAAAATTTACTGGGCCAATTTCCTTCTTCCTTGCATTCACCACAAATATTTCCACTCACTACTTTTCTCTTCTTGCAAATAGCACATAAAGGTTTATCTCTCCAGTATTTAATAGGATCAAAATTGCGTGACCTCATTTTTCGTATATATAGTCATTATACAACTATTTTAGACCAGCCTTCTCTCAAAGAGCAAGCTTTAGAGTGGTTTTAGAAACCCCTTCGGTTTCTCATTGCAAGGGTAAATACACGGGCTTTGCCCGCCCTTGCAATTTCACTTCCTGCTTAGTTTTTCAAACAGGTATTCGGGCATAGGCATGCCCGAAAAAACTACTAAGAACGGAGGTGAATAAAATGACTGATATTACAACAACAGATTTAAGCAAATTTGGCTACATACAACGAGTAGAGGCACGCAAGCTTCTTGAAACGTGGGAGAAGCAAGGCTTACCGGAAGATTTTGAAGATGATGACGTTACAATAATGTTTAATACTTATTCCGGCAATGTATTTTTAACTAATGCAGAATTTCAAGTTGCCATGGTGTGCGACAGTAATCTTGAATCCTTCTACAGCTGTCCACAATGCGGTAACGAGGGTTTTGACGGCGAAGACGGACATGAATTCAAAAAGTACAACGGCTTTTGCTCTGAGGCCTGTGAAAACGCCTAGTCCATTTATTCAAAAGAGCAAGGGGAGCTCATCACTCTCCTTGCTCTACTTTTTTCCAAATATTCGGAATATCCGCAATATAGGTAATATTTTTCTGCAGGGTTGTATAGAAATTTATTTCTGCGTTTGATTCTTCTAACTTCTCCTTAATAAACCGGCGTATTGACCGCTGGACCTTTTCATCACAACAAACGATAAATATGCCTGGAAAATAATCTTTTTTCTCTTCTTGCCATACCCCTTGATCGTAATACTTCAAATACATATCTATCATTCCCTTTTGCTGCCTTTTAGGCATTCGGGCATCAAGAGATTCAAGGAAATAGTATTTTGTTTCTGTTTTTCCGGTGAGGCTCAAAAATACACCTGAAATAGTCCGGGGTAGATAGGTAAATTCTGATTGGTCCGCTTTTGTATAAAAATTCAAAGTATTGTTAAGGCTTTTGCTAAAAGCAAGAAAATACAAGTAACAATCTCCCACAGCAATACACGTATCCCGGAATACCTCTGAGCGTGTATCCTCTTTGTATATTTTGATAAGTTGCTGATTAATGATACCGGGTTTATTTTCAAGTATTCGTTTACTTGGTGTCTTGAGATGATAGATAGCAAGTTTGTTATTTTCTCCATATGTTTTTAGGTAATGTCTTCCAATGAATCCATTGACGGTAAGATGTTTGAGCCAAGGGTTAATACGGTTAGGTGTTTTATGATTGAGTAGTAATTGTATTTGAAGTCTATTAAGGAAACGGAATCGGTAAAGAAGAAAAAGGATAGTAAGTTGTTTTGAAGTAATAGGTTTTTTAGCCATGAAAGGAATTGTACCATAGTCTTTCTACTTATTATATAAGGAAGGAGGAAAAGAAATTATTTAAAATAGCCTTAGAAATGAGATTTTTTTGCGATAACCGGCTAACACAAATTTTTACTACCGTGCACCTATACTCTTATCAGAGTTTTGAACCTGTTTCTCCTTAGAAGTTTCTTTTTGAATTGCTTTAGGTTTCTCCTTTTTCACATAGGTACTCGCATATTTATCCTGTGATGAGGCAATTAATTTGCTTATCAATTCTTGATCCTGTTCTATTTCCATGGGTAATGTTTTACTGGAGAACGGCTCTTCCGGCTCCAATGCTCCGAGCTTGATATAGAAATGATAACGAGGAAGGTTCATAATTTCACCTTTATCAACGTACGGACTAAATTGTGGAAGAAGCAGTTCTTCATCAATTGGACTTGCTGTTTTGAAGCATATGACCGTACCGGTATTTGCAAGAATAACATTTGTAACATCCTTGTCTTTTTGCTGCGCAGTTGACTGCTCGGCAATGGTGACCCGTATACCAAATTTTCTTCCTCCTGATAATAGTTTGGTAAATGAAGATGTGGCAAAATTCTGGAATTCATCAATAAACAAATAGAAAGGCTTTCTATCCTTTTTGTCTTTCCTAGCACGCCTGTAGGCCGCCTGCTGCAACTTGGTAATAATGGTTGTACCAAAAAGCTGTGAGGTATCTTCCCCTAATTTTCCCTCGGACAAATTACAGAGGAGTATTTTCCCGCTTTCCAGAATATCGTCAAAGTTAATTGTAGATTTTGTTTGTCCAAGAATCCTTTTGGCAGTTGGTGAAAAAAGGAATCTACCCACTTTTGCCGTAACACCGGATACCATTTTCACTATTTGATAATTACCGGCTTTATTGAATTCATTTTTCCAGAAACTTAGAAGATTTTCGTCATCTACTTTTGCAACAACCTGCTTACGGAATGCTGAATCGTTTAGCAGTGAATATATCGTAAATATCGTCCGGTCTTCAACGTAAAATGAAGTATAAATTGCATTTCTTAAGATATATTCAATCCTATGCGCATTGCCTTGCTCTTCATTTGAAAATACACGCCGGAATATCGAAATAACTCCTTCTGTAACCAATTCTTTCTCAAGTTCCAGCTCATCCTCATCAAGATTATCCGGTATTTCCAGAAGATTTATACCGATAGGATGCTTTAAATCAAAAGGATTAAAATAAATGAAATCATCTATTCGCTTTTCCGGCACGATAGTTAGCAAATCTTCTATTAAATCTCCATGTGGATCAACCACGGCAACGCCTCGTCCATTTTGGATATCGTCTTTTGCCATATGAAACATTACTGTTGATTTTCCGGATCCTGTTTGACCAATAAGATAAACGTGTCGTGAACGCTCATCATCAGTAAGACCGATTTTTGTATTCTCTCCGCCATAGCTATTAACTCCAAACACAACATCTAGCTCATTGGCTTGTTTTAAAGACAACGGCGCTGGTAATTCAGGACTATGCACCGTAACCAGATTTTCTGTCTTTGCCGTGGTTGTGTAGGGAAAATGATAGAGAGCAGATAACTCTGCAACGGAGACGATCGGATTTTTTTGCAATGATAGTAAACGGTGATGTAATTTGAAAAAGGCCCACTTTTTTAAAAATCCAACAAAACGAAAAGGAGGGTGAAAAGTAAATTGCTGGTAGTAATCATTATTAAATGACGCAAAAGAAGAAACAAGTCCCTTAATGCGAGCTGAAAAATCTGAAGAATTTTGCTGATTAACATATAGCCTAACACTTGTTTCATAAAGTTCTCCCGCTATTTTATTACTCACCATATTATTTATGTGCTTCTGTTGTTCACTAAGCTCAGAGGCTTGTTTATTTTTTCCCCCAAAGAAAATCCACAAAGGAATTGGACTGATTGCTCCTCCCGTAAAAATACCAATAATAAGAGTAAAAGGGGTAATAACACAAAACATCCAAATTTTGATATACCACAAAATTAATTTACCTATGAAGCTGAAAATAATATTTGTGTGGCTCGCTCTCAATTTATTCGAAATGTCTAAATTGTTATATATGTATGTATCAAGCTCCGAGATTTTGTTAACTTCATTTTTATGTGTTTCCTGAAGAATTGGTGTTATGATAACCTGCATAACAACAATTTCATTGGGCTTGAGTTTTGTCATATGTCCAGTGATGAATGCAATCGGATCATGTTGTGACAATGTTGTCTGTTCCTTAAGCGGAAGAGCAAAATTGTTTGCTAAATGAAGCTCATAAATATTCCATATACCTGCTGTCTCACTAATGTTTTGAGGAAGATACTCCTCAACAGTACGTACCTTTGCATCAGGCAAATAGGAAATAATAGTGCTTTTGATAACTTTTGAATCAAGCCTATTCGTCCGAATGAGATAACGTATTCCTTTTTCTTTTGTTGATACCAATTCCAATGCATATGTCTTTTTGTAGCCAATAAGACCTTCAATCCTTGATCCTTGTGAAGCAAGCATGTGTAATTTCTTAAATAATTCCTCTGTTGAACGTGCAGATTGGGTATTATTTGCAGGAGGTGTAATCTCGAGCAACACTTGTTCATTTTTAATTGTTTTACGAAAATATTTAATTTTAAGGAAAATAATAATTCCAGCGAGTGAAAAACAAATAACAGATATCACGACCAGAACAATTGGAAGGAATTGGGCGATTAGAAGTAATGTAGGAAATGAAGGATCACGAGGAAGAGTTAACATAATCAGATGTCCGAAATTGGTCGGTGTTTGAGTAGGAGTTGGTGTCACGCATGACCAACGGATAACTCCCTGAGCATCAGGAGCTGCATTAAATATTTTGCAGGAGGTTGGTGTAACTAGCAAAGTTCTTATTTCCCATCTGGACAGATATATCAGACTATATCAAAAAACTATAGGGAAGGCAATATCTTTTACTGAATGTGCCAGGCAGCATAAATTTTAGGCACGAATATCAATAAAATTGAATGATTTCTGTATGTAAATCTTTATCAAAATTACTGTGTGTTTCAAACAAAAGCTCCCTTTAATGTGGATGATATTGTTTCCTAATCTCAATTAACGAAGGAATTCTATGCTGTCTTTTTCCTAATGCTGCTACATACACTTCAAATGCTATATCTGTAGTAATGAGTAGCGAATTCATTGGGCATTCTACGGCAACAACTGCATCACCTAACTTTAAGCATTTTCTGTATCGATCTGATAGGGCAGCGTTTCCTTTGTTTCCTTTGATCTCTTCAAATAAAGTTAAGTTACTAAAAAAACCATCGTAATCTGAGCGTGGTTTGAATTGATCTAACAATTTAGGATCTAAAAATGCCTCTAGTTCAGACACATGAGATTGCCAAAGTTGGTTTTGTCCACAATTTCCAGAACAAATAATAGATTTTTTGAATGCTAATAATTCTTCTTCGTCAGCATTTGTGCTTGGAACTTTAATCCAGTCCATACCTATAAGATTAGGCACACTTCTATTTACATCACGCATAAATAAACGTGAAGATTCCGAAATCAAAAATCTAATATAGGATAATGCACCTTTTTTATTATCAGAATACTTTGAGCCTACATTAAAAGCTATTTTCAATAATATCTTTGCGTCTCTGAGTGACCTTACTTTATTGCTCATGTAGTCAACAGCATTTTCTACATTGTCCTCACCCGAAAGCGCAAAGCAAAAATCAATTAAAGGGATAATAATCCTCCTCTGATATTCTCTATAGATAAAGCTCGAAACAAATTTTCTTTTAGAGGTGGTTACTTGCTCAATAATCTTTTTTTCTTCCGGGTGACCGTAGATTCTTTTTATCTGAATTGACGTTTGAAGATAACATGCTTCTCCTTGATTTTTCTTTCTTAACTTTTCTTTAAGCTTTCTAGCATTACTTTTCTTTTTGAATTTCTTGTTCTTTCTCATCGTCTTCCGTTGGGAATACCTCAATTTTATTAGAGACTAATATGTTTACTGCTTTTTCATTTTCTTCAACAGAAACATTTTCATGAAGCAATTTTTTAAGCACTTCACTCATAAGGACATAGTCATTATTCTTCCACTTAAGCCAGCTCCGCTCATTCACTACTGAATTGATAATCGTAATTGCCTGACTTAAATTTTCATCATCCTTCGGAGAAATAAAATTCCATATTTTATCTACGCTTTCTCTTAGTTTTGAATAATATAGTCCCCCTTCAGGTTTTTCGATATTCTCTCCGAACTTCTGCCAGTAATCAAAGATATCATGTATAAGTGGAGCCCTTAAGTACTGACGAAGTGCACTCGAAGATGAGGAAGAAACAGTTACTTGACCTAGAGTTGTCTCTTCTTTTTTATCTAACGTACCTGTAGTTTTTGGCAAAACATTCGAACCGGTTATTGTACCTGGTACTTTTTTATCTTTTGGCAAATCCTTTTTTACTTCACCAAATGACGTTCTATCTCCACTTATAGCTTCTTGTGGAGAAATCTGAGGTGGAATAAAACTTGTCGTCGACGACGTTATAAAACTTTGGCTTGTAAAAAGTAACATAATTTTAAGATGTTGCAAAGGAAATCGAATTTTCTAAAAGGGTCATGACCTTTTCATCAATTGACTCAAGTTTTGAATCTAACTTCGAAATCTTGAAATTGTCGTCAAAACCATCAATATCAACAAAGAGCATATTCTCAGCTAGTTCCTTATCTTCTACGGGGAATTTTGCTTCGAATCTTTGTTTTGCCTCATCTTTGGTAGCAGGACCTAATAAATAATGGAACTTGTTATCGTCGACAAAATCTGCTGAAAAAACCACATCGTTTAGAGTTGAAGGGAGAAGCCCCTTAAACCTTTCGGGTGATGGATAGAATTTTTTCTGAAAAATAGAAACATACTCATTATACTTAAATTTTAACTTGACGAGCTTTGTTACTCTTATCCCTAATCTTACAATCTCTGTAACTGGAAGATTGCTCATATATATTGAGATAGTCTTATTTACTATTTTGTCAAAACTATTATCATTTGGATCATAGTTTTCTGTAACAATTGCAAGTCGGTTAAACTCTAAATAAACAGCAAACTTTTTTTCCTTATTAAATAGAGATAGGTTCATTCTATCGGTTAGCCAGTCAGGAAAATCAGTCATTAGCTCATCACCTATGGAGTACATTTTATCATAAAAATTTACACGGGGTTTTAATCGAATTTCAATAACTTTTCTTGTCATATCAATCTTTTTGGTATTTTACCATACAAAATAGCTTTCTCAAAGCTGAAGTTGTATTTTTTATCTAACCCTATTTTAATAGTATACTATCATCGGCACTGATAAAATCAATTGGTTTTTTCATAATCCTGCTTATCTTTTGTTTTTTTTATTGCAATAACAAGTTTCAGATATGCTTCAAGAATCTGAAATCCGACAAATACTGCAAATATCCGGTCATTATTTCCTTCAAATGATTTCCTGTTGCTTCCAGAGTGTTTTCCATACTCATAAATGTAATTGATTTTACTGCAAAACATTGTCTTGCTTGCCTCGTTTTAAGAGGTATAATACGCATATGAATTATTCGTTAGTTTCTGAAGAAGAAAGAGCGCATATTGCTCCAGAATTAGTAGGACGGGCGCATGTACTGGTAACTGATGGCATAACACAATGGGTAGTAAAACATAAACCTGGATCTGTTCACGAAGAAAAAAGAGATTTGCTAGGTTTTTTGCTTGGACACAGTTTTGCAAATGTTGCTGAGGTTAGATTACTTACCGAGGAAGAACATTTGCAAGTAAGATTACTATCTGCTAAAGACGCCACTTCAACAAATGACAATACTTTTTTAGTAAGAGTTGCAGGAAGTTACTCAATAGAAGAATTGCCTTGCAAAACCGTTGAACAGGCAACAGCGGCAGAACTTGTTTACTCGACTTGGATTAGAAGACGAGATGCACATGTTTATAATCGTTCGTATCTGAATGGTATTCCGGTATTTTACGATTTCTCAATAGCCTTTTTGGGCGAACCACATCTTGCAGATATTGCCAGGTTCTTTGCGTTGCCACCGACAGATTATGGTCAAGGTGGTGCCTGGAAAATAAAACTGATTGAAAATTATATAACTCTCTTAACAAGAGGAGAAGTCCCGGTAACAAATGGCGGAGGCAATCATTACATAAAAGATATTGGCATCTTCAAAGAAGAAGTAAAAAACGCAATAAAAATTATTCAAGAAACAATGAACCAACCATTATTAGAAAAATATATTGCCGAATCAAACTTTTCCAGTCCTGAATCAGAAACCATTCTGAATTTTCTTCTTACTAACCTTGCTTCAATTGAAAGTGATACGAATCTTATGCTCCAAAGAATTTTTTGATTTTGAGGTGGATCACTTTCTTTTGTAACCCCCAAAAATTCTTATAAAACCCAGGGTATAAAATCTATTCACATTTTTAGAACTCAGAGCCTATTTTATTCTTAGTTTGGTATATGAATTCAAATATATTATTAATTAAGCCATCATAGTTTTATATTCAAAACTTTGCTTTTCCTCTTGACAACTGTAAATATAATTATATATACTATAAATATATTTACACCTAATGGTATGACTGAATTACTTCACTCTGAAAATTCAAATCCTCCAACACAGACTGATATTACGTTCCCAAATATTCACTCGCCTCAGGGAACATACGAGCAAATAAACCAGCTATTTAATCAGCAAAATTTACAAACTAAAACCATTCAAGAGGCAAGAGATATTCTTGGTGATTCTGCGCAGTCACTTACGGATGAGCAAGTATATGACCTTGTTAATGAAATTCAATATCTGGTGGATACATGGCTTGAAGAATACGAACAAAAAGTATTTGACGGCAAAACTCTAAAAGAGGTACTACAGGTAAACTTATGATGCAATTGAATACTGCTACAGATTATGGTCCAAAAAAAGCAATCGTCTACATTCGCGTCTCAAGCGAAGAACAGGTCGAAAATTTTTCTCTTGGAACACAAGAAGAGTTATGCAGAAGAGATGCAAAGTACAAAGGATATGAGATTACTGAAATATTTCGTGAAGAAGGTAAATCTGCAAAGACTATTTTAGGAAGACCAGAACTTCTTAGGCTACTAGAATTTTGCAGAAAGAATAAGAAAGATATCCGGGCAGTTTTTGTCTATCGCTTAGATAGGCTGTCTCGGCAAACTGCAGATTATCTAGCGATAAGAAAAAGACTTGCCGGGTACAATATTGCTATTATTTCTGCAAGTGAACCAACAGGTAATTCTCCTACAGAAAAGCTCCTTGAAACCGTTTTGGCTAGCTTTGCCCAGCATGACAATGACGTGAGAAGTGAAAGGACAAAAAATGGCATGAAAGCACGATATATGTCCGGTCTTATAACAAACCATGCGCCCTTGGGCTATCTCAATCAAAGCGGATATGCTATCAAGGACCCCGAAACCTTTGATACCGTAAAAAAGGCTTGGGATTTAATGTCTACAGGGACAAAAAGTCTTAAGGAAATGGCGCAGATAATGACAGGATGGGGAATAAAAATGAAACACCAATCTGTGCACAATTTATTTCACAATAAGTTTTACGTGGGCTACATGACCTCAAAAACATATACAGAGGTTGTTAAAGGACAACATATTCCAATGGTTACGGAAGAACTGTTTTATAAAATTCAGGCAATTCTCACCGGAAGAAACAGAAATACTCCATTAGTACCCAAAAAAAGTAGGGACAGAAGAGACCTTCCCTTAAAGAGAATTTTGCGTTGCGGAAAATGTGGAACTTTGTTTACCGGAGCATGGAGTAAAGGCAGATCTGCACGATATGGATATTATTTTTGTAGAGTACGGTGCACAACTAAGTCTGTTTCACTTTCAGACGCTGAAAGAGATATTAAAGCTCACTTGAAATTAATGAGCCCATCTGAAGTAGGCTTAAAACTATATATTTCCAGACTTCTTAAAACATACAATTATAAAATGTCAGTATTAAATAAAAGAAAAAATGAAGCAGATGATGAGATTACTAAGCTTCATGCGTTACGGCAAGTTCTTATTGAAAAAAATATGGCAGGTACTTACTCTGATGAGATATTCAAAGAACAGAATGCTGCTATTGAGGCAAAAATGGTCGCTTCACAATCAGCAAAAAATGAAGCCATGATTGAAAAATATAATATACCCGCTATTGAGGCATTTATAAAGAGCAAGCTTGCGGATCTTTCAATAACTTATGATAAGTCGAGTCTCAGCCAGCTTCGTTGCCTAATTGGTTCGATATTTCTCTTGGGATTGAAATGGGACTATCCCGGTTGTTCGAACCAAGGGATTAGCCCCGCATACCAAGAGATTCTCGATTGTCATGATGACAACGTCAACCTCGGTGAGCCCGCCGGGATTCGAACCCGGGACCAAGAGCTTATTGGTCGGTTACTTTAAGCTTTACAAGGTCAATTTAATTCTATCCAATATGATCATATCAAAACGATCAATTTTTTGCTGTTCTAATTACATGTCAACTTCCATTAATGCCTTCGACTTTCTGCAACCTTTTTTGTAATAAATTCACCTTATGTAACATCTGGACTTTGGTCATCTTCCAGGTCTTCTTTTATCAATTATCTGCAGTAATGTATTTGCAAACAGAATTAGGCTAACAACCGTCACTGGGTCATCGTAATTTACTGGACGGTGGCTACTGGGATTCTTAAATACTCCTATCGAACCAGCAAATAATTCCATGTATGCAACTTTTTCTCCTTTATCAGGGCTGTTTTTATCAGTTAACTGTCCGTTTTCGGAATTGAATACTTCTCTTGCTAGTGTTACTCCAATGTGCGTTGTGTCCAATCCAGCAGTAGCTCTCATTCTAACCTCTACTTCTTTGAAAGCGGCAAAAATTGCTGTGTCAAAATCTCCATCAATAAATGATGGCCAGAGCTTCTTGTTCAGTTCAGGATTTAATACATTTCGTGGCAATAGACTGATATGAGCATATTTCTTAAAATCGTCGGTGGATTTAATTGTTTTGCCTCGTCTGGAAATAAAGACCCAACCCGTTGCATCGCTTGGGTCAGGGCATAGAAAGTTTTGTGTCAGGAGCCAACCCCACGCTTCAGCCAACACATACATTACTTGCAGTATGTGACCACCTGCATACTCACGAAGTTGTGTCTGAGTTTCACTAATATGATGACTAATATGTGTTTTGTTATTACCATTCTTTGTTATATAGTCATTGAGATACATTAAAACACCAGGTGCCACAGCTTCAGGTTCCATTTCAATCACAATTTCAGAAGGCGGTAAAAAAACTTTCCACATATGCATCTATTATACCAAACTTCTCCCTGTGAGCTCATTCTTGCAAGAGGTGGTATAATAATATTATGTCAGTTGATAATTCACAAATCTCAAAGACAGTACAGGGCGTTGATAATAATGCACAAAGTGTAATTAAAGGTGGATACTATGTTGCACCTTCAAGTCCCGCAGAACCGTTAGTCCAGACAAGTGCCACATGGGGAACAGCAATGCCATCTATTGCATCTCCGTCTCAACAACCACAACCTACGCAAAATAACCAACAACCTATCCAGCAACCTGCCCCTAAACGAAGCACTACATAGTAGATGGAATTAATAAAAATTACCACTGGTGATTTACAGAACCTAATTCTTTTCCTTGCTCCAGGATTTATTTTTATGCTTGCCTTTTTTTACCAAATACCAGATCGTAAAAAATCAGAATTTACGGTCATTTTCGTGAGTGTCCTTGCTTCACTTTTAATTAAAGTTCTAACTACATGGATTATTCAGGTTCTCAACTGGTTTTCTCAGTTAAAACTACACCTACCTACTGACGGAACTGGTTTCTGGTTTACGATGATAATTCTTAGTCTCTTGTTGGCAATTTGTGCGGTAAAATTTGTTAAAAGTTCATGGTTTAAAGTACTCAGTAAAAGAATATTTGACGTTGATGCTGTAGCATTTGGTAGAGTCTGGAATGCATTCTTTGCGGTAAAACAAATAACTGTTCTTAGAATATACTTACAAGATGGAACTTGTTATATAGGAAAGCTTGATGCTGCATCAATTGATCCCAATGATGAAATTCAAGAAGTGACGTTATTGGAACCATACTATTACGAAATTAAAAATGGAAAACCAACAGTTATTCGCATTAAAGAAGTCGACACTGTCTTGTTACAGGGTGCCTCAATAAAAAGTGTTGAAAAAATCAATTACAATTGGGCAAAAAAATTATATAAACTTCCTTAATTGTCAGGAGCCTTAAAAGTTTGATGCAAACTCCTGCACTGCAAACCATTGTGCTCCATATTTATCAACCACTATACAAGTAAGCGAGTATTGAGGATTTGTAATATTTGCTAAATGTTCAGGTGATGTAATCCAATCTTGCACTATGCTGCTCTCATCAGGTTGGCCTTTAGCAAGATTTTCTCCTGAGTCTCGGCATTGTTGACAGTAGGTCTTGAGCACTTCTCTCTTATATCCAACATGAGTAAAATCTGTATGTATTTGCTTAAGTCGTTTCTTTGCAAAATTACACATATATGGATCTAGTAAAAGTTTTGTCAGACCATGAGACGCTCTATAATCGTTTACCAGGTTATAAACCCCTAGAGTGTCTATGTAGGCCTTTGGAGCAGGGTTTAAATCCAGGGTACTTAGAGACTTAGATTGTCTGAAAATTCCAAATTTAGAACTAAAAAATAAAAGATATATGACGACCGCAAGAATAGGTATTCCAATTAGGAGCTGTAGAAAATTTTGTAGTATTTTTTTCACTGAACTGCGTGCCGAATTACTAATTACTAGCTATTTCTGAATTTACTTTTTTAATTTTTTCAGCCATAGCAGTATTATTAAGAGCAAACAAGATAACAAAAATATATGTAATCCATGTGCTTAAAAAAAACAGTAATCCAGCGGTGCATATAACATTCACAACTGTTGACCATCCACCAACCCCATAAGGCTCCCACTCTTTCAAATGAACAGATGTGTATACCTGTATAAATACAAATATGCTTAAAAGTACTCTAAGCACCCACATCCACCATGCATTAAAAGGAAGAAAAATAATAAAAATTGGAATAATTAATGTTAATTGATAAAATAAGAAATTCTTTAAAGTCAATTTTTGAACTGTTGTAATCATAATCATTTAGGCATTAGAATTTGTAATTTATCCATAGCTTTTTGCTCATCTTGATTAATCACATCCCGCTTCTGATTAAGAGTGTTTATTTCACTAGCGGCTTTCGCACGATCGCAAGAAGAGCTATTGAGGCAATCTGTAAGAATTTGATTTACAGAATCATTGAGCTTAATTATCTCTGCATAAGAATTGTTCTGCACTAGTTCTGCTTGGATAAATAACTTATCTTCCTGACGCACCTTGGCAATTTGAGATTTAGAGTAAAAATAGGCAAAAACAGCAATAATTGTTATGGCCACTAGCACAATTGCAATTTTAATCCCACCCTTAGTAATATATCTCATAATAATTGTTAATGAATATTATTTGAAACTTATATTTTTTATTTTATCACCACTGGTTGATAATAATCTACATTCACTTTTGGTAGCCTCATCATATGGATAATCGCAAGAAGCTTACGCAAAAGGAAATTACAATTGCAAAGAAAGTAAAGGAATTAAGACAAGAGAGGAAATTGACACAAGAAAAACTAGCTGAAAGAACTCATTTAAGTACCACTCATATCGGTATGGTTGAGATTGGCAAAAGAAGAATGAGCATGAAGACGTTACAGAAAATAGCAAATGTTCTAGGAGTCAAAGTGAAAGACCTTATTCCATTTTAATCCTCTTCTTCTAGCGACAACTTACTTTTTATATGAACGCAAAGTTTTTCAGCTGAATCTGGGAAAGTAACCCTGTCTTTTCTGTCAATTATTAAGTCAAATAGAGTAGCTATTGTTGTTTTCGAAATATCATTTCCATCAGCAATTTCCTCTTGTTTTGCCAGCTTTAAAAGTGCTAGTCCTCTTGTCATTGTCTTTTCTAGTGCTTTGAGTTTAACTTTAAGATCTATAATCTCTTTATCAAAATATTGTTTTAGATATTGAGAGACAGCTTCGCAAAACTCATCTATCGGTAGGTAATCTTCTATAGACATTGGCTTTTTGCTATTAACTAAAACTGATAAGTTAAGTATTTCCATATTGGTTATCTTGTCTATCCTCTTTGACATAACCTCAAATTTTTTAGCAATATTATTGCCTCCATCATCACCATCCACCATTACTAACAATTGAAAACCTTCCCTTAACAAAATTTCACCAATTCCTACCATTTCTGATTTCCTATCCCCGTCCAAAATGGACAGAGAATTTAAATCAATTGA
>WNFL01027579.1_pt1 | contig 40712 bp, 36 predicted proteins | sample 5400361 | NCBI WGS metagenome assembly WNFL01 (sample SAMN13153351, study PRJNA577476) | soil metagenome | isolation source: 40 cm soil on Douglas fir-dominated hillslope | place: USA:California | collected 2013-09-17 | reverse complement strand
ATCATCGCGGTGGGCTACATGGTCCAGGACGTGGTCGCGGACGCCCTCAGCGTGGAGCTCGCCCGCACCGAGGAGGAGATCAAGCAGATCCAGACCCTCGGCCGCATGGCCCTGCTCGTGGGCACGATCAGCGTGGGCTACCTGAGCGGGTGGCTCGCGGGCGCGCTCGGCGCGCGGCCGGTCTTCGCGATCGCGCTGCTGCTGCCGGTGCTGGTGATGGCGGCGGCGTGGCTCATCCCGCGGGAGACCGCCCGCGCGGCCGCGCCCGGCGGCGACGCGAATCCCCTGGGCGCGGGCAAGTCGCGGCTCGTGGTGCTGGTGGGGCTCGGCTACGCCGCGCTCGGCGTCGCTCTGGAGGCGCTGTCGGTGCCGTTCGGCCAGGAGATCATCCTGGTGGTCTCGGCCGGCCTCATCGTGATGCTGCTCCAGCGCGTGGGCATCTCCCGCGCGGTCGGGATCGCCGCCTTCGCGATCTTCTGCTTCCGCGCCGTCCCCTCCGCGGGCCAGGGGTTCAGCTACTGGATGATCGATCACCTCGGCTTCGACCAGGAATTCCTCGGCGTGCTCGCCCAGGTGAGCGCGATGCTGAGCCTGGCCGGGCTCATCGTCTTCCGGAAGCCGATCACCCATCACCCGGTGAGCTACACCCTCTTCTGGGTGACCATCGCGGGGGCGGTCCTCTATCTGCCCACCATCGGGCTGTTCTACGGGGTGAACGAGTGGTTCGGGGTGAGCCCGCGCACGTTCGTGTTCATCGACACCACGATCTCGGCGCCGCTGGGCCAGCTCAGCATGGTGCCGATGCTGGCCCTGATCGCGCGCACCGCGCCGCGCGGGGCCGAAGCCACCATGTTCGCGATCATGGCCTCCCTCATGAATCTCGCGCTGTCCGCCAGCGAGCTCGGCACCCGCTACCTCAACACCTTCTTCGGCGTGACCCAGCAGGACTACGGGAACCTGGGCCGCCTGCTCGTCTGGGTGGGGCTGATCAGCCTCCTTCCCCTGCTCGCCCTGCCGCTCCTCCGGCGCGTGGAAGCGGAGTCCCCGACGTCGTGATAGTGTGTGCCCCGTCATGGCGGTGAACGCTCCTTCTCGCGCCCCCTGGGCCGGGCTCTTCCGGCCGCTCGAGCGGGACGAGCGGCTGTTCGCGGTGCTCCTCGCCTTCGTGATGGTGGGCGGCCTCGCCACGCTGGGACTCCTGCCGCTACGCCCCCGCCATCGCGTCGACGTCTACTCGGTCGTCATCTGGTTCGGTCTCTACAAGGCCGGCATCTTCGCGCTGGTCACCGTGACGCCGCGGGCCACCCGCCGGATCTTCATCACCGCCCTCTGCATCGACCTCCTGCTCGTCTTCCTGCTCTCGTTCCTGACCGGCGGCGGCGACAGCCCGTTCGTCAACCTGTTCTTCCCGCTCGTCGCGGTCAACGCCTACTACTTCGGCCGCTGGGTCGGGTTGTTCCTCACGCTCGTGGCCGGGCTGCTCTACTGGGCCGCGGCCAGCCTGGCCCCGCCCGCGGCCGCGTGGACCGCGGTGGTGAACCTGATGGCGTTCGTCGGGCTGCCCGCCTTCGCGGTGGGCCACGTCGCCGACCGGGAGCGCCGCGCCCGCTCGGAGGTGGAGCGCCTCAACGCGGAGCTGACCGGGACGCTCACCCGCCTGCGCGCCGCCCAGGAAGAGCTGGTCGAGGCCGAGCGCATGGCCACGGTGGGTCGGCTGTCGCTGAAGGTGGCGCACGAGGTGCGCAACCCCATCGCGGCCATCGGCCTGAACGCGGAGCTGCTGGGCGACATGGTGCAGGGGCGGGTGAGCGAGGACGGCACCGAGGCGACCGCGCTCGTCGCGGCGATCCGAGACCAGGTCGAGGCCCTCGACGCGCTCACCGAGGAGTACCTCGCCTTCGCGCGCTTCCCGCGCCCGCAGTTCGAGGAGGACTCGGTCAACGACATGGTCAGCGCGGTCGCGGAGTTCGTCCGTCCGCTCGCCGCGCGCCAGGGGATCGCGGTGAAGGTGGCGACGGATCCCGCGGTCCCGCCGATGGAGATCGACCGCACGCTGCTCCGCCAGGCGGTGCTGAACCTGGTGAAGAACGGGATGGAGGCGGTGTCCCAGGGCGGCAGCCTGACGCTGACCACCGCCTGCATGGGCGACACGGTGGAGATCGGGATCACGGACAGCGGCGCCGGCATCTCGCCCGAGGTCGGGCGGCGGCTGTTCGAGCAGTTCTTCACTACCAAGCCGCAGGGCACCGGGCTCGGCCTCTCCATCTCGCGCCAGATCGTCGAGGAGCACGGCGGGAAGATCCGCTGGCACAGCGCGCCGGGCGCGGGCGCGACCTTCACCATGACCGTGCCCGTCCAGAAGGCGGCCCATGGCTGAGCCGGGGCCGCCGCTCGCGACGCTGCTGGTGGCCGACGACGACCCGGCGGTGCGCCAGAGCCTGGAGCGCACGCTCACCCGCGAAGGCTACGCGGTGGTGCTGGCCCCCGACGGCCAGGCCGCGCTCGAGCGGCTGCAGGAGGGCGGCGTGGACCTCGTGCTCTCCGACCTCAAGATGCCCGGGCTCACCGGGCTCGAGCTGCTCCGCGAGGCCAAGGCGGTCGCGCCCGACGTGGACGTGATCCTGCTCACCGCCTTCGGCACCGTCGAGGAGGCGGTGCGGGCGATGAAGGACGGAGCCACCGACTTCCTCACCAAGCCGTTCCAGCGCGCCCAGCTCACCAAGGTGGTGCGGCAGGCGCTCGAGCGCCGCGACCTCATCGCCCAGAACCGGGCGCTGCAGAAGCGCCTCGACGACCTGCTCCGGCAGGGCAACATGATCGGGACGAGTCCCGCCTTCCGCCGGCTCATGACGCTCGTGCAGCAGGTAGCGGACAGCTCGGCCACCGTGCTGATCCAGGGCGAGAGCGGCACCGGCAAGGAGCTGGTGGCGCGCGCGATCCACGATCGATCGAACCGCCGCAACGGACCGTTCGTCGCGGTGAACTGCGCGGCGCTGCCCGAGACGCTGCTCGAGTCGGAGCTGTTCGGCTACGAGAAGGGCGCGTTCACCGGGGCGGCCGGGCGCCGGGAGGGCCGCTTCGAGCTGGCCGACGGCGGCACCCTGTTCCTCGACGAGATCGCCGACCTCTCGCCGGTGACCCAGCCCAAGATCCTGCGCGCGCTGCAGGAGGGCGAGTTCGAGCGGGTGGGCGGCTCCAAGACGATCCGGGTGGACGTCCGCATCGTGACCGCCACCAATCAGGACCTGGCCACCCTCGTGCGGGACAAGCGCTTCCGCGAGGATCTCTTCTACCGCCTGAACGTGATCACGATCCAGGTCCCGCCGCTCCGGGAGAAGCACGAGGACGTGCCGGTGCTCGCCCAGCACTTCCTGCGCGTGTACGCGGCCAAGAACAACCGCCAGCTCGACGGCTTCAGCGACGAGGCCCTCGGCTGCCTCGAGGCCTACTCCTGGCCGGGCAACGTGCGCGAGCTCGAGAACGTGGTCGAGCGCGCGGTCGTGCTCGCCCGGGGCGCCCGCGTGGACGCGGCCGATCTGCCCGACGCGGTGCGGGAGCGGCCGGTCATGCTGACCCGCGGCGGGCCGCCCGCGGCCGGCGACGGGAGCGGCGCGGCGGCGGTGCCGGAGGGTGTGTTCCAGATTCGCGTGGGCACGCCGCTGGCCGAGGTCGAGGCGCGCCTGCTCGAGGAGACGCTCCGGCTCAACCACGGCAACAAGACGCTCACCGCCAAGATGCTCGGCATCGATCCCAAGACCGTCTTCCGCAAGCTCAAGCAGGGCGAGGCCGAAGAGGGGGCGCCGTGAGTGCCCGGCCCTTCGAGGCGCTGCGCTACGAGGTGGCGGAGGGCGTGGCCACCGTCACCCTGAACCGCCCGGACAAGCTCAACGCGCTCAACACCGTCATGCTCGAGGAGCTGCTCGCCGTCCTCGAGCTGGCCGACGCCGACGACGCGGTCCGCGCGCTGATCGTCACCGGGGCGGGCCGCGCGTTCTGCGCGGGCGCGGATCTTTCCGGGGGCGGCAAGACCTTCGACCGCGTCGCCCGGGGCCGCGGCGAGGCCCCCGGGGAGCACCGGGACGGGGGCGGGCGCGTCACCCTGCGCATCTTCGACATGAAGAAGCCGCTGATCGCCGCCATCAACGGTCCCGCGGTGGGCTTCGGCGTCACCATGACGCTGCCGATGGACATCCGCATCGCCTCGACCGCCGCGCGGATCGGCTTCGTGTTCGCGCGCCGCGGGGTGGTCCCGGAGGCGGCCAGCACGTGGTTCCTGCCTCGCCTGGTCGGCCCGAGCCAGGCCGCGGAGTGGGTCTACACCGGGCGGGTCTTCCCGGCGGAGGAAGCGCTCGCGGGCCGTCTCGTGAGCCGCGTGGTCCCGCCGGAGCAGCTCATGCCGGCGGCCCGCGAGCTCGCGCTCGAGATCGCGCGGAACACCTCCGCGATCTCGGTGGCCCTCGCGCGGCAGATGATGTGGCGACTGCTGGGCGCCGATCACCCGATGGAGGCGCACCGCCTGGACTCGCGCTGCATGGACTGGACGGGCCGCTCGGCCGACGCCTACGAGGGCGTGACGTCGTTCCTGGAGAAGCGCCCGCCGCGCTTCACCCAGCGGCCCAGCAAGGACATGCCGCCCTTCTATCCCTGGTGGCCCGAGCGGCGCTTCGAGCCCTGAGCCGCCCTCGGGGGTGAGCGCGTCCTCGCTGTCCGGCACAGTGCTCCTGTGCCTGGTCGTCTTCGCCAGCACGGTGTGCGTGGGCGCGTTCGGCCCGCTGCTGCCCGAGATCGCGCGGGCGCAGGGCCTGCCCGACTGGCAGCTCGGGGTGCTCGCCGGCTCCTTCGGCTTCGCGCGGATGGCCGCGGATCTGCCCGCCGGCGCGCTCGCCACGCGCCACCTCGCCACCTCGCTCACGCTGGCGCCGGTCACGCTGCTCGCCGGGATGCTGCTGCTGTCCACCGCGGGGCCGTTCCCGGTCCTGGTGCTGGGCCGGCTCCTGACCGGCCTCGCGCACACGCTCGTGATGGTTGGAAGCCTGACCGCGGTGCTGCAGGATCGGGAGGGCCCGCGCGCCTCCATGCGGCTCAATACCCTGGAGTTCGCGGGCATGCTCGGCGTGCTGGGCGGGCTCACCCTGGTCGGGCTGCTCCCGGAGCGCTGGCCATGGAACCTGACCCTGCTGACCGCCGCCGGACCCGTGCTGCTGTCGCTGGCCGGCACGCTCGTGCTGATCCGCAAGTTCCGGCGCCACCTTCCGTCCGCGCCGCCCGCGGCCGCGCGGGACGCGACGGACAGGGTGCCGGCGCGGGCGGTGGCGGTGCCGCCGATCGTCCGCCTCATGTTCGCGCTCGGCGTGGTCATGGCGCTCGCCTGGTCCGCGGTGAGCCAGTTCGTGATCCCGCTGCGCGGGACGAGAGAGTTCGGGCTCGACCGTGCCGGCATCTCCGGCCTGCTCTCGCTGGCGCAGCTGGTGGACCTGATCGTGCTGCTGCCGGTGGGCTGGGTGGCCGACCGGATCGGCCGCCTCCCGGTGCTGACCGCGGTGGCGGTGACCCTGGGGTTCGGACTCCTGGCGGTGGGATTGGGCTCGCTGCCGCTCCTCGTGGTCGGCTGCGCCCTGTTCGGCCTCGGGATGGCGGGCTGGATGCTGCCGCTCGGAGTCATCCGCGAGCACACGGACGTGACCCGGCTCGGCTGGCGAACCGGTGTCTACCGCGTCGGCGTGGACGGAGCGATCTTCCTCGGCCCGCTGATCTGCGGGGTACTGGGCGAGACGCACACGCCGATATTCATCGCGCTGGTGGGCGTCGCCGCCTTCGCGATCGCGGTGCGGTTAGGACGCGGGTAGACCACCCCTCACCCTGCCCTCTCCCCAGAAGGGGAGAGGGGGATGAGGAGTGACTTCGTCAGCCCTTGAAGCTGATTCTCTTGTGGGTGCCGTCGCAGAACGGTTTGTTGGCCGAGCTGCCGCAGCGGCAGAGGAAGATGCTGTCGCCGCCCTTGCCGGGGATGGCGTTGCCTTGGCCGTCCTGCATCACGCACTCGCCCTGCACCATCAGGGGGCCGTCGGTAATAACCTTCACGGTCACGGGCATCGTTTTCACCTCGTCGTCATGATCGAGCTACCGCGGGGCGAGTATACTCCAGGTCGACATGGCCGCTCAGCCTCCCGGCATGACCGACCGCCTCCTCGGCGCCATGGCCACCTCCGCCGCGCGCCGCTACGGGGCCGAGCGGGTCTCCGAGCTGGCCCACGCGCTCCAGTGCGCGGAGCTGGCGCGGGAGGCGGGGGCGGACGATGAGCTGACGCTGGCCTGCCTCCTCCACGACGTGGGCCGCTTCGCGGTAGACCAGGCCCTGATCTTCGACCGCGTCGGCGGCGCGCGCGCAGGTACCCGCGGCCATCACGAAATCGGGGCGGATCTCATCGCGCCCTACGTGTCGGAGCGGGTGGCCTGGCTGGTCCGCATCCACGCCGACGCCAAGCGCTACCTCTGCTCCACCGAGCCCGGCTATCACGCCACCCTGTCGCCCGCGTCCCAGCACACGATGACGCTGCAGGGCGGGCTCATGAGCCCCGACGAGGTCACGCGCCACGCCGTCCATCCCTGGCTCGGCGATGTGCTGCGCCTGCGGCGCTGGGACGACCAGGCCAAGGTGGTCGGCAAGGAGACCGCGCCCCTCGCGGCCTGGGAGCCGCTGCTCCGGTCCCAGTTCCGATGACCCACGACCCGCCCCTGGGGCCGCCCTTCGCGGAGCGGTTCGCCCCGCTCGCCGAGGTGAAATTCAGCGGGCCGCGCTCGAGCTTTCACCACTGCTTCGGCTGCGGCCCCGGGCACGACATCGGCCTGCGCGTGCGGACGTTCACCGGCGACGGGGAAGTGCTCTCGCCGATCCTGATCCCGCGGCGCTTCGAAGGTCCGCCCGGCTCGGCCCACGGAGGCATCGTGGCCGCGTACCTCGACGAGGTGCTCGCGGGCGCCGCGGTGAACCACACCGGCCGTCTCTACGTGACCGGGGAGCTGGCGGTGCGCTACGTGAAGGGCACGCCCATCGAGCGCCCGCTGCTCGGGCGCGGCCGCGCGGTGCTCGACTCCGGCAAGTACCTCGATCTCGAAGCCACCATCGAGGACTGGGAGACGGGCGACGTGGTCGCGAAGGCGAGCGCCCGCTTCTTCCCGATAAAGACCGGAGACTAGTCGGCGCGCTTGAACTTCTGGAAGGAGCGCATCTCCCGCGGCGGCTTCAGGAACTGCCCGTAGCCGGTGTAGGACACCTCGCCCACGTAGACGTCCCCGCGCGAGTCCACCACGAGCCCGTGGGGCGCGATGAACTCCCCCGGCGTCTCGCTCGCGAACTGGCCGCCGAAGCGCGCCACCCGCTGGCCCTTGGCGTCGAGCACGCTGACCCGCGGGCCCAGGTTCGGGGTCTTCTCGGTGACCGGCATCCCGGAGCCGAGCTCGCCCACGTAGAAGTGCCCGCTCTTCGCGCGATCCACGAAGAGCCCGCAGGGCCGATGGAGGTTGTTCCACGTGCCCTGGTGCTGGCCCCGGCCGTCGAAGATCTGCACGCGGTGGTTCTCGCGGTCGGCCACGTAGACGAGGCCGTCGCGGTCGGTGACCAGGTTGTGGGGCAGGTTGAACTGGCCGGGATCGGTGCCGGGCTCGCCCCACGACATGACGTAGGTGCCGTCCGGCGCGTACTTGTGCACGCGCGAGTTGCCGTAGCCGTCGGAGACGAAGAGGTAGCCACTCTTCGGGCAGATCGCCACGTGGGTGGGCCGGTTGAACGGCTTGCCCCCCTGGAGCTCCGCGGCCTTGTCCGGATCGCCGATCGTGAGCAGCAGCTTGCCCTCCGGCGTGAACTTGCGGACGGTGTGGTGGAGATCGTCGGTGAGCCACACCATGTCGTCGGCGTCGATGGTGATGCCGTGAGCGCGGCGGACCACGCCCTCGCCCCACGACCGCAGGAACTTGCCGTCGCGGTCGAACACGATGACCGGGTGCTCGCTCCGGGTGAAGCAGAAGACCCGGTCCTGCTTGTCCACCGCCGCGCCCGCCACTTCCTGGTAGCGCCAGCCGTCCGGCAGCTTGCCCCAGCCCTCGATGACCGAGAATTTCATTTCGACTCCTCGATGGCCTGGGCCATGCGCTCGAAGCGGCGCTTGAGCGGGGTCAGCCCTTCCTCGTGGGTGATGACGTAGAGCCGATTGGCGTAGATGGCCCGCCGCACGCGTTCGGCCACGTGCTCGGGGGGGAGGTAGCGGCCGATCAGCTCCACCGCGCCGCCCTCGCGCTCGGTCATCTCGTTGCGGAGCGCGGCGGGACGGTTCCGATCGCTTTGCCGGATCTGGGTGTGCACGCCCATCGGACAGAGCACCGAGACGCCGATGTCGTACCCGCGCAGGTCCTTCTGGAGCGTCTCGGAGAGGCCGACCACCGCGTACTTGGTGGTGTTGTAGATCCCGAGCCCCTGCGAGGCGATGAGCCCGGCCATGGACGCGGTGTTGACGATGTGGCCCGGCTGCTTGCCGGCCACCATGCGCGGCACGAACGCCTCCACCCCGTGGATCACGCCCCAGAGGTTGACGCCCATCGCCCACTCCCAGTCCTTGTGGGTGACCGCCTCGAGCCCGCCCCAGAGCGCGACGCCCGCGTTGTTGCACACGACGTGGACCGCGCCGAATTCCTTGAAGGCCCGATCGGCCAGCGCCTGCACGTCGGCGAGGCGGCTCACGTCGGTCTTCACCGCCAGCCCCCGCCGGCCCGCCTGGGTCACGCCGGCCACCGTCTCGGCCATGCCGGCCTCGTCGAGGTCGGCGACCACCACGTCGGCGCCCTCGCGGGCGAAGAGCAGGGAGAGCGCGCGTCCGATTCCGCTGGCGCCGCCGGTGACTACCGCGGTGCGGCCTTGCAGGGTGGTGAGAGGCACGGCGCCGAGTGTCGCGCTGCCCTCCGCTTGCTGTCAACCACTTCTCTCTTCTCGTCTCGTCGTCTGTCTGTCGGGAGGCGGGCGCCGAGGGGCGGGGCGGGGGGCGGGGGTGCGCCTCTGCAATCTGGAGGAGAGAGGTTCCTGGCTACCGTTGGCGGCAACGGGTCAACCGGCCGCACCCCCGCCCCCCGCCCCGCACCTCGGCGCCCGATCGCGCGGGGCCGTGAAGGGGATTGGGGGCACGGTCGGGTAGCATTGGCGGTATGGGTGAGCGGACTCTGGTGGTGGGGCGGCGGTTTCGGGGGCCGGATGTGGGAGGTGGGATCGGCAATGGGGGATATGTGTGTGGGCTGGTGGCGCTGGCCGCGGGCCCGGGTTTGCGTGCCGTCGAGATCAGGCGGGCGGCCGGCGTGCCGCTCGACCGGCCGCTCGTTGTGCGGGTCGAGGACGGGGATGCGGTGCTTTCCGATGACGAGGGGCTGATCGCGCGCACGACGTCGCCGGATCTGACTGTCACGGTGCCCGTGCCTCCGTCGCTCGACGTTGCCCGGCGGGTTTCCACCCGGTTTCTGGAACGGCTCGAGAGTGGGGAGGTGCGGCACACGTTTCCCGAGTGTTTTGTGTGTGGGCATCGGCGGAGGCCGGGTGATGGGTTGCGGATTTTCGTGGGGCCGCTCGAGGGACAGCCGGGGCATGCCCCGTGGGTGGGGATGTGGCGGCCGGATGCGGCGTTTCTCGATGAGGATGGGCGGGTGCGGGCGGAGTTCGTGCGGTCGGCGCTGGATTGCCCCGGGGGCTGGGCGATCGCGGGGCCGGGCAATACCGGGACGCTGCAGGTGGAGATCCTGGAGCCGGTGGATGGGCGCCAGGAGCTGATCGTGATGGGCTGGCCCATGGCGCCCGCCTCCGCTCGTCCCGGGAGTCGCCGGCGCTACGCGGGGACGGCCATCTTCGACGCGTGCGGACGCCTGCTGGCGCGGGCCGCGGCCATCTGGGTCGCCCCGCGCAGCGCCTAGGGGTGGTATTCTTCGCGAATGGATTATCGCCTACCGGCCACCGTGGTGCCCTCGCGGTACGACATCCGGCTCGAGCCCGACCTCGAGGCGGCGACCTTCGCGGGCGAGGAGACGGTCGCGATCACCGTGACGGTGCCGGTGACCGAGATCGTCCTCAATGCCGCCGAGCTCTCCATCCAGTCGGCGAGCGTCGCCACCGCGGACGGGATGACGGTCGAGGGGAGCGCGACGCTCGACGAGGCGGCCGAGCGGGCGCGCCTGCTCTTCCCGTCGCCGATCCCGGCCGGTGAGCATCGGCTCACGCTGCGCTTCACCGGCATCCTGAACGATCGCCTGCACGGCTTCTACCGCAGCACCTACAAGGACGCCGCGGGCGCCTCCCACGTCATCGCGGCCACCCAGTTCGAGGCCACCGACGCGCGGCGCGGGTTCCCGTGCTGGGACGAGCCCGCGCTCAAGGCGGTGTTCGGCGTCACCCTGGTGGTCCCCGAACGGCTCGCCGTGATCTCGAACACGCGGGTCGTGAGCGAGACGCCCACCGGCGCGGGGAAGAAGACGGTGGTCTTCGCCGACAGCATCCGCATGTCCACCTACCTGGTGGCGTTCGTGGTGGGCGAGCTCGAGGCGACGCCGCCGGTCATGGTCGGCCCGACCCCGCTCCGGGTGTGGTGCGTGCCGGGCAAGCTCCATCTCACACGCTTCGCGCTGGAGATCGGCGCCTTCTCGCTCGACTACTTCGAGCGGTACTACGGGATGCCCTACCCGGGCGACAAGCTCGACATGCTCGCGATCCCCGACTTCGCGGCGGGGGCCATGGAGAATCTGGGCGCGATCACCTACCGGGAGACCGCGCTCCTGGTGGACGAGACGGCGGCCTCCCACACCGAGCGCGAGCGGGTCGCGGACGTGGTGGCCCACGAAGTCGCCCACATGTGGTTCGGCGATCTCGTGACCATGTTGTGGTGGAACGGGATCTGGCTGAACGAGGCGTTCGCGACCTTCATGGAGCTCCTGGCGGTGGACGCCTGGAAGCCCGAATGGAATCGCTGGACGACCTTCGGGGTGTCCCGGGCCGCCGCGATGGGCGTGGACGGCCTGGTGAACACCCGCCCCATCGAGTTCGAGGTGCGGGCGCCGCGCGACTGCGAGGCGATGTTCGATCTGCTCACCTACGAGAAGGGCGGCTCGGTCCTGCGCATGCTCGAGCAGTACCTGAGCGGCGACGTTTTCCGCGGTGGGGTGCGGTTGTACCTCGAGCGGCACCGCTTCGGCAACGCGGAGACCACCGATCTCTGGGAGGCCCTCGGCGACGCCTCCCGGCTGCCCATCCCCGAGGTGATGAACGGGTGGATCTTCCGGCCGGGCTACCCGCTCGTGATCGTCGAGCCCGAGGGCACCGGCGTCAAGCTGAGCCAGCGCCGCTTCACGTACCTGCCGAGCGAGGGCGCCGACACCGAGCGCTGGCAGATCCCGCTGCGGCTGCGCGCGTCGGTCAAGCGCGGCTTCGTGGACAAGCCGATCCTGCTCGGCAACGAGCCGCTGTCGGTGTCGCTGCCCGCGCCGCCGGAGTGGGTGGTGGCCAACGCGGGCGGGCACGGCTTCTATCGCGTGCAGTACGCTCCGCCGCTCCTCAAGAAGCTCACCGGCGCGCTCAAGAAGCTCGCCCCCATCGAGCGCTTCAACCTGGTCAGCGACGCCTTCGCGCTGGCCCAGGGCGCGATGATGCCGGCCGCGGACTACCTCGACCTCACCGCGCGCTTCGTCGAGGAGACGGACCGCAACGTGTGGACCGCGCTGATCGGCTCCCTCGGCTACGTCAATCGGCTCATCGCGGACGACTCGCGCCCGCACCTCGAGGCGCTGGTGCGCCAGCGCGTGGAAGGAGCGGTGGAGCGGCTCGGCTGGGAGGCCCAGCCCGACGAGGACGAGCTCGCGCGGCAGCTTCGCGGCGACCTGCTCCGCGCGCTCGGCACGCTCGGCAACGACCAGGCGGTGCAGGAGCGCGCCCGGGCGTTCTACGCGCGCTATCGCGAGGACGAGTCGGCGGTGGACGCCAACGTGCTGCCCGCCCTCATCGCGATCGTGGCCGCGGCGGGGGCGGAGCCCGAGTACGAGGAGTTCCTCCAGCGCTTCAAGGCGGCCCGCACGCCTCAGGAGGAGCAGCGCTACCTCTACGCTCTCGCCGGGTTCCGGCAGCCCGAGCTGATCCGCCGCACCCTCGAGAAGACCACCAACGGGGAGGTGCGCAGCCAGGACGCGCCGTTCCTGATGCGGGCGCTGCTGGTGGGCGTGCACAGCCGCGGGCTCGCCTGGGAGTACGTGAAGGCGAACTGGCAGACGATGGCGCGGCAGTATCCGGGCAGCGCCTATCGCCGGCTCTACGAGGGCGTCACCGCCCTCGTCAGCCCGGAGTGGGAGCAGGACGTGAAGGCCTTCTTCGAGACGAACCGGATCGTGCTCGGCGGCAAGACGCTCGAGCAGTACCTCGAGCAGCTCCGGATCGCGGTGCGGCTGCAGGAGCGCGAGGCGGCCGGCCTCGCCGCCTACCTGGCCAAGCCGCCGCGCCCCCCGCGCCGCTAGCTACCCTCCGCGCTCAACCTCCGAAGAGGTCGACGAAGAAGTCCCGGACGCTCGAGCCGAAGGCGACGGTGCCTTCCTTGCTGCGCTCCCACGCGTTCTTGGCGTCCGGCCCCGCGGACCGTCCGGCCTCCGCGAGCTTCTGGCCGGTGAATTTCGCGCCTTCCACGATGGTGTTGCCGATGCCCTTGGCGAGCTCACCGGCGCCCACGAGCACCTGACCCTGCCGGATCTGCTGCGCGGCCAGCTCCACCTGCTGGGTGGCCGCGTCGACGGGCTGGCTGTCGGCCGCCTGCACCGGCATGTGGCCGATCCCGACGAGCGCCGAGAACGTGAGGGTGACGATTAGCGAACGATGCTTCAGAGCCATCTCCACCTCCTTCGGTTGGCTTCGGTTGGCTTCATTGCCGATTCATGGTAACACCGTGCCGGACCGGATCCGGCATGTTCGGGGCCGCTCCACCAACTTTTCCGGCGAGGTGAGGGATATGAAATACGGGGTGTTCCAGTTCTCCACCGACTACTCGATCCGCATCGACGATCTGGCCCGCGAGGCCGAGGCCCGCGGCTTCGAGTCGCTGTTCGTCCCCGAGCACACCCACATCCCGGCGAGCCGCAAGAGCCCCTGGCCGGGTGGGGCCGACCTGCCGCGCGAGTACTGGCACACCGTGGATCCGTTCGTGGGGCTGGCCGCCGCGGCGGCGGTGACCAGCAAGATCAAGCTCGGGACCGGGATCTGCCTGGTGATCGAGCGCGACCCGATCGTGCTGGCCAAGGAGGTCGCGAGCCTCGACTATCTCTCGCGGGGCCGGGTGCTCTTCGGGATCGGGGGCGGGTGGAACGCCGAGGAGATGGGGCATCACGGCACCGATTTCGACAATCGCTGGAAGGTGCTGCGCGAGCGCATCGCCGCCATGCAGGAGATCTGGACGAAGGACGAGGCGGAGTACCACGGCAAGTTCGTCAACTTCGACAAGCTCTGGTCGTACCCCAAGCCGGCGCAGAAGCCGCACCCGCCGATCCTGATGGGCGGCGCCGGCCCCCACGCGCGACAGCGGGCGGTGGACTTCGGGGGCCACTGGCTGCCGATCGGCGGGCGCTCCTACAGCGAGCCGATGGCCGAGACCATCGCGGATCTGCGGGCGCGGGCCGAGAAGGCGGGCCAGGACCCCGGCGCGGTCACCATCTCCATCTTCGGCGCGCCCACCGACGAGGCGCGCCTGGCCGGGCTGCGTGACGCGGGCGTGCTGCGCGCCATCTTCGGGCTGCCGTCCGCCGGGCGCGACCAGGTCCTCCCGCTGCTCGATAAATACGCGGCTCTCGCTGCGAGGGTCGGGTAGCTTCTCCGCGACCGCGCCTGGGCGAAGGCGCTCCCGGACTCTCTAGGAGCGGATGGGGCCCTCGGGGCGGGTGGTGAGGGTGAAGACGGTGAGGGCGGTGAGGCCGGTGAGGGCGATGGCGAGGGCCCAGAGGTAGATCGCGAGGTAGCCGCCGGTGCGATCGAAGATCACGCCGGAGAGCCAGGGGCCGAGTGCGGCGCCGAGATTGTTGCCGATGCCGAGGAGGCCGAAGATGAAGCCGTAGTGGACGGGCGGCGCGATGCGGCTCAGCAGGACGGTGACGATGCTGGCCCGCGAGCCGAGCGGCAGGAAGAGGAAGAGCACGTAGCCCGCGGCGAGGATCCAGAACGGCCGCACTTCCATCCCGATCAGGCAGAGCATCCCGAGCAGCGAGCACGAGAACGAGAGAAAGCCCGCGATGGGCCCGCCGAAACGATCGGCCACCAGGCCGGCCAGCGCGCGGCCGAACCCGGCCAGGAGGCCGCCGATCGCGAGGAGCAGGGATGCTTCGCCCGCGGTGAAGCCCCGCTCGGTGAAGTAGAGCGTGTGCTGCGTGGTGGCGAGGTAGCCGAAGAGCGGCGGCGTCGTGAACATCACCAGCAGGCTCCAGAATCCGGCGGAGCGGATGATGCTCGCGGCGCTCACCGTGGCGGCTCCCGCCTGGCCGGGTCCGCGGTCCGCCGCGGATGCGAGACGTGTCGGATGCGTGCGCCAGGCCCAGGGGATGAGCGCCAGGATGGCCGCGGCATAACACCAGAAGGCGGGCCGCCAGCCCCAGTGGGTGATGATCCACTGGGCCGGCGGCGCCAGGGCATAGGCCGCCATGGATCCGCCGAAGGCGATGCCGGTGGCCAGGCCGCGGCGCCGAACGTAGGCGTCGGCGATGAGGGCGGCGTGGGTGGTCATCCCGGTCAGGCCCAGGCCGATGCCGCCGCCGAGCCCCATGGCCGTGAGGAAGAGGGGCAAGGTCGGCGCCAGACTGCCCAGCACCATGCCGAGCGCCACCAGCCCGAGTCCAAGGCTGACGAGGCGTCGCGGGTTCCAGCGGGCGACCAGGTAGCCGGCGACCGGGCTGAGCAGGGCGCCTCCGATCCAGAGCAGGGAGGCGGTGGACGCGGTGGCGGCCCGGGAGCCGCCGAATTCGGTCAGCAGGGCGGGCAGGAAGACCGGGAAGGTATTGGTGATTCCGGCCACCAGCAGCATCGTGGCGAAGGCGAGCCAGAGCCGCGGGCTGGCAAGGGACTCCCTGCCTTGGATCACCCGGGGAGGAACTTCAGGAGGAAAACCGGGCCCGAGGGGCCCGGGAGGAGGCTCAGTCGTCCGTCTCGGCGCGCTTCATGGCCTTCCGGCGCTTCTTCCGCGCCTCGGCCTGCTTGCGCTTCCGCTTGACCGACGGCTTCTCGTAGTACGCGCGCTTTTTCATCTCCTTGAAGAGCCCATCCTTGAGCATGAGCTTCTTCATGGTCTTGAGCGCGGACTCGACCTGATTGTCGTGCACCTCGATACGCATGACAGGCAAAGTACTCGGAGGCCGGGCTGCTGTCAATGCCCACGTGAGCTCCCGCGCCCCGGTGATACGATGGCTCCCCATGATTGCGCCACCCGCGCGCCTGGAGCTCGCCCTGGCGCCCACGCCGATCCTCAAGCTCGACCGTCTCTCGCGCCGGCTGGGTGTCGAGGTCCACGTCAAGCGCGATGACCTGACCGGGCTGCTCGAGTCCGGCAACAAGGTCCGCAAGCTGGAGTTCCTGGTGGGCGAGGCGCTGCAGCAGGGCGCCGATACGCTCATCACGTGCGGGCCGCCCGACTCCAACGGGTGCCGGGCGGTGGCCGCGGTCGCCGCGCGGCTCGGGCTGCGCGCGGTGCTCGCGATCCGGGGTGAGCGCCCGGCCGGGTCCGACGGCAACCTGCTGCTGGGCCGGCTGCTCGGCGCGGACACCCGCTATTGTCCTGATCTTGGGCCCGATCTCGGGCCCGAGGCCGCGAGCCTCGTGATGGAGACGCTCGCGGCGGAGATCCGCGCCCGGGGCGGACGGCCCTACGTCATCCCGGAGAGCGGCGCGGGCGAGCTGGGCGCGCTCGGTTACATCGAGTGCGCGGTCGAGCTGTCCGAGCAGACCCACCACGGGGCGCCGCGCTTCGACACGATCGTCATCACCGCGGGGAGCGGGGGCAGCCACGCGGGGCTGCTCATGGGCAAGCAGCTGGCCGGACTCCCGGGGGAGATCGTGAGCGTGCCGGTCACGGGCCCGGCCGAGCGCGTGCGGGAGGCCATCGCCCGGACCGTGGGCGCGGCCATCCAGCGCTTCGGCTTCGCCATCGAGGTGCCCAAGACGATCCACCTGCTGGACGGCTACCAGGGAGCCGGACCCGATTCGGCCACCGACGAGGAGCTCGCGGTCATCGTGGCGCTCGCGCGGGAGGAAGGGCTGCTGCTGGATCCGGTCTACACCGCCCGGGGCTTTCGCGGGCTGGTCGAGACCCTCGCGCGCGATCCGAAGGCACTGGGGCCGCGCGTCTGCTTCATCCACACCGGGGGATTGTTCAGCCTGTTTCCGTTCCGGGACCGCCTGAGCCGGTTGGCCCAGTAAGGGCTGCCTAGATGCTGTAGGTCTTGCCCTGCTCCAGGATGTGGATGCGGCTCGGATCGATCTTGGCCAGCTCTTCCGCCGTCTCCTGGTACAGCTGCGGCTTGATGTGGTAGATCCAGATCGGGAGATCGGGCGGCATCTTGTCGATCTCCTGCCGCAGCATCTCCGGGGTGAGATGCCCGGAGGCCTTGGCGAGCATCGAGAGCCGGTTGGGGAAGGCGGTCTCCACGATCAGCGCCTTGAGCCCGCGCATCTCACGGGCGATCTGCCAGATCCGCCTGGTCGGCCCGGTGTCGCCGCTGAACACGAAGCCGGTCTCTCCGTCGTGAATCACGAACCCGGTGGTGGGGACGGTGTGCTCGACGAGCACCGGCGTCACCCACAGCTCGCCCACCCGCGACTCGCCCTCCTCGGGCAGGTCGCGGAAGCCCAGCACGGACTGCGCGGCCGACGGGATGTTCGTGAAGTTCGGCCAGAGCGTGTCGTTGAAGGCGTGGGTGCGGAGCGATTCCACGACCGGCGCGATGCTGCAGGCGGTGACCCGGCGGTCGGGCGCGACCATCGCGAGGGTGTCGGTGAGGAACGCGAGCCCGGCGGTGTGGTCCAGGTGGGCGTGGCTGATCAGGGCGTACTGGATCTGGATCTGCTCGGGCACGGAGAGGGCACCCCCGACGGTTCCCGCGTCCACCAGCACGCGGTCGTCGACGAGAAAGGCCGTCGGCCTCTGCCCCGGTCCTTCGCTGCCATAGGTCCCGAGGACCTTAATCTTCAATGAAGCCCTTCATGAGGCCGTAAGTCCCCCCGGTTCGGGCGGTTGGCACTTCCGCGGATACTAGTTTAGCAGCGACAGGCGGGTCAATCCGAGGGAATTGGACGGGTTTCCACACCTGCAACCGAGTGTTCCCAAAGGGTATCGGCGGGTTCAGTCGCAAGCGGAAGAGGTCTTGAACCGGGCCGCGAACTCCTCGAGCTCCCGGCACGGGTCCCCGGCCGGCCGGGTCGGGCTCGCCTCCTCCCGCCGGACCGCGAGGATCACGCTCTTGAGGTAGGCGTATTGGAGGCGGACCGCGTCCGCATAGTCGAGGTCCCAGCCGGTCATCAGGAGCTCCACGCTCGCCACGTGCGCCTCGACCTCGCACTCGTGCCGGTGGCTCTCGCACCGGCCGTCGCCGTGGCCCAGGACGAAGTGGGCCAGCTCGTGGCTGAGGACAGCCTGAGCGATGAGATCGTCGGCGACCACCGCCCGGTTGATCATGATGCGCCCGGGGCGGCCGAGATCGCCGAAGCTGGCGCGCGGGGTGAAATAGGCGGCCGGGCGGGCCATCGCGGCGAGCGCCGGTTCTGCGGTGACGCGCACCGCGGGCGGCAAGCCCTTGATCCCGCGGGACTCCAGGACCTGCCGGGCCGCCCGCTCGTACTCGTCGATCCGCGCCTGCTCGGGATCGGTGAAGGACTTGAGCGGCGCCGCGCAGGCGGTCAGGCCCAGGGCCACCACCAGCGCCGCGTGTCTTAGGGGCATCACCTATCGAGCATGCCACGCTCGGGAATTTCTCCGCTTCGCGCTTCTGGCGGCGTGGCGCTCCCTCCGCCCCGTGTCGCATACTTTGCGCGCAACGCTCGGCCCCTCCTCGCAGAGTTGCGGGGGGCAAGGGTGCAGGACGCGGCAGCGCGCGGCACCGGACGCAACCCAGCCGCAACCAGGGCGGCGCACTCGGGACCCCCTCCCCCCGGCCGACCGATCGAGGTCGTCAAGAATCCTACCTTCTTGGACTGCCCGGGCGTTGGCCACCTTGGTCCTGGTCCCCTTGTTCTCCAATGGCGGGCGCATCGAACGGGGAAATCTTGCGGCGCGGGGGCAAAAGGACGGTTCGCGGGTTCAGTCCGGGCGTATCCTGCCGGTCCGAGTGCACGTTGGCCCTCCAGCCAATGCCTCGTGACTTAGCCGGAGAGGAGAAGGACCTACTCCGTCGCTTCTTCCGCATCTTTCGATTTCGACATCCGCCAGCGCTCGAATAGGGCCGCGCAGTCGTGTATGGGCCATCGTGGATTCAAGGTACACGTCTTGCTTACAAGGTACACGTCTTGCTTACGGCGTTCAGGTTCGCGACGGATCAATGGGTATAGGCAAAAGAAGGATCCGAATATGCGCGTGGTAGTCCTGGCAATCACGAGCATCACCGTTCTTGTGTTCAGCGGGTCCGAGTCGGCGGTGGCTAACGGCAATGGCTCGGTGACCCCGCCGAGCATGATTGCCGGGGAGATCAAAGCAGCGCCGGAGCAGAGCGTCAAGAAGCAGGTCACCAGCCGGGCGAAGGAGAAGACTCAGGCGTCCCCGACGATCAGCCCCGATCGAGATGGCCCGGTTCTGAGACTTCTCTGGCTGCTGACGGGCTCGTCGAGAAGACACTAGCACTTACCCTACGAATCGGCCCGCCGGGACGATTGACGCGGCGCGGCCTGGTCCAGCCGCTCCACGTATGCTCCACCGGATGATCGACGAAAGTATCCAGAGGGTCGAAGCTCAAGGCCCCGCCTGGCTTGGCTGGCTTCACGAGGCCTCACCGAGGTGTATCCCGACCGGATCGTGATCGTGCCCGCACTTTGTTTCTACGCGACGGCGAGGCTTGCCTCTACGAGACCGGCATGAGCCGCGAAGTGATCTTCACGGAGCAGGACGACGGGCGCGCTGATGTGGAGAGCATCACGCCACTGGAGCGACGCAGCAGCCCGTTCGAGCTCAGCACAGCCTGCCCGCTAGCCTGGATCTGCACTTCGGGGACACGGCCTAGCCGGAAAAGATGACCCGGCACTCGTTTCACAAGTCTTGAGCTGTCACTCGCAAGTCCACGGTAAATCGGGGGCGGGGCGCACGGCATTCTGCTTGCTTTGCACTCGACCAAGTCACAGACCCGGCCGAAATGGAGGATGGCCTTGACCCAGGAACGAGTAGCGCGCGACCACCCGGCGCGCGCTGACCCGCCACGGGCGACGCCCTCGATCAACGATCTCTGGTACAAGAACGGGGTCATCTACTGCCTCTCCGTCGGCAGCTTCATGGACGCCAATGGAGACGGAGTCGGCGACTTCCAGGGTCTGATGCGCCGTCTGGACTACCTCCACGGGCTCGGCATCACCGCGATCTGGCTCATGCCCTTTCAGGCGTCCCCCGGCTCCGACGATGGCTACGACGTCTCTGACTACTACGGGGTGAATCCCGCCTACGGCACCTTGGGCGACTTCGTCGAATTCACCCACGGCGCCAAGCAGCGTGGAATTCGCGTCATCATCGACTTGGTGGTCAATCACACATCCGATCAACACCCATGGTTTCAGGAGGCGCGCCGCGATCGCAAGTCGAGGTACCGCGACTGGTACGTCTGGTCCGACAAGAAACCGGCCAATGCGCACCAGGGCATGGTGTTTCCCGGTGTGCAGAAGTCGACCTGGTCCTACGACAAGGAAGCGCGCGCCTGGTATTTCCACCGCTTCTACGACTTCCAGCCGGACCTCAACACCTCGAACCCGAAAGTTCAGGCCGAGATCCTCAAGATCATGGGCTTCTGGATTCAGCTCGGCGTCTCCGGATTCCGGATGGACGCGGTGCCGTTCCTAATCTCGACCAAGGGCGGGCGCGTCAAGAAGGCGGTGGCGCAATACGACCTGCTGCGGTCCCTGCGCGCGTTCCTCCAGTGGCGGGTCGGCGACTCCATCATCCTGGGCGAGGCCAACGTTTCGCCGGAAGCCGGCCTGGACTACTTCGGCAAAGACGGCGACCGGATACACATGATGTTCAACTTCCATGTCAATCAGAACCTGTTCTATGCGCTGGCCGCGTCGGATTGCCGACCGCTCGTGCGCGCGTTAAAAACCACGAACTATCGACCGGAAGCCGCGCAGTGGTGCCTGTTCCTCCGCAATCACGATGAGCTGGATCTCGGCCGCCTCAGCGAGGAGCAGCGCGAGCAGGTGTTCAAGTGCTTCGGCCCCGACGAGACTATGCAGCTCTATCAGCGAGGCATCCGGCGCCGGCTCGCGCCCATGCTCAACGGCGATCGGCGGATCATCGAGCTTGCTTACAGCTTGTTGTTCACGCTGCCCGGGACGCCAGTTATCCGCTATGGCGATGAGATCGGCATGGGCGATGACTTGAAGCTGCCCGAGCGCAACTGCGCACGCACGCCGATGCAGTGGTCGGCGGAGCCCCAAGGGGGATTCACCACGGCGGACAAACCCATCCTGCCCGTGATCAGCGAGGGGCCGTACAGTTATCAGCATGTCAACACCGCTGAACAGCGCCGGGACCCGAAATCCTTGCTCAACTGGACTGAGCGCATCGTCCGCATGCGAAAGGAGATTCCCGAGGTCGGTTGGGGTCAATTCGAGGTCCTGCCGGTTCGCAGCCCCGCGGTCCTGGCGATGCGCTATGACTGGCGCAACAACTCGGTGGTCTTCCTGCACAATCTCTCCGACACCCCGCGGGAGGTGACCTTCACGACCGGAGTGCGCGGCTCGGAGGGCCGGGTGCTGGTGAATCTCCTGAGTGACGATCACAGCCAAGCCGCTGAGGATGGCAAGCATCATCTGCTCCTCGAGGCATACGGATATCGCTGGTACCGAGTGGGCGGCCTCGACTACCTGCTCAGGCGCAGCGAGACCGAGACTCGGTCGCGGGGCTGAGCGGGGCCCGGCCGTGGAGCGGATGCCCTGGTGGCGGACTGCGGTGCTGTACCAGATCTACCCGCGCTCCTTCCAGGATGCCGACGGTAACGGCGTGGGTGATCTCCGCGGTATTGCCCAGGGGTTGCCGTACCTTAACGAGCTGGGTGTCGACGCCATCTGGATCTCGCCCATATTCCCCTCGCCGATGGCCGATTTCGGATACGACATCTCCGACTACACCGGGATCGATCCCCTCTTCGGGTCGCTGGAGGAGTTCGACGCGTTGCTGGCGGCGGCCCACGAGCACGGCCTCAAGATTCTGCTCGATCTGGTACCGAACCATACCTCCGACCAGCACCCCTGGTTCCGGGAGAGCCGCTCCTCCCGACAGAGCGCGTTCCGCGACTGGTATATCTGGCGCGATCCGGGCCCGAACGGCGGTCCCCCGAACAACTGGATGTCAGAATTCGGCGGCAGCGCCTGGGAGCATGACGAGCGCACCGGCCAGTACTATTATCATGCGTTCCTGGCGGCGCAGCCCGATCTCAACTGGCGCAACCCGTCGGTCCGCGAGGCGATTCATGAGGTCATGCGGTTCTGGCTTCGTCGGGGCGTGGACGGGTTCCGCGTGGACGTGATCTGGCATCTGCTCAAGGACGCCCAGTTCCGCGACAATCCGCCAAACCCCGGCTTCGGACCAGGCCAGCCGCCACATCGGGCGGTGGCTCCACTCTATTCGGCGGATCAGCCCGAGGTGCACGGGGCGATCGCGGAGCTTCGGCGGGTACTCGACGAGTTTCCGGATCGAGTGCTGATCGGCGAGATCTATCTTCCGATCGAGCGGCTTGTTGCGTACTACGGCCGCGATCTCGCAGGCACGCACTTGCCGTTCAACTTCGCACTCCTCGAAGTGCCTTGGCGGGCGCGCGACATTGCGAAGCTCATCGACGACTACGAGGCTGCGCTGCCGCCGGGCGGCTGGCCCAACTGGGTTCTGGGAAACCATGATCGGCCGCGCATCGCGGGTCGCGTCGGCCCGGATCAGTCGCGCATCGCCGCCATGCTACTGCTCACCCTGAGGGGCACGCCAACCATCTACTATGGCGATGAGATCGGTATGCCCCAGGTGGCCATCCCCCCCGATCGCGTTCGCGACCCGTTCGAGCGGAACGTGCCGGGGCTCGGGTGCGGGCGAGACGGGGCCCGCACCCCCATGCAATGGGACGCCACGCCCCACGCGGGGTTTTCCCGGGTCGAGCCGTGGCTGCCGGTGGCGCCCGGGTTCGCGAGAGACAACGTCGAGGGCGAGCGGCTCGATCGCGCATCCATCCACAGTCTTTACCGCCGGCTGATCGTGGTGCGGCGACGGTTGCCGTCGTTGCTGGTTGGCCACTACCGGCCCATCGTGGCGACCGGGGATCTGCTGATGTTCGTCCGCGAGCACGAGAGTGAACGCACTCTGATCGGCTTGAATCTGGGCGGAGAAACCATCGCGGTGAGATTTTCCGACCAACAGCTCTGGGGTGAGATCGTCGTGTCGAGCGGACGCGACCGTGAGGGCGAGCTCGTCACCGGTCGGATCTCGCTGCGCGGGAACGAGGGCGTGGTGATCGCACTCGCTCCCGACGCGATAGTGCCGCGATCCATCGGCTGAGATGTCGCTACGTGCCGCGGCCGACAAAGGGCAGTGGAACCGCTGCCAGACACTTCCCAGATGGCTAGACAGCGCCGCCGGTAAGGCCACCCGGGCAATCTCTTCCGGGCCGGGAATGTTCGGGGCACGTGTCGCTCGCGTAAGCGGGCGGAATGGCCGGCCCCAGCTCGGCACAGACCTTGCTGTACGGGCGTAAGCCGAACACCAGAGGGGGGCTATCATGGAACCGCCACGCGACGAGCTTGATCGCAGGATCATGAGAGATGCCACGGGATCCGATGGCTGCGGATCTAACCGAGGAATGCGAACCAACTGTCACGTTGTTCTGGGCATTCGCTCGGCCGTGCGCTGCTACCGGTCCGGACTTTCCATCAACGGGGCGAGGACCTCTACCGGAGGGTGCATGCGCTGGAGCACGACTAGGGGAAGCTGGGAGAGCGCGAACCAGGAAGGCGACCCGGTCCGCGCGGAGAGTCTGTAGCATGGCTGTCCACGACCTCTGGTACAAGAACGCGATCTTCTACTGTCTGGACGTTGAAAAGTACATGGACGCGAATGGCGATGGAGTCGGTGACTTCGAGGGGCTCCACCGCAGACTCGAATACCTTGCGGGCCTCGGCGTGACATGCCTGTGGCTGCAGCCGTTCAACCCGTCGCCTAACCGCGACAACGGATACGATATCAGCGACTTCTACGGGGTCCATCCCAAGCACGGCACGCCCGGCGACTTCGTGGAGTTCATGAACCATGCGAAGGCGCTCGGGCTTCGAGTCATCATCGATCTCGTCGTGAACCACACCTCCGACGCGCACCCCTGGTTCCAGTCGGCGTGCGCGGACCCGCGGTCGCCGTTCCGCGACTGGTATGTCTGGTCCGACGAGCGACCCGATGACTACAACAAGGGTATGGTCTTCCCGGGCACACAGAAGTCTACGTGGACGTTCAGCGACACGGCGGGCATGTGGTACTTCCACCGATTCTACGACCACCAGCCTGACCTAGACACCTTCCATCCATCCGTGCGGCACGAGATCACTAAGATCATGGGCTACTGGCTGGAGCTCGGGATCTCGGGATTCCGCATGGACGCGGTGCCGTTCATCGTTGCGAAGAAGGGCGCGGCCATCCCGACGCAGCATGACTTCGGATTCCTCCACGAGCTCCGGCAGTTCCTGCAGTGGCGATGCCGCGATGCCGTCATGCTTGCAGAGGCAAACGTGCCGCCCGATGAGAGCATGGAGTTCTTCGGTTCGGAAGGCGACCGGCTGCAGCTCATGCTTAACTTCCCGGTCAACCAACGCCTTTTCTATGCCCTCGCCACCGGCGATATCGGGCCGCTCACGTGGGCGCTTCAGCAGACGTCGAACAACCCCCACGCGGCTCAGTGGGTCCATTTCCTCCGGTCCCACGACGAGCTCGATCTCGGGCGGCTTTCGCCCGAACAGCGCGCGGCCGTCTTCAAGGAGTTCGCGCCGGACAAGTCGATGCAGCTCTACGACCGCGGCATCCGCCGCCGGCTAGCGCCGATGCTGAAGAACGACCGGCGGCGGCTCGAGCTCGCGTTCAGCCTGCTGTTTTCATTGCCCGGCACCCCGATGATCCAATACGGCGACGAGATCGGCATGGGTGATGATCTCACCATGGAGGAGCGCGAATGCGCCCGGACGCCGATGCAGTGGACGAACGAGCCGCACGGCGGCTTCTCGCGGGCAGAGCGGACGGTAAGGCCTGTCATCAACGACGTGGTCTACGGTTACGAGAAGGTGAACGTTGCGCAGCAGCGCCGCGAACCGGAGTCCATGCTGAATTGGGTTGAGCGACGGATCCGGATGCGCAAGGAATGTCCCGAGTTCGGCTGGGGTGACTTCACGGTGCTGCGGCTCGATGTCCCCGAGGTGCTAGCGATCCGGTACGACTTCCGCGGCGTGTCCATGCTCACCCTCCACAACTTCTCGAGCCGACGGCAATCCTTGACCGTCGATCCCAGAACCGACAACAGTGGCCTCCTAGTCGACGTCTTCGACAACAACCATAGCCGGTCCGAGAAAGGTATGCACGAGGTCAAGCTCCCGCCGTACGGTCATCGCTGGTATCGCGTGGGCGCCCCAGACAACGTGCCTAACCGAACGAGCTTTTAATCAACCTCCGTGTAGGCTACTTCGAGGGGTGTCCCGACCGCGTAGGCACAACGCTTCCCGTCCCGTAGGAACAAGGTGCAGCTACCTACGACGATTCGATCCGGATGGGACTCGATGAGAGGCGCAACAATCACGCCGCGCACTGGCTGACCGCCACTGGCCGCGTCCATCTCGGCCCGGAGGCTGTCAGAACCGCGTCGGAGGGGCAAGGCGACCCGGGGGCAGAACTTCTTACCCGGTCATCTCTGCCGGGAAGCGAGTTGTGCCCCAGATTCGCCAAATGAATGTAGCGGGTGCCGGGGCTCTGATGTAAGTTGGCTTCACTATGAAGCACGCGTGGGAAGGCGGCCAGCCCGCCAGGAGTGGACTATTTTTCTGACCGTTCTCGTCGTCGATGACTCGGCTGAGTATCGCGAGATCGTCCTCAACCTCCTGGCACGAGCGGCCGACATGAGGATCGTCGGTGAAGCGGCCGATGGGGAGGAGGCGCTGGCCATCGCGCACCGCGAGCGGCCTGACCTCGTGGTCACAGACTTGACCATGCCCCGACTCAACGGCATCGAGCTGACGAGGCACATCAGGCAGGAACTGCCGCGGACGATGGTCATCCTCATGAGTTCCCACACCGAGGATGCCTACCGTCTCATGGCCTCTGACAGCGGCGCCGATGTGTTCGTGAGCAAGAAGGTGATCCATGATGCCCTGTTACCCGCGATTCGCAACCTTGCGGCTCGTCACGCGCGCGAGACGCCAACGCTGGGCGATGTGCTCTATGCCAATAAGGCGAAGGCGCTCGTCTCTGAGAACGAGTGGGTCGGACTCGTTCGGGCCACCGCCGGAGGCGACCAGTCCGCGATGCAGGCGCTGTACACGCGAACGCATCGCATCGTCTTTACGTTGATCGTGCGGATCACCAACAATCGCGAAATCGCTGAAGAACTCATGGGCGATGTGTTCCGCGAAGTATGGCGAGGCGCGCCGGAGTACGATCCTGCGGGGGGATCCGTCGTTGGTTGGATCATGAATCAGGCGCGCTCCAGAGCGATTGACTGGCTACGAATAGCCCCGGAGAAAGGCCAAGAGTCGGTGGTGTCGGCGCCCCATGGACCGCTTGAATCGGAATGGGAAGAAGTGGCGCCTGGCATCTCCTGCAACCTCCTTGCGACGGACGCAGAGAAAGACCGTGTCAGCATGCTTGTACGGCTCGCACCGGGGGCTGCGTATCCCCCGCATCGCCATGCCGGTATCGAAGAATTGTATCTGCTTGACGGCGAGCTGATGATCGACGACAAAACACTCCATCCTGGGGATTACAACCGGGCCCTGCCCGGCACCGGCGATCAGCATGTCTGGAGCGAGACCGGGTGCACGTGTGTTCTCCTCACCTCCACCCGGGACGTCCTTCGCTGATGTCGTTTCGCGGTCGTATCGGCCTGCGCGTAGGCTACTTCTAGAACGCACGCGAGGGCTCGACGTCGGCTGATCTCCGGTGTGACGGGCGGTCCCAGCCGCCCGGCCCGCTGCTCGAGGCGCCCGCCTGGGGCCTGATGCTGCGGGTGTGGGCGCAGAGCGGCATGCGCTCCGGGGAGCTGCGCGGCCTGCAGCACCAGGATCTGGACCCGCGCACGGGTCGCGTATCGATTCAGCGGACGCGCACGCAAGGGGTGACCGGCCCCGCCAAGACCGCGCGATCGGTGCGCCAGGCCGCCATCACGCATCCCACGTGCGAGGCGACAGCCGCCTGGCGGCCGGGCGCGACCCCGGAGCGCCTGACGGTGCTGTCCCGGCTCGCGCAGCTCGTGCCGCTCGATGGCACCGCGCCACTCTTCGGCTCGCTCAAGCATCCGGGGCGGCCGATGGAGGAGCGCGAGCTGCATACGCTCTGGCACCGCACGCTCACGCGGGCCAGGGTGCGCCCCGCCCCCCGGAGACGCTCCGGCACTCGTGTATCTCAAGCCTGCTGTCGCGCGGGGGCCCGCTGCTCTGCGTGGCCCAGCAATCGGGGCACAGTCCGAGGGTCATGCTTGCCTCGTATGCCCGTTGGCAGGAGCAGGGCGCGAAGGCCGTCACGCAACCGGACGCAACCCAGCCGCAACCGGTCCCGAGGCTCGCGACGCTCAACTCCGCGTCGTAGCGGGTTGGGGGCGGGGTGTGGCATACTTTGCGCGTGATCTTTCAGCAGATCCTGAACGAGGAGTCCGGCTGCCTTTCCTACCTGATCGGCTGCTCCCAGGCCGGACAAGCGGCCATCGTGGACCCGGCGCGGGATCGGGTGGACGACTACGTGGCGATGGCCCGACGCAAGGGCCTCACGGTCAGCGCCATCCTGGAGACCCACGTGCACGCGGACCATGTGTCGGGCAACCAGGCGCTGGCCGGCAAGACCGGCGCGGGCATCCACATCCACCCCGCCGCCAACGCCGCCTTCCCCCACGATCCGGTGGAGGACGGCCGCGAGATCCGGATCGGCAACGTGGCGCTGCAGGTGCTCCACGTGCCCGGTCACACCCCGGACAGCATCGCGCTGCTGGTGACCGATCTCAGCCGCGGCACCGAGCCCTGGTTCGTGTTGACCGGCGATACGCTCTTCGTGGGTGACGTGGGTCGGCCCGACTTCGGCGGCGAGCAGGCCGCGGCCCGCCTCTACGCGAGCCTCACCGAGCGCCTCCTGCGGCTGCCCGACAGCGTCGAGGTGTACCCGGCCCACGGCGCCGGATCGAGCTGCGGGCGGGCGATGTCGAGCAAGACCGCGACCACCATCGGGTTCGAGCGGCGCTTCAACGCCGCGCTGCAGGCGCCCGACGTGGAGGAGTTCGTCCGGCGCCTCATGACCGGGCTGCCACCGAAGCCGCCCAACTTCGACCGCATCATCGCGCGCAACCGGGCCCAGTCGCTGCCCCAGAGCGGCGAGCCGCGGCCGCTCTCCGCGCTGCAGGTCCGCGAGCTGCTCGACAAGGGCGCCTGCGTGCTCGACGTGCGGAGCCCGGAGGAGCACGGGGAGGCCCACGTCCCCGGGGCCATCAACGTCTGGATCGAGAGCCCGCAGTTCGCCAACCGGGCCGGGCTCTTCGTGCCCGCGGAGGCCCCGGTGGTGCTGGTGGTGGCGAGTCCTACCGACCTCACCCGCGCGATGCAGGGACTCGGTCGCATCGGGCTCGACGCGATCGCGGGCCACCTGCAGTGGGGGATGACCGAGTGGAAGAGCCAGGGATTCCCCCTCGGGCGGGTGCCGCAGATCAGCGTGCACGACCTGGCCACCATGAAAGAGGAGCGGCCCGACCTCGTGGTCGTGGACGTGCGCGAGCTGTTCGAGTGGGACGAGGGGCACATCGACGGCGCAATGCACCTGCCGATGGGCGAGGCGCTCACCCGCCAGGACCTGGTCCCGGCGGGGCGGCCGAAGGCGGTCCTCTGCGCGGGCGGCCTGCGCTCCAGCACCGTGATCAGCGCGCTGAGCCGCGCCGGCCTCACCGACTTCTACAACGTCATCGGCGGCATGACCGCCTGGCAGAAGGGCGGCTACAGCACGGTGAAGCGTTGACCGACGAGCGCTTCGACTACCCGGTGATGGCGCGCGCGCTCATCCTGGGCGACAAGGACACGGTGGCCAAGAAGACGCAGGAAGGCCTGGCCCTCTCGATGGACCCGAAGGACCTGATCTTCCGCGGGCTGATCCCCGGCATGGACGTGGTCGGCGAGAAGTTCCGGCGCAACGAGTACTACGTCCCGCAGGTGCTCCTGTCGGCGCGGGCGATGTACGCGGGGCTCGACCTTCTCAAGCCCCTGATCACCAGCGCGGGCGGCGCCAATCAGAACCTGGGCGTGATCGTGATCGGCACCGCCCAGGGAGATCTGCACGACATCGGCAAGAACCTGGTGGCGATGATGCTCGAGGGCGCCGGCTTCAAGGTCATCAACCTGGGCCGGGACGTGGCCCCCGAGAAGTTCGTGGCCGCGGTGCAGGAGCACTCGGCCCACATCGTCGGGATCTCCGCGCTGATGACCACGACGATGCCCGCGATGAAGCGGACCATCGACGCGCTCGAGAAGGCGGGGCTGCGCGATCGGGTGAAGGTCATGATCGGAGGGGCGCCGGTGAACCAGGCCTACGCCGACGAGATCGGCGCCGACGGCTACGCCAAGGATTCGACCATCGCGGTGGTGCGCGCCAAGGAGCTGCTCGGCGTGCCGGTGAGCGCGTGATGGCGGCCCGCGCCCGCGGCTGGGAGATCGTGGAACGCCTCCGCGCCGGGGAGCGCCTGGTGTTCGACGGCGGCTACGGCACCGCGCTCTTCGACGCGGGCCTCGAGAACGGCGACTGCCCGGAGCTCTGGAACGACACCCACCCCGACGTGGTGCGCGGGATCCACCAGGGCTACTTCGACGCGGGCTCGCACCTCGTGGAGACCAACACCTTCGGGGGCACCGCGCTCAAGCTGCACGAGTACGACGAGCGCATGGGCCACGACATGGGCGCGCGCACCCGCGAGCTGAACGAGAAGGGCGTGCGCCTGGCCCGCGCGGCCTGTCCGCCCGGCGGGTTCGTGGCCGGCTCCATCGGGCCCACCAGCTACCTGCCGCTCGACTACGGCGTCGGCAAGAACGTGGCGACCGACGAAGACTACCTCGCGACGTTCCGAGAACAAGCCCAAGCCCTTGCCGCGGCGGGGGTGGACTGCTTCGCGGTGGAGACCATGATGTTCCCGCAGGAGGCGGAAGCGGCGATCCGGGCCTGCAAGGCGGTCGCGGACCTGCCGGTCATGGCCACCATGTTCTTCCAGTACGAGGAGCTGCACGATCGCGACCGGACCATGTGGGGCGAGAGCCCGGCCGACGTGGCCAAGCAGCTCCTGGCCGCGGGGGCCGACATCGTGGGGATGAACTGCGGGCGCGGGCCGGATCGGGCCATCGTGATCATCCGGGAGATGCGGCAGGTCACGGACGCCCCGCTCATCGCGTACCCGAACGCGGGGCTGCCGATCACCACCGGCGGGCGCACCACCTACGAGCTCGGTCCCGAGGAGATGGTCAAGGACTACCCGGCGCTCCTCGACGCGGGCTGCAACATCGTCGGGGGCTGCTGCGGGTCGAACCCCGAGCATATCCGCCTCATCGCCGACGTGGTGCGCTCGCGCCGCGCGCGGTGACCGCGGCGCTCTCCGTCCTCTCTCCCGTCCCCGCCGTCCTCGACGGCCTACCGGTCGCGATCGACCGGGACGAGGTCCTGCGTTTCCAGGGGTACAAGAAGGATGTGGACGTCCCCAGCGGCGAGGTGCTGGCGATCTTCGAGGAAGCCCTCGCGCTGGGCCGGAGCCTGCTGACGCCCCGGGTGGTCTACCGGGCGGTCGCGGTGACCGGGGGTGCGGCGGCCCGCATCGACGCGGGCGGGGAGCGGCTGCACATCCCGCAGATCGCGCGACTCTGGGGCTCGATCGAAGCGGTGGGCGCGGGCATCTGCACGGTGGGCGAGGCGATCGAGGGCCGGGTGCGCGAGCTTTTCGACGCGCGCGAGTTCCCGCTGGCCGTGATGCTCGACAGCGTCGGGTCCGCCGCGGCGGAAAGCCTCGCCGAGTACGCCAACGACCTGCTCTGCCAGCAGGGTCTCCGGGCGGGGACGCGGGTCACCAACCGGATCAGTCCCGGCTACGCCGGATGGGACACCGCCGAGCAGGCGGCGCTGTTTCGCCTGTGCCCGGGCGACCCCATCGGGGTGCGGCTCAACGAGGCCTGCTTCATGACGCCGGGCAAGAGCATCAGCTGGCTGGTGGGGATCGGCCCGGAGGCGCGGGTGGATCACTACTTCACCCAGTGCCGCCGCTGCTGGATGCGGGACTGCGCCTACCGCCGGGCGCCCGCCGAGACCACGGTGCGGCATCCGGGCGGCGGGGTCTGGTGATAGGCTGGATGGACGCATGAGCGACAACGTCATCCTGGTCGGCTTCATGGGAGCGGGCAAATCGTCGGTGGGGCGGCTGCTTGCCCGCCGGCTCGGCCGCTGCTTCGTGGAGACCGACGACATGATCACCGCGCACGAGGGCCGCTCGATCCCGGAGATCTTCGCGGAGCGGGGCGAGGCCCACTTCCGCGCGCTGGAGGAGGAGACGGTGCGGCTGCTCGGGCTCAAGTCGAGGGACGTGATCGCCACCGGCGGCGGCCTGCCCTGCCGCGACGGGCGGCCCGACCGGCTGCGGGCCATGGGCACGGTGGTGTGGCTGCAGGGCGAGTTCGACGCGGTGTACGAGCGGGCGCAGCGCGCGGGCGCGCGGCCGATGCTGGCCGGCCGCAAGCGCGAGGAGATCGAGGCGCTCTATCGCGCGCGCGAGCCCTACTACCGCCAGGCCGATCTCACGGTGGACACCACCGGCATCAATCCCGATCAGGTCGTCTCCAAGCTCCTGCTGCTCCTCCGCGACCGCCGTGCCTCCACCCTCTCCCCTCTGGGAAGAGGGCAGGGTGAGGGGGCGTAGAGATCATGCCCTCGCCCCTCCTCTCCCGCCTGGCCGAGCGCCCGCTCCTCTGCGACGGCGCGATGGGTACGCTCCTCTACGCGCGCGGCGTCGCGCTCGACGCCTGCTTCGACGTGCTCAACCTGAACGAGGCCAAGCTCGTGCAGTCGGTGCACTCGGAGTACATCGCGGCGGGCTGCGACGCCATCGAGACGAATACCTTCGGGGCCAACCGTTTCAAGCTGGGTATCCATGGGCTACAGGGGCGCGTGCGCGAGATCAACCTGCGCGGGGCCAAGCTGGCGCGCGACGTGCGCGAGAGCATGGGCCGCGACGTGCTGGTGCTGGGCTCGATCGGCCCGCTCGGCAAGTACCTGGCCCCGCTCGGCAGCATCGAGCCGGCCGACGCGCGCGCCGCGTTCCACGAGCAGGCGGAGGGGCTGCTGGAGGGCGGCATCGACGCGTTCGTGATCGAGACCTTCTCGGACCTCACCGAGATGCGGCTGGCGGTGGAGGCGGTCCGCGCCCTCACCGATCTGCCGATCCTCACCCAGGTGGCGTTCACCGACGAGGGCGTGACCTTCACCGGGCGCACCGCCGCCGAGGTCGTCCGCACGCTGCGCGAGCTGCCGATCCAGGCGGTGGGGGCCAACTGCTCGGTCGGCTCGAGCGTGCTCTTCGACATCCTGGAGCAGATGGTGCCGGAGGCGGGCGGCCTCCACGTGGCCATCCAGCCCAACGCGGGGCTGCCGAGCCGGGTCGGAGAGCGGCTCATGTATCTCTCCTCGCCGATCTACATGGCGGACTACGCGGCGCGGATGATCGCGAGCGGGGCGCGCCTGGTCGGCGGCTGCTGCGGGACGACCCCGCAGCACGTCCGCGCGATGCGGGAGGCGGTCGACCGGCTCGTGCCCCAGCGCAGCGCGGCGCGCGCTGAGCCCGCGCGCCGGGCCCGGGTGGAGATCGCCGAGCCGACCGGCCTCGCCACCAGCGCCCCGCCCACTCTGCTCCAGCGGCGGCTCGACGCCGGTGAGTTCCTCGTCACGGTGGAGCTGGATCCGCCGCGCGGCCACAACATCGAGAAGCTGGTGCAGGGGGCCAAGCTCCTCAAGGAGCGCGGCGTCGAGATCGTGGACATCAACGACGGCTCGCTCGGCCGGGTGCGGATGTCGGTCCTTCCCACCGCGATGCTGGTGCGGGACGCGACCGGGCTCGACATCAACATGCACTTCACCTGCCGGGACCGGAACCTGATGGGCATCCAGGCCGATCTCCTCGGCGCGCACGCGATGGACATCCGCAACATCCTGGCCATGACCGGCGATCCCCCGCGCACCGGCGACTACGTCAACGCGACCGCGGTGTTCGACGTGGACGCGATCGGGCTCATCCGTATTCTCGCCGAGATGAACCGCGGGCTCGACGCGACCGGCACCTCGATCGGCGAGCCCACCTCGTTCAGCGTGGGGGTGGCGCTCAACCCGGCGAGCGAGGAGCCCGCCCGTGAGATGGAGCGCTTCCTCGCCAAGGTCGAGGCGGGGGCCCGGTGGGTGCAGACCCAGCCCATCTTCCTCGCGCGCGCGGGACGCATCCCGGTGCCGGTGCTCGTCGGCATCCTGCCGCTGCACTCGTTCCGCCACGCCGAGTTCCTGCACAACGAGGTGCCGGGCATCACGGTGCCCGACGCGGTGCGGGCGCGCATGAAGGAGGCGGGCGAGCGCGGCCTTCGCGCGGGCATCGAGATGGCCCAGGGACTCCTCCGCGATGCGCGGGCCCGCCGCCACTCCGGCGTCTACCTGATGCCGTCCTTCGGCCGCTTCGAGGTCGTGGCCGAAGTCCTGGACGCGCTGCACTGAGCCATGGCCGCCCTGTTCGAGCTGGGAGCCGCCGAGGCCGCCCGGCGCATCCGCGCCGGCACGCTGTCGCCCTCCAATCTGCTCGCGGCCTGCCTGAAGCGTGCGGACGCGGTCGAGCCCGCGGTCGGTGCGTGGGTGCGCCTCGACCGCGACGCGGCGGCGCGCGTGGCGGTGCAGCGCGACATCGAGGCCCGCGAGGGGCGCTTCATGGGCGCGCTCCACGGGGTGCCGATCGCGCTCAAGGACATCTTCGACGCGGCCGGCGTGCCCACCACCGCGGGCGCGCCCCCCTGGGCCACCCGGAACCCGGCGGTGGATGCCCCGTCGGTCGCGGCGCTGCGCGGCGCGGGGGCGGTGCCGATGGGGAAGCTCGCCACCACGCCCTTCGCCTATCTCGATCCCTCGGTCACGCGCAACCCGTGGAATCCCGAGCACACCCCCGGCGGTTCCTCCAGCGGGCCCGCCGCCGCGGTGGCCGCGCGCATGGTGCCGCTGGCGCTCGGATCGCAGACGGTGGGCTCGGTCCTGCGGCCGGCCGCCTTCTGCGGGGTCGTCGGGCTCAAGCCCACCCACGGGCGGATCAGCGCGGCGGGCGTGCTCGAGCTGGCGGGCAGCCTGGATCACGTGGGGGTCTTCGCGCGGGTGGTGGAGGACTGCGCGCTCGCGCTCGCGGTGCTGGCCGCCGGTGATCCGGCGCCCGACGACTACGTCGGCGCGGCGACCGACCCGGCCGCGCCGCGCCTGGGTGTGCTCGCGTCGTTCCTCGGCCGCGCGACTCCCGAGATGGGCAAGCACCTCGAGGCGGTCACGCGGGGCCTCGCGGCCGCCGGGGCGCGGCTCGACGAGGTGGCGTTGCCCGCCGCGTTCGCGTCGGTCTACGACGTGGGCGCCACCGTGTTGCGCGCGGAGGCGGCGGCCGCGCACGCCCCGCTTTTTCCTGCGCACGCGGCCGAGTACCCGCCGAAGATCAAGGAGCTGATCGAGCTGGGCCACGCGATCTCCGCGCCCGCATACCTCGCGGCGCAAACCGCGCGACGGCAGCTGCGCGAGCTGGTGGGGCCGATCGCGGGGCGCTACGACGCCCTGCTGCTGCCGACCATCGGCGCCCCGGCGCCCCGCGGACTCGGCTCGACGGGCGATCCGTCGTTCTGCTCGCCGTGGAGCTTCCTCGGCATGCCCGCCATCACGCTGCCGACCGGGGTGGAGGGCGGGCTGCCGCTCGCCGTCCAGCTGGTGGCCGCCCCGTGGAGCGAGGCGCGGCTCCTGGCCGCCGCCGCCTGGTGCGAGCGGGCGGTCGGCTTCTCCGCGGGCCCCCCGCTCTGAGGCCCCCGCCATGAAGATCGGGCGCCTGTTCCCCGACCTGCTGGCCACCCTCGGCCGCGCGGCCTCCTCCGAGGCGGGCTTCGCGCTCACGCTCAAGCAGCTGGTGGCGCTGGCCGGCGCGCGCGCGGGCGGCCTGCGCTTTCGTCCCGGCGACGGCGCCCCGATGGACGTAATCGTGGGCGCCCGCCGCGGCTCGACCCTCGAGAAGTGGATCAAGGCGCGGCTCGAACAGCCGCCGCGGGGCGTGCGGGTCGAGAAGCTCGGCGAGGCGCCCCCGGGGCTCCGGCCGCGCGACACCGCGGTGCTGAGCGCGGCGCTCGGCGATCCCGCGCGCCCCGTCGGCGGTCTCGTGCTGCTGGGGCCGGGCGGGGCGCGTGGGCTGAGCCGCGACACGATCCCGGCGAGCTTTCCGCGCGAGTTCGGGCACGCTCTCGAGCACGTGTGGCGCCTGCGCCAGCGCACCGTCCGGCTGGAGGTCATCAACCAGGTGCTGGCGCTGAGCGCGACGATCCTGCCGATCGAGCGCGTCTACGAGAAGACCGCGGAGGCGCTCGCCCGCCTGGTCCGCTTCGACGCCCTCGGGGTGACGCTGCTCGATCGCGAGCGCGGGGATTTCCGGGTGCTCGACGTGGCCGCCCACACCGCGCTGCCCGAGGTCTTCGATTTCCGCATGCCGACCGCGGGGACGCTGACCGCGTGGGTGGCGAGCCATCGGGCCCCGCGCCGCATCGACGACGCGACCATCGATCCGTCCCTCCCGGCGGTGAGCCGCGAGCTGCTGGCGCGCCGCGGCTTCCGGTCGGCGGTGCTGGCCCCGCTGCTCTCGCAGGGCGAGGTGATCGGCACGCTGAACGTCACCCACCGCGAGGCCAACGCGTTCAGCGACACCGACGTGGAGATCCTGCTGGAGATCGCGCGCCCACTCGCCTCCGCGGTGGAGCACGCGCGCCTGCACGCGGAGAGCGCGCGCCGGGCCGAGGAGCTGGCCGCGCTGAATCGCACCAGCCAGCTCATCACCACCCGGCTCGACCTTCCCTCGCTGCTGGAGACGATCAGTCGCTCCGTCACCTCGCTCATGGGCAGCACCGGCTGCGGCATCGGCCTCCTGAGCCCCGACCGGGCCCTGATCGAGCACGCGGCGGCCCACGGCTTCCGCACCCCGGAGTGGCGGAACCTCTCGGTGCGGGTCGGGGAGGGGCTCATCGGCCTCGCGGTCTCGACGGGCCGGGCGGTGCGCTCCGACGATCTGCGCGAGGATCCGCGCTCGGCGCGGCGCGACCTGGACGAGAAGGAAGGGATCCGCTCGTTGCTGAGCGTGCCGCTCCGCGTCGCCGGGCAGATCATCGGGGTCATCTCCGCCTTCTCCTCCCAGGTGCGCGCCTTCGGCGACCGGCAGCAGTCGGTGCTGGAGAGCTTCGCGGACCAGGCCGGAATCGCGATCCAGAACGCGCGCCTCTTCGAGGAGACCCAGCGGCGCGCCCGGGAGACCCAGGCCCTGCTGCGCGCGGGGCACGCGGTCAACCAGAGCCTCGACGTGAGCGAGACGGTGCGGCTCATCCTCCATCAGGCGCGCGAGGTGCTGGAGGTGCAGTCGTGCGGCCTGTTCACGCTGGACGCGGCCACCGGCGAGCTGACCGCCACCGCCAGCCTCGACCTGCCCGCCGAGGCCCTGCACGCGATCCGGCTGCGGGTGGGCGAGGGCATCACCGGGGTGGCGGTCAAGGAACGGCGGCCCGTGCAGACCGCGGACCTCAATCGCGATCCCCGGGTGCGGTACCCGCAGGCGGCGCTCCGCTCGATGCTGGCGGCGCCCCTGATCGTGGGCGAGCAGACGATCGGCGCTCTCACCGTGCTCCGGACCGACGTGCACCACTTCAGCGCCGAGGAGGAGTCGCTCGTCTCCGCATTCGCGGACCAGGCGGCGATGGCGCTGGAGCACGCCCGCCTGTTCAGCTCGGTCCGCACCTATTCCGAGCGCCTGGAGACCATGGTGGAGGCCCGCACCCACGAGCTCGACGAGCAGAAGCGCTTCGTGGAGGTGGTGCTGGAGACACTGCCGCTCGGCCTCTTCGTTCTCGACGCGGAGCTGCGCGTGATCAGCACGAACCGGGAGGGCGCGGCGCTGGTGCCGGTGGACACCGCGGGGCGCCGGCCCTTCGCGGAGCTGATGCCGCCCACCAAAGTGGCCGCGGTGCACGCGTTCCTCCAGGGCGCGGTGACCGCGCGCGAGGTGTGCCACCGGGAGGAGGAGCTGCCCGGGGGAGGCGAGACCCTCACCGTCCGCCTCACCGCGACCCCGCTCCGGGCCCCGCAGGCCACCCACCTGCTGGTCCTGGTGGAGGACATCACGCTGCAGAAGCGGCTCGAGCGCCAGATGGTGCTCACCGAACGGCTCACCACCGCGGGGCGGCTCGCCGCGGGAGTGGCGCACGAGCTGAACAACCCGCTCGCGACCATCGCGGGCTGCGCGGAGGCCCTCAAGGAGCGGTCGCAGGACTCACACCTGCGCGACCTCGACGCCTTCAAGGATTTCCCGAGCTATCTCGGGCTGATCGAGGAGGAGGCCTACCGCTGCAAGGAGATCACCGGGAGCCTGCTCCACTTCGTACGCGACCCGGGCAGCCGCCGCGCCCCCACCGACCTGAACGTGCTGGTGGACAAGGTGCTGGAGCTCATCGGCCACCAGTCCCGCTACGCCCAGAGCCGCTTCGAGCGGCGTCTCGACGCCGAGCTGCCCGACGTGGTGGCCAACGAGGGCCAGCTCCGCCAGGTCTTCCTCGGGCTCGCGAGCAATGCGCTGGACGCGATGGACGGCCGCGGCACCCTGACCGTGACGAGCCGCCGGCGCAACGCGAAGGAGATCGAGATCGCGTTCACCGACCAGGGATCGGGCATTCCGGAGCACATCCTGCCGCGGGTGTTCGATCCCTTCTTCACCACCAAGCCGCCGGGGCAGGGCACCGGGCTCGGCCTCGCGATCGCCCAGGGTATCGTGGCCGACCACGACGGCCGCTTCGAGGTGAACTCCCGGGTGGGCGCCGGCACCACCTTCCGCGTCATCCTCCCGGTGACCCGCTCGTGACCGCGCCGATCCGGGTGCTGGTGGCCGACGACGAGAAGAACCTGCGGGAGCTGCTGGTGCGCGAGCTCCTTCGCAAGGGGCACGCGGTCTCCGGGGTGGCCGACGGCCGGGCCGCCCTCGAGCACCTCAAGGACGAGGTGCCCGACGTGCTGCTGCTCGACATGAAGATGCCCCACGTCGAGGGCATCGAGGTCCTCCGCGAGCTGCAGGATTTCCCGGAGGCCCCGCAGGTCATCGTCATGACCGGCTTTCAGGAGGTGTCCACCGCGGTCGAGGCGATGAAGCTCGGCGCCTACGACTACCTGACCAAGCCCGCGCGCATCGAGGAGCTCGACATCCTGATCCGCAAGGCGGCCGAGAAGGCCCGCCTCATGCGCCAGAACGTGGTGATGCGCGCCCAGCTCGACGAGCCGGGCTACCAGGGCATCATCACCAGCAGCCCGCGGATGGAGGAGGTGCTGCGCCTGGTGGACCGGGTCGCGCCCACCGATTCGTCGGTGCTGGTGCTGGGTGAGAGCGGTACCGGCAAGGAGCTGGTGGCCCGGGCCATCCACGACCGGTCGCCGCGTGCCCAGCAGGCCTTCGTGCCCATCCACTGCGGGGCCCTCGCGCGGGAGGTGCTGGAGAGCGAGCTGTTCGGCCACGAGAAGGGCGCGTTCACGGGAGCGATCGCGACCAAGCCCGGCCTCATCGAGCTGGCCGACGGCGGTACGCTGTTCCTCGACGAGATCGGCGAGATGGAGCCGGAGAGCCAGGTGAAGCTGCTCCGCGTGCTCGAGTCGCACGCCTTCTTTCGGGTGGGGGGGACCCGGCGGCGCAGCGTGGACATGCGCCTGGTCGCGGCCACCAATCGGGATCTCGCGGAGGCGATCAAGACGGGCGGGTTCCGCCAGGATCTCTTCTACCGCATCAACACCATCACGATCACGCTGCCGCCGCTCCGCGACCGCCGCGAGGACGTGCGCCGGCTGGTGGAGCACTTCCTCGAGCAGAACGCGAGCTACGGGCGCAAGCGCGTGTCCGACCCCGCCATGGAGGCGCTCGAGCGATACGACTGGCCCGGCAACGTCCGCGAGCTGCAGCACGCGGTGCAGCGCGCGCTGATCCTCTCCCCGGGCGACGTGATCCAGCCCGCGGACCTGCCCGACGACGTCCGCGGCGATCGCGCCCCGAGCAAGTCGCTAGGCGGGAGCCTCGAGGAGATGGAGCGGCAGCACATCATCACCACGCTGCGCCACGTGGGCGGGCATCGCGCGAAGGCGGCCACCGTGCTCGGCATCGATCCCAAGACGCTCTACCGCAAGATCCAGGAGTACGGCATCTCGCCCGACGCCTACAAGTAGGCACCGCCTTCACATCTGGCTGTCGAACTCGCAGAACCCCTCGCGCCGGCCGCCCGGACGCCACCAGCCGTGGTGCCGCTCGCACTGGGCGCGCAGATCGTCCTGGGTATAGGCGGGCTGAATGGGCGCCTGGCCGGTGGCGCAACCGGCCAGGCCCAGCAGAATCGACAGGGCGAACGCGCGTCTCCGCACGGGACGAGGATACGCCCGTTCGGCGACGATTTCCGACCCGGAGCACGACGACCTGTGGCCCGGCAATTTTCTCGTCGATGACGACACGTGCGCCATCATCGACTGAGAGGACGTCGCGATCGGCCCAGCCGCGCCCGCGGGGTGGAAAGGGTCGGAGGATAAGCGTTCCAGGCAGTTACGAGGCGGAGAGAAGCAGGCTCGGCGTGAAAATTCCTCTCCGATACGATTGGAGACAGGAGGACCTCGATGGGCCGCTTGATACTCTCTACGATCACGATCCTCGTCCTTGCGACGCCGGTGTCCGCCGACGGTAAGTGGGTGCTGTGGATGATGGGAGGCGATTCGCCCTGGGATTCGGTGAGCGCCTTTCCGACACGGGAGGAGTGTGCCGCGGCAATGCATCAGCAGGCTCAGGCCCTCGAGAGAATAGGCCTGCGGGTGACCGAGGACCCTGCCGGCCCTTCGTTTAGCGGAACCGATGCCGACCGAACCATGCGAGGGCAGTGCCTGGCGGAAAACCTCGACCCCCGCGCGTCCGCGGCGAAATAGCGGCTCGAGCCCGGTCGCTGAGGAGCAGTCCGGCCGCTCGGTAGACGCCCTCGATACAATGGAGTTGTGCCCCCGCCTCTCCCCTCGGTCGAGCTCATGCACCCGACGCTGCTTGCGCATCCCGTTCACCACCCCGGCTGGATCTACGAGGAGAAGGTGGACGGCTATCGCATGGTGGCGTACAAGGACGGGGACGCCGTGCAGTTCATCAGCCGACTGGGCAAGGACTTCACCCGCCGGTTCCCTGAACTGGTGTCAGCGCTCGCCGGCCTTCCTGCGATGACGTGCATCCTTGACGGCGAGGTGGCCATCTATGATCAGGCACACGTCTCGCGCCTCGAATGGTTGCGGGCGCGACCGAAAAACGCGCTCGCGACCTTACCGGTGTATATGGTGTTTGACGTGCTGGAGCTTGACGGGAAGAACTGGCGCCCAGAGCCGCTCTGGAAACGGCGGCATGTGCTCGAGGAGCTGATCGCGCGCGAGCGACGGATCCTGCCGGTTCGCCGGCTCTCGAGTAACGGCCTCAAGGCTTGGGCCCAAGCGGTTCATAAAGGCTACGAAGGGATGGTGGCGAAGGACCCCGAGTCGCCCTACGCGGGCGGGCGGACCCTCAGGTGGCTCAAGGTGACTCAGCCGCACTATCGGGAAGGGGAGCGCGGCTGGGAACCGAAACGGTAGCGACCCGTGCCTGAGCACCGGAGGGCGTGGGTCATCACGTGCTCGTGTGGCTGGACCCGGCAGACGTCCTCGGCCTGGACGGCCACCGCGATCGCTCGGTTGCACGCGCGGTATCTCATGGGGCCGGACACCACACACGACACCATCACGATCGAGGAGCCGCCGGCCCCCGACCCGCAGCGGCCGCCCGAGCCACCACCGTAATCGATGCGAGGAAGCCAGATGCTCGGGTCAGAAATCGCCGTCCATCCGCTGGCCGCCCTGGTGTAAGGTCGACCCGCTGGCCCACCCCGCCCCGTCCCTCCTAGATGACGCGGCCAGACGGAGACCGGATGG
>WNFL01068226.1_pt2 | contig 40773 bp, 19 predicted proteins | sample 5400361 | NCBI WGS metagenome assembly WNFL01 (sample SAMN13153351, study PRJNA577476) | soil metagenome | isolation source: 40 cm soil on Douglas fir-dominated hillslope | place: USA:California | collected 2013-09-17 | reverse complement strand
GCGCCTGCGGCCCATTTTGATGACGTCATTCGCATTCATCTTCGGATCCGCGCCATTGTGGATTGCCTCAGGCGCGGGGGCAGCCTCGCGGCGCATCCTGGGCACGGTCGTCATCGTTGGAATGCTGGCCGCCACCTCGATCGCGATATTCATAATCCCGGTGACTTTCTATCTGGTGGAAAGGTTCACGATGAGGTTCAGCAAAGCGCACCCAACTGAGATCACTCCTTCAGTACCTGAGCCAGCAGTAGGAGAATCGACATAGGTTCGCACGACGAAAGCGTTCGTGAACCCCTAACGTTTTTGGAACAAAGGAGCGAGCAGTGGTTCAACCTTTAGTGGGCAAGACCAAAGAATCGCGCAAGACAAGCGAATCGATAAGCGGCACAGACGAGTTTCTAGCGATTGTCTCGCATGAACTGCGAAATCCTACAAACGCGATCCTTGGATGGGCCGAACTGCTGGATCGGCAGATTCATCATCCCGGCTTGGCAAAGGCTATCGACGTCATAAGACGAAACGCATTGGTGCAGGCTCAACTGCTCGATGAGCTAATCGATTATTCGAGGCTTGGAGCACATACACTTGAATTGAAGATTCGAGTAGTGTCTTTGAAACAGATAGTAGAAGCGGCAGCCGAAGCGCTCGCTCCAATGGCGCTCCAAAAGCAAATCCATGTGAGTGTTCAACTTGGCCTTTCAGGGGCTGAGATGGACGGCGATCCCACGCGCTTACAGCAGGTGTTTTCTAACTTGTTCTCGAATGCGATCAAGTTCACGCCAAGCGGAGGAAGTGTAAGGGTCACACTGACGTCCACCGGCGACTGTCACACAATTACAGTCATTGACACCGGTGAAGGCATCAGTGCCGAGTTTCTACCATTTGTTTTTGACCGTTACCGTCAAGCTGATCGAACCGCCGGACGAGGTGGGCTTGGTCTGGGGTTAACGATTGCGCGTCGCATAGTGGAACTTCACAGCGGGACGATTAAGGCCGAGAGTAGGGGAAAGGGCGAAGGAGCAGCGTTCATCGTTCAGCTTCCGCGCAGGGCCGGCCTTCAAGAAACTATTAAACTCAAATAGTCTTTGCTGAGACCGCTACGGATACTGCTTTAATTATTGCCCTCAGTATTTTCAATCGACCTAATCATGAGCTCTATTCAATGCGGCTCCTAATTCTTCGAGAGAATTACTCCGACCACTCGGTTGTAGACCGAGTGGTCTGTTGCAGTGCAAATAGTTTCAGTTTCAAGGGTTGTTCGCGTGGGAAATATTGGACATTTCCCATTCCGTGCCTTGCTTTACAGTCCGCTATACCTGGCGTGCTGGGAATTCTGGTCACAAATTTCCCACACGGAAAAACAGGAGCGTGGCGCGAGGGTTTCTAAATTATTGATGGATTTTAGGTTTTGGTCGGGGCGAGAGGATTCGAACCTCCGACCTCTCGGTCCCGAACCGAGCGCTCTACCAGGCTGAGCCACGCCCCGACAAGTAGATGGATAATAGGGAAGCTGTTATCTACTGTCAAACTGGCCCAAAAGTCATTCAGCGCTGGTCCCAACCAGCGATGCATTTTGTCGCCTGCGGTTGACAAAAACTTTCTCGGCTTTATTCATCTTGAGGCCGTCTAATTTGTTGACCCGGAGTCGAGCTAAAATGCTATATTGCCTTCTGCCCTGGGTTATTGGCCGGGTGGCCCTCCACCAATCCAATTGGTACAACCTCATCGTTTTGCCCGACTAGCGTTTTCACTTGGCATAAAACTGTTGTTGGAGAGCCTGTCCTATGACAACCAGTCCGCCGCTTTCTTCCGTTAAGCACCTCGCTGGCTATATATCTTTCGCACTTCTATTGATTATCGGCGCAAGCATCGCAGTTGAGGCGGCAAATCTTAAGCCTCCCAGGTTGATTAGCGATACTGGTTCCACTAGAGCGGTCGCTTTTGAATCCCCAATCTTCAAAGGCGAGCCTTTTCCTCTGACCGCCACCGTTCCGTTCAGCGCTGACACCAGAACCCGCATCTGCATATTTGCAATGGACCTCGAACTGCTGCCGGGTGAAGGAGCGAACGCCTTTACCGTGGACGTGCAAGACGCGAGTGGCAAACTCTATCCGTTGCGTATTGAATTCATGGGACAGGTGCCGGGATTTGCTGGCATCACCATGTTCATCGTCAGACTTGCCGACGACATCGGCGACGTGGGCGATGTGTTGCTGCGATTGAATCTGCACGGATTGGCTAGCAATCGAGTGCGCATGGGAATTGGACATGTAGGTGGTGGCCCAGCCGACGATGCCGGTGCCGTCGCTACGCCGGCGCCAGCCACTCCACCGCCTGCGGATCCGCCGCTTGTTCCTGATGCATATACCGGCGCTGCCACCGATGCTGATGCCGTTCGCTTTTTGGAACAAGCCACCTGGGGTCCAACATCCGCAGATATTGCACACGTCAAAGCAGTCGGTTTCGTTTCGTATTTGAATGAACAGTTCAGCGCGCCAGTAACAAATCTGGCGAAGGGATCAAACTATCCGGATCTTGCATTTCCACTGGATGACCAGGCGACTCAGTGTCCTACGACGAGTCCGGATCCAAACTACAACCAGAACGTTTGCAACCGGGACAACTACTCCATGTATCCGGTCCACCGCACGTTCTACAGTAGCTCCTTGTATGGACCGGACCAGTTGCGTCAACGAGTCGCCTTTGCTCTGCATCAGATTCTGGTGGTCTCGGCGGCCAGCGAGGTTAACAGGCCAAGCTGGATGACGATCTACCTCCAGGCGCTTGACCGCAATGCGTTTGGAAATTACCGCACGCTCTTGCAAGAGATAACGCTGACGCCTGCGATGGGCGAATATCTCGACATGCGGCTGAGTACGCGTACTAACCCCAATGAAAACTTTGGGCGTGAGGTCTTGCAGCTCCTCTCGATCGGAACCGCGCTGCTCAATGCTGATGGTTCACCGCAGCTTGATGCGCAGGGGATGCCGGTCGCTTCGTATTCACAGACTCAGGTTAACGAATTCACCCGCATCTTCACTGGTTGGAATTTTAACCCGACGACGCTGGGCACCGGGATCACTAACTGGCGCGATCCGATGATTCCGCGCGGCGGCACCAATCACGATTTCGGCGCCAAGACTCTCTTGAATGGTCAGGCTGTTCCAGCATGCTCCAGCGCCAGCGGGGCGCCGAACGTAGCGTGTGCACAGGCCGATCTGACGATTGCCCTGGATAATATCTTTAACCACGCGAATGTTGGCCCATTCCTCAGTAAGCAGTTGATCCAACATCTGGTGACCAGCAACCCGAGCGGCGCCTACGTGCAACGAGTCGCAGCTGTTTTTAGCAACGACTGCGCCGGACTTCATCCAATCGCCGGCTGTTCAAGCGCGCGCGGGAATCTGAAGGCAGTTGCCCAGGCGATTCTGCTTGATCCCGAAGCTCGTGGCGATGTGAAGACGGATCCGAATTATGGAAAACTTCGCGAGCCGGCCCAGTACATTAACGGGTTCCTGCGAGCCTTCAACGTAAAGTCGTTTGACAAGACTTCTACCAGCGATGGGGTGCTGGATCGGAATAACCCAGGCGACTTCACGGGACTGTTGGATCAGCCGATCTTCCAACCGGCTACAGTCTTCAGTTATTACCAGCCGAGTTATGAAGTTCCGGGTACAAAAATACTCGGACCCGCGTTTGGGATTCTTTCAACCTCCACGACTTTACGTCGCGCGAACGATATCAACACTCTCGTCTACACGGGCGTATCGTCGAATACTACTCCGACAGCACTCAGCCCGGATCGCCCGCGCGGCACCTCAATCGACATCGCGGACCTTGAAGCACTGGCAGGCAATCCCGGCGATATTGCGGACGCGCTTAACCCGCTGCTCTTCCATGGGACGATGTCAACACAGGTGCGTACGTCGCTGATAACTGCGATGAATGCGATTAACGACGCCACCATTGCGACTCGTAATCAAAAACGCGCGCGCGTTGCGGTTTACCTTGCGGCAACTTCTTCGCAGTACGACATACAGAGATAACCACCATGGCAAACACTCGCAGAGACTTTCTACGGACCAGCGCATGCGCGTTAGGCGGCATGGCGTTGGCTTCGAGCCTGGACACGTTCGGTGTTGTTCACGCCCTGACACCGCAAGCCGCGACTGACTACCGGGCGCTGGTGTGCGTTTTTCTGAACGGCGGCAACGACGGGAACAACATGTTCCTGGACCTCAATCAATACAGCCAGTACTCCACCACACGCAACGCCGCTCAGTTGGCAATTGCGCAGGCGAGTTTTCTTCCCGTGGCTCCGGTCAGTGGAGGCTCTTTTGGTTTCCACCCAAACATGCCGGAGATGCAGAGTCTTTTCAATCAGGGGAAACTGGCAGTGCTTTGTAATAATGGGCCATTAGTAGAACCGCTTACACGCACGACCTATCAGAACGGGACCGGCAAGAAGCCGCTGCAACTCTTTTCACACTCTGATCAGGTAGGGCTTTACCAGACGGCGATCGCCAACTCCGTTAGTCAGACGGGTTGGGGTGGCCGCCTTGCCGACAAGACGCTGGGCTTAAACGGAGCTGCAACTTTTCCCAGCAACGTTTCAATAGCCGGTGTAAACCTTTATCTGACCGGAATCGATACCAGGCAGTTGGCGGTGGCTGATTCCAACACGTCGTTAGCAAACGTTCTCCAACTCAACAATGCACCATCAGCCACCGCGAGTGAAATAAGTTCGCGCCTGGCATCCTTTAACGAGCTGCGCAGCTTCGACAACAACTTCAAGCTCATTAAAGCGGCCAGCGATATTCGCTCGAGTTCGATTCAAACAGATAACGCCTTGTCCAACGTGAATCCGGTGCTCACGACCGTGTTTCCAAACACATCGATCAGCAGGCAGCTGCTGCAGGTTGCGCGCCTAATTAAGGCCAGCACGGATCCCACTGCCGGCATCAATATGAAGCGGCAGATCTTTTTCGTGCAGATTGGTGGGTTCGACACGCACTCGGCGCAGTTGAATGGTCAGGGTACTTTGCTGCAGCAACTGAGTCAGGCCATCAACGCCTTCTTCAACGCAACCATCGAACTTGGCTTGCAGGATAAGGTTACGCTGTTCACCATGTCGGATTTCAGCCGAACGCTTCAGCCATCAGGGACTGGATCGGCGCAAGTAGGCAGCGATCACGCGTGGGGAAATCACCAGATGATTGTGGGCGGTGCGGTGCAGGGTCACACGCTCTATGGAACTTATCCAAACATAACGCCGGGCGGGCCTGATGACACGGATGGTGGATCCGCTCCGCGTGGTCGTTGGATCCCGACGACGTCCATCGAGCAATACGCGGCCACCCTCGCTTCCTGGTATGGATTGTCGTCGGCTGATCTGACGGCTGTGTTTCCGTTGATAGGTCACTTCGCGACTGCGAATCTGGGTTTCCTGGCGTAAACAAGGGCACCTAAGTCTTTGATCGTCAAAATAGCCTAGCGACCCTCGCTAGGCTATTTTTCAACCAATACAACTCGTCTTGAAATAGAATTACTGTGATGCGTGAAAAGGGAAATATAGGCAGAGGGGAAAAGATACGGCTAATAGTTTTGCCGTCACTCCTGGCTGCGTTTCTCGGATTCCTGTTGTCGAGCAACAGTATTATCCGCCCCGCTCGCGCCTTTTCGTCCGGACCGCCTGCGGGCTACACCGGAGCTCCCGGAGAAGAGCCGGAGGCCTGCGCCGAATGCCACGTGCCCGCGGATGCCGGCACGGGCCACATCTCAATCAACGCACCGCAGACTTACGTCCCCGGCCAAACCTATCCAATTACCGTCACGCACACGAATCCTGATCCGAGCAGAATCCGCTGGGGCTTCGAGCTGACCGTGCTCGATACGTCAGATGAAACCGCAGGCAATTTGCAGACGCTCGATGGTCTGACCCAGGTATTAAATAACGCCGGACCAGGCGGCGCGCGTCAATACATCGAACACACGGCGGCGGGAACCTTCATTGGCCAACAGAATACCGCTAGCTGGACCTTTAACTGGACGGCGCCGGCTACAGATATTGGTGTAGTCACTTTTTACGCCGCCGGAAATCAGGCTAACAACGACGGCAACACTTCCGGCGATTACATCTATAAAACCTTTGTATCCGTTGCGCCATTTGCGGCCACACCCGATTTCGATGTTGGTGTTGCGCCGTCGCTGCGGACCGTTGTTCCAAACGCCAGCGCGCAGTACACAGTCACAACCACGCCCTCAGCAGGCTTTAGCGGATTAGTAAATCTGCTTGCCACTGGACTACCCTCCGGCGCCTCCGCAAACTTCAATCCAACCTCAGTTAATATTAATGACGCCTCCGCGAAGAGTTCGACGTTAACGATTACCACTGATCCAGGCACGCCCCTGGGCGACTATCCAATTAACGTAAGCGGATCGTCGGGCAGTCTCATGCACAACAAGCAGGTGACGCTGAAGGTAATCAGTCCTTCAAGCATTGATCTTTCCGTTGCTAAAACTGCTTCGCCAAATCCCGGGCAGGTTGGGTCGAGCTTAAGTTATAGGATCACAGTTACGAATAATGGACCCGCAACCGCAACCAATGTCAGTCTCATCGACGACTTACCGTCGGGGGTCACTTTTGGATCAGCTACCTCCACAGTTGGCTCATGCAGCGGCACAGATCCGGTTACGTGCGCGATCCCCACAGCGCCGGGTCAGATTGTCAATTCAGCAACGGTTACTGCGAGCGAGACCGACAATGATGCCAGTAACAACACCGCCATGATTACGACGGAGATTCAGCCTGCGGCGGTGGGGCCATCAATGCTCGATCCGAATCTAACTGTTGGTACTGTGGTGTCGGGCCTCGATCAACCGACAGCTATCGCGTTTGCGGGACCGAATGAGTTGTTTGTTATCGAGAAGGCGTCCGGCAAAGTTAAGTTCGTCCAAAACGGCATAGTGCAATCGGCGGCTCTTGATCTGGCGGTTAACAGTGCTTCAGAACGGGGCTTGTTAGGCATCGCGCTGCATCCAAACTTCGCGTTCAATCATTTCGTTTATCTTTACTGGACCGAAAGCAACACCGGGAGCGATTCCACGAACCTTGCCGACGTGGCCTTGTTGGGAAATCGCGTTGACCGTTACGTCTGGAACGGCTCAGCGTTAACTTTCGATCGCAATCTCGTCCAGCTTCGCGCTTACCAGGCCGATGCCAATCAACCGCTTCGTGGCAATCATGACGGTGGTGTCCTGCGTTTTGGCCCTGACGGAAAGCTCTACATCCTGATGGGCGACAACGGCCGTAGAGGCTTTCTTCAGAATAATCAACTCGGACCAGTCCCTGACGATCAATATGGCGGCCCTGAACCGGATGACGCTCACCTGACCGGCTTCATCCTGCGACTCAACGATGATGGTTCAACGCCGGCGGATAATCCCTTCTTCAATGCCGCAACGACACTTACGGGTCAGGCTGCGGCTAACATCAAGAAAGTTTTTGCCTACGGGGTTCGCAACGGATTTGGATTGGCTTTCGACCCATTGTCGGGAATTCTTTGGGACCAGGAAAACGGCGACGACGCCTATGACGAAATGAATCGCATCACGCCCGGCTCGAATAACGGCTGGGTTGAAATTATGGGACCCTCGAGTCGCGTTGCGGATTACAAGTCGATCGAATCAACCTACGGCGCCGGTAATCTGCAACAGCTGCGTTGGGCTCCTTCCCTCATAGCCGACTCCCCATCGGCTGCGCTTGCAAGTCTCTACATGCTGCCGGGCGCGCACTACAACGATCCCGAGTTCAGTTGGAAGTATGCGCTTGCTCCTGCAGGCATCGGGTTCGTCAAGGGAAGGGGACTGGGCACGCAGTATGAAGGGGACCTGTTCGTTGGCGCCTCGCGCACAACCCTTCTCAACGGTTTTTTGTTCCGCTTCAAGTTCACGCCCGATCGCAAACACTTCAAGTTCAGCGATCCGTTGTTAAGTGATCTCGTGGCCGACAGCGTCGATAAATTTGACTTAACCGAAAGTGAGACGCTTTTAGTCGGTCGCGATTTCGGAATTGCCACCGATATTCAGACGGCTCCAAACGGCAACGTCTTTGTCGTTTCGTTACTGAACGGAGCGATTTATGAGATCAAATCAAAGCCCAGCACTATCTTCTATGCCAGCCTCAACGGGGCGCAGGAAGTGCCGCCAACAAACTCAACTGCCACCGGTGCGGCGACCCTGGTGCTGAGTCCTGATGAAACCACGGCGACCGTATCGCTAAATTTCAGTGGCCTATCTAGCCCTCAAACGGATGCACACATACACGGGCCAGCTCAGGTAGGCGTTACCGCGGGCGTCCTTTTCCCCTTACCGGCTGGTCAAATCAATGACTTCAGAATCAATCTGACCCCGGCACAGGCCCAGGATTTGAAGAACGGACTCTGGTACGTCAACGTTCACAGCACGAATTTTCCGAATGGCGAAATTCGCGGACAGTTTCAAACGTCTGCAACGGCCAGCACTGTGCAGTTCGGAGCCACACAGTTGGGCGTTGGGGAAGGTGAGGGAAGCGCGACTTTGACAGTAACGCGCAGCGGCAACGTATCGGCTGCTGCGGATGTGAACTATGCGACCCTCGATCCGGTGGGCGGCGGTGATTGCAGCCTGGCTAACACGGGGAGCGCTTCGGCTCCGTGCGACTACATGACGACCACAGGCAGTTTGCATTTCGCAGCCGGCCAGAGCCTCGCCACTATCTCGATACCAATCATCGACGACGCCTATGCTGAAGGAAGCAGCGAAAGCTTCGTCGTCGCGCTGAGTAATGCGAGCGGCAGCGGCGTAGTGCTGAGTTCGCCAAGTACGGTTCTCGTTACGATCAACGACAACGAAACGGTGAACGGGACAAACCCGATTGACAACGCGGAGTTCTTTGTTCGTCAGCACTATCTGGACTTTCTTAATCGCGAGCCTGACCCGAGTGGCTTCAATTTTTGGACTCACCAGATTACTGATTGCGGCAGCGATGCGCAGTGCATTGAGGTCAAACGCATCAACGTCTCCGCTGCCTTTTTCCTCTCGATTGAGTTTCAGGAGAGCAGTAACTTTGTCTACCGGCTCTATAAAGGCACACTCGGACGAAAACCAAATTACGCCGAGTTCAAAGCCGACCGCAGCAAGATTAGTTACTACCAAAACTTTGTGCCGAACACCTCCGCGTTGGCCTATGATTTTGTAGGCAGGCCGGAGTTCACAAACAAGTACCCGGAAAATCTGGGCGGGACACACTTCATAGATGCCTTATTACAAACTGTGAACGATGGATCCGGAATTGATCTTTCCGGATCAAGAAGCCAGCTCTATCAAGCATTCGATAATTGCTGGAACCTTGTTGGGTCGGTGCAATTCTGCAAAGGGTACATCGTTCGGCAAGTGGTCAATGACGGAGCTTTTCGACAAGGCGTCTTCAGCGAGTCGTTCGTGCTTATGGAATACTTCGGCTATCTCCGCCGCAATCCCAACGATCCTCCAGATCTGGATTTCTCCGGCTATAACTTCTGGCTCAACAAGCTCAACCAGTTCAACGGCAACTTCGTCGACGCCGAGATGGTTAAAGCCTTCCTCGTCTCCGGCGAGTATCGCCAACGCTTTGGCCCCTAGCAGGCGCTGTCCTTAATAAATCCGACTTGCAGAGCCTTCAACTGAAGAGTATTCTTGCCCGCGTTAGTCTGATTTCACTCGACGCCGTCTAGCCCACTTCCCAAAAACCTCCACTCCGTTTGGAGTTGTTTTAGGTGAAAACGGTCGTCGACAGCTGACTCAATAGTCAAACAGCGAAAGCGTAAGGTGCAGATCTCTGTGGTTAGGAGATCATCCGCCACTGAATTGGCGCTGCCCCAGAATTTTCGATCCTGGTTCTGCTCAGCGGCCATCAGGCATTGGAGCACCTCAAGCCGCTTCTGTCCCATTTATCACGAAGGAAAAAGCATGTCTCACTTCCATGACCTCCGCTCCACAAGGCAGCGGATTGCCATATGGTTGGCCCTATCAATCTTAGGCATCTTCTTAACTTCCCTGGGCTTCGCGGCAAAGGGCTTCGGACTAGGAACCACACCTGTCGATGGTTCGGCGTTAGCGCAAACCGACTTCATCAGACAGATACCCCTTTCCGCAAATGACGTTATCTACAGTTCCTCAACCGGAAAGCTTTATGCGAGCGTGCCGAGCAGTGTGGGAAGCGATGGTAATCGCATTGCGACTATTAACCCTGCGACGGGAGCTGTGGATAGCTCGGTCTTCATAGGAAGCGAGCCAAACCTACTGGCGATGTCGAATGATGGCAATAGTATTTACGTCTCCCTGGAGGGAGCATTTGCGGTGCGCCGCTTTGATACCCAGACCGGAACCCCGGGGTTGCAGTTCTCCGTCGGCCAGGACTCATTTTTTGGACGTTACCGCGTCAATGACTTAGCGGTGGCGCCGGGCAATCCGAATCTGGTGGCAATCGCGCGGCATTATCCCGGGACCAGTCCGCCGGAGGCGGGTGTTGCCGTTTTCGATAACGGTGTGCAACGACCGAACACAGGACCAGGTCACACTGAGGGAAGCGATTTTCTCGCGTTTTCAGCTTCGGCCTCGAAGCTCTACGGTTGCGGGTTCTACAGTAGTCTTAAGACTCTTACTATTGATGCGTCGGGTGTGAGCGTGACCGCAACCGTGCCGTTTTCTGTAGGCTCTCGCATCAAGTTCAACAATGGCCTGGTATTCAGTTCCACTGGACAAGTAGTTAACCCGGATACTGCTACGCTACTGGGAACCTTCTCGGGCGCCACTTCAAATGCATTCGTGGCTGACTCTTCCGTGGGACGCGCTTACTATGTGACTGGGGATCAGTTTGGTGGCGGACCGTTAACGCTAAAAGCTTACGACATCAATACTTTTCTGCTGGTTGGATCTTTAGTCATCCCGGGGGCCTCCGGAAATCCAACTGCGCTGGTGCGTTGGGGTGCCAACGGGTTGGCTTTGCGAACTGGGAATAGCCAAACAGGAGATTCGCAATTATTTCTTATTCAGACATCTCTGATTCCTTCGCCGGAACCAATCCCCACACCAACGCCTACTCCCTCGCCAACACCAAGTCCGTCGCCCGCGACGTTTGCTACTTTCGTGCGGCAAATTTCGCTTCCGACAAATGATCTGGTCTATGACCAACCTACGCAAAGACTCTACGCTAGCGTGCCTAGCAGCGCCGGCAGCACCGGAAACAGCATTACCCCGATCGATCCGGCAACCGGCATGCTTGGTACCTCGGTCTTTGTGGGGAGTGAACCGAAAAAAATGGCGCAGGCAGATGACGGCCAAACGATGTATGTGGAATTAGAGGGAGCCGGAGCCGTACGCCGGTTCAATACTGCGACTCAAACCTCAGGCCAGCAGTTCGCCTTAGGTCTGGACAGTTTTTTTGGTGTCTACAGTCTTAGTGACCTCGCGGTAGCTCCCGGCAATCCTGGACTTGTTGCCGTCGCTCGACAACACCGTGGTGTGAGTCCGCCTGAAGCCGGCGTTGCTATCTACGACAACGGCGTCCAACGGCCCAACACTGGGCCTGGTCACATCCAGGGTGCCGATCTGCTCGCTTTCTCCAACTCTGCCGCAACGCTCTACGGTGTTGGCTATTCAGGGTTAAGCACCATGACTGTTGATGTCGGAGGTGTAACTGTCAACAACACCAGGCCTTTCAACGGCGGTACCAGCATAAAGTTTGTCGACGGGCTCATGTATAGCGCCTCTGGCCAGGTAACAGATCCGGCCACTGGAACAATAGCAGGAACGTTTTCGGGACTTGGATTTGGCAACTTTTCTCCCCTCATGGTGGTTGATTCGACGAACAATCGTGTCTTCTTTCTAACGGGCGAGAATTCAAGTGCACAACTTCGCGCTTACGACATCAACACGTTCGTACTTCTCGGCTCGACTACTATCCAGGGCGTTCAGGGATTCCCCGTCAGCAGTCTGGTGCGTTGGGGAACGAATGGAGTGGCATTCAGAACTAGTGATAGAGTCTTCATCGTTCAAACAGCACTGATCAATTCGGGAGAGGTGGTGCCGGCGCCGACGCCTACTCCGTCACCCACGCCCACTCCGTCTCCTGCTTACATTCCTACTTTCGTGAGAAGGGTTAATCTTCCGGCGAACAATCTTGTTTATAGTCAGGCGACGCAGTCGCTTTACGCCAGCGTGCCCAGCACTGCCGGTCCAAACGGCAACAGCATCACCAAAATCACGCCGGAGACGGGAGCTATTGGTCCGTCTGTCTTTATCGGCAGCGAGCCGAACAGGCTGGCCCTCTCGGATGATGGTCAAACGCTCTACGCAAACCTTGATGGGGCCAATGCAATCAGGCGCTTTGACATACCAACCCAAACGCCGGGCTTGCAGTTTTCGACAAACTCTCAACCGTCTTATGACATGGAGGTTTTGCCTGGTAGTCCCAACTCGGTTGCCATTTCGCGTGGAATTCTTAATGGTGTGGCGATTTACGATGATGGCGTGCAGCGGCCAAACACCGGCAGCGGCTCAGCCTATGGAATAAGCCCGATTGAGTTTGGATCTTCTTCCGCGACTCTCTATGCCTACGACAGTTTCTCCAGCGGTTTTGAACTCGTGAAGTTTTCGGTTGATGCTTCGGGAGTTAATACTGTTAACGTCACCAATAATCTGCTGACCGGCTATATCAATGGCTTGGAATTTTCAAACGGGCTTTTGTATTCAGGGTCAGGCCGGGTTGCCAACCCGGAAGCAAGGACACTCGTGGGTACCTTCCAAGGCGTTGGGAATACAAACGCGATTGCAATCGACTCGACAAACGCTCGAGCCTTTTACCTGTCCGGCGACGGTGGCAGCATCGTTCTAACCGCTTTCGATACCAACACCTTTATTCCGCTCGGTTCGGTCGCTCTGCCTAACGTCTCTGGCTTGCCTGTCAATCTGGTCCGGTGGGGAACCAATGGGCTAGCGTTCAATACCGTCAACTCGTTTGGATCCACCACTGCCAGCCAGGTCTACCTGTTGCAAACCGCTCTGGTATCCGGCTCCGGCCCTATTCCCATTGGCGTACAACTCGGTGCGGCCACCTACACTACATTTGAAGGTAGCCTAAATCTACAGATTACTGTCACCCGGACTGGTGATGTTGCAGCCGCGAATTCCGTTGACTACGCGACCAGCGACGGTACAGCAACGGCCGGAAGCGATTACACCAGCACCAGCGGTACCCTGACTTTTGCCGCCGGGCAGCTGACTAAAACGATTACCATTCCGATTACTGACGACAATCTTTACGAAGGGGTCAACGAAACTTTCAGTCTCAACTTAAGCAATGCCACTAATGGGGCTTTGCTAACCTCGCCCACGGCGGTCGTGACGATTAACGACAACGACAATAAGCCGATGGTACTGATGTCGGGTACTTTTCGCTCGACCGAAGGAAATTCCGGCACAAAAACCTTCACCATCCCGATCAATCTATCGAATGCCTCCGTTCAGCAAGTCTCGCTTGATTACACGACCGAGAACGTATCAGCGGAGGCTGGCAGCGATTACGTTGCAAATTCCGGAACGCTCACTTTTCCGGCAGGAACGACTTCGAACTCCATTACGATCACAGTAAATGGCGATACCGTAGTTGAACCCGACGAGACGTTTCTACTGAAAATAAGCAATCTCATAAATACCGGAGGCTTCCTTCCGGTCAGTCAACTGACTGCCACGATCGCCAACGACGATAGCTCAATTCAACTATCCGCTTCGAGTTACTCCATCGCGGAGAGCGGCAGTAGTCTTAACATTACAGCGACCAGGATCGGAGACGTTACCGCAGCGGCCACTGCCACCTATGCCACTAAGGATACCGCGGGGCCAGCCACCTGCGACGTGATTAGTGGAATTGCGTCATCGCGCTGTGACTATCTGAGCGCTCTTGGAACGCTTAAGTTTAGTGCAGGGCAAACTTCCAAGACGATATCAATCCCCATCATCGATGATGCTTACGCGGAAGGTAGCGAAACCTTCACAATCGAGCTAGGTAGTCCGTCGATTGGTACTTTGGGGACTGCCCCTTCGGCGACGGTAACAATTACCGATAACGAAAGCAGTAACGGACCGAACCCAATCGATCAGGCCAACTTTTTCGTACGCCTGCACTACATAGACTTCCTTAATCGCGAGCCTGATGCCGCCGGGCTTGCGTTTTGGAGTAATCAGATCACAGAGTGCCAACAACCCGGCGCAACTTGCAGCGCCGAAGTGCGCCGCACCAATGTGTCGGCTGCCTTCTTCTTGTCAATCGAGTTTCAGGAGACTGGTTATCTGGTTTACCGTTTCTACAAATCTGCTTACGGAAACATCCCTGGGACCCCAGTGCCCGTCCAACTCCTCGAGTTCCTGCCGGACACGCAGCAGATTGGAAAGGGTGTGGTAATCGGACAGCCGGGTGCGGAACAAACGTTGGAGGCCAACAAGGTTGCCTACGCGTCGGATTTCGTTTTACGTTCGCGCTTCACCGGCGCTTATCCAACGACATTGACTCCGGCTCAGTTTGTGGATGCGCTCTTCGTGAACGCAGGTGTTACGCCCTCAGCGACTGATCGCAACGCCGCCATCAGCGAGTTTGGCGGAGCAGGGAATACTGCGAACACAGCGGCGCGGGCGCGGGCGCTGCGACGGGTGGCGGAAAACTCAACATTAAAACAGCAAGAGACAAACAAGGCTTTCGTGTTGATGCAGTACTTCGGCTACCTGCGACGCAATCCGAACGATCCGCCCGAAGTGGGATTGAATTTCGACGGTTACAACTTCTGGTTAGGCAAGCTAAATGAATTCAACGGCAACTTCGTGGACGCTGAGATGGTTAAAGCCTTCATAGTCTCGGGTGAGTATCGGCATCGCTTTGGTCCGTGATTCGGTCTCGTTGACTAGCCGGTCGCTTGAAAGGTAGCATCCGGCTGATCTTGTTACGTTAGGCGCCAGGTTCTCCCTCCTGAGCCTTAACACGGGATTCACCTCGTCCCCCAACATAGAAGGGTAACCCATGCCTCGAATCCTCTATTCGTCGATCTATACAACTCCCGTGCTGGTTCTCTCGCTGCTGCTGATCCTGATGAGTTTGCCTGGTGGCCAAAACTCTCCCTGGAATTCTCTGCGACCCACCGCGGGCGCTACAACTTTCTACGTTGTGAATTCAACCGGTGATGGACCAGACAGCAACCTGGCGGACGGCGTGTGTAACGACGGCACGGGTGCCTGTACCTTGCGCGCCGCGATTCAAGAAGCGAATACCGTGGCCGGCGACGACACTATTACTTTCGACATCAGTCTTAATTTCCACATCATTACCCTAAACACAGCACTCCCCGACATTAGCGGCAACCTGAACTTCTCTGGCAACGGCTCGAGCCTGCTTACGGTTCAGCGCAGTACCGCGGCCGGCACGCCGGATTTTCGCATCTTTACGATCAACTCCGGTACAACGGTAACCATCACCGGCTTGACCATTTCCAACGGCCACGTAGCCGGCAGTGTTTCACCAGCGAATCTGGGCGGCGGTATTTTGAATTCCGGAAATCTGACGCTTAACTTCTGTGCGGTGTCCGGTAATTTTGCCGGCAGCGGCGGGGGCGGCGGGATCCACAACCTCGATACAATAACTATCAAAAACTCGGCCGTTTCAGGCAACACCGGTGGCGGGCTGGCCAACAATCTCTTTGGCGCCACCACCACAGCGACAATCAACCAAAGTACAATCTCCGGAAACACTGTTGGCAGCGCCCTCTACAACAACGCGATAAATGGAACCGCCAACCTGACCATCAACAACAGCACTATCTCAAACAATAGCACTGATAATGTTGCCGGTGGCGGCGGCATCTTCAATGGAGCCGGCAGTTTCACCAGCAGGGCCAACCTCATTATTAACAACAGCACGATTTCCGGAAACAGTGCGACTGCGGGAGCTGGTGGCGGGATCTACAGCGCCGCAGTTTTTGGCAACGCGCTGACCACACTCACCCTCGTCAACAGCACTGTCACAGGCAATAGCTGTAGCGGCGACGGCGGCGGGATATTGCACTTTAGTAATGGTAGCGGCAGTACAGCGTTAGCAACGATAACGAACAGCACTATTACAGGTAATAGTGCCGGCAGCAGCAGTGGCAAAGGCGGCGGCATCAGCACGTCGCTCACGTTGGGTAGCGTCACTAGCTTTTCGCTCCGCAACACGATAATCGCAAACAACACTGCGAGCGGCGCTGCTAATGCTCATGATCTCTCCGGGGATTTCGCTTCAGAGGACTACAACGTGATCAAGAACACCTCTGGAGCCACCTTCACCGGCCCTACCGCCCACAACATCATCGGAGTTGATCCAAACCTTGCTGCCCTTGGCGATTACGGCGGGGCCACCAAAACAATGCTTCCTTTTCCGAATAGTCCGGCGATAGATTATGGCGATGTTTCAAACTTGCCGGTCGACACAACCGATGCTGATGGCGACGGCGACACTGCCGAACTCCTGCCGGTTGACCAGCGTGGTTTTCCGCGCGTAGTCAATACGCGGTTTGATATCGGAGCGGTTGAGACAAACTATTCGATTACCGCCACTCAGGGTTCGGGTCAAAGCACCGCTATCAATACCGCATTCGCTACGCAGTTAAAGGCCCTTGTCAGCGAGTCTGGCAATCCGAGAAGCGGCATTCAAGTGGAGTTTACGAAGCCCGCATCCGGACCCAGCGGCACTTTTTCAGCGTCCCCATTCGTTACCACGGACATAAATGGATTCGCCGCCATTGGATTTTCAGCCGACGGCACTGCCGGAGGCCCTTACAACGTAGTCGCGGCCTTGAATTCCTACAATTTCGGGCCCTTGCTAACGTCTGCTGCGTTCAGCCTGACTAACCTAAAAGGCACAACGACAACCGCCGTCACATCGTCGGTTAACCCGTCGGCGTTGGGTCAGAACGTGACCTTTACTGCGAACGTTACTTCTCCCTCCGGCACCCCCGGCGGAACGATCCAGTTTCGCGACGGGCCCGACGCGCTGGGCGCCGCGGTTGACTGTGCAGCTGTTGTTGGGGGCTGCGCGGCTCAAATTTCAACTTCGACTCTGGCGCTGGGGACACATACCATCTCGGCGGAGTTCAGCGGGAATGTAAATTTCCTTGGCAGCGTCGGCATGCTTCCATCCGGGCAAGTGGTTAACCTGGAGCTGGCTATTAACGACGTGACAATCACAGAAGGTGACAACGGAACGCACACCGCCGACTTCACGGTCGCGCTAACGGCGGGAAGCCTCGTCCAGGTGACGGTAGACTTCGCTACAGCCAACGATACCGCCAGCGCGGGTTCGGATTATCAAGCGACGTCCGGAACGTTGACCTTCAGTCCGGGTCAAACCACAAAGCCAATCAGTGTCACCATCAACGGTGATATCAGTTTCGAGTCGAATGAGGACTTCCTGGTTAATCTCTCGAACCCTGTTAATGCGGTTGTCAAAGATGGACAAGGATTGGGGACGATTTCCAATGACGATGCACAGGGAGGATTCATCAGTTTCAGCCAGTCGAACTACGTCGTCGGCGAAAGCGGTGGTGCCATCACGATCACGGTCAATCGCACCAACGACATTTCGCGGGCCGCCACTGTCGACTACGCCACGTCAGACCCAGGCGTGCCTCCTGGCACACCGTGCTCGGCCGTCAATGGCAATGCCTCATCGCGATGTGATTTCACAACTGCTGCCGGCACGCTCCGATTCGCAGCGGCCGAGAGCTCCAAGACTTTTACGGTGCTGATCTCGCAGGACAACTACGTCGAGGGTCCGGAATCATTGACGCTCACGCTTTCCAACTTAACGGGGGGAGCGCTCTTCCTGGCGCCTTCGATGGCGAGCCTGACGATCGCCGATGACGCAACTGAGCCGGCGGCAAATCCGGTTGACTCTGCTGACGTTTTCGTTCGCCAGCACTATCACGACTTCCTTAATCGTGAACCGGATGCACTCGGCCTCGCTTTCTGGACCAACCAGATCACGGAATGCGAGCAGCCGGGGGCGACTTGCAACGCCGAAGTGCGTCGCATCAATGTCTCGGCAGCCTTCTTCCTCTCAATTGAGTTTCAGGAGACCGGATACCTTGTGGAGCGCCTCTATAAGGTAGGTTACGGCTCCGCTAATGGGACTTCTACTTTTGGTGGCGCGCATGGAATCTCGGTGCCCTTCGTGCGCTTCCAGGATTTTCTAACCGACACGCAGTCGATCGGTCAGGGAGTGGTTGTGGGACAAACTGGCTGGGAGCAACTGTTAGAAAACAACAAGGTGGCGTTCATTCAACGGTTTGTGCAGCGGGGACAGTTTTTAACCTCTATGTCCCCACCGGCGTTCGTTGACCTTCTCTTCCTGAATGCCGGAGTGACGCCCACCGCAAGTGAGCGCGACGCAGCGATAGCCGAGTTTGGTTCAGCAATCAATGTGATTGATGTTGCGGCGCGCGCTCGGGCGGTTCGGCGTGTAGCTGAAAACCCGGCCCTGGTGCATCAGGAATCCAATTCGGCTTTCGTACTGATGCAGTACCTTGGTTATTTGAGAAGAAACCCGAACGATCCTCCAGACTCCGATTACACTGGTTATGACTTTTGGTTGACCAAGCTCAATCAGTTCAACGGGAACTTTGTTAACGCTGAGATGGTCAAAGCGTTCATTGTCTCTGGTGAATATCGCCATCGCTTCGGACCTTGAGGCACGTCTTGACGCCTGGTCCGGCTGCACCTCGGGGAACTCAAGCGAGGTTGTACGTTCGGAATCTAAATTAAGGATTCAACTAGGATGTGGGGAGAATTAACGCGGCGACGGGTATTGCCGAAGTTTCTCTTTTGTTTGCTGGCGCTGACTGTTCTGGCGGCCTGGAAAGACATCGCCTCCAGCTTTGCCGCTGGTTGTGACTCAGCACAATTCACCGGCCGTCTAACGAATGCGGCTGTCGGCAACTCTCCGGTATCTATGGTCACTGGAGATTTTAATCACGATGGCAGAGACGATCTTGCGGTTGCCAATTTTCTCAGCAGCCCGGGCTCTTCTAACGGCGAAATCTCTATTCTCCTGAATAATGGTTCTGGGGGCTTTTTGCCGGCCACCAACATTTCAGCCGGCGGCATATATCCTCGTTCAATTGTCTCGGCGGATTTCAACCATGACAGCAAACTAGATCTGGCTGTAGTGAACAACGACATTGTCACCCCCGCCAGCGCTGTCACTATTTTGCTCGGTGACGGTTCTGGCGGCTTCGCAGTGTTTGGATCGCCTCTGGCGATCAATGCTGCCTCTGATTTGACTACCGGGGACTTCAACAAGGACGGCAATCCCGATCTTGCCGCGACTCACCCCGAACCCGACGGCAGTGTTTCGGTGTTGCTGGGAAACGGCTCCGGCGAATTTCTCTCACCGCAGATTTTTACTGTCGCCAGCGATCCCGTGTCAATCGCAACCGCAGACTTCAATGGAGACACCAACCCGGATATCGTCACGGGAAATTCATTTAATCGAAATGTGAGTGTCTTGCTGGGCGACGGGATCGGCGGCTTCGGAACGGTCATAAATTCCAGTACTGGACCATCGCCTATTAAGTTCATCGACATCGGCGACTTCAACCGGGACTCGAAGATCGATGTTGTAGCCGCGTCAGATTTAAATACTGTTGCGGTTGTGCTTGGGAATGGGGATGGGACCTTCGCAGCTCCTACGCAATTGACTGTGGCTGGAAATCCACAATCGGTTTTGGTCAAGGATCTGAACGCAGATGGCAAACTCGATTTGGTGACGCCTCATAACGGGCCGGGGACTGCTTCAGTGCTGCTGGGTAATGGTTTGGGGAGCTTCGGATCGCCTGCGATTTACAACGTGGGCAGGGGACCTATTGTTGCGGTTAGTTCAGATTTCAATGGCGACTTAAAGCTCGATCTGGCGTTTGCTAATGGATTTTCAAATAGTGTATCGATTCTTTTGGGAGATGGCCTGGGAGTTTTTTCCGGCACTCGTAATTACAGAGCTGGAGGTGCGGGAATCGCTGGAGGCGATTTTAATCGCGATGGCAACCCCGATCTGGTTGCACCGGGTAGCGGCGGCATCGACGTGCTATTGGGCGATGGTAGCGGCTTGTTTGCTGCGGGCGTTGGGTATATCACGGGGTTGAACGGCGCCCATGACGCCACCGTGGCAGACTTCAACGACGATGGCAAGTTGGATGTTGGCACCGCCAACTTTGCTTGTTGCGGAAACACTGACAGCGTGGCGATCGTCCTTGGCAACGGCAACGGAGGATTTGGTTCTCCTACCAGTTTTACAGCCGGCTCCAGCACGGCCGCCTTCGGGATCGTCTCCGCGGATTTTAATAAGGATGGCAAGATTGACTTGGCGGTCCTTAATAACGCAGACAACAATGTTTCAGTTCTGATCGGAGATGGCAATGGATCTTTTGCGGCGCCGGTAAATATCAGCTTGGGCACAGCTCCAGTTGACCTCGCTGCCGGAGGCATAAACGGCGATGGGAATGCCGACCTGATAGTTGTTGCTGGTGGGTCAGTTTACGTGTTACTGGGCGATGGCGCCGGCGGCTTTTCAGTTGGCGCGCCTATTATTCTTCCCGGTGCTATTTCGGTCGCTATTGGAGATGTAAACGGCGACGGCTTAGCTGATCTGGCAACTGCCAACAGCTCCGACAGCGTTTCCGTATTGCCTGGTAATGGGTTGGGAGGCTTTGGCGCTCCGGCCAATCTCACGATGACGTCGCCGAGTAGTGTTGCGTTGGCTGATCTCAACGGCGACGGTAAAACGGACTTGGCGATCGGGGGCGAGTCGCCCGATCTCGTCATTCGACTCGGCGATGGCACCGGCGCCTTCGGTTCAGCAGCTGGTTTCACCCTCGGAAGCACTCCCAATGGAATCCTGCCTATCGATCTTAATCATGATGGGCGGCTTGATTTGGCAGTCGCAAGCAATGGGGTGTCTGTCTTACTGGACACGTGTCCCGCCGATCCAGTCGTTCCGCCTGGTCTCTATATTAGCGATGCGATAGTGGCAGAAGGGAACAGCTGGCAAACAAACGCTGAGTTTGAAATTTTCCTTCCGGTAAGCAGCGATAAAACCGTAACCGTTAGCTATTATTCAAGCAATGAAAGCGCGACCGGCGGCGTAGATTACCAATCCGTTTCCGGGCGCGTTACTTTCCCGCCGGGAGTGACGGAACGAACAATTGTGGTGCCAGTCAATGGCGACACCTTAACCGAGCCCGAAGAGAGATTTAATGTCATTCTTTCCGATCCTTTGAACGCCGTTCTCGCCAGGCCGAACGGCCTTGGAATAATCACCAATGATGACGGCCCGGCCGTGGTTGCATTTGCTCCCGGCACCTACACCGCCCTGGAAGGGTTCCCCACCATGGATATTACGGTGATACGATCAGTTAATCTGAGTATCCCATTCAGTGTTAGGTACGCCACGAGCGACAATGCCGGAGCAAACGCCTGCAACGTTAACAATGGTGCCGCCTCCTCGCGTTGCGATTATCTGACTACGGTTGGCACGCTGCATTTTGCAGCGAACGAAACGACCAAGCACATCTCGGTTCCCATTATTGACGATGCCTATCCTGAAGGAATTGTTAACGAGGAGTTCTTTATCACGCTCAGCGATCCGTCCGGAGCCACGCTCGGCCCAGACTCCACCGCGTCGATTAGGATCGCTGATAATGATCAGAGCAACGGGACAAACCCGCTTGATGTATCAAGCTTCTTTGTCCGCCAGCACTACCTCGAGTTCCTGAACCGTGAACCGGACGCGGTTGGACTCTTCTTCTGGACGGACCAGATTGAGAGTTGCAGTCCGAAACCGCAATGCACGGAGATTAAGCGGATCAACGTGTCCGCCGCTTTCTTCCTGTCAATCGAGTTTCAGGAGACTGGTTATCTGGTTTACCGTTTCTACAAATCTGCTTACGGCAACATCCCTGGGACCCCAGTGCCCGTCCAACTCCTCGAGTTCCTGCCGGACACGCAGCAGATCGGGAAGGATGTGGTAATCGGACAGCCGGGTGCGGAACAAACGTTGGAGGCCAACAAGGTGGCCTACGCGTCGGATTTCGTTTTACGTTCGCGCTTCACCGGCGCTTATCCAACGACATTGACGCCGGCTCAGTTTGTCGACGCGCTGTTTGCAAACGCAGGGGTCACACCCTCAGCGACTGATCGCAACGCCGCCATCAACGAGTTTGGCGGGGCAGGGAACACTACCGACACAGCGGCGCGTGCTCGAGCTTTGCGCCGGGTGGCGGAGAACTCAACGCTAAAGCAGCAGGAGACAAACAAGGCCTTTGTGTTGATGCAATACTTCGGTTATCTGCGCCGCAATCCAAACGATCCGCCGGAACTAAATCTCGACTTTGGTGGTTACAACTTCTGGCTGGGCAAGTTAAATGAGTTCAACGGCAATTTCGTCAGCGCCGAGATGGTGAAAGCGTTCATCATCTCCGGGGAGTATCGCCAACGCTTTGGACCGTGAAGATCTCGAAACTCTTATTATGCAATTGAGAAATAAGCTTCTCAGCTGGTTCTTTGTGGTCGTTATTGCTTCGGCGGTTTCGGCTGTCTCCGCTAAGCCTCGAAAGCAGTGGCAGGCGCCAAGAGAAAGAAATGGATCCCAGAGTTTTGTGATCTATCAGAACGAACTTGGATCGACCATTTGTCGTAAAGCGACCGAGGTTGAGCGCCGGCAAATTGTCGAACGTGGCGGCAGCGAATCGAACGTGATCTATCCCGGCGCGCCCTTGCGCAGCCAGATGCCTCACGGAACTACCAACTGGACGCTTGATTCGGCCTCCGGTCTGGTCCTTCAACCTTCGGTGGGCCTGCGCATTGTCTTGCACGGCACCACGCAGCTAAATCAGAACCCGACTGCAAAGAACGCGTTTATCGTTGCCGCCAATCATTGGGAATCAATCATCTCGTCACCAATTACCGTCGTGATCGACGTTGATTTTGGCACCACTTTTTTTGGTACGCCTTATCCTGATCCGAGCATAATAGGCGCCACCGGCCTCGACACCTTCGAGGGACCTTTTTCTGACCTGAGGCAAAGGTTAATCAACAGCGCGTCGAATTCCGCCGAACAACAGTTGTACAACGCCTTGCCGCTTTCGTCTGTACCGGTCGACTTCAATGGCGTGCTTAGCGACGTGACCAGCGCCCGCCTGGCGTTAACAAATGCCCGCGCTTTAGGTCTCGCGCCCGACATCACCGATCCCGATTCACTCATCCTGGGGCAGGGCGACGCCGGTATCGGTTTCAATTCAGCTTTCCAGTTTGACTTCACCCCGGGCGATGGCATTACCACCGGCCAGACTGATTTTGACGCGGTGGCTACGCATGAGATCGGTCACGCGCTCGGATTCATCTCAGAGGCTGGCGGAACCAGCGCTTCGCCCGTTTCCGTCTGGGACCTGTTTCGCTTCCGGCCTGCTACCGTCACTTTGGCTAACTTCCCGACCACGCGGCGCATAATGTCTATCGGTGGAGGTCAGGTTTTCTTCAGCAACCAGATAAGCACCTTTGCAACTTCGGAGTTGGGACTTTCGACTGGTGGTCCAGATCCTGGTCCTGTTGATGGCGACGGGCGGCAGTCAAGTCACTGGCAGGACGATTCACTTTTCTCACAGCGACCCTATATTGGCATCATGGATCCAACTCTTGCCAGGGGAGTGCGGAAAACGATCAGCGAGAACGATATTACGGCGCTGGATCTGTTCGGTTACTCGATCGGCTTGCCGGCGCCGGTGCGACCGCCAAACGACAATTTTGCAAACGCAATAGCGTTGCAAACAAATTCCGGGACGCTCACAGGCAGCAGCGTCAGCGCTACCCGAGAGCCGGGCGAACCTTTCCACGCGGGTTTCCTGGGTGATAAGTCGGTCTGGTATTCATGGGTGGCTCCACTCGATTTGCAGATCACAATCGACACAATCGGCAGTAACTACGACACCACGCTGGGCGTTTACACCGGCACGGCGGTGAACCAACTGGTGACTATCGCGCAGAACGACGATATCGTCTCGGGCACAAACAGAGCTAGCCTCGTACAGTTCAACGTCGTCGCCGGCACAACCTACCGAATTGCTGTTGACGGCTGGAATGGTGAGTACGGCAACGTTACGATCAACTGGAGCGCCGGAGTCGCCACGCCAACCCCAACACCGACGCCAACAGCAACGCGCGTGTTAACGATCACTTCGGTTAATCCAGGCGGCGGCGTGCCTGTCACAATCAGTCCGAACGACAACGCAGGCTTAGGCAATGGACCTACTGAACTTACTAGAACGTACAACCAGTTCACGACTGTTAACTTGACAGCACCCATCAGCGCTGGCGGCAACTACTTTCAAAAGTGGCAGCTGGACGGGAATGATTTGGCGGGTGGTGGTGGTCGAGCGACGACGGTCAATATGGGCGTCAACCACACAATGACTGCCGTCTACATCACACTGCCGTCAACGCCAACGCCCACTCCAACGCCAACTCCGAGTGGTCCGGGTCAGGCGGTTGCTTACCAGATCAATCCCGCTCACACGGGGTCGCAGTTCGACAGCATTAGTCCACCGTTGGGACAGCGTTGGTCGCGAGACCTTGGGGGCTTGGTTTCGTATCCGCTTATTGCCGGCGGCAAAGTTTACGTTACCAACTTCTTAGGACTTCATGCTCTTGATGCGACCACCGGTGCTACGGTTTGGGGACCGATCGCTCTTGGTGGAAACTCTTCAACAGCTGCAGCTGCGTACGAAGGCGGTCGGGTTTTTGCACTTAATGGGAGTGGTTTGCTTCGCGGTTTTGACGCAACAACCGGAACGGAGTTGTGGTCGCGGCAGCTTTCCGGCCAGGACTTCCTGGGGCCGCCGACTGCGATGGGCGGGACAGTTTACGTGAACGGCTATCCGACACTCTTCGCTGTGTCGGCCCTGGACGGCAGCATCAAATGGAGTGCGCCAAATGCTGGCGGCCTTCATAGTTCTCCGACAGTATCCGCAACCGGTGTTTATGTGTCTTACGCATGTGGTCGCGCCTATGCGTTGTCACCGGCGACGGGCGCGATACTCTGGCAGCACACCTCATCCTGTTTTGGCATTGTTGGAAAAACGACGGTTCTCTTTGGCGGGCGTGTCTATGCCCGTGATGGCTCGCTGGAGGACGAGGCACTCGACGTGGGGACGGGAATCCAAGTCGCCAGCTTTGCGGCAGGTCCGGCGCCGGCTTTCAACGGTTCCACTGGTTACTTTCTGAACGGGACAACCTTGGAGGCAAGGGACGTTTCTTCAGGAACGCTGAGGTGGTCATTTGCCGGGGACGGCACGCTTAGCACCGCGCCGATCGTCGTGAACGGCATCGTGTACGTTGGCTCGAACAGTGGAAAGCTGTACGCCTTGAGTGAAGCCACCGGAGCAAATGTTTGGATCGGAACAGTAGGAGCGGCCGTTACTCCCCCTGATGAAGGTAACGCGTCGCAGCCGCTTACCGGGCTTGGAGCCGGTGAAGGTCTGGTAGTCGTGCCTGCCTTGAATTTGTTGGTGGCTTATCAGCCTGTCCAATCAGCTCAATCAATTCAATTCAGCGCCGCAACTTACACCGCAGGTGAAGCCTCGCCGGGCGTAAACATCACCATCAATCGAAGCGGGGACACTTCAAGCAGCGCCTCGGTCAACTACACAACGATTGATAATGCCGGCTCGCAGAATTGCGCCACGAAGAATGGGATTGCCTCAGCGCGCTGTGATTACATCGAGTCGATCGGCACCGTTACTTTTAGCCCCGGCGAAACTTCGAAGTCTTTCTCGGTGGCGATCGTCGACGATTCTTACGCCGAAGGGCCAGAGACTTTCACCGTCAGCCTTAACAATCCGACTGGCGCAACTCTGGACCCGCAATCAACCGCGACAGTTACGATCACCGACAACGACAGCGTGGACGGGCCCGCTAATCCCAGCGACGGTGCCAGCTTCTTTGTGAGACAGCACTACATCGATTTCCTAAATCGCGAACCGGACGCGAGCGGTCTCGGGTTCTGGACCGGTGAAATCGAGAACTGCACGCCAAAACCGCAATGCACGGAGCTCAAACGCATCAATGTGTCAGCGGCGTTCTTCTTGTCCATCGAGTTTCAGGAGACCGGCTATCTGGTTTACCGGATATACAAGGCGAGTTACGGAAACGTACCTGGAGCTCCGGTACCGGTGCGGCTCAGCGAGTTTATTCCAGACACGCAACAGATCGGACAGGGAGTGGTAGTCGGAGTAGGGAACTGGCAAGCGGTGTTGGAAGCTAACAAAGCCGCCTTTGCGCAGGCTTTCGTTTCCCGAACTCGGTTCCTTGCAGCCTACCCGACCACGTTAACGCCAACTCAGTTTGTTGATGCACTTTTCGCTAATGGCCCGGTAACGCCATCAGCCGCCGATCGCAACGCAGCCATTGGGGAGTTTCTCGGCGCTCTAAACACTTTAGACAGCGCAGCGCGCGGACGAGCGTTGCGACGCGTCGCGGAAAACTCGACCCTGAACAATCAGGAAAAGAACAAGGCCTTTGTGTTGATGCAATACTTCGGTTACCTGCGCCGCAATCCAAACGATCCGCCGGAACTAAATCTCGACTTTGGTGGTTACAACTTCTGGCTGGGCAAGTTAAATGAGTTCAACGGCAACTTCGTCAGTGCGGAGATGGTGAAAGCGTTCATCGTCTCTGGTGAGTATCGCCACCGCTTCGGACCGTAGAATTGTGCGATGCAGCATCGCCAGCGTTTCGGTCTTTGAGGTAGTCAGAACGTCTTGACGGACGAGGTTTTCACTCTGTAGGATGCGTCAAGGTTTAACTATCGCACCGTACTTGGGTACGCCCTCCCAAGTTACCTCCTGCGCACGTCACAGTCCGCATTACCAGAAAGACAGCGTACGCCCAGGTCTAATTGTTTTCAGTTGATCCCACACCACCGCCAGCCGCGCTGCTCGGCGATTTGTAGTCACCATTAGGATTAGATATGCCCTTACCTTACAAAAACCTCGTGGCTCCTCTTGTCTTTCTGCTCTTCCTGGGAACCGCGGCAGCACTTGTGGTTCCAGTCGCCGCTCGCCTCAAAGGTGGCATCACAGCAGCGCCGACTCTCGAGCCGATGGCAAAGCCGACGCCACCTGAAATTGAGTCAGCTTCACCCGATGGTACCCTGGCCAGCTTCGTTGTTAATGACACTGGCGATGCCGCTGATAGCAACATCGGCAACGGCATCTGCGACACTAACGCTGCTCCCGGGGACCAGTGCACCTTGCGTGCGGCAATTCAGGAAACTAATGCGGTGTTCAGCAATGACACAATCACGTTTAGTCTGCCGGCGAGTAGCACCATAACTCTGAGCACAGCATTACCAGACATCAACGGTAATCTCACCCTCACTGGCCCTGGCTCAACCCAACTAACTGTAACGCGTAGCACCGCTGGTGGAACGCCGGCCTTCCGCATCTTTACTGTTAATGGCGCAACCACAAACTTTTCCGGTCTGACAATTACAAACGGCAAAACGCAGGACGGCGTCAGTAGCGAGACCGTTGCACCCGGAGGTGGCATCTCCCAGAACGGCGGGGCCATGACCTTGACGGATGTGGCAGTAGTTGGAAACAGGACCGGCAACGGAGGAAATGTCACCTCCGGTTTCTCGACTTCATTTGGCGGCTCCGGCGGCGGAATCAACTCCGTAAACGGTACGCTGACGATGACAAGCTGCGTCATCAGCAACAACAGCACCGGCAACGGTGGCTCAAATACGAGTTCGGGGAGTTCTTCCGGAGGCTGGGGCGGGTTCGGCGGCGGAATCAACATTGCCGGCACACTGACGATCACGAACACCGTCATCAGCAACAACATCACAGGTAACGGTGGTCCAGGCGGCTCTGGCGGTTCAGGTGGTCGAGGCGCCGGAATCTTCATCGTATCGGGAACGCTAACGCTAAATAACGTTACGATCACCGAAAATCACACTGGAGACAGCGGCGGGCCGAGCGGTGGTAACAGCGGCTATGGTGGCGGCATCTTCAGCGACGGTACGAACACGTCGTTAACCATGAACAGCGTCACCATTGCCAACAACACCACCGGCGACAACATCACCACAGGCAGCGTAGGTGGCGGCGCCGGTATCTACATTCTCGGCGGAACCGCGAGCCTGACGAACAGCAACGTGAGCAACAATCACAACGGTAATGCCGACCCAAATAGCTTCATCGGTGGCGGCGGAATCGGTGGTGGCATCTTCAACAATGGGACGTTTACCATCAAGAACAGTCTCATCAGTGGCAACACGACTGGTAATGGCACAACCGGAGGTGATGGCAATGTGGGTGGTGGCATCGGCAACAACTTCATGCTTACGCTGATTAATTCCACCGTCAGCGGTAACAGCACCGGGGTCGGTGCAAGTCGTGGCGGCGGCATCTACAACGGTGGGACAGTGTGGTTGATTAACTGTACGATATTCGGGAACCAGGCGAACAATAATCTCGGCAACGGACTCGTCGGCACCGGCCCTACTAATCTCAGAAACACGATCATTGCGCGCAATGGCTCCAACCCTGATAGCCCCGATCTGGATCCGGGTTTTTTCAATAACTCTTTCACTTCGCAGGGTCACAACTTCATCGGCAATGCAGACGGCGTGGGCGGTTTTACTAACGGAGTCAATGGCGATCAAGTGGGCACGGGCGCAGCGCCAATTGACCCGCTGCTCGGCCTCCTGGCCGCCAACGGTGGGCTAACCCTGACCCATGCGCCGCTTGACGGTAGCCCAGTGCTCGACACTGGAGACGACTGCGTAGCAGCGCTCACGCACTGCGGCGACGCAAACATTCCGCAACTCACAACCGATCAACGCGGCGCAGGTTTCAATCGCATCGTTGACGGCCCCGATGCCGACACAACTGCGACGGTCGACATTGGCGCTTATGAAAGGCAAGCGACCTTTCCTGATCTACCAGACACCAGCGGTAACGAAGACACGACAGTTGTGGTCGGGTTCGAGGTGACCGATAGCGGGTCGATCACCTCCGTAACTGCAACCTCAAGTAATCCGACTCTCATTCCAAATAATCCAGCCAACATAAGCGTGACCGGGACCGGCTCAAATCGAGCCCTCACGATCAAGCCCGTCGCCAATCTCTCCGGTACCTCAGACATCACAGTGACGGTCAATCGCACCGGCGGCAGCGAAAACCACACGTTTACCTTAACGATAAATCCGGTGAACGATGCGCCGTCGTTTACCAAAGGACCCGATCAGTCAGTCAACGAAAACAGCGGAGCGCAAACTGTCAGCAATTGGGCGACAAATATTTCAACCGGGCCCGCGGATGAATCGGGGCAAACGGTTGTCTTTCTCATCGGTTACAGTAACCCTTCATTGTTTGCAGTTGCTCCGGCTGTCAGTCCCAACGGCACGCTGACCTACACTCCCGCCGCCGGCGCCAGCGGCACGTCTTCAATTACTATTGTCATCCAGGACAACGGTGGCACAGCCAACGGCGGCCAGGACATGTCTACTCAACAAACCTTCAACATCAACGTGCTGGAAGGGGGAACGATAAACTTCGGCAACTCTTCTTTCACAGCGTTCGAAGGCACGCCAACCGTTACCGTTGTGGTTAACCGCTTCGGTGGTTCTGCTGGTGAGGTGCGAGTTGATTATGCAACCAGCGACGGTACCGCCATCGCCGGGCAGGATTTCACCGCTACCTCGGGCACCTTGATCTTTGCAGAAGGCGAGACGACCAAGAACTTCACCGTGCCGATCCTCGACGATACGATCGATGAGACTACTGAGATTGCTGGGCTGAAACTGACAAACGTGACCGGCGGCGGTAGCCTGGGAGGTCAGTCGGAAGTCTCGCTGGCAATCGTTGACAACGATCCGGCACCCAACCTCAGGATAAACGACGTGGCAGTTACTGAAGGCGACAGTGGAACCATTGATGCTGTCTTCACTTTGACGCTTTCGACGGCAAGTGGCTTAACCGTGACGGCCAACTACGCCACCGCCGACGGCACCGCCACCGCCGCAGGCTCAGATTATCAACCGGCGACTGGCCAGGTGGTGTTTACTCCGGGTGATTTGACCAAGACCGTTACCGTTACCGTCAATGGTGACACTGTGCCTGAAGTTAACGAGACCTTCCTGGTTAACCTGACTAGTGCCACTTCGGCCAATGTCGCCGATGGTCAGGGAATTGGCACGATACTCAGCGATGACGCCCCCGGCGGCATCTTCTCATTCGATGTGCTCCACTCCAATACGACGGAGAATGCCGGGTTCGCCACGGTCGTAATTAATCGTTCCGGCAATACCGCGGCAGCCGTCACCGTGGATTACGTTACTACTGATGGAACTGCGTCGCTCTCGCCTTGCTCAACGATAGGTCCCGTTGCTTCCGCGCGTTGTGATTTCACCGCCGCTAGCGGAACGCTACGATTTGCGGCCGGTGAAACTTCAAAGAGTTTCATTGTTCTCATCAATCAGGACAATTTTGTCGAGACCCCTGAGACGCTGACAATTACTCTTTCAAACGCTACCGGGGGAGCGGTCGTCGGCTCAGCGCCTTCCGGCAGTCTGACGATTTTTGACGACCCGACTGAACCAACCGCAAATCCGATAGATGACGCGGAGGTTTTTGTCCGGCAGCATTATCACGACTTCCTGAACCGTGAAGCGGACGCGAGCGGCCTCGCCTTTTGGAAGGGTGAAATTCTTGGCTGTGGAACAAACGCGCCATGCATCGAGATAAAGCGAATCAATGTGTCCGCCGCCTTCTACCTCTCAATCGAGTTCCAGGAGACCGGTTATCTGGTCGAACGAATGTACAAGGTCGCTTATGGAAATGCGCTGGGCACCTCCACGCTTGGGGGCACTCATCAGCTTCCCGTGCCGGTGATCCGTCTTAACGAATTTCTGCCTGACACCCAGGAGATCGCTCGGGGCGTGGTGGTCGGCAATCCTGGTTGGGAGGCGGCTCTGGAAGCCAACAAACAATCATTTGCGGATAGGTTTGTGCAGCGCTCACGATTCACGGCGCCCCCTGCGTTTCCGCCGACGCTGACCGAAAGTCAGTTTGTCGACAAACTAAATAACAATGCTGGCGGGGTCCTGTTACCAGCTGAGCGGATTGCTCTCATTAACGATCTTGCGACTGGCGCGAAGACTCGGGCTCAGGTGGTGCGGACAGTCGCCGAAGACTCAGATCTCGTGACCTCCGAAAAAAACCGAGCCTTCGTTCTGATGCAATACTTTGGCTACCTGCGCAGAAATCCCAACGACACTCCCGATACCAACTACACGGGCTATGATTTCTGGCTGACGAAGCTGGTCCAGTTCAATGGAAACTTCGTCAACGCCGAAATGGTGAAGGCTTTCATAACTTCGGGAGAATATCGTCAGCGGTTCGGGCAGTGATCCCAGCCGTCTTCCGCAATCATCGCGTTGCTTTCGGTCCGTGATTACATCCCGGAGGGTTGCCCTACGGACTGAGCTCGAGGCAGCTGCTGGATAACCCGGGCGTCCTTGAGAATGGTGTTGTCAGGATCGATGTTGACGGTCGTAGGAGCAATGTCCAGTTTTACTTCATCGACTGTTTGCCTGCCCGTTGCTTTTAGAACAAAGCGCCGTTTGCCGCTGGCCGTCAGGATGTCGATTGGCACCGTGTTAGGGAACGCAGGCTCCGGCTGGAGTTGTTTGAGGATAATTTTTAACTTGTTGGTCTTCCCGTTCCATTGCCATGAGAGTTCGTAACTCGGATGACCGGCGCCGTAAACCCAGCGCGCAAAGAAGTCCTTCAAATCTCGACCCGATGCCTGCTCGAAAGCGGCACGCAAATCTTCACTCGTTGCCGTAGCGTTTTTATGCCCGTCGTAGTAAATGCGAATGCCGCGGAAAAACTGTGCGTCTCCCACTTCGGCGCGAAGCATGTGTAGGACCCAGGCGCCTTTCTGATAGTTGTTGGCGTTTAGAAGTTTGAAGAGGTCTTTAGTATTAGTGTCGTGGATAGGCGCGCGGGCGCTTTTCTCGTAGTTAAAATAAGTATCCGCCTCGTTCTTCATGTAGCGCTGAAAGTCCGCCTCGCCTTCATACCGCTGGATGAAGAGTCCGGCGAAATAATCGGCGAAGCCTTCGCTCAACCACAAATCGGACCACGTTGCCTCGGTTACTGAATCGCCAAACCACTGGTGCGCGATCTCGTGGGCGATAGTGTTCCTCAGGCCTTCACGTACCTTGAAAACGTCGCTCAGCGGCCCCGCTCTGGTGTCAAACAGGGTGCTGGCAAAAACGATGGCGCCGGAATTTTCCATGCCGCCGAAGCGCGTGGCGCCGATGATCAAGGCTAGTTTCTCATAAGGGTAGGGCGCAACAGTTTGACTGAAGAATTTCAGCGAAGGGTTTGCGGGCGAGAAACCCTGCATGGCGTAGGCGCCGTCCGTCTTCGCAACGTAGTAGGAAAGCAAAGTAGTTTCCGACGGAGGCTCGACAAGTGCAAAGTCGCCGACCGCTATGATCATGCAATAAGGTGGAATGGGTACTGACTCTTTGTAGGTCCAGGTGCGAGTGGTGCTCGAAGAATTCTCCACCCGATCAAGCTTGCCATTCGCAACTACGAGATCGTGACTGGGAGCCGTGACCGAAAAAGTCACAGTCGCCTTTGCTGACGGATGATCCAGGCAGGGAAACCAATGATGACTGCGGTTGGGCCAGTTATCCCCAACAACCGACGGCTTTCCAGCTTTATCAAGTGTCAAGACCAAACCATCAGTAGGCTTGCCATGATAGGAAACTGCAACTACGAGACTTGTCCCCTGACGCGCTGGCTGCGCGAGCTTAATACTAATCAGACCGGGAGAGCGGGTGTATGGCACGCTGGAATTATTGACGGTGACGGAGTCCAGCGGCAGTTCACCGAAATCCAAATCGATCTGGGAAAGCGAATCCTTAAGACTGAGGATTGTTATCTCCGCCCGGGCGCTCGTGATCTCGGTTAACTTCTCGTTGAAGGTAAGGTCAACCTTGTAGTGCGTTGGCTTCCAGCCATCAATAAGTCGTTCAGTCCGCGCGGCGAACGTGGGGGCGACGAAGCATAGGCTGAGCAACGCGAGCAGCCTTGCTGCAGCGATCGCGCGCACTTTAAGTGGCTTTGCTATTTGCTGGATCATCGACTTCATCGGATTCCCAGCAATAACAATGCTGAGCGGTCAGATACTTTCGGCGTCTCCGACTGTTCCCACTCGCGATAGGCGGCGAGTTCGTCGGCTTTAAGTGGACGATTTCCGAGCCGGGCTGCGGGAGTTCTCTCGAAAGCACGATCGGTTAGGGCCATGTGCGCGTTACGGACATTCAATGAACCAGGTTGTGCGAGCGCTGCTTCGGCGGCCTCAACGCTGGGAAAAAATTCATCGTAGGCCAACAGATGCCAAACTGTTTCCGGGCCTTCGCCGGTGACGGCAAGAATGCGAAGCAGACCCAGCCCGCTTTCAAGTTGAAAAATCAAGTCGTCGCCTGGTGCGAATTCATGGGCCATGGTTCTATTGTTGAATCTTACGAGACCGGCACTCGCATCGCAAAGGCGGTGGCCAGTGGTCAGTGGCCAGAACCGGAACCCCAATAGGTTAATCACCACTGAACGCTGACCACCGATCACTGATTATTGCAAATACAACAGTCGCAAAACTAAAATCGCGCAAACATGAGTCAGTTTGATTCGCAGAAAGATTACTACGCCATTCTTGGCGCCAACGAGCTCACTTCGCAGGGTGACCTGGAGCGACTGTACAAGCGAATGGCTGCCCGGCGTCATCCGGATCGCGGTGGCAGCGAGGAAGAGATGAAGTCTCTCAACGAGGCTTACAGCGTGCTGCGAAACTCGGAAGCGCGACGCGAATATGATGCGCAACGTATGAAGCCTTCAACCCGTTTCGTTCCAGTTACAACGCCCACAGCGTCAGGCGTCGGTCTCCTTGGTCATGGCTTGAGCGCCTTTTTCTGCTTACTCATCGGATTGTTTCTGCTGTTCCTCGTTCGCTTTCAATGGATGTGGTTCCTGTGGCCTTTAGCGATTCTTGCGGCTTTGGTAGTCGTGGCGGGAGTCATGATGGCCCGCAGCACAATGCGTGCGCTCAATGCAGCACTGCCGGTTACTAATCCCTTCCGGCGCTTCACCGGCGTGCAGGAAGCAGTTTTTTGGTGCGTAGTCCTCGCCGGCTGCTATGGAGTCTACCTCCTAATGACCGCAGTGTGAGAAGCTGTCCCTTATGAAAATTGGCGGGCTCGATCTTTTGTTTCTCGAAGTCAATAGCATCGAGGAGTCGCTCGCCTTCTACCATGGCGTCCTTGGCTTCGATATCAACAAGCACAGTCCCGACTCCGAGCCGCCGATGGCCACGCTCCTGGCGGGGGAGTTAAAGATAACGCTGGCTCAGCATTTAGAGATGATGCTGAAACGCGGTCGAGGCGTTAGCTTTTTTCTCGGTGTTGATGATGTGGACGAATACTACGAACAATTAAAGGAGCGAGGGGCGGATGTTTGGCCGCCCGCGGATGAAGGTTGGGGTGGCCGCTTCATAACCCTGCAAGATCCTGACAAGTATCGCTTGTTCTTTGTCGAGTGGACGGAGACCGGTGCGGAATAAAACCAGTGAGCGCTCGCAAATCCAACCACCTTCTGTTAAGCTCTGTTTCATTGATGGCACGTGCTTGCATGCATGCTTTCGGCGCGAACATGGCGCAACAGTTTTATGCATTACGTCGAGAATCCTCCCAATCCGTGGCTCACGCATTCAGTCGAGTGGCTGGGTGAGCCCCCCGAAGCGAAGCTGGAAGTTTTTGAAGAGACTCAAACCCGCACAATAATCACTCATAACGATAGCCCGGACGTTGGCTTCGATTACACAATCAACTGCTACCGCGGTTGCATCCACGGTTGCACGTATTGCTTTAGTCGCCCCACGCACGAGTATTTGGGCTATGGCGCCGGAACTGATTTTGATCGAAAGATCGTCGTCAAGATCAATGCCCCGAAGCTGCTGCGTAACGAGCTGATGAAGCCGTCGTGGAAGGGCGAGGAGATAGTATTCTCGTTTACGTCGGATCCCTATATTCCGTTGGAAGCTCATTACAAGTTGACCCGCCAGTGCCTGGAAATTTGCGCGGAGTTTCGACAGCCTATAGGAATCATTACTAAGTCGGCGTTAATCCGCAGAGACATCGATGTGTTGCAGCAACTGTCGAGAGATGCCCACCTGGGCGTGTTCTTCACGATTCCCTTTACCGATCGCGAAGTTGCGCGAGCGGTCGAGCCTTACGCGCCTTTACCTGAAGCTCGTTTTCACGCAATGGCAGACCTTGCTGCCGCCGGAATCACCGTGGGAATTGGAATAGCTCCCGTTATTCCGGGACTAAGCAGCGAACTGCCAATACTCTTGAAGCGCGCGAAAGAGGCCGGGGCGACACTCGCGTTTATCAACATGCTGCGACTGCCGGGCAGCGTCGCGCCTTATTTTGAAGAGCGCTTGCGCGAAAAACTGCCAACGAAGGCTAACCGGGTGATCAGCCGCATTCTCGAGGCGCGCGGAGGCAAAATGAATTCCAGTAAATTTGGCGAACGGATGCGCGGGCAGGGCGAATACTGGGCGGCTACGGAGCGTTTGTTCAAGATTCATTGCGAGCGGCTGGGTTTCAACCGCACGAACAAGCGCGTGCCCAAAGGCGACAGCACCTTCCGCCGGCCAACTGCGCAGGCGAGTCTCTTCGGTTAGAAAGAACCCTCTACTTCTAACTGAAAATGGCCGCCGATGAGTTTTTGTCGAATTCCCGCGACTCCGATTGCAGACAACCTGCCGCTGTTTATCTATAATACCCGCGCATTCCCTAACCCGAGCGTATCCCCAGGAGGCTCAACCCATGATGCTCATCAGACATGTAATTAAAGATCGCGAGCCTTATTCGATGAACGCCTCGGCCACCGTTCAAGACGCGGCTGAGTTTATGGCGTCTCGAAATATCGGGGCCGTTTGTGTCGTCGATGACGCAGGCAAACTGCTCGGAGTTTTTTCCGAGAGAGACGTTCTGAGACGCGTAGTTGTACTGCGGCGCGATCCCTTGACGGTTAAGGTTGGAGACGTCACCAGCGAATTGCGCGCTGTGATCAATTGCGACGAGACTCCTCATCAAGCGCTTGAGCGAATGGATGTGATCGGCACGCGTCACCTGCCCGTGGTAGATGGCGAACGCTGGGTGGGCATGCTGTCCATGCGCGACCTAATGCGCGTTGAACTGGGTGAGCGGGGGGATGAAATCAAACTGCTTCACGAATACATTCAGCATTGAGCAGGGAAACGGGACTACGGGAATGGGGAAAGGAGAAGGAACAAAGGCTCTAACCAACAAGGCGAGGGCGGTTGTTAGACGAACGTTCTCCCCATCTATTTTCCCACAGTGCTTTCCCTCTTTCCCAGTAACCCTTTTCTCGCAGTTTGTCATGCTCTGCTCTCTGGCGCTGCTGGCGCTGCTGGCGTTGTCGTGTGGACATCCGCCTCCTGGCCGCGGCGCTGGAGAAATCGAATCAACTGCCCAAAGCGCGGGAGCGACGCCGCAAGGAGGAAGCGGACAGGTCCACTTTCGTGTTGAGACGGTAGTTGGCAATCTCGAGGTGCCGTGGTCGATTGTTTGGGCGCCAGACGGACGAATGATTTTTACCGAGCGGGCCGGCCGCGTGCAGGTCTACCAGAACGGCAAGCTTCGGCCACAACCTCTGTTTACCGTGCCCGATGTGGCGCCATCCGGCGAAGGCGGACTGATGAGCATCGTGCTGCATCCGCAGTTTGCCTCAAACCACTTTCTGTATCTTTCCTATGTCTACAATGCCCAGGGCCAAAACGTTCGAGTAGTTCGTTATCGTGAAAGCGAAACGGGATTAACTGATCGCACAGTCATCGTTGAAGGTATTCCGGCGGCACAGTATCACGCGGGTTGCAGGCTGCGCTTCGGGCCTGATGGAAAGCTTTATATCACCACCGGGGATGCGACTGAGCGCGAACTGGCGCAACGACTTGATTCGCTGGCCGGAAAAATCTTGCGAGTAAATGATGATGGCACTGTTCCAGCAGACAACCCATTTGTTGGTCAAAAAGACGCTCGACCTGAGATTTGGTCCTACGGCCATCGCAATCCGCAAGGGCTCGACTTTCAACCCGGGACGAATTTAATTTTTGAAACTGAACACGGGCCCAGCGGGTTTGATGGGCCGGGGGGCGGCGACGAAGTAAACATCGTGGAGAAGGGAAAGAACTACGGCTGGCCGGTGGTTCATCAGACGCAGACTGCAGCCGGCATGGAATCGCCGCTGCTCGAGTACACCCCTGCTTGTGCGCCTGCCAGCGGAACGTTCTATCGCGGCGCAGCGTTTCCGGAATTTCGTGGCAACTTCTTTTTCGGCTGCTTGAAGGGTGTCCGTATGATTCGTGTCGTGCTGGATGGTCGGCGTGTAGTTAGCCAGGAGAATTTGCTTGAAGGAAAATACGGCCGCATTCGCGACGTTGCGGAAGGGCCCGACGGTTACTTGTATTTTTCAACCTCGAACAGAGATGACCGCGGCTCTCCGGCTGCCGATGACGATCGAATTATTCGGCTTGTGCCGGCGAAGTGACAGAAGGAGAAAGGGAAGCGATGACAATTACAGCACCAGAGCCGGCAAGCGCTCGAAGCGACGTGTCTGAACAGGAGTGGCAGGCTCGAGTCGATCTGGCTGCCGCTTATCGTCTTGTTGCCCTTTACGGCTGGGATGACTTGATCTTCACGCACCTGTCAGCTCGGGTGCCCGGGCCGGAACATCATTTCCTAATTAATCCATACGGAATGATGTTTGAAGAGATTACCGCGTCAAGCTTAGTGAAGATCAATCTTCAGGGCGAGATAGTGTCGCCATCGCCTTACTTAGTTAATCCCGCGGGCTTCACAATTCATAGCGCGGTGCACGCGGCGCGCAAGGATGCGCTTTGCGTAATCCATTTACACACCAGTAATGGCATTGCCGTTTCCGCACAGAAAAATGGGCTACTGCCAATTTCACAGCAGTCGTTGTTTGCGCTGTCCTCTCTTGCTTATCACGACTATGAAGGACTGGCGCTGAATGAAGACGAGAAGTCGCGGCTGGTCGCTGATCTTGGAAACAAGAGCAACATGATCCTGAGTAATCACGGTTTGTTGACGGTGGGGAAAACTCCAGCGGAAGCGTTTCTTTCGATGTACATCCTGGAGAGCGCGTGCCGGATTCAAATTCTGGCTCAGGCTGGAGGGGCAGCGCTACAGTCAGTTCCCGATCCTATTCTTGAAAAGGTTGCTTCACAGCTCGGCGCCGTGACCGTCGGGCAGGGAGCGCAACTCGCGTGGCCTGGTCTGCTGAGGAAACTCGATCGGATCGATCCTTCCTACCGGGAATGAGAGAAGGCAGAAGACAGAAGGCAGTAGGCAGGAGGCAGAAAGCAGTAGGCAGAAGGCAGAAAGCAGAAGGCAGAAAGCAGAAGGCAGAAAGCAGAAGGCAGAAGGCAGAAAGCAGAAGGCAAATCAAAGGCGCAAAGCCGGATTTCTGCCTTCTGCTTAGTGCCTACTGCCTTCTGCCTTCTGTCGTTTACAGCTTCTGAGCCAGTATCGCAGTCTTGCTCCAGCCGATGACTTGCAATGGCGGAAAGCGAAACTCGTGAACCATTCTGAAGTGCTGTTCAGTCTGTCTCAGTACTTCCTTGCGTGGGTGCTTCTTGAAGCGAAACAGAATTTCGAGGAAGGTCGTTGCCGGTGAAGGACGGCAGGGAATATGTAGTAGGTGGCCACCGGGCGCAATCACTCTTGAAAGTTCGGCCATCCCTTCGCCAAGCGGGACGTATTCAAGCGCGCCGCTGGTGACTACGAGATCAAGCGAGCCGTCAGAGAAGGGAAGCGATAAAAGATTTCCCTCCGCAAAGGTTACGTCGCGGGTTCGCCCGGGACTTTCGTCGACAGCTTTTCTGGCGGCACTAATCGACGTGGCCGAAAGATCGAGGGCGGTAATGCTTACTGGAAAATGAAGCGCCCGCAGCAAAGCCAGTGTGAGCAAGCCCGTTCCACATCCTGCGTCCAGGATCTTCGCCCCGCGCGACACCGGCAGGGGATGATTAGCGAAATACTGATCGAGTGAGCGACCGTAGCCGTTGAGCTTGAACGTCAGATCATAGTAGGCGGCTATCTTGTCGTAGTATGACCCCGCTCGGGCTTCGGTCTTAGTTGCAGTCAGTACGTATTCCATTAAGTACTCCCGGCCTTTAAGTCAGACTCGATCAGAACTGATCTGAAAAGAAATGCGCGACATTGTAGCCTTCCTGCTTTGTTTACCACAACATGCAAAGTCATTTTGCAGCCTTGAGTGACCTGAAGCCGGAAAATAGGGTCTTATCGGCATCGGACGCGCCGCTCACGGGGTTTAGATGCAAAAAAACAATACTTGCGAGTTCTCGTGCAAGATCGGTCAGTTTTGGCGTTCCTCTCATGGGTCAATAGGTAATTTCGGAGGAATGATTCCAACAGGAGGAGAAGCACCGTGAAGAGAGCATTGTTACTTTGCTGCCTGGGACTGGCGCTGATCGCCGTTAGTGCCTTCATATTCTCGAACTCGCGGACGCAAGCCGCTACGACCGAGCCGCTTCCGGATTATTGGGGTCCGGTAGATGTCGATCGAGGGTTTGAGGTCCAAGTATTGGTCGACGGACGACCGCTTGAGGAATATAAAACACGCGACAGAAGCTATGTTGAAGCCCTGGCAGGCGCTGAGTATGAGGTCAGGATTCACAATCCCTTGCCATATCGAGTGGCCGTGGCCTTGTCAGTAGATGGACTTAACTCCATAGATGCGCGCCACACAACCGCGTGGAATGCCAGCAAGTGGGTGATTGAACCTTATGGAACAATCAACATCTCCGGATGGCAGATGAGTTCAGAACGAGCGCGGCGTTTCTATTTCACTTCCGAACGGGACTCCTATGGCGCGAAACTTGGACAAACGTCAAACCTCGGAGTTGTTTCGGCGGTGTTCTTCCGCGAGCGGCGGCCTTACCCTGTGCCTATTGCTCCTCCGCCCCGTCCACGCCCTATCTATGAAGAGGATGGACGTCGCCGGGGCGCGGAAGCGCCGACCGCGGGGAGCAGTGGCGAATCTTCAGTTGAGAAATCCGATAAGACAAGAGTCGGTCAGGATTCGGCGGCGCAGAGTAGAGACCAGGGTGTGCCGCAACCCGACGACGAATATGCGGCGACAGGAATCGGTCGTTCGGTTCACAATGACGTGCGCTGGGTGAACATGGAACTGGATTCGCGACCCGCGGGAGAAGTTGTTATTCGATATGAATACTATTCTGCGCTGGTGCGCTTAGGAGTATTGCCACGTCCTTACCCTCGACCAGATCCCCTGCGAAGACGTGAAGCAGCAAGAGGTTTCGAAGATAGGCGCTTCAGCCCGGAACCGTGAAGGGATGGAAAGCAGTAGGCAAAATGCAGTAGGCAGAACGACAAAGGGAGTTGGCAGAACGACAAAGGGAGTTGGCAGAACGACAAAGGGAGTTGGCAGAACGACAAAGGGAGTTGGCAGAACGACAAAG
>WNFL01021326.1_pt1 | contig 41128 bp, 38 predicted proteins | sample 5400361 | NCBI WGS metagenome assembly WNFL01 (sample SAMN13153351, study PRJNA577476) | soil metagenome | isolation source: 40 cm soil on Douglas fir-dominated hillslope | place: USA:California | collected 2013-09-17 | reverse complement strand
CTTTGACCGTCCATGGGCCATAGCTGTTGAATCGGCCCGGCGTTGGACACGCGCGTGAAGCGAAGCTCTAGCCGGTAGCGAATGGATCGCCGGGATTGTCCAGGAACAGTGACATCGGTCCCGGACGAGTGGGGGGAAGGGCTCAGTCCCCGGTCGACTGGTTCGCGTTCGTCGGCGTGGCTGCCATAACCGGGACCCGCATGGGCGCTGACGGGCCCAGGCGTAATGACCATGTGCACGCGCCGGTCTTTCCAGCGCTTGCGGTCAGATGCCGCGACACGCGCCTGCGAGCCAGTACCCTTCCGGCTTCACGTTAGACCTGGCTAGCCGCGGGCGGGCACGTGTACTGCGGTGGCCCAGATTTCGGAGGTGCGGCTGGTCCCAGCCGCGCTGCCCCACCTGACTGGCAGTTGCCTGCTGCCGGGCAGGTAGGCGAGGCCGATCGTGTCACCGGGCCAGACGCTTGGGTTGCCGAAGTGTTGGGATGGTTCTGCCGTCGCCAGCTCAACTTCGATTCGCCCACTGATGGGTATGCGCGGATTTAAGCATGCTTTGCGCTAGCATCTGGGTCAGGTGCCATGGCCCAGTCCCTGATGTCCTTAAGGCCGATCGCGGCTGCAATGCAGAACGCCGGGATACTGGCGATCAGGTAGCGGGCGCCGTAGCCGGTGGTCGCGGCCGGGGTGACGATCAGCACCGCGCCAGTCAGCCACGGCAATAGCGCCGGTCCGCCGAAGCGCCTCCACGCCTGGGCCATGCCCGCTAGTCCCGCGAGCACGATGAACCCGAACAGCGGCCCCGGGAGCACGACGAAACGCTGGTAGGTCTGTATCCATCCGGCGAACGGCCGCACGATCCGGGTGCTCGGATCGCTGCCGCCGTTGAAAGTGTGGGCGTCCGGGTAATAAGGCAACTCGCGATTAGCGCGGGCAACGGCCCGCAGCGACTCGGGCGCGGCCGCGGGGAACTTGTACTGTCTCTCGGAAGCCCACGCTGGGCTGCCCTTGCGCTGCAGCTGGAAGTTCTCCCCTGTAGCGCCCCAGACTGCCATGAGGTATGCCGCTGGCTGCGCCTCGATCGCACGGCGAGCAAACCTGGTTGCCAGGCTGTCGGCTCGCGTGTCGAACTCCCAGCCTCCCGGCGGATTGACGTTAATCGGCGACGTAGCGTTCCAGGCATAGAACGTCGCGTCCCGCCGCTTGCCAGGCGGGGTCGAGATGCACAGCCAGCGTTCTTCGGTCGGCGGCTTGATCACGGAGCACCGGGCGAACGAGCTTACTCGCGAGTACAGGAACGCTCCAGTGCTCGTGGTGAGCCGAAACGACCCGTTAACTTGCTCAAACCACCAGGCGTAGGCCAGTACCGGGAGCGCCACCGTCACGCACAATGCAGCGATGCTCGCCAGCACCTTCCTGGCCGGAACTCGCCTGGCCAGCTGGGCGCACAGGTACACGGCGAATGCAATCGGCAGCAGTATGCCCTGCTCGCGATCCAGGATGGCCCACGCCAGGATCAGTCCGACGAGCGCGCACATCGGCACTGACGGCACCGGCCGCCACAGCACTAGCACCACGGCCAGGGTGACCAGCAGCGCGAATAGCGTGTCGCTTAGGACGAAATGCTCGATCTGAAGCTCGTAAGCCGACAACAGCACTGGGACAGCAGCCAGGGTCGCCGCCCAGCCCGCGATCCGGTACCGCCGCAGCACCGCATAAACCGCTATCCCCATCACCAGGCCCATGACGGCTTGCACGACGGTAACCAGCCACACGCTGTGGAAGGGCTTTAGCAGCTCCAGGAAGTAGGAATAGCCGATCGGCCGGACGCGATAGGGCTCCAGCGGGAACATCGCGTGGATGTACGGCAGGCTGTCGAAGAACCACAACGCTGGCGGGTAGCCGAGCACGACGATGGCCCGCACGGCCGCGGCCACGAGCAGGACACCGCAGAAGAGCCCGTGCTCGCGAGGCAGCGCGGCCAAGGCAGCCCATCCCCGCCGCGAACCAGTCGGGCCGACCTGCGCGCCGCCTGCGTTCTGCGCCAACTCGGCTTGCCGCGCATGACGCGGCCTTCCAGTCGTTGGATGAGGTCCGGCAGCACCACCAACAGGGTCATCCGGCGCCGACGCGCTCCTACCCTGGACCTGGCGTAGATGCGGCCAACCCGGCAGTACCCGGCCCGGGGAGCGATCAAAACCGTGCGCAGGCTTGCGCCCGCTCGGCTGAGAACCGGCATGGCGCCAGATGCTGGCGTATTGCAGAGCCAGCTCATCACCACCCATCTAGCGCGCGCCGCCACCCACTTACCACTACCTTTACCCGCAGCAGCCGGTGAGATCATCACCCGCCACACAGGTCGGGGCTTTCTTGCGGCGGCGGCGACCGGATCGCGCCGTGGAGAACGAGGGCGTCATGCTGATGCCGGCCGCGCCGCCGACCCGCAGCCGACGAGGAGTAGCGTCGTGATCATGCCTCTGGCGACGCGGTTCACCGAGTTGGCAGGTTGCGCGGTGCCGATACAGCAGGCGCCGATGGGCTCGGTGTCGACCCCCGCGCTGGCGGTCGCGGTGGCTGACGCGGGCGGCGTCGGAAGCATCACGGCCCACCTTGACCAGCCGGTGCTGGCAGCTGGCGGGATCGGCGATGGCCGCGCGTTCGCCGAGGTGCTGGCGGCGGGCGCGGCCGGCGCCCGGGCGGGCACCCGGTTCGTTGCCACCAACGAGTCCGGCGCCCATCCTGCCTACAAGCAAGCCGTCGCCGGTGCGACAGCCGCTTCAGCGGAGATCACCGGTGCCTTCTCGGTCTGCCCGCTGTGCGCGACCGAGCCGCGCGCCCGGGTCCTTCGATCCTGCATCGACGCCTTGGGCGACCTGGCCGGCGACACGGTGGGTGAAGCGACGGTCGGCGGTGAGCGCATCTCCCTGCCCAAAGGCCACGGGCTCCCGCCTGGTGCGACAGCCACCGGCCATATCAGCGCCATGCCCATGTACGCCGGCGAGTCCGCCGCGGCTGTCCACGCCGTCGAACCGGTGGCGGAGGTCGTCAAATCCTGGTGCGCAACCGCCGACGAGCCCAGCTGAGGGAGGTTCACGATGAAGCATGTGTATCTCGGAAGCCTCGAAGTGTCCCGGCTCGGCCTCGGAACGATGGGCATGTCGGCCTATTACACCGGCGCGAGCACCGATGACGCCGAGTCCATCCGCACGATCCGCCGCGCCCTCGACCTCGGCATTACGTTCATCGACACCGCCGAGGTATACGGCCCCTACCGCAACGAGGAACTCGTCGGGCGGGCGATCGCCGGGCGCCGTGACCAGGTAGTGCTGGCAACCAAGTTCGGGCTGGTCTCCCACCGCAACGGAGATAAGCCAGCGCGCGACAGCTCGGCGGAGAACATCGGCATAGCCGTGGACGGATCTCTGCGCCGGCTCGGCACCGACCACATCGACCTGTACTACCAGCACCGCGTTGACCCAGCCACGCCCATCGAGGACACCGTTGAAGCGCTGCGCCAGCTGATCGACGCGGGCAAGATCCGCCATTACGGCCTGTCGGAAGCGGCACCCGAGACGGTCCGCCGGGCTCACGCTGTGCACCCAGTCACCGCCCTGCAGACCGAGTACTCGCTATGGACCAGGGACCCGGAGGAGCAGATCCTGCCGCTGGTGCGCGAACTCGGCATCGGCTTCGTGGGCTACTCGCCTCTTGGCCGCGGGTTCCTGACCGGGCAGATACGCTCCACCGACCAGCTCGATGCCAGCGACTTCCGGAACACCAATCCCCGCTTCGCGAAGGAAAACCTGCAGCAGAACCTACGCATCGTCGCTGAGGTCGAGGCAGTGGCAGCCCAAGTCGGCGCGACCCCGGCACAGGTGGCGCTCGCGTGGCTGGTCGCCCAAGGCGACGACATCGTGCCGATCCCCGGCACAAAACGAGTCTCCCGCCTTGAGGAGAACGCCGCAGCCGTCGATCTTGTCCTCAGCCCGGATCAGCTCGCCCGGCTCAGCGCGATCCGCCCGCCGGCCGGCGACCGGTATGCGGACATGTCCCCGATCAACGGCTAACGCCAACTGCCGGGGCACAGAGATCCTCGGAGCCTGATGTTCGAGCAGGTGCTCGACTGCGATCGGCAGCTCGCGGACCCGGTAGCCGGTAGCGTGATACACCGCGTTGGCTATCGCGGCCGCGGAGCCAACCTGTCCGATCTCTCCGACACCCTTGACGCCTAGCGGGCCCACAACGTTGTCTTCCACCTCGATGAGCTCCACATCGATGTCGGGCGCGTCAGCGTTGACGGGGAGCAGGTAGTCGCCCAGGCTCGCATTGGCCCACCGGCCGAGGTTGGTGTCCATATGAGTGCCTTCGAGAAGGGCCTGGCCCATGCCCCAGAGCATGCCGCCCATGAGCTGGCTGCGCGCCGTCATCGGGTTCAGGACGCGGCCAGGCGCGAATGCTCCGGTCATCTGCCGGACGCGGATAATGCCGAGGTCGGCGTCGACCGCGATCCTGGCGAACTGGGCGCCAAATGTGAGCAGCCCGAGCGGCGTGTCAAGCGAGGGTGGATCCCAGCTCCCGATGGCTTCGGCATCGGTCATGAAGTGGCGCCGCATCAGGCTGCTGTAGGTCTCGGCGGTGCCGGCGTCGTCCGCGAGCATTATCCGGCCGCCGGTCGCGACTATCCGGCCAGGGTCGGCGCCGTGCAGCGGCGACTGGCTGTCGCCGACAGCCAGCCCGATGAGCTGGTCGCGCAGTGCGATCGCGGCGTTATGTACGGCACCGCCGATCATCATCGCGCCGCTCGAGCCCACGGGCGACGCCGCGGTTGGCAGGTCGGTGTCGCCGAGCTCGAATCGGACATTATGCAGATCGAGGCCGAGACCGTCGGCTGCCACCTGGGCCATCACGGTCGCCATCCCGGTCCCGAACTCCTGGGTGGCGGTCTGCATGATGGCGGTGCCGTCGGAGTACACGCGAGCCCGGGCGCGCTGCGTGTGCATGACGAGCGGGACCGGAAATCCGGCTGTGGCCATCCCGGTGCCGATCAGCCAGTTCCCGTCCCGCTCCGAGCGCGGTTGCGGGTTGCGCCCTGCCCAGCCGAATCTGTGCGCTCCGCGCTCGTAGCATTCCCGCAGTCCGTGGCTGGACCAGGGATTGCCGGTAGCGGGGTCGACGTCGGTGATGTTGCGCAGCCGTAGCTCGATCGGGTCGATGCCCAGCTCGCTGGCCAGTTCGTCCATCGCGCACTCGAGGGTAAAGACGCCGAGTGACTCGCCCGGCGCGCGGGTGAACGTGGGCGTCATGGTGTTACCGGCCACCAGACGGTGCATGCCTTCGAAGCTGGGGCTGGCATACAGCTTGGAGGCGACGCCGTAGGCCGGCTCGGCCCAGTCATCGAACTGAGAAGTGATCGAGATCTTGTGATGGCGGATGGCGGTGAGCTTGCCCTCTCGGGAGGCCCCGAGCTGGATGTTCTGCTCCTGCTCTTCTCGGTGGCCGCAGGAGGTGAACATCTGGCCGCGCGTGACAGCGAGCCGGACGGGACGCCGGACGTACTGGGCGGCCAGTGCGGCGAGGGTCACGTTTGGCCAGACCATCGACTTGGCGCCGAAGGAGCCACCCACGTAGTGCGTCAGAACGCGGATATTCGATGGTGACAGCCCGAGCAGCGCGGCGACGGTCAGTTGCACGGCCTTGATGCCCTGGCAGGAGTCATAGAGCGTCAGCTGATCGCCGTCCCAGACCGCCGTGGTGGTGAGCGCCTCCATCGGATTGTGGTGGTTGGCGGCGTACCGGAAGGACGCGTCGATGCGGAGGTCCGCGGCCGCGAAGCCGTCCTCGATGTTCCCGCGCCGCTCCTGGGCCGGCAAGAGGCCGGCGAAGAGTTTCTCTGGTTCGTAGGCGTCAGCGCGGCCCTGGTCGATCGTGGTCACCGACGGGGTCTGGGCGTAGCTGACTTGCACCAATGTCGCTGCGTGCTGAGCCCGCTCGAGGGTGTCGGCCACGACGATCGCAACCGGCTGGCCCGCATAGTGGATCACGTCATCTTGCATCGGGAAGAACGTCTCGCCCGGCGCCGGACCGCCAATGAGCGACGGCAGCAGCGGCACGTTGTTCACCTTCGGCATGTTGCGGTGCGTAAGGATCCCAGCGACGCCCTCGGCGCGCTCCGCTCGCGCGATGTCGATCGAGGTGATCCGGCCGCTCGCTACCCCGGCGCCGACGATCTCTGCGTAGGCGAGGTCCGGAAGCGCGATTTCGCCGGAGTATTGCGCAGAGCCGGTGACTTTCGCCGGGCCGTCGACCCGGCTGACCCCCTGTCCGATAACCCCGGTCATCGCCCGGCTCCCTTCAGCAGGGTCGCCAGTGCCCGGGTGATCGCCCGCTGTGCGAGCGTGACCTTGAACGCGTTCATCGGTGTCGGTGTCGCCATTGCCAGCTCCTCGCCAGCCGCTTCGGCGAAGCCGGCTTCGGTGGCCGGTTTGCCGAGCAGGCTCAGCTCGGCGCGTCGCGCCCGCCAGGGCTTGGTGCCGACCCCGCCGAGCGCCAGGCGCACCTCAGCGACCGCCCCGTCCTCGATCCGTGCCGCGGCGGCGACCGAAACAAGGGCGAACTCATACGACTCGCGGTCCCGGAGCTTCAGGTAGACCGACTGGCGGGCGACCGGCGTCGCTGGCACCTCGATCGCGGTAATCAGCTCGCCGTGCTCCAGTGGATGCTCCCGCTCCGGGGTGTCCCCGGGCAGCAGGAAGAAGTCGTCGATCGGGATGGCCCGCTCACCGGCCGGCCCGCGACTGTGCACGACCGCGTCGAGCGCGACTAGCGCGACCGCAAGGTCGGAAGGATGCGTGGCTATGCACTTGTCGCTGGTGCCGAGGATGGCGTGCGCGCGGTTATATCCGCTCAGGGCGGCGCAACCGCTTCCTGGTTCGCGCTTGTTGCACGGCGACGTCGCATCGCGGAAGTAGCTGCATCGCACGCGCTGGCACAGGTTGCCCCCCATGGAGGCCATGTTCCGCAGTTGCGCGGACGCCCCGAGCAGCAGCGCCTGTGAGATGACAGGGAACCGCTGAACCACGCTGCCTGCCCTGGCAACGTCGCTCATCCTCGCCAGCGCGCCGATGCGAAGGCCGCCGCCCGGCAGATCCTCGACCTTGTTCAGGGGCAGGTCGTTGATGTCGACAAGCAGGCGTGGCCGGAGCACGTTCTGGCGCAGCAGGTCAACTTCGGTAGTGCCGCCGGCCAGAAACTCGCTATCGCGGTTTTCGTAGACGAGCGCTATCGCGCTGTCTGCATCGGTTGCCCGGGCATAACTGAGCGGCCGCATCGTTACTCACCGCCAGCGGCGTCGCGAACCTGACGGATCGCTGCCCGGATGTTGGGATATGCCGCGCATCGGCAGATATTGCCGCTCATCCACTCGGCGATCTCGTCATCCGCAGCGTGCTTCTCCTGCAGTAGCGCCACCGCTGACATGATCTGGCCCGGCGTGCAGTAGCCGCACTGGAATGCGTCGTTGGCGATGAACGCGGCCTGCATCGGATGCAGCTGGCCGCCGGCTGACAAGCCCTCGATCGTGGTGACCTCGTGGCCCTCGCAGGTGACTGCGAGTGTCAAGCATGCCAGCACCCGCCTGCCATCGACCCACACCGTGCAGGCGCCGCAGGTTCCCTGGTCGCACCCCTTCTTCGAGCCGGTCAGCCTCAGGTGCTCACGCAACGCATCCAGCAAGCTGACGCGAGGCTCTATCCAGAGCTCATGCGCGTGGCCGTTGACGCTCAGCGTGACCGTCTGGGCGGAGTCCCGTCGCACGGGCAGTGGCGCTGCAACTTTGCGATTCATGCCGTCCCCTCGAACAGGTCCGGTGCGTTCAACTGGCCGCTGAGCGACCTAGTCGCTGTCAACGCGCACCGTCATACCCGGGAGTCCCTCGCCCACCCCTGCGGCCGGCCCGGCACTTTGCTACGCTTGTAGTAAGAGTGCTACGCTAGTGTGCATGAGTGCTATTCCGGCGCGGGACCTGCGGAATCACACGGCGGAGGTGCTGCGACGGGTGGAGGCAGGCGAAGAGATCGAGGTCCTGCGTGACAACCGGCCGGTAGCTAAGATCGTCCCGCTATCGCGGCGGCGGCGGTGGCTTCCTGCATCGGAGATCACTCAGGAACTGGCGAGGCTGGGTCCCGATTCCACGGGCCTGGCTGTGGAGCTGCGCGAGACGCTAACTGAGACGACGGATGACCTGCGGTGGTGACCACACGGCGTGCCCTTGCCGATACGTCGGTCTTCATCGGACTGGAGGCCGAGCGTCTTAAAACTGGCCGGTTTGAGAGTTTCGAGTGGGGCATCTCGGCAATAACGCTCGGCGAGCTCAGGCTCGGCGTGCTGCGGGCCGCCAATCCGGATGCAGCTTCGCGAAAGCTATCGACTTATCAGCTCGCTCAAAGGTTCGAGGCGCTGCCGGTAGATGAGCCGGTCTCCGACGCATGGGCGCTGCTGGTCTCGCGGCTGCGCGCTGTCGGCCGCAAGGTGCCGATCAACGACAGCTGGATCGCCGCCACGGCTATCGCCCATGGGATCCCGGTCGTCACCCAAGGCACTGACTACGCTGCCATGCCCGGCGTCGAGGTCATCAAGATCTGACGTCCCGAGTCAGATGGGTAATGGCGCTAAGGCGGCGTAAATGGCCGCGAGCTACCATTGAAGACGCAAATCGGAATGGATAGGGCCACCAATGTAGCAATGATCCGTGTGTCGATTCATGGCAGCTACGGGAAGGCGCGCCTCTGGTATAGAGTCCCGCTCGGCTCGGGGCCTTTTTCAATCGTGGGATGCGGCATTGACGACGATAGCGGCGCGGGCCGTATGTACCGATAGGAATATAAATGCGCCAGCCGGGTAGCGCCCGTCCAGGGTCAAGGCGGCGCGACACTGACGGGAGAGGTGGGGCCATGAACGCCGGACCGCCGCAGCCTGATGACATCGGCCCACGCAGACCGCGAGCCGACCGGGCGGCGTGGGCCGCAGCGGCTGGCATCATCCTCGGGATAAGCGCGGTGATATGTCTGGCCCTGGGGGCGATAAGCGGTCAGCAAGCCGTGGCTGTGGCCCTGCCCGCAGCCCTGCTCATCGTCGGTGGCCTGATAGTCGTGGCAATGCCCGACCCGGCGACGGGGCAGCGGGGGGGCTTCCTGGCCGGTCTCCGGGCGGGCTCGCTGCTGCGCCGGCGGCGATGCGTACTTCGCCGGCGACGGAATGGGGCCTTAGCTTGCAGCGACGGCAGTCTCGACAAACCCGCATGGTGCTGTAGATTCCTGGAATGCCTCATTCGCGAGGAACTTCAGGCTGCTGTTCGACGGGATTAATCAGCCCGCCGCACCGTTGCGGGAATACCAGAGCTAATCCTGTATGTTCATACGGTTAAGCGTTTCCAGCCATCCGAATGCTGTTGCCGGATCGATTCGACAGCCGGGGTTCGCGGCGGAGGCGTTTTGCACCGGTATGGGAAGCGGCACTGGTCTCCCCCCGACCAGGCTGGTGTCTCGTTGTCACCCCCGTACGACGAGACACCAGCCGGCCGCTCCTGCCGGGGCCTGTACTGTCGGTTGCAGCCGCCGCATCGTTCGCGCCGGGCGATGGCGGCGCTCGGCAGGTCAACCTTGTAGGCGCGCGCGCTCGTCCGGGTTGAAGGGGATCGGTTTCCGGTCGCTGGCATCCCAGCGAAGGGTCACGACCCGTGCCTCAGCGATTACGTCGTTCGACGCCGACAGGATGGTCTCCCTGGTGACCAGGCTGGTCGTCCCAACGCGCTCCGCCTCAATCCTGACCCTCACCCGCCGGTCCTGATGGCGGACTTCGGCGCGCAGGTCGATCTCCAGCCGCACAACTACGTAGACCGGATCGCCGCCGATGATCTGCGAATAGAAGGCATCGCGACCCTCCTCCAGGTACGTCAGGAACACCACGTGGTTGACGTGACCCAGGGCATCAGTATCGCGCCACCTGACATCGACCGAACGCTCGTAGACCGCGCCCATACCCGCTCCTGACGTCACCCGTAACCATCGTGATTAACCGACACCAGCGCCGGCTCTTAGCAGACGGCACCGTCGCCTGACGGGATCGGCCGACGGCACCATCAGCATCGTGCCAGTGGCGCGATCGCGCGGCAGCCCGTCGGGGAAGCGTAATTCGAGTGATGACTTGTGTTTACCGGGAGCCTGACCTACGCTGTCGATATATCGTGACCGTATCGCGAGAAGCGGGAGAGGCAGGCGGGACTCAGATGATGACGGCGGTTTGCGGCGCAGGTGACCTAGGCGCAGGTGACCTAGGTGACATCCGTGTCGCCCTGCAGGAGATCTTCGGCTGCGCCGGCGGGCTGTTCGGCCAGGCCAGGCGCGGCGTTTTCGCCCAAGCGGCCGGGCGCCGGCACAGCGCTCCATGGGAAAGTCACCCGGGGGGCCGGAAAGGTCCCGGGCACTGGGGCGGCGGCGTCGGCGGGCCATGGGCTGGCTGGTGGGCGGGGCCGCCAGGTCCTTCGGGGCAGCCGCGTGGCCAGAAGGCTGGCCGCGGCGACGTGCGCGCAGCCATCCTGGCGCTGCTTCGGGAAGGCCCGCTGAACGGCTACCAGATCATGTCCGAGATCGAGGAGCGCAGCGGCGGTGCATGGCGGCCGAGTCCCGGTGCGGTCTATCCCGCGCTATCCCAGCTGGCCGACGAAGGCCTGATCGAGGGCGCGGAGTCGGCGGGCAGGCGCACCTTCAGCCTGACGAACGCCGGGCGGGAGTACGTGGAGCAGAACCCTGAGATGGCTCGCGGCGCCTGGGAGTCGGCTGCCCAGCAGGAGGCATGGGAAGTGCCCGGCCTGTTCGCCGAGGCAGCCCGGTTCGGTGGCGGGATCGTGCAGATCGCGCACACGGGGACTCCTGACCAGGTGCGGGCGGCCGAGCGACTGCTGGCGCGCACGCGGCGTGACCTGTACAAGATCCTCGCCGGCGACGAGGACGACGAGGCTTCCGACGACCAGGACGCATGAGAAGGCAGGCGACATATGATGGACGACCGTATCCGCATCTCAGACGCTGACCGGGAACGGGTGACGTCCCGGCTCCGCGAGCATTTCGCCGAGGGCAGGCTGACATCCGAGGAGCTGGACGAGCGGATCACCGTGGCGCTCAGCGCGAAGACTTTCGGCGATTTGCGCCGCATCATGGCCGATCTGCCTGACCCGGCTCCTGTTCCGCCGCCCTCCATGCCGTCGGCGCGGTGGGCCGGCCGCCCTGGCGCCCTCGCCTGGCGTGGACCGCGGATCCTGCCGCTGGCGATGATCGTGGTGGTCGCGGCGCTCGTGATCCCCGGCGTCGGCTGGGTGTTCCTCACAGTCTTCAAGGTGATGCTGGTGCTGTGGCTGGTCGCCTGCCTGGCGGGGATCTTCGCGGCCGTACGGTTCCGCAGGCACGTACGCCGCCACTGGCAGGATGGAGACTGGCATCGCCAGGACGGAAATTGGCACCAGTGGCGCCAGCACCAGTGGCGCCAGCACCAGTGACGAGGGTAGAGCACGCGAGCGGGTTGCGGGAGTTCAGCCCCGGTTGCCGGGGAAGGTCCGCAGCTGCAGGCCGGGTCTAGTGGCCAGGCCTCTGGCGAGGATGGCGGCCGCGGTTTCCGATACGTCCCGTTCGTAGGTCCGGCGGGCATTGGAGTACCCGAGTCGTACTCCGCGGATCCATGCGGCGCGGCTGAGGGCGACGGCCACCGGGCACAGAATTGAAGCGGCGACGCCGACACCGGCGAGGGCGGCTGTTATCACGCTCATGGTTTGTTGGACGCGGTAGGAGCTTTGCCCGTTTACCTGCTGGCTGAGATCATTCGAATTTCGTCGAATTAACCCCCAGGCCTGCCGCGGCACGTGGCGGTCAGCCGGAGGACGTTGAGGAGCTTCGCATGGACCGGCAAGCATGGCTGGAGGAACGGCGGGCCGCGGTCGTGGCCGACTACGACGCCGAGGCGCCGACCTACGACATGAACCTCTATCCCGCTGGCACCCAGGAGATGTGGGTAGCGCGCCTGCTCGGCATGATCCCGGCTGGCAGCACCGTGCTCGACGCGCCATGCGGAACGGGCAGGTACTTCCCGCTGATCGCCGCAGCAGGCATGCGGATCATCGGCGTCGACCAGTCGGCCGGGATGCTGGCCCAGGCACGTGCGCGGAACCTCGCAAGCGCATCGGCCACGCGTTCGAGGCACTGACCGCGCGCGGACTCCCGGCGGTGCGCGGCGAGATCATCGAGGGCGACGTGTCTGGATATCATTACTACCCGGGCCGCGACCGGGTCATGGGCTGGTTCGAGGCTGCTGGCCTCGACGTGATCGACGAGGACTATAGCGCCGAAGAGGACTGGGGCTACCGCCACTTCCTGCTGCGCGCACCGCAGTAGCCGCCAGCACGCGTGACCGCCCGCGGCGCGGCTGGCATTCCGCGCGCGGCCCGGCTGCATTCGCATAGATAACGGAACGCTCTGCTGACTGTCGTCCGCCAACGCCGGTCCCGCCAGCGCCGCCTGCACGCTCGGATAGACCGGCAGCCACCGGTCGTGTCCGGTCAGCGTGAAGACCCGGAGCGCCTCGCCAGGGGGAATCGCCAGCCGCAGCTCGACGCTCCTGGCAGTGGCACGCTCGCAGGCCAGTGCCAGTTCGTGCACCCCGGCGGCGGTGCACAGCGAGGTGCCCGTCAGATCCGCGATAACCACCGTGATCCCGGCGTCGAACGCAGCGACCAGATCCTCGCCGACGGCTCGCGCGTTGCCGATGTCGATCTTGGCCGGCAACGTCACGACCTTCTCACCGCCGTCAGCCAGCGCATGCTGATTCGCCACGATCACACCTCCGCGACAACGACAGCCTCGTGAGGCCGGTGAGGCCGAACCGGGCCGGTCGCGAACGGCCGCCGCGCGGCAGGGAACGGCAGCGCGATGATATCGAGTGTGGGGCCCGACAACTAAGGACCACGCCAGTCGGCCGGCGTTGGCGACTAGGTCGCGCCGGCCGTCCCGGCCGGTCTTCGCGACCAGGCTCGCGATGTGAGTCTCCACGGTCTTGGCCGAGATAAAGAGCCGTGCCGCGATGTCCGTGTTGGACAGCCCCTGCGCCGCCAGCACGAACACATCCATCTCCCTGCTCGTCACGCCCAGCCGCCGCAATTGGGCGGGGACCTGCGCCTTCCCGCGCCCGGATCGCGGCACCCGCTCGCCTGAGCGCCGGAGGACGCCCCGGCATGCCGTGGCGAGACGGCGGTGGCCGGTCGCATCGAATTCCCTGGTCGCCTCCCGCATCCACGTCGCCGGGTTGCCCCAGCCGTCCTTGATCGCGTCTTCGACAATCAGCCGCCTGACCAGGTGGTTCCACCACGGCGCGTACGGCCGGAAGCGCTCGTCGCCCTCATCGGCCAGCGCCGCCGCGTGGCTGGCATTACCAGCCCGTCCGTCGAGAACGGCCTCTGCGTACGCGAGCCAAGCCTGACTCCAGCCGACGGCGGCTCCTGCCGCGCGCGCTCGCTCCAGCGCGCGGCGCCCCTCTACGCCGGCGACTGCCTGCAAGAGCGCATGGAACGCCCAGGCCAGGCCCGGTGACTGCGGCGGCGCCTGTTCCGCGTGCCAGATCCCGGCCGAGCTCTGGCGCAGAGCCTGCTGAATGTCATCGGCAAACAGTGAGGCGGCAACCCTGCCATGGCCCCGCGTGGCCGCCAGCACCTCGGGATCGCCAGGCAACGCGTTCTCAGCCCGCGTAGCGGCCATCCTGGCTCCCTTGCGGTCCGTCCTGATGCCGTAGATCAGCGACTGCGCGGCAAGCGCCATAGCCTCGATCCTCGGCGCTCTGATCAGGCTCGCGCCCTGCTCGCACCGGCGTGCGGCGGACAAGGCACGGGCCAGGTCAGGTCCGAGGCACCAGATGTTCGCGAGCTGAAGGTCGATGGTGATCGACTGTGCGATGGCGCCCGCGCGGCTGGCCATCTCGCTCGCCTCGGACAGCCGGCCCGTATCGCCGCCCTGGAGCATGTCGATCGTGCCGAGCTCGTGCAGTGCCCTGATCCGCCTGACCGCGAACTCCTCGCGTTCGGCGATCTTGGCTCCTCGCTCGAACGCGATTCGGGCAGCTGGGATGTCACGCGTCCGCTCGCGGCGGCCGATCACCTCAAGCGACTCGAACGCGACGTCGGCGGCCCAGCCTGCCAGGCTGGCCGCCTCGGCGCTGGCCAGCGACCGCCGAGCCAGCTCCTCGGCGCCATTCAGGTCGCCGGTGTCGATGGCGCAGCGTGCCGCCACCGCGTCCACCCAGGTGGATGTGACGGGGTTGCCGAGGCGATCCGCGATGGCTCGCGCGGCCGCCAGATGAGCGGCGGCGACGGCCGGATCGCGTTCCGACTCGGTGTGCGCGGCCATGAGCAGGAGCCGTGCCCGGCGTCTCGGCTCGGTTCCAGCGGCCTCGAGCCTGCCAACTGCCTCCTCAACAATGGGGGCCAGCCGCTGGAAGTCTCCAGTCAGCGCGAGCGCTTTGACCAGGGCCTCATCGATGTCCGCGGTCAGCGTCGGGTCAGGGGACTTCGCGCGCCTCAGTTCCGATCGCGCCGCGCTGAGCGTCTGCGTCGCGCTGCCGAGCGCGCCCTGGAAGAGGGCGCGGCCGCCCGCCTCAAGGAGCAGTAGCGCCGCCCGGGCATGTAGCTTGGCCGCCCCGTACAGCCGGGCCGTCCGCTCACACCAGGCTCCCGGCAGCCCCGGATGTGCCGCCTCGATGGCAGCCGCGGCCGCAGCCGAGCACCGCGCCAGATCTGCCGGGATCAAGCCGGAGATGATCGCCTCTCTGGTCAGGTTGTGCCGGAATCTGAGCCATCCATGGCCGTGCTCATCCGGCTCGATCAGCTGCACTTGTCTGGCTCGCGTGAGAGCCGCGATGACGTCGAGTTCGCTGACGCCGGCTATCGCGGGCAGCAGCGTCCAGTCGAACTGCCTGCCGAACACGGCCGACGCCGCGATAATCTCGGCCGCCTGCGGGCCGAGCGCGGTCAGCCGGCGCCGTGCCGATCCCACGATCGACGCCGGAATCTCGGTGCTGATGCCGTCTTTCAGGTGCCAGCCGTCCATCTGGTGCTCGAGTGCGCCGGACGCCACGGCGGCGGCAAGGATTTCCTCGACCGCGAAGGGGAGCCCGTCGCAGCCGCCCAGCAGCCGGCCGGCAGCCGCGGCAGCGACAGGGTCACCATCGAGGCAGGCGCTGGCCATCTCCTCAACCTCAGCTGCGCTGAGCCTGGGCACAACCATGAGATCCGCGGAGCGCCTGGCATAAATCATCCTGATCATGTCCAGGCCGGCCGAAGGCTCGTCGTCGCGCAGCGTCACGACGCAGAGGATCGGCCGGTCGCCCAGGTTATCGGCGATGTAATCAACGGTCGCCAGCGTGTCCGGATCGGCCAGGTGCAGATCTTCAAGGATGAGCAGCGACCCGGCGGATCCGGCTGGCCCGAGAACGCGGAGCATGGCCTCGGCTACCGTCAGCGGGTTGACCTCCGCATGATGCTGCCTAGGGAGGGCCAACTCGGGCACGAGCGAGGCGAGTACCGGGCGGTAGGGAGAGTCTCCGGCGGTCTTGTCGAGGCTTCCGGTCCGCCAGGCCGCCCTCAGTGTCTCCCTGACCGGCCCGAACGGCAGGGGAGATGCCGGCTGGACGGCGCGGCCGGTGTAGCGGGCGAAACCGCGCGCCGATGCGAGCGAGGAGATCTCGGTCGCGAGCCGGGATTTGCCGACCCCTGGATCACCGGCTAGGCACAGCGCGCCGCCGGCTCCCGCCTCTGCCCGGTCCAGAGCCGAGACCAGCGCGTGAAGCTCCGGCCTGCGGCCGATCAGCACCGGAGACCGCATCAAGGGCATGCGCTCGATAGTACTGAATGTAAGCAGGCGGCTACAATGCGCGTTTGCGCGGACCTGGCTAGCGTCCCAGCTCCTGGGAGTCGCCGTGGGCTGGCCGGGGAGTACCGGCGGCCAGGCTGGCCGCATAGTCGGGTACGTAGGTCTGCATCCCCTTGGGCATCCTGATATAGCCCTTCGACGGCGGCCTGGCCGGGAGCTCCAGCGGCGTCCGCTGGACATCCTGGTAGGGAAGGGTCGACAGCAGATGAGCGATCATGTTGATCCGCGCGCTGCGCTTGTCGTCGCTCTCGACGACGTACCACGGCGCCTCAGGGATGTCGGTGTGCACGAACATCTCGTCCTTGCTGCGGGAGTAGTCCTCCCACCGCGTGATCGACTCCAGGTCCATGGTCGACAGCTTCCACCGGCGCATCGGGTCCATAAGCCTGGATTTGAAGCGCCGCTGCTGCTCAGCGTCGCTGACCGAGAACCAGTACTTGCGCAGCAGGATGCCGTCCTCGACCAGCATCCGCTCGAACAGCGGGCATTGATGCAGGAACCTGCCGTATTCCTCCTTGGAGCAAAACCCCATGACGCGCTCAACCCCCGCCCGGTTATACCAGCTGCGGTCGAACAGGACGATGTGGCCGCCGGCCGGCAGGCGCTCGATGTAACGCTGGAAGTACCACTCCGTCTGTTCCCGCTCGGTCGGTGCGGGCAGCGCGACGATCTGGGCGACCCGGGGGTTGAGGTACTGCGTCACCCGCTTGATCGTGCTGCCCTTTCCCGCCGCGTCCCTGCCCTCGAAGATCACGACGATCCTGGCGCGCTCGGCTCGCACCCATTCCTGCAGCTTCACAAGCTCGGCCTGCAGCCTGAACAGCTCCTCCTCGTACAGCGACCGCTTCAGCCGCTGGCCAGCGCCACTGTCGGTGGTCACGCTGACCTTTCCGGCTTTGCCACCCTTGCCTTTACTGCCCGCGCCGCTACCAGCCACGTCGCACCTCCTGCCCTGGTCGCCTCGACCGGCGTCCTGATCCATTCATACCCATTCGGCGGCCACATCCGGGCGTACCGCGTTGCAGCCCGGGGAAACATGACATCCGGCGCGGAACACCGTCGCGCTCCGGCTGGTTCTCCCGACTCTGGGTAATCACGCTCGCCGAGCGCGAATCGCCCGGCCCATTGGCCACGGATTCAGGAGGCTCTGCACTATGTCAGTCACTGATCGGCTGCTCGCCAACAACGGCGTCTACGCCCAGAATTTCAACGGCCCTCTCCCGCTGCCCCCGGCGCTCGGCGTGGCCGTCGTCGCATGCATGGACGCCAGGCTCAACGTCTACGGGATACTCGGGCTCGAGGAGGGCCAGGCCCACGTCATCAGGAACGCTGGCGGCGTCATCACCGATGACGAGATCAGGTCGCTTACGATCAGCCAGCGGCTGCTCGGCACCAGGGAGATCATCCTCATCCACCACACCGACTGCGGAATGCTGACCTTCACCGATGACGAGTTCAAGGCCGGTATCCAGGAGGACACTGGCATCAAGCCGACCTGGTCGCCGGAGTCCTTCGGCAACCTGGACGGCGACGTGCGGCAGTCGATCGCGCGGATCAAGGCAAGCCCGTTCATCCCGCACACCGACCAGGTACGCGGCTTCGTGTTCGACGTGGCCACCGGGCTGCTCAGCGAGGTGAAATAGTCCCGGCAAAGTGACGGGCCTGTGCCGCTCCCTCCGCCAGCGGCACAGGACTGCCGCTACTCCACACCGACTGGCCGAGATAGCCGCGCGCGACCATCGTCACGAACTGGTAGACAGCGTCCTCGGCTGGGTTGAGCGGCCCAGGTTTCGCGTGCGGTGACGCGAGCCCGCGCTGGACCGACTCGCAGGCCGCCCAGTCCTGCCTGTTGGTGAGATCCCAGAAATCGATCGCGTAGCTCGGGTCGAAGTCCGGCCTGGCGGTTGCCTCAGGCGCGAATGCCCAGCTGCACTCGATCCTGGTCCGGTCGACGGCCACGGGCACGAGCCGGTGCACCATGACGTAGTCGGGGTGCGGGCTGATCAGCACATTGGGGAAGACGTTGACGTACAGGACGGTCCGCAGTCCCTTCTCGTCCAGGCCGCGCAGGGGTACCCCCTGGCTGGCGCCGTCCAGCGACATGGTCGTCATCCCGGGCCGCAGGTCCATGGTCCCGCCGACCCAGGCTCCCGAGAGGTGATAGTTGTCGCCGCTCCTCGGCGGGCTGACCCGGCAAAGCTCGGGATGGATGGACGGGCAGTGATAGCACTCGTGGTAGTTCTCGGTGAGGATCTTCCAGTTGGCGGCCGCGTCGTATTCATGCCTGCCGGCGACCACGAGCCTGCTCATCTCGTAAGGCGCGAGCATGGCATCCAGCGTCCTGAGGGCATCGCTGAGCGGTGCGGCCGTGCCTCCGCCGTCCACGAAGATCAGGCCGTGCCACTCGATGCACGGCAGCTCAGCCAGGCCCCATTGACCCGCGTCGAATCCCGGCTGGCTCTTGAAGCCCGCGGCCGCGCGCAGGTCCCCGGCAAGGCCGTACGTCCACGCGTGGTACGGGCAGATGATCACGCTCTGGCTCGCAGCAGCGCCGCACGGCAGCAGCTCATGACCGCGGTGCCGGCAGGTGTTCGCGAAGGCATGCAGGATGCCGTTATCGTCCCTGGTCAGCAGCACGCTCCCGTTGCCCGCGGCCTCGGCGCGCTGGTCACCGGGGTTGGCGACCTGGTCGCTGCGGCCGACGCACATCCAGCCGCCGCCGAAGAAGTGCCGTTGCTCCCACTCGAACACGGCCGGATCGGTGTAAGCGGCGCGGGGCAGCATCCGGCTTTGGCCGAACGGCAGGAGCGACTCGGCGAGCGCCGCCGGGTCGAGCGGGGCTTGGGGCGCGCTGCCCTGGCTCGCCACACCATGCTGACTGACCATACAGTCAATGCTAGGCGGAGGGGCGCGGAGTGTCTAGCGTCAGGTTCGCCCGGCGAGCCGAAGCGGCTACTGCGAATGCGAAGAGGAACTGACCGCAGCGCCGGCGCCGCTGTCCGCCGAGCTCCGCGACCAGCAGCGCACGATGTCGCGCATGGACAGCAGGCCGGCGACCTCACCGTGGTCGACCACGACCAGGTGCCTGAACCCGCCCGCGACCATCGTCTGCGCCGCGTGGTCAAGCGTCCAGTCGGGCGAGGCGAATACCACGTCGCTGGTTCTGTGGTTGGCCACCAGCTCGGAGTCGGGGTCCTGATTAGCGCCGAGTGAGTTCAGGATGTCGCGCTCGGTCAGGATGCCGATGCCGGACCGCTCGTTGTCGACTACGACCGCGGCACCGACGCTCTGCACCGACATCATGCGCGCCGCCTGCCGGAGCGTGTGCGCCGGGCCCACGCTCAGGACGACCTGGCTCATCCCTTCCTTGACCTTCATAATGCGATCACTCCCCATGACTGGAAGACCGATGCAACTCCGCATGCGGTCGGTGGCGCCAGTGCCAGCGCAGCGGGCAAGCTTGTGAACATGTGATCCCGCTAGTTCCAGCATCATGCATGACAGCAGCGAGGGCAAGGCCGTTCTGCCGGCGGTCAGCCCTGGCTCGCCGCATGGTCGGGCAGCGCGAGCATGCCGAGAACTTCCTCGTGGAGCTGGCCGTTGGTGCAGAGCACGTTGCCGCCGTCCGGGGCGGGCTTGCCTGACAGGTCCGTGAAGGTCCCGCCGGCCTCGGTGACGATGACTTGCAGCGCTGCCAGGTCCCAAAGCGATACCTCGGCCTCAGCCGAGATGTCCACGGCCCCCTCGGCCACCAGGACATGGGACCAGAAATCACCGTATGCCCTGGTCCGCCAGACGGACCTGGCCAGGCCGAGGAACGCGTCGAGCCGTCCGCTCTGCTCCCAGCTCGCCAGGTCGGAGTAGGAGAACGAGGCGTCTTCGAGCCTGGTCACCTCCGACACCCGGCAGGCGGCAGCCTTCGTCAGTGACCGGCCGGTCCAGGCGCCGCCATCCTGGGCCGCCCACCACCGGCGGCCGAGCGCCGGCGCCGTCACGACGCCGACCGTCACCTCGCCGTCGGCCATCAGCCCGACGAGCGTCGCCCACACCGGGACACCGCGCACGTAGTTCTTGGTTCCGTCGATGGGATCGATGATCCAGCAGCGCGGGCTCATCCCGGTCTTACCGAACTCCTCGCCGAGCATGGCGTCCCGCGGCCTGGCCCGCCGCAGCACGTTTCGCAGCGAGTCCTCGGCGGCGAGGTCGGCGTCGGTGACGGGGGTGAGGTCGGGCTTGGACTGAACGCTGAGGTCGAGCGCGCGGAACCGGCGCATGGTGATGTCGTCCGCCGCGTCGGCAAGCACGTGGGCGAACCGCAGGTCGTCGTCGAATCCCGCCATGCGGCCAAACGCTATCGCTATTCGGTCATGGTCACCATGACCGAGCCACGCTGCTAGTCGGCGTCGGTGCCCTCCCTGCTCCGCAGCAGCCGGCGGAGCGAGTCGAGCCTGGCCGCGAGCGGCCCGCTCCCTGCGGCCGGCACCGAGTCGTCGAGCGCGCATTCCAGGCCCAGGTGGTCGCAGCCTGGCGGGCACTGTTCTGCCCCCTCGGCCAGGTCAGGAAAGGCCCGCACCACCCGCTCCGGCGACATGTGCCCAAGGCCGAAGCTCCGCAGTCCGGGCGTGTCGATGATCCAGCCCCCGCCGGGCAGCGGCAGCGCGACAGCTGACGACGAGGTGTGCCTGCCCCGCCCGGTGACCGGGTTCACCTCGCCGACCGCCCGGGCGGCGTCCGGGATGAGGGTGTTGACCAGCGTCGACTTTCCCACGCCCGACTGGCCGACCAGCACGCTGATCTGCCCGGCCAGCAGATCCTTGAGTCCCGCGAGGATCTCATCGGTCAGCGGGCGGCCGAGCACCACGCTGCGGACCCCCAGCGGCTCGTAGACGGGCAGGATCGCCTCGGGCCCTGCGAGGTCTGCCTTGGTCAGGCAGAGCACGGGCTCAATGCCCGCGTCATAGGCAGCGACGAGGAACCTGTCGATCAGCCTCAGCCGCGGCTGCGGGTCGGCGAGCGCGGAGACGATGACGAGCCGGTCGGCATTGGCCACGATCGCCCGCTCGACCGGATCGGTGTCATCCGCCGACCGGCGCAAGACGCTACGCCGCGGCGCAACCCTGACCACCCGCGCCAGCGTGCCCGGCGCGCCAGATACATCGCCGGCCAGGCTGACCGTGTCCCCGACGACGATGTTGCCGCGGCCGACCTCACGCGCCTTCATAGCGGTGACGACACGGTCGTCGATGATGAGGCGGTACCTGCCGCGGTCCACGGCTGTCACGAAGCCGTCGACTGCCTCGGCATGCGCGGGCCTGCGCCTCGTGCGCGGCCGGGAGCCGCGGCCGGCCCTGACCCGGACGTCATCCTCGTCCATGCCGCTGTGCCGGGACCTGGGTGCCACTACGCAGTCGCCAGGATCTGCGTCCAGCACCGGCTGAACCCTGGGAACGTCTTGCCGACGGTGGCGGCGTTCTGCACCCGCATCCCGTCGGTGACGAGCCCGAGGACGGCAGCTGCCATCACGAGCCTGTGATCGTCGTGGCTGTCGAACGTCACGCCGTTGGCGTGCAGCGGCGCCGGCCTGATCCGCAGGCCGTCGGGCAGCTCGGTCACGTCACCGCCCAGCTTGCCGATCTCGCTCGCGAGCGCGGCTAGCCGGTCGCTCTCGTGCCTGCGCAGATGCCCGATCCCGGTGAACTCGGACGGTGAGCTGGCCAGGGCGGCGAGCGCGGCCAGCACCGGACTCAGCTCGCCGACCGCGCTCAGGTCGGCCCTGGCGCCGTAAATCCGGCCCGAGCCCGTGACCCGCAGGCCGTCGGCACCCAGGTGCACCTCAGCGCCCATGGACTGCAGCAACTCGATGATCCTGGCCGCAGGCTGCAGGCTGTCGGTTGGCCACTCGGCGACGGTGATCTCGCCGCCGGTCGCCAGCGCGGCGGCCAGGAACGGGACGGCATTGGACAGGTCGGGCTCGATGTCGATCTGCTCGGTACTGATCGGGCCGGGAAGGACCCGCCAGCTATTCGCTACCAACCGTCCGGGGCTGGTCCCGGCTGGCACGGTGCTGTCGCCGGCGCGCACGTCGGCGCCGGCGGCGCGCTCGTCGAAGGCGGCGGCGCGTACGTCCACGCCGGCCGAGCGCAGCATCCGCACGGTCATCTCGATATGCGGTGCCGACGGCACCGGCGGTCCCGAGTGCCTGATCTCCGCCCCGGCGCCGAAGCGGGCAGCAGCCAGCAGCAGGCCAGAGACTAGCTGCGAGGAGGACGAGGCATCGAGCGTGACCGTGCCGCCAGGTACCGAGCCGTGCCCGCGCACCACGAAGGGGACGGCGCCCGTGCCGTCGTCGGACACGGTCGCGCCCAGTGTGCGCAGCGCTGCCAGCAGTGGCCCGACGGGCCGCTTCGACACCCTCGCGTCCCCGCGGAACGTCACGTCCGCATGCGTCAGCGCCGCCAGCGGCGGCACGAACCGCAGCACCGTCCCCGCGTTCCCGACGTCGATATCGATGCCCGCCCGGCGAGGGCTGGCCGGTCCGCCTGGCAAGCCGAGTGCCGCCGGCTCGACCCGCCACCCATCAGCCGATTCGGTGATCCGGCAGGCAAGAGCGCGGAGCGCGTCGGCCATCAGCCGCGTGTCTCTTGCGACAAGCGGGCCGATGATGAGCGTCGGGCGGTCGGAGAGCGCGGCAAGCACCAGTGCCCGGTTAGTCATTGACTTCGAGCCCGGCAGCCGTACCAGCGCGCGGACCGGTCCTGATGCCCGCGGGACCAGCCAGTCGTCCGGCGTCCCTGAGCCGTGAAAGTCCTCGCTAGGCGCGTGGCTGACCATGTCAGCAAGGTTATTGGCTAGCGACGAGCCCTGCTCGCTATGGGGACGGGCTCGCCCGTGTCGCGGCGGGGAGGGCGGGGCGACAGCAGGAGTTCAGGGGTTGTGCGGTGGGGCCGCGCGGCAGGCGCTAGATGCGTGGTGCATCGCGGCAGGTCAGCGGCTCGCCGCTGACTGGCGGGCAGTTGGCGGGATTACCAATGTTTGACGATCATCCGACGTGGCTATGAACAGCGTCAATCCGTTGTTCAGGAAGCGGGGTCAGCCCTGTGGGCCGCGGCTTCCTGGTAGGTCACGTCAACGGTGACCAACGACGGCACCTCGGCGCAGCCGAGACGCCGCCCCCGGTCTCGACGACGCAGCGAAGGTGGATTCACATGTGTGGCCGGTACGCGTCAGCGCGCTCGCGCATCGAACTCCTTGAGGAGTTCTCTGTGCAGCGCGACCGCGTGGACGAGTCACTGAAGCCCGACTACAACGTCGCACCGACCAAGCCGGTCTACGCGGTCATGACGCGCAAGCCCCGACCTGATACCGCCAAGTCGGACAAGTCCGATGGTGAGGCAGCCTCGCGCCGCGAATTGCGGGTGGTGCGCTGGGGACTCGTGCCGTCGTGGGCCAGGGACGTCTCGATCGGCAGCCGGATGATTAACGCCAGGGCCGAGACGGTCAGCGAGAAGCCAGCCTTCAGGAAGGCGTTCGCCAGCAGGCGCTGCCTGCTCCCGGCCGACGGCTACTACGAGTGGCAGCCGCCTGCGACTGGAACCAAAGGACCCAAGCAGCCGTATTTCATCTGCCGGCCCGATCAAGGCGTGCTCGCCTTCGCAGGCATCTACGAGCTGTGGCGGGACCGCTCGATCGCGGAGGATGACCCGGCTGCCTGGCTGTGGACGGCCGCCGTCATCACCACCACGGCACCGGATGAGCTTGGCGAGATCCACGACCGGATGCCTATGGTGATCGACCCAGCCAGCTGGGCGGACTGGCTCGATCCCGCCAACACCGATGCGGCCGACGTGCGGGCACTGCTCGCGCCCGCCGCGACGACCGGGCTCATCTCTTACCCGGTCTCTGTCGCGGTCAACTCGGTGCGCAATAACGGGCCAGAGCTTGTAAGAGAAGCTGAGCCGGTGTCGCCGGGGTCAGGAGGTAGGAGCGATGCCTGAGGTCTTGCTGGCAGAGCGGAATGGCACAGGAGGTGTGGGCCGGTTGGATATCGCAGCCGCTCGTACGCGCCTTGAGGATGTACTCGATGAGCTCAACCGGTCGGTCGCCGTCCTGGACGGAGCTCATCAGCGGCATCCGCTCGTAGCCGACTACCCCCAGGATCCAGCTGACGCGGGCACCAACCTGGCCGAATCTGATCGCGCTGAGGCGGTACTCGACGCGGCGAAGGCCCGTCGGCTCCTGGTACGCGACGCGCTGGTCAGGCTGGACAACGGAACCTACGGGGTCTGCGTGGATTGCGGTAAGCCCGTGCCCGAGGGCAGACTGGAAGTCAAGCCAGAGGCGGCGAGATGCCTGACATGCCAGGCAAAGAGGGACAGAATGCGGCGCTGACCATTCGCTGAGGTTCTGCCGGGCCGACCGCCAGCCGGCCGGCGGAATGAAGGAAGGTCACGGTGTGTTGTTGCGCGCGTGTCCATAGCAGCTAAGAGCGGGTGCGCTGTCGCACCACCGGACACGGCGAGGTCCCCGTCAGGTGATATTCGGGTAGCCGTGCGATCCGGGTATGGACCCGGCACGGTATTCTCCGCCCGAGACGGCTGGCAGCATAGTCTGAGCCAGCCACGCAAGGCGGAGGGGGTGGGTCCGGTACCTGAGACGCTCGAGGGGCGCAACGAGCGCTTCGAACGCGATGTCCTGCCGTACCTGGATCAGCTATACGCGGCTGCGATGCGGATGACCCGCAATCCAGCTGACGCCGAGGATCTGGTGCAGGAGACGTTTGCCAAGGCGTACGGCTCCTTCCATCAGTACCAGGACGGCACGAACCTGAAGGCGTGGCTCTTCCGTATCCTCACCAACACCTTCATCAACACCTACCGCAAGCGCCAGCGCGAGCCACAGCGGTCAGGCACCGAGGAAATCGAGGACTGGCAGCTTGCCCGCGCGGCATCGCATACGTCGTCGGGCCTGAAGTCGGCTGAGGCCGAGGCGCTGGAGAGCCTGCCAGACTCGGACGTGAAGGAAGCTCTCCAGGCACTCCCCGAAGAATTCAGAATCGCGGTATACCTGGCAGATGTCGAAGGCTTCGCCTATAAGGAGATCGCCGACATCATGGGAACCCCGATAGGGACTGTCATGTCGCGGCTCCACCGGGGTCGCAGGCAGTTGCGCGAGATGCTGCAGGACTACGCGGCCGATGTTGGCCTGGCCGCGTCGGCACCGCAGCAGTCGTCACGTGTCCAAGCACCCAGGGGGGATGGGTGATGAGCTGCGGAAACCCGCACGAGGTGCCGTGTAGCGAGGTACTGGACCGCGTGTACAGCTATCTCGACGGCGAAATGGACCAGGTGTCCTACGCCCAGGTCAGGGTCCACCTGGACGAATGCGGCCCGTGCCTGCGAGAGTTCGGCCTGGAAGAGGCCGTTAAGCGCCTGGTGCACAAGCACTGCGGTCATGAGCAGGTCCCGGCCGACTTGCGGCAAAAGGTCCTGACGAGGATCGAGGCCGTCCGCATGCAGATCGAGGCCGGCTAGCAGTTCGCCCAGGCCGGCGGGCGCCTGGCCGCTCCGCCTGATCCGATCGCGCGCTATTCTTCGTGTCTTCGTCCCGCCCATCTGGCGGCAATGCGCTGGAGTCCGACGCTCAGGTCCGTCACCGCGTTACCCTGAGTGCCGGGGAAATCGGCGCTTCGAGCTCGCGGGGAGGACATGGGCAAGCTTTCCTCGGCCACCTGGCTATATATCGCCGCGATCGTCTCGGCAGCAGCCGCCATTCTCGCTCTGGTAACGCGCGTCTCGGTGAGGCCTGGATTCTGGGCAACCTGTGCGGCTCTCGCCCTTCTTTTCCTCGTGTGCGACTCGACTCCCACCATGCTTGGCGACCGGCAGTGGGCATGGTCACCGAGTTCGGCGGCGACGCTCGCCGCGGTCGTGCTGCTGGGAAAGAATAGCGGCGTCGGCGCGGCGATGGTCGGCTCGGCCGCTGTGTTCAGCGTCCGCCGAGGGGTGCCGCTGGTCGAGCGCCTCTTCAACGGCGCGATGTACGCCATCGCCGGGTATGCTGCGGGAACGACATTCCAGGCATTGCATGGCCACTTCGTACGTTTCTGCACCATTTCCGATTTCCTGCACGGCGTTCAGCTCAGCCCGGCTGTCTCGAGATCCTTCGAGACGTCGCTTGGGCCCTTCGCCGCCGCCGCAGTCGTGCACGTGCTGGTCAACCACGGCCTGCTCTGGGGGATGCTGCTACTCGACCGGCACAGCCGGACGGCCCAGCCGCAGGCCAGGCCGACCTGGGGCCTGCCGCTCCTGCTGGCCTCCGACATCGGCTTCGCCGCCCTCGGCCTGGTGATCGCCGCCCTGTGGGCGGTGTTCGGGGCGTTCGCCGGGGCGATCGTGCTCGTCCCGCTCTATGTTGCGCGATGGGCGATGGGCCAGTTCGCCGAGCATCAGCGCGCGCACGCCGCCACGCTGCGGGCGCTCTGCCAGGCCGTGGAAACCAAGGACTTCTATACGCGCGGCCACAGCGAGCGGGTATCCCGGGGGGCCGGGATGATCGCTCGCCAGATCGGGATGCGCACCGACCGGGTTGAGGCGGTGCGTTTCGCCGGAATGCTGCACGATGTCGGGAAGCTCGGCGTGCCGACCAAGGTGCTCCAGAAGGAGGGACGGCTGACCGAGGAGGAGTACGCCGCCATCCAGCTGCACCCGATGCGGGGACTTGAGATCGTCAGGGAGATCGGGTTCCTGAACGAGGCGCTGACCGGGATCATGCACCACCACGAGCGGATGGACGGCCGCGGGTATCCGATGGGATTCGCGGGCAACGAGATTCCCGAGTTCGCCAGGATCATCGCGGTCGCCGACGCGTTCGACTCGATGACGTCAACCCGGGCCTACCGCAAGGCCACCAGGATCGAAGATGCCATCGCCGAGCTGCGCAAGGGCGCCGGGGCGCAGTTTGATCCGAAGCTCGTCGACGCCTTTATCGCGGCGCTCGACCGCGACGGCTGGGAGCCGCAGGAGCCCGCGCAGCCGCGCGGCCACGAGATCCTGACTTCACAGGATCACGACGACCCGATCGCCCCGCTGCGCGTGGTGGAGCGGATATGACCGGCCTGGCGACGAGGCGGTGATCCGCGCGTGACGTCCAGGGCGGCAGAACAACGGTGGATGGCGTGGCAGACGGTCGACACCGGCCGCCTGCTGCTGCTCACGTTCACCTCGTTGCTCGTGGTCGTCGCGTTCGCGCGCACGGTCTCGGCGCCTTTCTATGCGCGCGACGTGGCAATTGCCTTCGGCCTGTACATCGCCTTCGGCGAGCTGCTGCGGCTGGTGCTGCCCGGCGGGAGAGAGGCAGCGCCGATCGCGATGTCCGCTGCGCTTTCCTACGCGATGGCGCTGACGATCGCCAGGCCGCAGTTCCTGCCTGGCTGGCATCCGCTCACCGGGGCGGCGGCTCAGCAGCACATCTACGGCACGCCGCCGTTGCAGGTGGTGCTCGTGGCGGCCATCGGCATGGTGATCGGCTCGCTGCCGCATATCGCGGCCGGACGCCGGGCCGGCCTGACGGCGATGTCGGCGAGGCTGGTCGCCGTCGCCTGCGTCGCGTTCATCTTCCACGCGCTCGTCGGGCACCTGATCGGCATGCCCTGGGTGGCACTCGGGGTCATGGCGTTCCTGGCCGTGCTTGGCTGGCTGATCGAAAGCGTGATCTCGGCCATTATCCGGGCCGACGATCTGCGGGCCAGGTACTCGGTCACGCTGTCGGACGAGCTGCGGGTACAGTGGCGGCTCGGGCTCGCGGTCGGGGTGTCCGCGATCATCACGGTCTTCGGCGCCGAGGTGATGGGCCTGGCAGAATTGGCGGTGTTCGCCGGTCCGCTGCTGGTCATCCAGTTCGCCTTCCGCCGCTACGCCGGAATCCGGGCCACATACTTGCAGACCGTCCGGGCGCTGGCCCAGGTCACCGAGGTCGGCGGCTACGTGGCGGGCGGCCACTCCCGCCGGGTCAGCAGGCTCGCGCTCGCCATCGGCCGTGAGCTGGGCATGCCCGAGCCTGACCTGCTCAACCTCGAGTACGCGGCGCTGATGCACGACATCGGCCAGCTGTCGCTGGTCGAGCCGATCCCCGGCGGCGCGACGCTGCTCGTCTCGCCGGCCGATGCGCGGCGGATCGCCGAGTTCGGGGCTGAGGTCATCAGGCAGACCGGCGTGCTGCATACGGTCGCCGAGCTGGTCCGCTTCCAGTCGCTCCCGGCCCAGGGAGGCCCGATGACGCCGCCGCTCGGCAGCAGGGTGATCCGCGCGGCCAATGCCTTCGATGACCTCGTCGGCGGCTCGGCCGACCGGGACAGGACCGCGGCGGCGATCGCGCGGCTGAAGCTGGACGCCGGCTCGGAGTACGACTCCGAAGTGGTCGCGGCCCTCGCCACCGTCACCGACCGGCTGCCGATCACACGGCTCTAGCAACGTCTTGGCAGGCCGGCGGCCTGGCTTGCCGGTAAGCTGCCCGGCGTGCCGGATTCTGTCTTGATTGCGAACCGAGGCGAGATCGCGCGCCGAGTGGCCAGGACCGCGCGGCGCCTTGGGATCAAGGTGATCGCCGTCTACTCCGAGGCCGACGCCGAGCTGCCGTTCGTGGCCGAGGCCGATGAGGCCGTGCTGATCGGACCGGCCCAGGCCGCGCAGAGCTACCTGAATGCCGACGCGATACTGGCCGCCGCCGCGCGTACAGGCGCGGGGGCGATCCACCCCGGGTACGGGTTCCTCGCCGAGAGCGCCTCATTCGCCCAGCGGGTAATCGACGCGGGCCTGGTCTGGATCGGGCCGTCGCCCGATGCGATCGAGCAGATGGGCGACAAGATCAGGGCCCGCAACCTGATGGCAGGCGCCGGTGTCCCGGTCGCTGCAGGCAGCGCCGAGCCGGTCAGCGACGCTGAAGATGCCATCGCCGAAGCCGAGCGAATTGGTTACCCGGTCATGATCAAGGCCGCGGCCGGCGGTGGGGGCATCGGCATGACCGTAGCCGCGGACGCCGAGCGGTTGCGGGCCGGCTTCGAGACCGCGCGCTCACGCGCCGAGCGGTTCTTCGGAAACCCGTCCATCCTGATCGAGCGCTTTATCGCCAGCGCCCGCCATGTCGAGGTCCAGATCCTGGGGCTGGCCGATGGCCGGGTGATCGCCCTCGGCGAGCGCGACTGCTCAGCGCAGCGACGGCACCAGAAGCTCGCTGAGGAGACCCCGTCGCCTGGCGTGGGCGACAAGCTCAGGCAGCGGATGCTGGCCGCCGCCATCCAGGCCGGCGAAGCGGTCGGCTACCGCGGTGCCGGCACCGTCGAGTGCCTGGTGGACCGCCAGACCGGCGAGTTCGTGTTCCTCGAGATGAACACCAGGCTCCAGGTCGAGCACCCCATAACCGAGATGGTCACCGGAATCGATCTGGTTGAGCAGCAGCTGCTCATCGCCGACGGCGCGGACGTGAGTTTCGACGTGGGGTCGGTTAAGCCAGCTGGTCATGCTTTCGAGCTTCGGGTCTATGCCGAGGATTCGGTCAGGTTCCTGCCCAGCCCTGGCGTCATCGGCCAGTGGCAGGAGCCGGCCGGAGCCGGGGTGCGGGTCGACGCGGGTTATGCCGCCGGGAACGTCGTCACGCCGCATTACGACCCGCTGCTGGCCAAGCTGATCGTCAGTGGGGTCGATCGGGAGGAGGCGCTGGCCAGAACCAGGGCGGCGCTCGCGGATTTCGTGGTGACGGGGCCGAAGACCAATCTGGCGTTCCATGCCGAGCTGCTGGCCAGCAGGGAGTTCGCCACCGGAGACTATGACACATCGGTAGTAAGCCGACTGCGCCCTTTACCTGGCAGCAGCGGAGATGGGAGGTGCGCGTGACCGAGATCCGCGCTGAGATGGTCGCGAACGTATGGAAGGTCGTCGCCGCCGAGGGAGACACCGTCGCCGACGGCGACACGGTGGTGATTCTCGAGTCGATGAAAATGGAGATCCCGGTGCTCGCTGAGGGAGCCGGCACGATCTCCAGGCTGGCGGTGGCGGAGGGTGACGTCATCCAGGAGGGCGACCTGATCGCCGTCATCGAATGAGCGCGCAACCAGCCCGGCTGCGGGCGACCATCACGGCCGAGGTCACCGACGCGGACACGGCGCAGGCACTCGGCAGCGGCGACGTGCCGGTCCTCGGCACGCCCAGGCTGCTCGCGCTGGCGGAGGCAGCGTGCGTCGCAGCCGTCGCGCCGCAACTGGAGGAGGGCCAGACGACGGTGGGCACCGCGGTCTCGCTCGAGCACAAGCGGGCGAGCCCGATCGGCGCGCCGATCGAGGTCGAGGCCGAGCTAGCCGGGGCCGACGGGCGCAGGTTCTTCTTCAACTTCGTTGCGTACGGACCAGGGACGGGCGACGAGACCGTGATCGGCGCGGGAACGGCGGAGCGGATGCTCGTCGACCGCGACCGTTTCCTGCGCGGGGTCCGGCGCCGCGCTAGCTGAGGTCCGGCGCCGCCTGAGGGCCGCTAGCCCGTCGCCGGCATCTGGCCTCAGACTCCCGTGGTTGACCGGGGGTAGGCAATCTGCGGATCGGTCACGACGTTGACGAGGTAAGGCACGTCCGCGCTGAACGCCCGGCGCAGCGCGGGCCCGATTTCCTCCGGCCTGGTGACGAGCTCGCCTGCCCCGCCCAGCGCCGCGACCACCTGGTCATACCGGCACTGTGGCTGCAGGTCGGCGGCGACGTCGTAGCCGTAGAGCGCCTGCATAGGGTGCTTCTCCAGCCCCCAGATGCCGTTGTTGCCGCAGATCATGACGACCGGGAGCCGGTGCCGGACGAGGGTGTCGACATCCATCAGCGAGAACCCCGCCGCGCCGTCGCCGAGCAGCAGCACGACCTGGGCCGCAGGCCTGGCGATCCGCGCCGCTATCGCGTAGCCGAGCCCCGTGCCAAGGCATCCGTACGGCCCGGGATCCAGCCAGCCGCCTGGCTGGCGCGGCTCGATGTACTTGCCCGCGTAGCTGACGAAGTCGCCGCCGTCGCCGATCACGACCGAGTCGGGTTCAAGCAGCGGCGCGAGCTCGCCGTAGATCCGCATCGGGTGGATTGGGCAGGCGTCGCTAGCCAGCAGCTCGGCGTCGGCCGACGCCGCGGACCTGCAGGCTTGCGTGAGGCTCGGCAGCCAGTCCTGCGTCCACCGCCGCGTCAGCCCGGATTGCTCGGCCTGGGCGCTCAGCGCGGTGAAGAACGCCGTCAGATCGCCCGCGGCGGAGCCGGCCAGCGCGCGGTGCGTCGCGATCTGGCCGGGAGCGTCAGCGACGTGCACCACGTCGGCGGGCGGGGCACCTCCGGCGCCGCCGTACTCGCCGTATCCCAGCCGGAAGTCGAGCGGCGTGCCGGCCACGATGACCAGGTCGGCCTGGCCGAAGGCTAGTGACCGTGCCCTGGTGACCAGCAGCTCGTGACCTGAGGGCAGGATGCCGCGGCCCTGGCCGTTCGCGACGACCGGCAGCTGCAGCTCCTCGGCGGCCGACCGCGCGGCCTCGTCGGCGCCGTCGAGCCAGACATCAGAGCCGAGCACCAGCACCGGCCGCTGTGACTTGGCGATCAGCGAGACGATCTGCGCGATGCTGCCAGGATCGGGCCCCCGGAGTGCGTCAGCCTCGCTGTCAGCGGCGCTTGCCGGGCCGCCGGGGCTGGCCGGCGGGGGCGACCCGAACAGCGCCTCCAGGCTGACGTCGAGAAAGACGGGGCCGCGGTGCCTGGCCGACGCAAGTCTGAAAGCCTCGCTGACCGCCTGGCCAACCGCGCCGATCCTGTGTTCCGTCCACGCCCGCTTGGTGATGGGGCCGAGCAGGACCGGGTGGTCGAATTCCTGCAGGCTTCCCGCGCCCCAGCGGTAATCGGGCGCGCGGCCGCCGAGCACGACCACGCTCGAGCCGTTGAAATGCGCCGTGGTGATCGCGCTGATCCCGTTGGTGACGCCTGGACCGGCGGTGAGCACGGCGAACCCGGGTGTCCTCGTCAGGCGCGCGGTGGCCTCCGCGGCGAACACCGCGGTCTGCTCGTGCCGGACATCGAGGATCGGCATGGGCGGGTCGGCCTTCACGGCACCGTCATAGACCGGGAACACATGCCCGCCAGAGAGCGTGAATATCGTCTGTGCGCCATGCGCACGCGCGGCTGCCACCGCCTGGGCGCCGCCATGGGTGACGGCTTGCTCGTCCGAAGCCATGCGGCGACGTTACCAGGCAGCCGCCGGGAGGCCCATCTGGTGCGAAGCCGGTGCGATGATGGCACTGTGCCCACGATGAATGACCTGGCCCGCCGGGCGCACGTCGCTCCGGAGGACCTGGAGTGGCTGCACACGCTCGTGTCCGACTGGGAGCTGCTCGCCGACCTGTCCTTCGCCGACCTGACGCTGTGGGCGCCGCTGTCAGCCGAGCGCTCCTGGATCGCCCTGGCACAGGTGCGGCCGACCACCGGGCCGACGGCGCTGCCGCAGGACATAGTCGGCACGGTCCGGGCTCAAGGCGCGCAGCCGCTGCTGGCGGCGGCCGTGGCCGAACGCCGGATCTGCCGGGAGGGCGACCCAGAATGGCGCCGCGGCGTCCCGGTCAGGCACGAAACGATCCCCGTCTGCAGGAACGGCAGCGCGATCGCCGTGATCGAGCGCTCGACCAACCTTGAGCCGGCCAGGACGCCGAGCCGGATGGACCTGGCATACCTCCAAGCTGCCGACGATCTCGCCCAGATGATCGCGGCCGGGTTGTTCCCGTGCCCGGCGAGTGGGCCGGCGAACCTGCACTCGCCGCGGGCCACTGACGGCATGCTCAGGCTCGGCCGCTCAGGAAGGGTCAGCTACGCGAGCCCGAACGCGCTGTCGGCCTACCGTCGCCTTGGGCTGACCGCGGATCTCGCGGGACGTGAGCTAGGGCCGCTCACGGCTCGGCTGTGCGCCAGCGCAGGACCCAGGGACGACTCGCTCATGCTGGCCGTCGGCGGCAGGGCGCACCTGGAGACGGAGGTTGAGGCCAACGGCTCAGTGGTGCAGATGCGCACGATCCCGCTGACCGTGAACGGCGCGCGGGCCGGCGCGCTGATTCTGCTCAGGGACGTCACTGAGCTGCGGCACAGAGAGCGCGAGCTGATCACCAAGGACGCCACCATCAGGGAGATCCACCACCGGGTGAAGAACAACCTGCAGACCGTTGCCGCGTTGCTGCGGCTTCAGGCACGCCGGATGCGAGCGCCCGAGGCGGCGGATGCACTCGAGGAGGCGGTGCGCAGGGTCGGATCGATCGCGCTGGTGCACGAGACCCTGTCGCAGGCAACAGCCGAGGCGGTGGAGTTCGATGACATCGCCAGGCAGATAGCCGCGCTCGCGGGCGAGCTGTCAGCGCCCGAGGCGGGGATCACGCCGGTGCTGTCCGGCAAGTTCGGCAACCTCTCCGCGTCGGTGGCCACTCCGCTGGCCGTCGTGCTGACCGAGCTGCTGCACAACGCCGTGCAGCATGGCCTGGCCCAGACCGGTGGCCCTGCCACAGGGACGCTAGAGGTCACCGCCCGTCGCGAGGCCGACCGGCTCGCCGTGACGGTCGCGGACAACGGGGCCGGTTTCCCCGACGGCTTCGATCTGGAGCGGACGACGAGCCTGGGGTTGCAGATCGTCCGGACGCTCGTGGTCAGTGAGCTAGGCGGCACACTCCGCATTTCCGCGCGGTCTGATGGCGCCGGCGCAATCGTCCGGCTCGATCTTCCGCTTCCGGTCGCGGATCAGGCCGGCTAGCCCCGGCACCTGCTCGCGACCAGTGCTCAGAGTCCTTGCGCGTGCTCAGGCGCTGGCGCTGGCGCCTACCCTTACGCCGCGCCGCTTGAGCGCCCGCCGCTCATCCTCACTCAGACCGCCCCATACGCCGGAGTCCTGACCGCTGTCGAGCGCCCATTGCAGGCACGCCTCGGAGACCTTGCACCGAGCGCAGACCTGCTTTGCCTCATCTATCTGGAGCAGGGCGGGGCCGGTGTTCCCGATGGGGAAGAAAAGCTCCGGGTCGACGTCACGACAGGCGGCGTAGTTGCGCCAGTCCATGCGGTCCACTCCTCCTCGAGGATCGACGCGTCTTGTGCGGACCCGTCGCCTCCGTCATGCTTGTGAACGAATTCACGAGCTATACCGTATTCGAGTCCGTCAAGAACCCGAGTCGCAGTTTCACCTCGGTTCGGAACGTGAGTTCCGGTCCGGCTCCCGGACGACCAATAGACCACGCCCCCGTGGACACTGCCCGCGCTGGCATCGCCCGCCTGGCCGGGCGCGTGCGCGCGCACCCCAAGCCAGGAGCGGTTACAACCCTCCCAAGTTAATCGATCAAGCGCAAGACCCTCAGGCAAAGGTTAGGGCGGATTTCGGTGTCAGATAAGTCACATCGCGGGCATGGTCCCGTGCGCTAGGTCGTCCCTGTGCCGTCCGGCTCGATGGCCTTCGCGCCAATTAGGCCATCTAGGTCCATTCCGCAAATTCTGAACAAGCATCCGGCATTTTCAGGCGAAGACCCGCAGCGCATCCGGCACCGAGCGGAACGTGACGATCTCTCGCTCACCGACGTATTCGCCATCGATCTGGCAGGCGACCGGCCGGCTGGCGCGCAGCGTGATGCACGGCTGGTCGTGGTAGGCCAGCACGTTCCTGCCGCCCAGCATCCGGTCAGTGTCCGCGGTCAGCATCTTGCCAATGGCGCTGAATGTGCTCAACGTCGACAGCTTTCGCAGGGCCAAGAGGTCGAGCCCTGATTCGAACCCCGCCTGGGGATTGGCATGCACCTCGTGGCTGCCGAGATAGGTCCATGGAGCGGCGTTGGAGACGATTCCGATAAAAACCGGGCCTACGGCAGGCCTGCCGTCAAGCTCGATGGTGACCGCGGGATGCCGGCGGTCGGTCTGCTGGTAGAAGTGGCGCAGGGCGAGCCTGACATACAGCGTGGCCGTGGCCGGGTTGCCGTGGGCACGCAGGCCCTGGACCGCCCTGACCACCTCGGCGTCGAGCCCGAGCCCGGCGTTCAGCGCGAAGTACCTGTCATCGGCGATCCCGAGGCCGATGGTCTGCTGGCGGCCTTCTGTGATCGCACGCAGGATCTCGCCGGTGGCATCGATCGGGTCACGCGGCAGCCCGAGCGCACCGGCGAACACATTGGCGCTGCCGCCAGGCAGCGCCGCCAGCGCAGGCAGCTCGGCCGGGGACGGACTGGACGGCGAGCCGGCTGCGAACTTGTCGAGGATGCCGTTGATGGCCTCGTTGACCGTTCCGTCGCCACCTAGCGTGAGCACCATGCCGTAGCCCTCCGAGCGGGCAACCGATGCCAGCTTCGTCGCGTGACCCCGGTAGCGTGTCTCGGTGACTTCGAGTTGAACGGCGGATGCCAGGGCGGACGCGATGACGTCACGGCGTAGCCGAGTCGTGGAGGTAGCACGTGGGTTCACGATCAGGAGGGCCCGCATCCGGACAGGCTAACGTCGCCGATGGTGCCGGGCCGCAGCGGCGTCCGCTCTCCGTGTCGCTGGCCGCCGCCGCGCAGGCGATTGAGGCCGCCGGGGTGCTCGCGGCCGCCGTGCTCGCCGGAATCGAGGCGGCGCAGGGGAAGTCCTACCAGAGCTCGAGCGGGATCGCCCTCACGGCGATCGGCGCCGGGACGGCGGTCGTCCTGGCCTTGGTCGCGCTCGGCCTAGCCCGCGTGCGGCGGTGGAGCAGGACTCCGGCGCTGCTCACCCAGATCTTCGTCGGCATCGTCGGGATTTACCTAGTCCAGGGGCACAGGTACTGGCTCGGCGGCCCGGCTCTGGCGCTGTCGGTCACCGGTCTCGTGCTGCTGCTCGTGCCGCCCAGCCTGCGCGCGCTGACCTTCCCGGTCAAGGACCCGTCAGCCCCGGCTAAATAGCCTGGTATCTCAGAGCCCTGGCACGGGCGCCGCTAGGCAGGGCTCAGTCCTCGCTGGTCAGGCCCTCCCGAAGCTGGGTTAGCGTCCTGGCCAGGAGCCTGGAGACATGCATCTGGGAGATGCCAAGTTCGGTGGCGATCTGCGACTGGGTCATGTTGCCGAAGAAGCGCAGCAGCAGGATCCGCTTCTCGCGCGGCGGCAGCCGCTCCAGCAGCGGCTTCAGCGACTCCCGGTACTCGACGCCCTCGAGTGCCTCGTCGACCATTCCAAGCGACTCGGCGACGGCCGGCGCGTCCTCATCGCCTGAGTCAGGCGCGTCGAGCGAGACCGTCGAGTAGGCGTTAGCCGACTCAAGCCCCTCCAGCACGTCCTCTTCGCTCATCTGCAGGTGAGCGGCCAGCTCAGCGACCGTCGGCGCCCGGCCCAGCCGCTGCGCGAGATCGCCGATGGCCTTGGTGAGCGCCAGCTTCAGCTCCTGCAGCCTGCGCGGTACCCGTACCGCCCAGCCCTTGTCCCTGAAGTGCCGCTTGATCTCGCCAACGATGGTCGGCGTCGCGTAGGTGGAGAACTCAACGCCCCGGCTCAGGTCGAACCGGTCGATGGACTTGATCAGGCCAATCGTCGCGACCTGGGTCAGGTCATCGAGCCATTCGCCCCTGTTGCGGAATCGCCTGGCCAGGTACTCGACCAGCGGCAGGTGCAGCTCAACGAGCTCGCCCCGGATCCTCAGCCGCTCCGCATCGCCTTCTGGGAGCTGGGCAAGCAAGACGAACAGCTCCCTGGCATGCCCCCTGTCCCGGACGGCGTGCTGGATCCTGATGGCCCCAGACAGGTGCTCTGAAGCGTCCTCTTCGAGTTCCTCAGCGATCAGCCCGGCGACTGCCAAGACCTCCTCGGTGTCGGCAAGCGCCTGCCCCCCGGCAGGTGCAGCCGTCATCGTCTCGAACTCCTCGGTCAAGGCGACCTCAACTTCCCCCGTCATACCGACCTCGATGAATCACGACTCTTCCGCAGCACGATCGTGAGCACGTCACCGGGTCCCACCTGGGCGTCCACGCTGCCGGCCAGGGCGGTGAGCACGGTCCACGCGAACGTGTCGCCGGCCGGTACCCGGGGGGCAAGGCAGCTGACCGACACGCTGACTGTCATGGCGTCCACGCCGAGCGTGAAGTCACATTCCAGGTCGCTGCCCGGGATCGCCTGGCTCAGCAGCATGGCGCATGCCTCATCAACGGCGATGCGCATGTCTTCGATCTCATCGAGGGTGAAGTCGAGGCGCGCCGCCAGCCCGGCGGTCGCGGTTCGCAGCACGGACAGGTATGCGCCGTCAGCGGGCATCCTGATGTTGACCTTGTCGCGGATACCTTCATCGGCCGGCGTCGGCCGGACAGCCTTCGCCGCTACGTTGTGCCCAAGTTCGTGCTGATCGCTCGGATCCCCGCCAGCTTCGCGGTCACCGCTAGCGCTGATGACATCAGCGGCGATCGTCTGGCTTACTGATGAGCTTGTGCCTTCCTCGGTCACCTGAGTCCCCTCCAACGACGACGGGCCGCCGTTGCCTCATCATGGCGTGATCGACTTCTCCCTGCAATTTATCCTGGCTTGCGAACTGCGACGACAGGCCATCGCCGCAGATTGCGCTGGTAGCCTACCGCCGGGTCCCCCTTGCCCCTTGCCCCGCGGGCTCCGTCCCTCCGGGGCCCCGCCTTGATCCGACCCTGGTGCTGCTCAGATCAGGGTTGTCAGCCTTGCTTGGTCTCCCAGAAAATCTTGGAGATGTCCTCGATCTTGGCGAGCAGGGCGTCGGCGGTGGCCGGGTCGGTGCTGCCCTTGGTGCCTCCGGCGCCCGCGAGCTTGGTGGCGTCGTTGAACAGCTGGTGCAGCTGCGGGTACTTCTCGAAGTGCGGTGGCTTGAAGTAGTCGGTCCACAGCACCCACAGGTGGTGTTTGACCAGGTCGGAGCGTTCTTCCTTGATGTCTATCGCCCGGGTGCGGAATTCGGCGTCGGAGTTCTGCTGGTACTTCTCGCAGATGGCCTTGACCGACTCGGCCTCGATCCTGGCCTGTGCCGGGTCGTAGACGCCGCACGGAAGGTCGCAGTGCGCGAACGCGGTGGCCTTTGGCGCGAAGCCGCGCGCGAGGAGCCTCATGGTGTCCTTCTCTCTGGAGCGGGCTCTCGGGTCCGATGATTGGATCACGGGATCTGACAGTACAGCGTGCCGCCATTGCGGGGTTGGGAGGGATCGTGCGCTGGCCGGTCTGGCGTGTCGCCGTTGCCGAAAGGTCGATGGAACCAGCGCTGATGCCCGGTGACTGGCTGCTTGCCTGGCGTGGCTGGTGCGGGCGCCCGCGGGTCAGGCCGGGCCAAGTCGTAATTGCCAGGCACCCCACTCAGCCGGGATTGCTGCTGGTCAAGCGGGCCGTCTGGCGAGAGCCCGACGGCTGGTGGCTGGACTCCGACAACCGGCGACCTGGCAGCATCGACAGCTCGCGCTTCGGGCCGGTCCATTCCGAACTGATCGAGGCCAGGGTGCTGACGAGGTACTGGCCGCTCGTCCGCCGTCGGTAGCGGCCGAACCGAGCCGGTAGGTCCGGCGGTGCGGCGGACAGGTAGCGGGCGGCGGCCGACGATGCAACGAGGCTCCGGCCCTAACGGGCCGGAGCCTCGTACTTGCGGGTGGAGAAGATCAGGCGGTCTCAGCGGCGCCTCCGGCCTCCGCTACCTGCGCCTCCCAGTCCTCCGCGCCGCCCGACTGCGCGGCAATGGCTTCCTCCATCTCGCTCCGCGATAGGCAGGAAGCCATCGCCCAGTAGTAGATCGCCACGCTGAACACCGCGACGAGCCCCATGTCCCACCAGAACGGGAGCCGGGCGGTGTTCTCCGGACCGAACTGGCCCGTCCAGGAGATAAGGCCCATGCCGACCAGGTAGGCACCCACCCACGCCGACTTCCGCCAGTTGATCTTCGGCGCGTGCGGGTTGTCGGAGAAGTGCATCAGGATCAGCAGGTAGCCGATGATGATGGCCACGCCGAGCTTCCACAGCACCTCGAAGCCGGACCAGTAGATGATCAGGTTCGCGAGGATGAAGGCGACCGGCGCCAACCACACCGCGCCCGGCATCCGGTAGGGACGGCTCGCGTCCGGCAGGACCTTCCGGAACGCGCCCTGGGCCAGCGGCGCGCCGGCGTACATCAGCACGCTCGCCGACGTGACCAGGCCGACCAGCGAGTGCCAGCTCGGGAACGGCAGTAGGAAGACCAAGCCGAACACGAACCCAAGGACCAGGCTGAACCAGGGCACTCCGTTCTTATCGGTCTTGGTGAACATCGACGGATAATACCGGTTCCTGGCCAGGCCGTACCCCACCCGGGAGGTCGAGGTCATATAGATCTGGCCCGTGCCGTAGGGGGAGATGAACGCGTCGGCTCGCAGGACCGCCGCCAGCCAGGCTAGGCCGGCCACTGCCGCCAGACCGGCGAACGGCCCGATGGCGATCGCGTTGGTCGCCGGGATGCCTGCGAAGCCCAGGTGGCCGCTGATCAGGTTGTGCGGGACGGCGCCGATGAAGACCACCTGGAGCATCACGTAGATCAGGGTGCCGATCAGAATCGCCCCGATGATCGCGCGCGGCAGGTTCCGCTGCGGGTCCTTGATCTCACCGGCCAGCTGGTCGGCCTGCTCGAAGCCGAGGTAGGCGAAGATGATAGATGCTGCAGGGAGCGCGTAGAAGAAGGCATGCCAGCCGGTTCCTGCCGGCCCTGGGGCTCCGAACGCACTCCCCGGGTTGAGTCCGCCCTGGACGCTGAAGTTGCTCGAGTGGAACTTGAACAGCAACACGATGATCGCCAGTACGGGGATGGCGACCTTCCACCAGGTGATGACCGCGTTGACCTTGTTGAACAGGCGCATGCCGAAGAAGTTCACCGCGGTCATGATCACCAGGAGCGCGATCGTGATGATGAAGCCCAGGTGGGTCACGTTGCCGCTGATCGGGTCGTAGATGTGGATCTTCGGGCTGTCGAGCCAGTACTGGCTGTACCTCTCAATGGCATAGCACTCGATCGGCGCGACGGTGACCGCCTGCAGCCAGGAGAAGAAGCCGAACGAGATGCCGGCGCCGCTGCCGAACGCGAGGTGCGGGAACCGCGCCGTGCCGCCGGCGACCGGGTACATCCCGCCGAGTTCGGCGTGGACGAGCGCGAGGACGATGATGATCGCGCCGGCGCCGATCCACGCCCAGATCGCTGCTGGTCCGAGATACGTCGCGGCGAAGTACGAGCCGAACAGCCAGCCTGAGCCGATGATCGAGGTCTCGGACGCCCACATGGCGCCGATCAACCCCATCTCTCGTTTCAGACCTACGTCGACCGGTCTGGTAGACACGGCCGAGGTGTCAGTTGCCATGATCGAACCTTCTTTCCGGTCCACTAACAAGACGCTAACGCCCGCAAGTAGGCCTCATGGTAATGATCATCAGGGGGCATGAAAAGAAGCCGTAAGGTGTCGTTTCGATAACGCGCGGCGAGATTAACGTGCTGTAAGTTGCAGATGTGACGGGTTGCCTGGTCTAGCGCATGAAGTGCACTCGCTGCCCCGCGTAAGGAGACGCGGGTTTAAGCGACGGATTCTCCCGCGCCCCTCGTCACGTCGCCAGGCTGACCGCGCAGTGAGGTGACATTGCCCTTGGCCGCAGAGTGTTCCGCGCAATATCGCCGGCGCTTGTTCTTGCTGCCGTCGATATAGACCCGGTCGCACGCCGCAATCGCACAGATACCAAGGCGTTCCTTGCCTAGCGCACTCAGCAGCAGTGACAGGCCGATGACCGAGGCCGCCGCGTACCGGTCAGTCACCGAGCCGGACTCACTCAGGTGGATGTGCCAGGGCTCCCCTTCGTGCTGGACGAGGACCGGATGGACCGGGTGCACCGTCAGGAGCACGTTGAGTGCCCCGGCCGCGGCGCGCTCCTCACCGTCCACGGCCGACGTGAAGACTGTCGCGAGCTCGCCGCGCAACAGCCTGAGCCGGTCGAGATCGAGCTGCGTGACCGGGACAGCAAGGAATGGGCGTCCCGCCACGAACTCGCGGAACGCCTCGCAACTGCGCAGCGGGTCAGCGTCGGCGTCGCAGACACCGGAATTAACCAGGCGCACAGCCAGATCGGCAAAGGAAGCCAGATTCACGCCGGTCCTTACAGGCAGGGGTCTGAGCCAGCCTTAGCCGGGAGTATCTCACAGCCCGGCCTGCGGGC
>WNFL01408372.1_pt3 | contig 41267 bp, 46 predicted proteins | sample 5400361 | NCBI WGS metagenome assembly WNFL01 (sample SAMN13153351, study PRJNA577476) | soil metagenome | isolation source: 40 cm soil on Douglas fir-dominated hillslope | place: USA:California | collected 2013-09-17 | reverse complement strand
TGCGAACCCATATGAAATAAGCAAGCGAGGACAATAGGACGGAATTACTTGGTCCGCAGACCTTGCATATGACCTCGGATGAGAGTCCAAATACGTTTATGAATGAGAGACCGAGCCCATAGGAAACAAGCAGAGGACACCAAGAATACCTCAACAATACCGAAACCTATAGAAACGATCAAATCACAGTAATTAGGGACGAGAACACTGAAACTTCTACACCGGAGGGCATTCGTCTGCCACATGTCAAATATAGTCAGGTTCAAGAAATGAACTAGCTACTGATATCTATATATTAACGAACCTCAAGAGACTAAATAGAAGGAATTCAAATCCTACCTGCCGCCCAACACAGAAGAACCCTCAAATGCTCTTCTCACAAACCGAACGACTATGGTGGCCGATAATTATGGCGAGATAAATAGTCCGAATACTGCTCATCGGGCATCCACTGAGACCCCAGTGCAATGTGGCCTCAGGCGACTCCAAGAGATGGGGAGATTCTGATTGGTTGCAACAAAGCTCCCAGACGTCGCTTCGGTTATCAAACTATCCGATCGGGACTAACTGAACCATCACGCGAGAGCTTTACTTAGAGTTTCTGGAAAAATGGCGCAACCACATAGTTGTCGATTCACAGGTTAGACCATAAGTCATACATGTTTCCATCGAAGAGAGGGACGAAGCGGGCAGCTTCAAGCTCACCGAAAGGGGTCCTTAAGCGCAAGAAGAGGCAGAAGAGAGTGCCAGATTCTCGAAACTAGCCATGGACCGGATTCGTCTCATTGGTTGTGTAACTGAATCTGCGTTTCGGAATGGTCAGGAATCCGAACCGGAACATCGTCGATCGGCCACTGCCCCAGATGGGTCGTTGGATCGGGTCCCCACTCTCTGATTTTGCCTGCATGTGCCATTAGGTCATTCAAAGCTTCTTTGGAGCGGCTTGGCGTTCTTGGATGACTTCAAGTTGCTGTATTCTACACAGGTTTGCGGTGCATGTCGTCCAACATCCAATTCAATTTGATGACATGTTCTGTTTCGAATTGTTTGAGGACGATATCTAGGTCGATGAGCATTGCGTATCCACACCAATTGAGAACAGAAGGTATGTGTAATGAGAAGCAAGATATTCATACCTATCGGAAAAGGGTAAAGAGTTTCCGGGAGCACGGATAAACCGCCATTGATTATTCCGCCATGTTTTCCACTCTTTACTAGCGGGCCTACCCTTCGATTACGTGTTTTAATCAATCGCTTTCGTATTGACTTTGCCTGGAGGCAACGCCTCATCCACCCACATGCTGGTGTAGGTGTTAATGCGTTGTTGGTTACTGATTCGGGAGAATGAACGTGTACATCCGATAGTGTTGACGATATAATATGATTTCGCATGAACCTGACGTTTTTGGCGGCATCGTTAAGCAGGAATTCTTGACAGACCTGTAAGTGCATCAGTGGAATGTGAGAGTACCGATAATCATTGTGTTACAGTATAGAGCAAATTCTGAAATACACTTTGGCCGGGTGGCAGGCTGTTAGCGTTGTTTGGCGGTTTACCACACGGCGGATCATCTTCGTTGAGCATCTTCGTCCCGTTCGAACAGCACCCCCATTATTTCTATTAAGGGGTAGGCACAATGTCCCTAACTTCGGAGGCGGAGTGATCGAAGGCGCGGCGAAAGCTGGAATATGTATGGCAGGTCCCTCTGTGAGGCCATTATTCCTGATAAGTAGGTGCTGTGGTCTCTTGGTGCTTGTATCCGTCCCATCGCTTTCCTTATTGCATCATCCGCTGCTCACTGAATACATCCAAATTCGATATCAATGGTAAATCGGCATTCAATCTGTGGTAATCCTTGTATAAACTGATAACCAGAACAGGGGAACGATCGCGATCGTGAGCGCTCTAAGCCTGTCCTATGGGATCCAGAAATTTCCAGCTACTCCTCGTTGGCCAGCTAACAATTGCTGCATTACGGGACGCTCGGGTTCTGAATGCATTGGACGCCCAACTCCGTAATAACGGGGTGAGTCGGAGGTGGAGAGTCTGCCCGCAAAGGTGTGCAAGCGCGGATACAGCTCCTTAGGCTTCCCTTTGCGTTACTAGCGTCGTGCAACGAGGTATATGAGAGATGGGTAGATAAGACGGTGCCCTACCATCAGTACGCTCTTCTACGTCCTGCACCTTTGCGGAGCAACTTATCCGCTATGCGTATGTTCATACCCGAGCCTTCGGACGAACCCATCGAGGCATCCCAACTCGCGTTGGCGCTCCACCATCGTCGTCTGCTGCATGACCAGTCCACTCAAATACAAGGAGACCAAAACTCTTTATTTGATCCCAACCAAGTGACCGAGCTCACACTCCGCATCATGGCCCCCAGACCCAACATCTTTACGGTCATCGCAGATAATTGTCCAAATCTTCGAATTCTTACGGTTCACGACGGAGTAGATTTCCAGCCTAGCCATCGCCTAGAAGTCCCTTGCCGATTTGCCCCTGAATGGGCAACTGGATTGGCTAGCCTTCACGCCATCGAGAAATTCACCTACGCATGGACGCTAGATAACCCCCATGATGGTGCGATCGAAGCCCCAGGGCGCACTCGTCTGGCCACAAGGTGTGCATTCCCCCTTCGCCTGCCGCGCTATCACCTTAACGCGTCTTCCATAGATGGGACGAAGACGCCGAAAGAGACGCTGTTTCAATTCTCGTTGCAGCCTCACCAAGCATTCAAGAGATCGCCTTCACTGTCTTTCGCCCATTCATTGCCAACCAAAGTGACGGTGGGCGAACGGTGCGAAAGGTGATCTGGCGAAAACAACCAAGCACCGACTGGACGGCCGAAGTGCAGAATGAGATCGAATCATAACGGATGTCCTTTATGATACTTGTTTGTTCATGTGTAGAGCAACACTATTTAACCAACCTCCTCGGTATGGTCAATAATACACTGCGTGTCGTTCTGTGGCCGTCTTACACTTAACATGAGTTAGATTTCGTTCCCCCCGCACACCAAGTCTTACTTTGTTGACTGCCTCAAATTTAAGCAATTCACTTCTTGATTCTAGACCCATGTCAAAGACTGGCAGCCATGCTCCCTCTCCATTTACTTCGGATCTCTTCAACTTTCAGCACCAATCCTGCGGCAGACCTGAACAGCCTGTCCTCTTCCCTGCCTCCCCCGCCGATGACCTTCGCCCCAGCCTCCATTGCTTTGAACACACTCTCGGACCATTCACCGATTCCTAACAATAGCATTGTATGGTCAGACGCCAAGGCCCTTCCACCATCCAGATCGAGGCAGGCATCCACAACGGTGAGTGCCAGCTGCAGACAGGCTCGCAGTACGGAAGCCTCCTTTGCGCTTTGGCTTCCGTTTGCTAGGCCATCACCGACTCCTTCCGTTGCGGATATCTTTCGGGTGCCCAACGTGATACTCAGCTCCAACGCCTCTGGACCCAACACGTCCAGGTAGGCAGGTGAAAATCTCCCTGCGTCCATCAAAATAGCGAGAACTGTTACGAGGTGGGTGAGGATCAAGGGATTGAGAATCAGGCCAGCGCCTGCTCCGCGATAGCCACCACTCGCTCTCGCTTCGCGAGTCATTTGATCATTGAGGTATCGCCAAAATCGGTTGATCAACGGTCCGATGAAGTATTCAGCAGCTAGCGTTGAGAAACTCTCTCGTTGGACGCTGATCATGGGGTTTCGGGGGATGAGCCGATGTAGGTGATCATTAGGTTTGGGGTCGTTGTTGATCTCTGATATCCCTGTTTGCTTGATTCCCAGCTTAATCGTGAGCTGTCGTTCGCGGGTGAATTCTGGTATACGATCTTCGGTCTTCTCTCTCCCCTTATCGATTGCTTTTCGACTCATTCCGTCTAGCAACTGCTCGCTTCGGGCAACGAGGTCCCTCTCCTCTATGTAGAGCTCGTGTACCCCACTTGGTAGCAGCTTACTGGGGAAGCGTGCTTCGGTTTGAGGGGGGGCAGGAAGATCTGCCAATTCGCGGGCGCCGAGGGCCAGAGCGTTCAACATGGAATGCCGATGAGCGACGGAGTACTGATTAGTGAAGAATTGCTCGATGATTGTCCTGTGAGATCTGGAGTCAGACCTACCGTGTTTAATTAAAAGATCACCCACGGTGCAGCTCGTTTGGGGCAGCAGGCAACAAGGGCAATCAATGCGTCTTGTTGGAGCCCCTCAAAATCATCCATTTCATAGTTATTTTGAAGACCCATCACTGTATATGCCAAATCGATCGCATTTTCGTCTGAGTTGGTGTTCGGAGGTCAGCTCAGAAAGTGGATATGCAAATATTTCATACCAAGCTCGCTTCCGTATCCTTCTTTTCTCCTGATGAGTCCTGCAGCGCAGCGCAACGCAATGTCGATACTTTCAGCCTGTTCCGAACCCTCTTTTTCGAACTTCAACAGCCAGCCAAGATCCACTAGGTAGACGGGCCTGTCGATTCGTTTCTTGCCAGGATTGCGAAGAGTAGCGTCGCGTTCTTGCTCAGCTAATTCGGACATAGTCGGAGAGGGATGACGAGAGGACGAGACTGAAGAATCAGCGTATCCTTCCAGGGAGTCGTCTGAGTCCACTGCTGAATTGGATACATGGATTTCCCTGGATGAGGCCCTGGGTGCTGATGTTCTTGGAGAGTGATCTGGACATGGCTTCTTTGCTATGGGAGGTAATGGTATATCCGAATCAATATCCCGTGTGCTTATGAGTCGTCGAATCCTCCTCGCCCAATCCTTCTTGTCTTCATCACCATCCCAGATCTTGAAATCGAGCTGCCTACCACTCCGTTGTGCAACCTCTTCCGCGACCAGCATACCACAGATGCGAATTGACGGGTCGGTATGCGAGATATAGAGACTGACAGCGGAAACGAACGAGGGTGTAATGGATAGCGTTTGGAGCAGCTTGCATCCCCTTTCAAATTGGGAGATAGTGAGCAGAAGCAGTGCTGTAATGTCTGACCAGGCCCTCAGTTTAGTGACGCCAATCAACGATCACTTACAACGGTGTGTCGCCAGGAGAGAATACTTGACGTGGTCAGCGGATGTCCATACGTCAAGTACTTGAGGAAGGAAGGCCTCTAGAGCTGCGACGTGCGTTAACGATAGTTTGATTCTATACAAAGATGCTCCTGACCTCGTTGACCCGATAAGGCTAACCAGCACACAGCCGCTCGTGCGTGATTCTCCGACCACTGATTATTGCATACCACAGACACGAACGGCTTCCAAGTTTCGGAAGTCTCGATCAACTCGCCAAAGAGTAACTTGCAAAAGGTGGCATTCGACTTGATGAGAGAGCGGTCAAGTTCATCCAGCGAGTTGAGTGGCAAATGATATAACCACGATTCAAGGACTTTATGGAGGGAGGAATGAGAGAGGGAGGTGAGGACTTTTTGCCACGTTGTGATATATTGGTCCTCTTGGTGGCCCAACGAGGTACGGATCGTTTGACCGGTAATATCGAAAAAGGAGACTTGCGACAAGGGAGCGGTTCCTTGTGGGTATGCTCCAACTAAAACTAGTCTCTCCACCAAGGAGATGATGGCATCAAGTTCACCATCTGGACGAATGAGGACACCGCGGATATTTCCAAAAGCATGATAGTCACACCTTTGAGACCAGGACGATCAGACACGCTCCGGGTGATTTCCTCGGTCCTCGTACATACGTCAGAAAGATATGCCCTATGTCTTGATGAGAACACAATTCAGAGCAGAAAGGAGCGACGAACCTGTTCTCTAGTTGCTCTGAAATATGTATTCCACCTAAACCGCTGGCATTAGCCACCTTTACTGGGAGGGAGAAAGTATCCTTCAAATATTCATCCCAATCTATTGCTACGATCGACAAAGCCCCCGTTTCAGGGAAGAAATGACAGTAGATGGAGGATAGGGGGTAGTGATAAAGAAGACGTTCGAGAATGGTGACAGTGGACTGTCGCAGAGGGACACCAAGGATTGAAGACAGGGCGTGCCGTGCAACATCCGTGGCGTATTCAGACGAAGAGTTGACTGGACAGAACCATTGTTGAACGAGCGGCACAAGGTCATTTTCTTCCAACGTCTGTTCCCAGTTTGGCAGCACCTGCTCTAGTATCGCCAACTGAAATTGAGGGATGACGCGAACGGCCTTCTGATTTCGGAACAACGGTATCAGAGTCTCCACAAACCGCTGGTAGCGAGGAAGGAGAATGCCGTATGCCGCTAATGAGGAAGCGAGAAGATTTGTGAGTGTGTGTAAGTCATGTATGGGTCCTTGCAATTGCGAGAGGCATTCCCTCAGATTCATAGACAATGCTTCAGCCATGCAGTGTTAAAAGAGGTGTTTGACAGAGCTTTTGAGCAATCTGCGAGAGAGGACGGATGAATGTTGTAGTTCAAGCATTGTTGAACAACACCGTTCCGACTGACCCTCCGAGACGCTCGCGTTTTCTGACCCTATTACTTAAACCCCAATGTCGACGTCTGTCATGTCCGATGATAACACGACCAGTCCGGACGACACGTCTATTGACATGCCTGCTTTGAAAGAGTTGGCGAAACGGTCTCTCATCGACGCCTTGAACGCGGTATAGTGCACAAAATCAGCACCTTATTCGCTCTAATGGTGTTGTGATGCCATTTAGATCAACGGGGCCAAGACCTTGGTCCTCGATGTTGCACTTGCAGGACCTCTGGGTCTTGTCACGGAAGTTTCCCTCCTCAAGGTCTGCAAAGAACGAGCCTTCAATAAACTTTCAGATTGACACCTCTTCTTAGCATCACGGTGTTGACAAAATGTTCTGGTTGGAGCTCGGGCCCCTAAACGCGACCACAACAAATATAGTATACCTATGCAGACCACATATTAAGCATATTAAGATCATAGCTGGTAGGCTGACTGCCCTCCTTTCTTTGACCCCGACTAAGCTTCAGGCAGAGCAAATCAAAAGGCATTCTACAGAGGGGCAGAAGCATGTGTACAACTTGATACTAACACCTCGCCTGTCAACTCTCGCGAGTCGAATACTGGAAGAAGAAGGTGTCCTTGGGGAGATCACGATTTCGTCCTACAATCTTCAGTTCATTCCTCTGGAGGAGGACGTTCTTTCATTAGAGCACGATAACGCATTTAAGGAAATCTGGATGGTGTGCACCTTCTCAAGTATGTCTTGGTTTGACACACTCACTGAAATCAAAGCTAGGACGGTGATGAGACGGCTGTATACAATTCCGCCCAAGCACTCCTGACCCTTCAACGACTGTATGGCCTATTCCCCAGGATACTAGGAAAAGGGGATCATGCAGAGGTGCGTCTCCATTGGACTGTTCCGATATATCCCTCTTATTTTCGCATAGAAACTCGCCAGATTGTTGATCAGGCTGAATACACAGCAGCCACCAAGCCCTGGTTCAGTCAGTGGTATATCGGGTAAATTTGACTCGCTCATTATCATCGATCGAAGGGTGGACATGATCACTCCTATGCTCACCCAGTTGACCTACGAGGGGCTGATCGATGAATTCCTTAGTATCAAGAACTGTATGCTGTCCTCCACTTACATCCTTGTCTGTTATGGTGTTGACCTCCTGCTTCCAGCCCATGTTCTCCTCCCAGCGACATTGGTCACGCCTCCTGTGCCCGGTCCAGCATTAGGACAAGCTTCAACAAGCACACCGGCTCTTAGTACAACCCCTGTGCAGGCTGAGAAGAAGAAAAAATACCAGCTTTCTAGATCCTCCGACCCATTGTTTAGCGAGTTGAGGGACCTCAACTTCGCAGTGATTGGAACGAAGCTGAATTCAGTGGCGCATCGTCTGGATAGTGACTATCAGGTCCACTGAAATGGTTTACTCGTCTTCTGGTCGGGGCTAACCCCTTTGCCAGGCTCGTCATAAAGCGCAAACAGTCGCCCAATTGAAAGATTTTGTGGGTAAATTGGGAAATCTCCAAAACGAACATCAAGCTTTGCGTCTACGTACGTGATGTCTTCCTCCAGAGCGTATTATCTCATTCACTTTTAGACACTGGCTTGTCGGAGCTCTTGGTACCCACAACGCGATCTCAACTGTTCAACAGATCACTGGAGGTGCAACAAAGTGCGTCAATCCTCTCAGAGTCCCGTTGTCACGTCCCTTAGAGGCGACTGCAGATTTGCTCGCGTCTTATAACGTCTCCTCGCAACTTAATTTGATTGAGGACATGATCGCACAAGGTGCTGATCGACAAACTGTTTTGCGGCTCCTGGTTCTGGCCAGTATCTGTGGAGGCGGTGTGAAGGCCAAGTCCCTAGAAAACTTAAAGCGAGAAGTACTACAGGTTGACCACCCTCATTGAAGGTTCCAAGCTCCCACTTACATTGGTCTTCTCCTTAGGGTTATGGATACGACTTGCTCCCACTCCTGTTGAATCTCGACAATTTGTCCCTTCTTCATTCGCAACCACCACCACCCCATACGGTTACTTGGAAGTTACCATTCACGTCTCTTCGGAAGCAGCTTCGACTTTTACTGGAGGAGGTGCCAGACGAGGAAACTCATCCTTCAGATATCAGCTATGTTTATTCGGGCTATGCTCCGTTGAGCATCCGCCTTGTGCAATGCGTAGCCCAAATGAATGGGGTGCTGGCAAGCTTTGGTGGAAGCCTAGCTGCTGGTGGAGCGGACGGAGGTAATAGCGGAAAGAAATGCGCCAAGGTCAACGCACACCCGATAGTAGGCTGGAAAGGGTTTGAAGACGTAGTTGCGACCATCCCTGGAAAAACGGTTGACCTCGTGCAGCACGCAGCTGACGGGGCAATCACGGCAGCTCCCTCTTGTGCGTGCTCATATCACCTCGCTCGTCCGGTCTGACAAATATATTTCATTCCTATAGTACTACCGGAGGAGAAGAGCGCCACGACTGTTGTTTTCTTTCTGGGTGGCTGTACCTACACAGAGATCTCTGCTATACGGTGGATGGGGAAACACTTGCAAGGTGCGTGGATCTATTATCGCTCAGAAGGAAAATGAAAGAGCCTGTATCAGGACGAAAGTTCGTGATTGCCACGACTGATATAGTGAACGGAAATACTTTGATTGATTCGTTGACGCCAGAGAGCTTCACGACGGCGTCGCAACTGCCTTGATTGAGTGTGTTGCTTCTAGTGCCGTGTAATCTTTTGTACGTAGGTTAGTTGCGCTTTGGATATGGGAACAGATCAAGTGGCAGGGGTGTTTGGGTTCCCTGCTGGAACCCTGCTGGACAAGTGACACAATTGTGTGGGAGACGAGGGTGCGAGCCAGCCGAACGAAGCAAAGAGCGAGAGAGCGTCAGGCTGCCCATTCGCGCACAGGCGAGTCGGGCACAGGGATTGTGAATATCTCTGAGAAGCCCTATCGAGTTAAATCGTCTACTCATAGGCGCTTGTTTGAAGGGCCATGCGCATTCGGTGTGGACTCCGCACATGTGTACTGGGTCAACCAGCGTTGTGCCAGTTACTGCTGAACTTTCTCTGTCTCTTGCCATCTCCCCATGGCCCGGTGCCCTCGAGCTGGACCGATCACGCACTCGCCCCATATGCATAGCGTCTTCTACGACCTGCCCAGCAGTCCGCTTCCCCTTGACAAATGGGACTTCCTTCCCAAGCACCACAAAGGGGTACACTCCCTTCCAATGGAAATACTCTCTGAAATTTTTCTGCTCGTATCGCAATTCGCTGGCGATAAACGGTGGAATTGGAGAGTGTTGATGCGGGTGTGCCTGTACTGGCATGATACTATACTTTCGACGCCCGGCCTCTATTCTCAATTGAGGATCCGAAGGGCCACTCAGAAGGAAGGCGTCCAGGCATTTATACAAGGGAGGAAGACGCGCTTGGATGTGACGGTGGATGTGAATGATGAAGCAGATGGCAGCGATTTCGATGCTGAGAACTTTCAAGCTTGCTTCGTGACTGCAATCCAGGCAGCATCTAGATGGTCCTCTTTAAACCTCATTTCGCCTCCACCTCATGGAGAATTCAAGCATTTGCAGATCTTGCAGCCTTTGACACACCTCGAATCCATCAAATTGGCCTGTGGTTTTGACGAGTTCTTTGAGCCCATCATCACTGCAATCAGCAGAAGTGCCCTTCCCAATCTCACTGCAATCGCCCTTGCAGACCCTGCCGCTGCACTCTACCTTGGGAAACCTGCTTGTTCACATATTTACCACTCCCTCACGACCCTTAAAATCCAGCTGCTCAAGAGGATGGATAGTCCCGTAGATATACTCCCACACCTTCATAGGCTGGAGACCCTTGAGGCTTCCTGACTCTGCCTCCCATTCTATTCACCAGATCCCCCCCTTCCTCCTATCCATACCCTCCGTTTCTTATATTTGAAGGCCGCTTCTGTCCAGTGGATGGCTGGCCATGTTTTCTCTTCCCTTGAGAGATGCCGTATCATTTTCCCACACCACGCTGCGCGCTGACACTATCCACGCCTCCCAGCCTGTTACTATGCCGTCTTGCTCCTCTCTTCTATATAACTCCAATAATCTTCTCCCACTTACACATTTTCGCCTTCCCTCGCTTGATACATTGGATGTGAAGAATGCGCAGTGGAATGTCTGGGGAGGGGACCCTCAGCTTGCCAGCCTCTGCCCTATAGTTGCTACTACAGCACAGCGCCTGACTCTCCTGCGCTTGGATGTCCAATGCAGTGAGCGGTTGCTTATCTACGTGTTGAAGCTTGCACCAGTCCTGGAAGAGTTGTGGCTGGAACTTGCCCACCGCAACGCTTTGGGCAAGACTTTCTGCCAAGCATTTATTGCCAGAGATCTTCATGCTGATAGTGTATCTGAAATGGTCGGGCCACCAAGCGAGTCGATTGCTCCACTCTGTCCATCATTGAAGTTGCTTCATCTTCACTACAGGAGATGGATGAGGGGTCCAGACCAAAAGGCACTTGTTGTAGCCTTTGGTGACATTGTTGGATCACGGCAGCTGGAGATAAGATCCTCATTCTCACTCCGGTTGAGCTTTGATGAAGCACCCGACAAGTCACACTGGACAATTGGTAAGCCAGTGAAGAAGATCCACAATTTAGAGGATGGGGACCTTATACTTGGCATTTCGACTCCAGATTCCATAATTCCCATGTCAACATTGTTGCCAAAGCGTGGTCTTGTTTCATTACCTTTCAAGAAGGCAGAATCGCTTCACTTGTTTGCTGGTGGCTCCACTTCCTTGGAGTTTCTCTTTATCCGTGATCATATGGAATTGATGGTTTATGACTATTACCGTCCGCCAACACCATCTTCAACCCCTTGTGCTTTGCCTCTTTTTTATGCACTCAGGGTGTTGGTCATGAAATGTGATAATCCTTCATTTTTGGCTGGTCACACCTTCCACAAGCTCGAGAAATGCCGGCTGCTGAAAGCGGGTCAGATAAAGCGCAGTCCAAGGAAGCGCATATTGACAATGACAGGGATGCCTGTCTGCACCAGAATAGATATAGATGATCCCTGGGTGCTTGCCGCCTTCAAGGTTCCACAGATTCGTGAACTGGTCTTGGATTTTTCACATCCTTCCCGCAGTGTAATTTGGGAGAAACACATTGCAGTGAATGCAAGTCTGTCGGGATTGAACCTCCTGCATATGAAAAATTGGCCATATAATGGAGATCTGATTCGAATCCTTAGATTACAGTTGAAATTTCTATAATGCAAGTGGTTGGTCGACGCTAAAAGCCTTGCATTATCCAACTTTTGCGTTATAAAAATATCAAATGAATTGAAATGCTTTGTCGGCTTCTCCCGGTCACCACCAGACCCGGCCAAAAGTGTTGCATTATGATAGAAATTGCATTAAAGAAATTGCATTATAGAAATTTGTACTGTAGTACCATTGCTTGAAACCTTGATCATCACCACTAGGCGCGGTGTGGGCTCATTCAGGGCCTTTCTTCCAATGGATGCAAATGGGAACCCTGGACTGAAACAGAAGAGTGGTGAATGGAAGACGTTGGCCATTCTCTGTCCTAGGTTGCGGCATTTACAGATAGACAGTGAAAATCTCTGGGGGCAGCCAGACCGGGCACCTTTTGCCAAAGATATTATCACACTGCGTGGAGAGTGTGGGTCTCCCTTGAAGGTCCTCGCTTTTCTGAATTCTTGCCTAAGCCCAGAAGAATGGTTGAGCTAATTGGAAGGATGGGAGCTTCATCATGGAAACAAAGAACGCGGTTTTGTTAATATGAGATTATGACAAACAGGGGCATGTCTAGAAAAAGTTCTCAGATTAGAAATAACCACATGGCGGAAAACACCGGGCTACTAAAACAAAAATTGCTTTATCTCCAAAACACAATTGGTATTAATAAAATATTTATAGCACACGAGTTCGTCCACACCGGGAGCGAACACTATTCACGCACGTCTCACGGGAGACGAAAGTAGGACGCGGTCATGATCATGGACTTTATTCATTTTGCATAACAAACCACGCGCAAACGTTTATCGAACTCGCTTTAGAAAAAAGGAAGCGCCCATTACAATTATAAAATCTTTAGCATACACGTTATACCCCCCAAAAAGGCGGAATTTTTTTTTTGCTACGTGACTAAGGGATTATTACCAATAACAATAATACAGGACGATAGATGGTAAAAGGCAATGAGGAAGGTGTAGAAGAGGGGTAGGGATCGTGGCGTACAAGGCGTTGGACGCGATAAAGGGGAGGATGGCTCAATAGAGTTGCATTACGACTGTCCAGGCAAATAAAAAACCTGAGGAATTAAGAGGGTGGGGATGGAGGCGTTGGATGCGTTGGGATGCGAAGAGGGAGGAGGAAGGCAGCACTACAGGAAAACGTAGGTCATCGTTGGCGTCGAAAAGTGTGCAACCTCTTTATTCAGCCTCCGCTAATTGCGCATGCAAACTTGTATTTTTCCCACAACGTATATAATATAATCTATCTAAAACAACAGACAGAGGGCCATTGGTAAGCCTATGGTCGAAAGTCCAGATTTTGTCGATTTTTTTTTGGCCAGTCTCAAGGTTTTCGGAAACCCCTGCAAGCTGTAAAGCGAGAAATGTTGTGATACGAATGCTCAGTCATTATACAAAGTAAACGCTATATATATTATAGTTCACCTGTTGTGATACGAACTACAAAGTCATTAAGCAATCATATCAGAATGAATGAAAACAATGGAACGTACTACTCAGTCGTTATACAAAGTAAACGCTGAGCAACCAATAGCCAGAATGCGAGTGCTTATATAGCTAATGAGATCGGAATCAAATGGGACTGAGACACAGGTCAAACACACAACCAAGACATGGATACGAGTCCGTGAAAGCCAGGATGAAACCTATTAACAGATACCTAGATACCGACTCCAAAGATTAGTTACCAGCACGATTGACTGTGCCACTGGTCAGCTGAGTGGAGCTGCTACGGCGGAACCATAACCCAACAAGAAAGAAAGGTCAAAAACGGTGATAATAAAGTATCGGATGGATGCTATTAAAGGTTAGGATGCGATTAATGTACCGGTGGATGACAGCTGATAGAGATTATGGCGTTGTGGCGTATGTAGGAGGCAACCGTAAGGATGCTGGTGTTGAACACGTCGGATGCAATGAAGGGGACGTTGGCTGCAATGAGCTGCGGTGCGAAAGTAAATCAAGAAACTTACTGGAGGAGTAAAGAGGGTAGGGATGGTGGCGTTAGAGGGGTTGGACGCAAAGGAGGGGAGGAAGGCTGCATTGAGGAGCATTGTGAGAGTACCGTTAATAAATCTCCATGGGAGAAAGGAATGAATTGGATCATTAATGACGATGTACGTGTGAGCCGTGACGACAGTAATTACAGGGCAAGTCATACAGACAACTTCCAGCCTCGAAGGTCCCAAAAAGAGGTTACGTTTAATAATTGGCAGCAGCTATGCTTATGCTTTCTGCTTTCTGCTTTAATAGGCTGAATGGATGGCCATATAAGCGGTTGGCCACTGACCCCGCTTAAAAGGAAAGTGCAAAGGAAAACGCTTTAGTGGTTGGCCGGCCGCTGACCCCCAAAAAAGGTAAATGCAAAGGAAAGCGCTTAAGCAGAGGTTTCGATTAGGAACCGCGGCAGAAGAATTGGCATATTTTAATATACGAGTGATCGTAGCCACTTATCATACCTCTTCTTGAGGCCTAAAGTAAGGCAGCACACGGCGTACTGATGGAAAGGGGTTGGTGGGGAAACCGGAATGAAGCTAAGATAAATACATACTCCACCTGGCCACTTCCATGGCAAAGCAATCCCCAGTCTCGGAAGTCAGTCCAACAGGAAGCTCAAATTCTGCAATATTAATGATTATGAATAGAAAAGAGGCTAAAAGTATGTAGCTTACCGATATATCTCTCAAGAAGCGATTTTCGAAGACTTTGCCAAGGCTGGTGTCCATCCGTCTGAGATCTACCGCCCTTTCTGTACCTGAGCCTTCAATTATTACACCGAGACTATCAACGAGGGTCTTCTAGGAGCTGGGTCCACCGTATTAGACATACCTGCCCCTGGAAGGATAGAGTGGTTTACCTAACCAAGGAAGAACCTCCCACAATCCATTCTCCCACTTCTCGAAGCTCTGGAAGAGGTTGTCTCCATTGGCCACGGTGGACGGAAATGACATCATGCTGGTACCAAAGTGAGGATGTTCGGTACGACCTTGAAGGGTGAACGCAGGGGTTACTCACGGTGCCAGACGCAATAGATGGAAATCGGAAGAATTATTCCCTCCAGGTTGCCGTCGGAGGTTTTGTTTGCGTAATTTCCCGTCGGGTGGGGAGGTGGCCCGTGGTGAAACGAGCCACAGCGATAACCATACTTCCAGTGAAGTACCGTGGCTTGTACACTGCATTAAGCGATTTAGAGGCCTCGACATGCCAGGCGGTGTTCCCTTGTCTGAACCACCTGGGACCTGGGACGACAAGTTGAATGTGATCCAGTGTTCTAAAAATGTGTCTGAGGCAGAGGTAGACCCAAATAGGCCCCTTGTAAGCGTCAAGACCATCGCTAGAGGAAGAGCAGCCTCCGTCCCATTGCACGTGGCAAATGTTTGGCCGGCTTGCGCTCTCCAGCACCGTCCTCCCCAGTCCCAAGGGTGCAGCGCTCCCAACGCGTTCACCCACGCGACCATCACGCCCTGTTTGATACACGTTAGTATATGATTCATAACCAGGCAGCCCGCGCGCCGTAGTTCTTCCTGGCGCTGCCGTCGATGGTCTCGATAATGTTGACGCGTCTTTACAACGGTGCAGGACCCCCGCAAGACCTTTATAACCACCCTCACGCCACTCACGACAAAATCTTGAACCGTATCTTCTGCAGCGACACCCCGGATCACCCCCCATCCCGCGAGCGCCAACGTCCCACCCAATTAACGCGATAGCCAAGTGCAATGGCGGACACTCCTCCGTTTCCAGAGCAGGCCTTGCCAGATTGGATGACCTATATCCTTGTCACCGACCCAGTCGGCGCCCCAACGTGGTCTATTGTTACTCTTCCTCTCACATACTATGGACCCTCAGTAAGCTCTGTATTCACACAGGTAATAGTTCTTGAATTATTTACTGTGATAATTGTAGATTCCATTGGGGACCGATGGCGTCTGGACATATGGTGGACTCACACCGCCGGCGACTGCAACCCCAATCATTACGGAGACGCAACCTCCAGCGCTAACAACCATTCCGCCCCCCACCACAGTGCAGCTCACGGTCACCCCGGGGCCCCCTGTAACGGCAACCTTAGTCACCACTCTACCGACCCCCACAACGACGATAACTAGCACAGCATCCTCTCGCAATTTCACCGTCGCAGGCTCTACAGATCTTTCTTCGACTAATGGCAACTCTCCATCCACCAACACCGACACCCATATATTCCCATCTGTTTATACAACTACCCTTCCAACCCCGAACGATGCGCACACATATCTGGGTCTACCTCCTGATTCGTTCCTTGGTCTTGTCATTGGCATATCTTTCCTAGTCCTGCTTTCTCTGTGCTGCTGCCTAGCGGCAATTTTCTTTTGTTGGCGACGTAGAAAGCGTGACAGACAACCCAATCGTCTCAGTCGTGCGGAACGACGCGCCTTAATCAAATCCCATCAGCCTCTCCCGGATCCATCGGAAAGGGAAAAAGATGCGTCCTTCGTTGCGAATCTCGCCAGTCAACAAACTAGTCGGCTGCTTGCTGGTGAACGCTCCCCGCGCGACAGGAGCTTTGCCAAAACGAATGCTCCGAGAAGGGAAATGCGGAAGAGCGAGATCGCCCTGATGCGAGCAAGAGGCGAGCTCCCAGAATGGAACGATGTGCCGGGTCTTTCGCCGTCCCCTCATCCTCCACTCCCGGACGACGACCCAAGCATCGCGTATGGAGTCCATCCCAGCGAGTTGAACAACGAAGGTGGTGGAACATCGTACGGACTTAATAATGAGGTGGGCTCACACAGGCGCGGAAGCCGAAGCCGCAATACTTCGCTGCGGGTCGCCAATATGCCTCCACCTCCCGTCCTTCGCCATACTACTAGCGCAAGCAGTGCCAGCGGCCATATTCATTCTGCTGTCTCTCAGCGTCCGAACCTCGGTGTCGAACCTCCTATCATCACGACAACCCAACCCGGCCAGACAAGGCAGCATCGACTCGAATCAATCGATAGCATGGCTGGCGTACCTGACAGCGTCTACTATGCTTCTGGTGTGCCAGCTGATGCGTCTGTGGCTGCCCGCAAGTCTACAGACGAGCTCGACAAGGAGCTCCACTCGGTACATGATGCTGCCCTTGAGTTTGATATCGACCGCGAAGTGCCCGGGGTTGATCTGGCAGATTTGACCGAACGAAGTATCACACCGACAGGATCCAGCTCCGATCCGCACCTTCAACGGTGGCTCACCGCGGATGTCGACTTGAGCGATGAACCTCCGATCGGGATCTTAGGGCGTGCACGGTCAACCCACTCCACTTCGGACTCTGGACGAAGTGTAATCATTGCACGGACTAGAAATCTGGATGATGTAACTCGTACAGCTCTGGCGTATCTGGAGAGTTCGGTTTCTCAAGCGGGCGAGCGTTCGCGAATCGTCCGAACACCATCTAACGCTTCATCGCCTTCCGTCAGCGCGTTGTCCCCCATCACTCGTTACGACTCCCCAGTTGAGCGCACTGAAGATATCCAGAATCTCGCTGCTCTTCCCCCTACAGGCCACTCTCCAACCCGTTCACGAACTGCGTTTTCCACTCGAGATAGTGGCCTTGGTCAATGGGTCAACCGGAATCGCCAGCTCGACACCCGGGTCCCAGAGCAGCCACGTACACCACTCTTCCAGCGTCTCTTTGACCCCATTCTTACTCGCGTTCGAACAGTCAGCCAAAGCGCGAGGGGCCGACCTCAAACTCCACCCGTCAGTAATACCCCACCTCCACAAGAATATGCCGCCCTGCCACGTGAACCAGAGCTAGAAGAAAAGAGTAGCGGAGAAATTAGTGGCCGCCCCACGCGTGAGTGGAATTGGAAAGCGGGACCGACTTCATACAGTTCGGGCGCTAGTACCAGCAAAGACGACTTCCGAAAATGGGGACGCATGGGTGGTCCAAGTAGTGCTGCCCCTCGTAGCAGTTACGGCGGAGGGAGTGCACTCCGGCAAAGCCTCATCTTTGGCGGTGGCAGCAACAGTCAAGGAGGGAGTAGAGCCGGCCTTTCGGGCGATGAAGAAGCTGATAGAGCTGAACGTGGGGAAGGGAGCGGCTTGGGTCTCGGTGGTGTGCCTCCCGTCCTGGAGGAGCAAGACATCACCTCGGCAACTTCACTGCTTCGGGAGTCCGCCACACCATCCCCTCACAGCCCCCCTCGAGCTCCCACTCGCGAACACGCAGAGTTTGGTCTTCGACCTCCGCGACCTCCTGTACCACTCGATCATCGCTCCTCGCAGTTCTCCGCGGGCAGTCAAGCGACTCAAGGTACCGCCTACTTCGATGCAAAGAGCACTATGGCTTCCAGCGCCAGGGACACCGCCCGTGGTCCTTCACCCTTTGGTCAAACGGCATGGAGTGCACCACGCAGCCTTGCTGGAACCCCGATGCTGGAGCCTTATCCAGTGAATTCCCAGGACATCACTTCGACATCCACTTCGACACCAGTCCGAGAGGTTGCCGTTACACTCCAAGAACAAGGCGAGCCCTATGCACTGCAAGGCATCACATCTTCGCATTCGCCATCCCCTCCACCTGTGCCAATTCCAGCCCCTACACTGCAAATCCAGCACGCTCAGCCAGTCGACGTACTCGATGTTCCACCACCACCTGCGACTCGCGACTTCCGCCAGCAGCCCAGCCTCAGCACTGTCTTCAGCGTCGGCAGCCTGGAAGCCTTCCACGAGTCACTTGGGACTGGTCAACCGGATGTTGTCGCCGCTGATCACCGTCGTAGAAGGTCAAGCAGTGTTGCTGGAGCCGGGCATATACAATTCGGCAACTTCTCTGCTCTGGATGATAGTGAACACTTCCCGCCTCCAGGATTGGCACCAAATCCAAGGCACTCTTATCTACCTTCTGCCCTTCCAGTGCCCGAAAGCCGACCACCTTCCTATGGAGGACAAGCTCAGCCTCGCCCTCGCTCCGCAGACATTGTACAAATATTCCAAGAGCAGCTACGACGCCTTAGTCAAGCTTCCAATGGATTGGAAAGTCAAGGAAGTGTCGCAAGTAGCTACGGAGATATCCTTCCTGGTGGCATCCTCAGCGAGCGCAACCAAGAAGCGGACGATCTGGAACTGGAAGAAGACCCCCCCATGGCAGCGAGTCAATGGAGGGTGCTCCGAGGTTACCGCCGCGTGTCGAATGTTCCTGATCGCGGGGGGGCGGAGGGTAGTGGGACGGATAGTTCTGCAGTCCGGCGACTAGGCGTCGGACCAAGACAACGTACTATCTCGGCTTGGCAGGCCGAAGAGCAGGCCAACTATCGGTTAACGCTGGGCCAAGTACGTGTTCTGGTTGTTTAGTCGTGTGGTTCACTGACCAGGATTTGTAGTCATTCGACATTACTCGTCCAGGTGCTCGAGGCTCGGTCGTCGTGCAAGAAGGTTCCGGTTCTATCCATTCTCACCGAGCTTCCACACACTCTGGAAATGGTTCGTCTGGAGGGGACAATTCTCAACGCTCCAAGGAGTCGTCCAACAAATCTCAAAACGGCTCGGGAGTGTCTGAGCATGGCCGACCACGACCGAGAACCCTGTCCAACCCTCTTAGCACTGTTGCGCATTCATATAGCGCGATCATTGGCAGACGGGACTCTGGTGGGATATCTGTAGGACCTAGCACCGGCAGTCCCACTCGACAGACTTTCTGGAGAAGGGGCGCGCAAGAGTTGGACTCTCCCCCCCTGAGCGCACTGCCGCCTCTCACACCGCGTTCTCAACGACCGTTGGTCGTCCCTCTCGGTCGTTCGCCTCCACATTCACCGACCCGGCACCAGCATCTTCGAAGTGAGGATACGCATACCATGGTGTCAAGCAGCCATGGACATACTCGAAGCCCTACCGCGATGAGCATAAACACGCTTGCTGGTACGACGGTCGAGGATATACCCAAGGACCAGGATGAAGAGCTGGCTGCCCGTGTCCCTCTGTCCGACGTGGAAGAAATACTCGAGCCTGGGCCAACCCCGCACAACGGAAGTGGTACCGAGGACGAAAGTAACAGGCAATTCAATGCTGCACACACCACTCCAAGTGGTGATACATGGTTATTGGTTCCCCGCTGGGCGGCATGATGGACTCATTTCTGAATGGACCTTGGTAGCGATCTATGATCGTCACGACATACGTCAATGCTTTCTTTTGGCTGTATATGTGAAATAGCCTATTACTGTATGACATAAGTCTCCATCCCGGGACCTCCTGACTGAGGAAAGGGCAGATGTCGCTGTCAGTACAGTGTTAACAACAGGTTCCAGTATATGCCCTTGCCCTTCTTACTCAAGGCCGGTTGCTACGTACTTACCCACGTCTTTGTTCTGGCAAACGGCCCTCCTTGAACTTTGTCGCTCAATTCATAAATATGGAGTTGTCGCCCTCCAGCTCATCTTGTAGTCCATCGACCCCGCCCTTCGACTCATCAACCCCACCCTGTACAACTCGACTCCAATGGTTACTTCATCTTTGATGAGCAAGGCGCCGCATTATATCCTTTCACTACTCATGGTCGGGGACTGCAGCTGGCAGCGTGCTGGGCTCTAGCGGACAGCAATGAATTCGTCCAGCAGCCATGCCAACCTTTCATAAGCCGAGCCGAGTGTACCATCCAGATGTCACCTCCGAAGCCGAAGAGGTGGAAGCAATGGATCAAACAACAATAAGGTGTTTATTGCATTAATATACAGCTTCTTTATCATTGACCTGTAGCAAGGTGCTGACATCCTCTGACTGCTTCTTGTACAGTACTCTCTGCAATGTGACTTCTTGACAGTCACCTTTTTCAGTCCAAACTTCTAAGTCTTGCTGCATGAGTACTGTGCATCATTAGAATAGGCTTTGTATGAAGATGATTACTCGAAAGAGATTTGAGGATACTGAAGTTGTTTTAGTGTAAGAGCTGTTAGATGTAAGTGGCTGTCTCTTGAGGTTGGGTACATTTCGGAGCTGAGAAATGACGACCTTCGGCTTCCCCTCTCCCTCCTTTGGCCACTCTCCCTTCCTAACCCTGTCAGCCTTCGTTCAAGAAGGAACGACCTGGAAGAAGACCCACCCAGTACTGATCGCAGGGACCAAAGAATCGCACATCTCAGCCTTGCCGGCAAGTCAATGAGCTGGCAACCATCGGTTCGTCAGGTACGCATCCTCACTGCCACTTGCGGATATCCGACCGCCGTTGTAGCCATTCGGTATTGCTGGTCCAGGTCCTCGTGGCTCGACCGTCGCTGGGCTTCAACGCACTCTGGAAATGGTATTTCAAATAAATGGGAATTTGTGACACTCCAAGGAGTCGTTCAACAAATCTCCCAATGGCCCTGGAGTGTCTGAGCAAGACCGATCACCGCCGAGAACCGGCCCAACTCTATTTGCACCGTTTCACACTCACTACCAGCCAGATGGGACTCTGGTGCGATACCTGAAGGACCGAATTCCGGCAGTCCCGCCTTGACAGACGTTTTGGAGTTGAGCTCTCGCCTCCCAGAGGATTGCAGCCTCTCCAGCCATGCTCTCCACAAATGACCGCCGTTCATTCATCTCAAAGACCCGAGACCAACGCCTTCGAAGCGAGATAGGCACACGGTGGTCTCAGGCAACAAACAATAGGCAACCCGATGCCCGACGTAATAAGTATGAACAGCCTTGCTGGTACATCACTCGAGAATATACCCAAGGTATTGAATGAAGGGCCGGCTGTCCGCCTCACTGTCTGACATAGAAGTTGGAAGAGGGCCTGGAATCGATCTACGATCGATAGAACATCCATCATACGTCGATGATTTGCTGTTGTATACTTGAGTTTCATGTAGGTCCTGCTTAATGTATGAAATGAGATTGGCCTTGTACGACAGGACCGACCAAGTGAATTCCTCGGTTACGCTCACGCACGCTCGACTAATGGCTTATCGGCCGTCGGTCTCACTCGAAAAGGCTAAATCTAGGCATCCACGGAAATAGGTTAACATCAGAACACTCGCCGTCGTCATTCTCAACGCCATGGGAAATATGTGTCACATTTGCTGAACATCTTCAAATACGTAGCGTCACGGATGACAATAAGTAAATGAGGAAGACCGAGTAGATCGCCGGTCTTGCTAACTTGTGTCTTGCTGGTTATTAAAGCCCGAGCACGTGAGCCGAGCTCTGCGTTCCTTGTACGGATACAGGGTACTGGGTTAATCATCAGATGTGTCCGTACTTTGCGTTGTATTGCCTGCAAGAGTCTGAGAGCGTCGCCGATCGCGACCGGGGGCGTTGGGGCCCATGGTGGAAAAAACCTGGGTGTGTCGTGTCTGTCTGAGTAGTTTCTTGACCCCAAGAGGGCCAGCAGGGAGCGGATGGACCAGATGGACCAGCTTTTATATTTGAACGGCGATCAGATATATCCTGACCACTTACCACAACCAGGAAGAGAAGAAGAGGACAAAAAACTAGATTGCCTTATGAACACAGTAATCTGATATTAAGAGACCGTATGAAGAGACATGATCACCGGGTCCGGTGCGCGCAGATCCGTTCTCCATGCATGCTGTCAAGGGCACCTGAGCGGGCGTGTCACCCAGGGCATCAATGAACCGGATGACTGTCACTCATATGAGCAGACTGAGCCTCAGATTTGGCATGGTACTCAGTTTGGAATTCATCTCGCCAGACCATCAAGCGCCGCTTACGGGAAACGCCGTTTCTTATGCTTGCTTGCAATGGACTGGGTGACTGCACGCCTCACATGACCCGGCCAAGCGTGACACATGCGCGTGCAAGTAGCGAGTTCTTAAAAGGGATCCCGGAAAGCGGGTCAGTAAACCAACAGCGCACCGGGGATCTGCACATGTATATCCACCGGAGCTCAAAATCAAAGGTCTCCTAGAGGTCTCCTATCCACCTAGTGTCATATCCTGGCTCCTACCGCCATGTTTGCCGCCTAACTTGAACCCCCCCACAACTAGCCCATTCGCTCGTTCCCCCAGAACGCGCCTAACAAGTCTCTCTTCTCATTTCACCCAATAATCCTCTGAGGAGCGAACATATTCTGTCGCATTCTGTCGCATTCTGTCGCATTCCTCAAGCCGCCGACTAGGGGTACTCTGAAACGCCACCTCTAGCAACTCGCAACTCGCCTCTCAGCCATATTATACAACCAATTAATACACTACGCACCATGGTACTCCATTTCCAGCCCTCTTTTCGCCCCCGCAACGCTCTCGAGCCAAGTCACACCCAAGATGACTTCTTCGTTCACGCCACTCGCGTGGCCCAAGTTCAAGTCGACTACTTTGAGTGGGACAAAGGTGAAGCACTTCTGGGGAAAACATGGCGTCTCGCGACGGTCGCCAAGGACTACGTCGTCGACGGACGCAGGAAAGAAAACGCTTTATGGAGGACGTGGTTTCAACAACGTTTGGGCTTGGAAAAGATCGACCCGTCCGTAATCGAGTGGTTCGTGTTCCCTTCCGTCTAGTCAGTGTCGGCCAGCCTCTAATTACGTTACATTAGGGAAAAACTCGAAGACGTCAACGCTCTCTGCGGCCCAGTGGTCCTGTCTGGAGAAATGTGCTACACCTGGACAGCCTCCCAGTCCGCCGATGAATCGCTCCCCAAGTTCAAAGCGTGGCGTCCTCCGCCAGCCTCAATACCCCTTTCCAATCATGCCTTCAGAAAGTCGCGGGGGCTCACCAGAAACCCCCAAGTTCCGCTCCTTGTCTTCCGGCTCGGACTCGTCCAATCCAGCACCGCGTACGCCTCCGGCACGCGTTGCCTTCTCAGGTTGGGTGGCGCGCGGGCTAATCCTCGAAGAGCCGACCTATTATTCCAGCCCAGATACTACCCCAGCCTCGGAAGATGGCTCCACCCCTTCTTCCATGAATCTTGTTGGTTGGGTCGCTCTCGACGCCGTGGTGCTCGCAAAGGAGCCTAAAGCGAGGTTCCGCTGTCAACAAGGACCGCCTATTGTCTGGTTGGAGCCAAAGCCCTCATCCGCCGACGACCCTGTTGAAGATCAAGCACCCATTCTGAGGCGTGGTCGCGGATTGCAACGTAGTCGCTCCTTCTTTAACTTTCATTCCTCATCTTCAGCCAAGGACATGGACATGGACATGGACATGGACAATGTTCCTCACCTCAGGCACTCGGCCTTGGCCGCTACGGGAGCCCAGACTCGTCCTCGTCGTACGAAAGCCAAGTTCCTCATTGGTGAATAGGCAAATCACCAGGGGCCTTTCACGACTCTGTTTGACTTTGTCTTCGTCCCGTACAGTATTTTGAGCTCGTTAAATTACCCATGTCCGCCTAGTACGTCGAGTTCTCAGCATCTATTTATACATGTCCGTGGTCGACCCACTATAGGAAGTGCTCCTCACCCTTTGTAGTCGAACAGTCTTGTACCCGTGTGTACCTCGCATTTTCGCATGTACCGTAGGCCCTGTATACCATCTTTTCCTTACCTGGAACTCCGTGCTGTCTCGGCAACATGAACCAGTCAAACGCTTTTCAAGCTATGAAAAGCAACTCTGTTCGAATGAATATTGGAAAATATCCATGTGATTACTACAGTTCTTTATGGCTATTAAATGCCACCGCTGCAGTACAGGCAATAATACCAGTACTCTTTCCTAGACTTCTTCACCCCTTATAGAAATGAGAAATAATGTGTGCGCAGCGTTGGTGGTCTCCGATCAGGTACACAGTCAGAGTTTTGCAGTACGGGTGCACCTAACTGTGTATTGAGGCCTTTTGGGAACCAAAATGGCCTGTAGATCGGAACACCCCAGTGTGCGTAACCGGTACAATCGCATTCCAATCTACGGCCTATTTCTCAAAAGGTTATGAGCCACATTGAATTCCCTCTACCAAACCCCTGAACGAATGTCTGTCCAAACAACCGTAACCCAGTACTGTTACTGCCCCCGAGACACATAGAACACTGGCTGTATGGAGGTTGCACATTGCACGTTTCTGCGCAGGGATTGCACTCCAGGTGGAAGACGACTTCGGATTGCGACAATCGACGGCCCCTCTGTACTTGGGCCATGCTTGAAAGCAGCTACAATCTAGCGTCCAAGCTGTCATCAATGCCGAATTAACTCTTGTACGATGGGATAGTCAAACTGCAATCACGAGGGCACTCCGCACCTGCTTGTCCACTGCAGCCTTCTGCATCACAGCTATCCAATTTTACCAACAATTTGTCAACTAATTAACTGCGGAATAAGATCCCATTCCTTTGAGTTATTCGATTGGTATTTTATGTGAACGGTTCTGCGCCATTAGTGAGCTGCGTAAAGAGCTGCGTACGACCAAGGAGAGGGGTACCTCTGAGGATCCAGTTGTCCTGCTCGCGAAGTAAAAGAGATCAAAGGGCGGTGGAAAGTCAAAGTGCGACGTGGGAGAGCCAGCAGTCGCCAATAGAGCGAGGAAGCCAAAGGGGACACCACAAGCATGTAAGTAAGTACGAAACGAATATGAAATGCATATAAACGAGGATACGCTCAGCTGAGCGGACAGGTTCTCTACACAAAACGCCTAAATGGAACATATGAGGCAATGCACAGGAAAATTCCCAAATGTGCTGCAGGCCGCATCAACTGACCTCCAGGCTCGCAGCACTGCAGAAGTGGTCTGATGAGGCTGACTCACGTAATTCATTCGGGTCACGCCCTGATGGCTGGCTGACAATATGGTTCTTCATTGATTGGCCGTCAGTGTCTGAACATAACGTGACCTGCATGAGTTTTGCGTGAGTTTGCCAGGGTAGGATCACCTGCCCCGCAGGACTTGCCTTAACTCCGAGAATTCAGTGTCTATCAAGCATGCCCACCATACGAGTTCGCTTATGGGCACGTACGAGGGCCTCGAAACTCCCTAACAACTTAGCGCCCGCCGCTCTCCGATTGCCTGATATACCCATCGACACTGGATTGACCTGAGCTGCTATTTACTTAAACGTTTATCGTTGGCAGGTCGTGGTTGACTAGTCTAGCCTCATCGCACACGAGGAACATCGAGGTCGCGGAAACCGGTGACTATATTCAGTAAAGATTAAGTACTCATAAAATATGCTAAAGCCAGAGTGCAAATAAAATAAGAACAGGCTCAAGATAACGTGGATACTGGCGGCCTCTCTGGAGAAGGACTTCGCTCATCTCGACCAAGTACAAATGCAGGCGTACTATGGGTGGTGAAGGGCGTCGCTAGTGCTTTTAGCTCTGGATTTGGTCGAGGTTCTGATGGGGTCTTCATCCCTGTATCGTGCTTAAGTAGAGTAGCCGGTCCTTCCGATGCAACTGCCTCTAGTTTTGCTCTCTTTCTGGGTCTTTCGAGAGATTCCAGATTGAATGGTGGAGGGATGAATGGATGTTCCTTCTCATACTCTTCCACTCCGCTCCACCATGGCGCTAGTCTTCGAGCCTCGATCGCTTTGCATACGCTGCCCATAATCTCTCTTGCGTCCCACGAATTGGTGACGAGTGAATCGAGATGGTCGTACTCCTTGGAGGATGCAATGACAGCGCGGAGCTCTTTGACCTTTTTCTTCGAGTTTAGGCCTGTTCCTGACTTGAACATAGCGACGCAGTACTTCGTGAGTCCAAAGCCTTGTTCAAAATGTCGAGCCTGCGTGTATGGTCAAATCAGTACCGGGACTGAAAGTGAGGAAGAAGGTGTACCAGGCGAAGGAAATCCGGTATTATTTGTGTTTCTGCATCAGCGAGACCACTGTTTGCCTCGGATCGAAAGCAAGACGGATTGCACTCAGCTGCTGTCGCAATCATTGCCCCGTCAGCACCAGTAATCTCTCGAAGTCTTTTTGCGTCATCCACGCTCAGACAATCACCGTTGGCTAGAACCGCAACATCGATATTCATGGTTTTGACCAAGTCTACGATTTCCTTCATACGTTCCGGGATCGCCTTTTCTCCTTTCCGCATGTTTCTTGTACGGCAGTGTACGGTTAAACAGCTGATTCCTGTTTGAACGATTTTCCGAACCAAGTCTAGCGTTACTTCAGAGGTGGGAAGCAATCGTATCTTGCATGAGACAGACAAGTGGGGGGGTAGCGCCTTCCTGAGGCCGGTGAGAATCTCACAAATCAAGTCGGGCTTGTCGAGCAGCGCCGCACCCATCCCGCCCGAGGTTGAGAACGGTTTAGGGCATCCACAGTTAAGATCTACTCCAGAAACGTCATTGGCGACCCGCAGGGCGGCCTGCACAGCCAATTCTGGGCTGGCTGTCCCTATCTGGTAAATAAGATAGGGCCGCTCAACCGGGTGAGTCGACCAGATTGAGCTCGTTGTGCCTTCGAAGCTAATGACGCCAGTATCAGCTGCAAAGGACGTGAGTAAAAGACTAACACTAGCCTAGACCATATTTTAACCTACGGTGGACCACCCTTTTTGCATGGAGCATGGCTTTATCCACTATTTCGGGGCCCCACACGAGCGAGGCGCCATATTGCAGCGACAAGAGTCTAGTGGGCACTGAAGGTCAATCAGTAAGACCTGAAGAAAAAGGTTTGGGGCCCTCATTATGTAGGTGTGCTGAAAGAATTGGTTTGTAGGACGCTGGACGGACTCACAATTTCCGGAGCGCACCATCGGCGCGAGTACAGTGGCATCTCGGAAACGCTTGCTGTTTGCCGGGGCGGGGCACGGGACTGACGTATGGTCTCGTGGACGCTTTGCCGGTAGTATGGATGAAGAAGGAGAGTCCATGACACTTTTCTTCAAGAATGATCCGAATCTGGCAAAGACGGTGGAGAGCAGGTCACGCATGCCAGAAATGGAAACATTCTGAGTCAGCAGGATGCCTGGCCCTAGTGCGTGATATATTTCAAGTAGATAAGTACAATCGTGACTAATATGACCATGGTTTTTCTCCAGGCGTCGGGCTCTCTGGCACTCCACTCGCGTACGATGGTTCTGCAATCGAATCGTTCGCGTTCCATGCCTTCAATTCGAAGGGTCCTCCTTCTCCACCCTTTGGTCCGAAGAATGTTTCGGTATTTCCTCCTTGATTAGGGCCAGGAATTGAGCTCGCCGATTCGTCCCATGAATCGTACACCTCAGCAGGCGCACCATACTCCATCTGAGCGCCCGGTTCATCAGCCATCTCGTCCGAGTCTGAGAACGAGTTGTATGCATTCCGATCGGCCTGCTGTGCTTGCCGATGTAGCCCTCCAAAAGAATGAACCGAACCAGATGATTGAACACCAAATGGAAAAGCGACGCGCCGACCTGGGCTACCGGGGGCGACGTTCGATTGCAACTCGAAGTAGGCTGAGCGCATCGCTTCATCGATCGCCCTTTTTGTTGCAATGTGTGGTTTGGCAGGCGACAACCCCTGAACTTGCGCCCGCTTGAAAATCGGGACGAAATTTTTGACATCCACCTTTGAGAGCTCAGAAGTAGGTGGTGTCGAACTCGGTATTGGAGATGGCGTCCCCATACCAGTAATCGCATTGCGCTGCAAGACTTTGGCGCGTAAATCAAAAATAGGTTTCGGGCGTCCCTGAGCTTTGGTATCGGATTGTACTACGGATGCTTGAGAGCTGAAAGGAGGGCGGAATTGGATCGAGTTCGATTGTGACGTGAATGAGGCGGTTTCGGAAGGGAAGTGAGCATCATTTGATTGGAGAGTATTGGTGTTGGATATGAAGGAGAATGACGAGGAAGCATTATTGGGATCCGGTGGGACGAAGCGTGGTGGACCAGACCGTGGTGGTTGAATAGTCTGTGAGTGAAATGGACCCTTTCCATAATGGCCCGGTTGTGTGTCTTGAGCGGTTTCGTCGATCGTAAGTTGAGCGAGCTGCCGTTGCATCCGCTCGTGAGGAGATTCAATTGATGCGATCCAGTTAGCTTCAGCACTCGAACCTTTGACATTCTCTGCGTGCTTTCCAACTGGGGTAGATGCTACGGCAGCATCTGCGAAAGAATGTTCCGAAGTAGGTCCCTCTTGAGTAGCTTCTTGATTTGATTTCATTTGGGAGGATTCGGAAGGGACACCCTCATGATACGATCCATTGTATTCGTCATCTTCTGGCTCTAGAGAGGCCATTTGGAAGACTTTCATCCAGAACTAGGACGCACAATCAGTCTCGGACGCCAAAGAGTGGCAAAGTACGCACCCTAGAAACCTCTCGGATGGGTTCCGTTGCATTTGCGTATCTCTTCAACGAGGGGAGGATGGATTCCGTAAGTATATCGTGGATCTCTGCCATATTGGCATCGATTTCCTGCCAAGTCTGTTATTGACAGTAAGAAGAGAAGCACTCGCATGGGTACCTGATAGACTTCTGTAAGGGCCATGTCTATCTGGTCCATTTGTATATGTGGAGGTGCGTCCCGATCGACGCCGGGAATGTGCATCATGTCGAGCTCGTCGTCGGTCCGGGGACACAATGGTGGACGCACCGGCCAAGGCGCCTCAAAAGCTAGAGGATATTTCTTCTCCAAGTCCTCGCCTGGCGGCATGGTTTGGGGTGCTGGCATAGTAGCTGCGGGAGCCAACCAAGGGCCGTTTAACAGCGGTCCTGAACTCCGCCATCACCGAGTCATGGTGAAGGCCACGAAAAACAAGGCTGCCTATGGCCCTTACACCGTTGTCATCAAGCTAGGTACGCGTCTTCATTCCCTCGATATTGGAAACAGCCGCTTCATACACGTTTGTAGGGACTTCGTCGATCATCCACGAAACAACCCACCAACCTCTACTCTCTATTCTGTCTTCCATCGTAGAAACAGTTCTAAGATTACGATCTCAAGGTCACAAAGTCGTGCTGGTTAGTTCGGGGGCGATCGGGGTCGGCATGAAGCGCATGGAACTGCCAGCACGTCCCAAGGGACTAGCCGCAGTGCAGGTGTGCCTCCATCGAATGGTTCAGAACCTTTTTCATCAGCCTCCAGGCCCTTGCTGCCATCGGTCAAGGTCGGCTTATCGCTCTATGGGACAACCTCTTCAGCCAACTGGGACAGCCAATAGCGCAGGTGCTCCTCACACGCGGTGACCTCTCTGATGTATGTGTTTTTCCCTATAGTGGGGGATTTTAGTATCTCATCGACTGTAGAGAACACGATACCTGAACGCTGTGAATACTTTCGGGGAACTCTTGTCTATGGGTGTAGTATGTGGACAGCCTCACTCGCCTGCAGGTTGTGAATTGAGGTACATCTACGATCCTGACGGACGAGCCGTAGGTGCCTATAGTCAATGAGAATGACACGGTATCTGTCAGCGTCAGTAGCATTGTGTGTTGCAAAATGATCTGCTCCTGATCCTCTGTTAGGAAATCCGCTTTGGGGACAACGACTCGCTGTCAGCAGTTACCGCCTCAATGATACACGCCGATTTTCTCTTTCTCCTGACTGACGTGGATGGACTCTATACTTCAAACCCACGAAAGGATCCAGATGCCAAGTTCATCGAAGTCGTGGAATCTGTGATGGATATCCGAAAACAAGGTCCGTCCTTGCCATCGCCGTCCCCCGCATTACTTCTGACGCTTTGTGAAATACCGCCGTGAAGTCAGTACCGCCACTCTTGGGTCTAAGCTCGGAACAGGAGGTATGGAAACGAAGCTCATTGCAGCGGAAATCGCGACAGCTGGAGGGGTCTCCACAATCATATGCAAATCCAGTAACCCGGCGAATGTGCTCGACATCATAGAGCACATCTCTGCGAATAAATTGGCGGCATCGTTGGCCCATCCAGTACCCACCGCCATCTCGACCCCTTCATCGGTCATGAATTCGGACTCAGAAGACCTCTCAAGGAGTATTTCAGGTTCCGAAATAACCATAGTTCCCACCGTCACTGCAACACCAGGCAGCTCTACGTCTACATTATCTCACAGCAACCGCTCCGGAGCTCGACCCCTTTACACCCTCTTCAAACCGTCAGCACACCCTCTACGGGATGTCAAATCATGGACAGCATATGCACTGGCCCCATCCGGGAGCGTCATCATCGATGCCGGTGCTCATGCCGTTCTCTCCAGGCGTGAGTCGGGTGGACGGCTCCTCGCAGTCGGGGTCGTCGGGGTGGCTGGAACGTTTGCCCCTGGTCAGGCGGTGCGAATACTTGTCCGACGCCACTTGGAGCGGAAGGACCACCACCAGCTCGTACTCGGCCATCAGCAGAAGGGCTCCATGGGTGGAGGGGCAGCGCTCCTTGCATTCAAAGAAGTAGCAGATTCTCAAGGTGCTTCGCCTGCCACCCCCTCGTCCCCCAGTTTGTCGCCTGCCGGCGGGTCAACAATTGAGTCGATTTCGACGATGGAGCTCCTGTCCAGGACTGCATCTCATGGCAGCCTTGATCCAGAGGCCGCCGATGTAGAGGTTACGCCAATGGTTTCCAAGCTCACACTCGAACCGGACGCTCATGATTACGAGGAGAGTTTGGTGGGACAGACACCCTCGAGAGAGGTGACCGGAGAAAGCAGCGGAAGTGGAAAGAAGGCGAATGTTCATGCGGATGTCAAACCAGAAGATGAGTGGATTGACGTCGAAGTTGGCCGTGGTTTAGCAAACTACAACTCTGCCGATATAACCAAAGCTATGGGGATGAAAAGGTAGCTTTCATACTTAACTCCATCCGGGTGCGCTGATTGACAAGATGACGTAGTACCAACATGGTCAAGGTACTGGGCTATGCCGATTCTGAATACGTAGTCGAGAACATCACTATCCGACTTGCACCGTAGTCAAATAGAGAGTGAGTTTTGCTATTGTAACCGCAGCGTCATGTCAGAGTGCTCCAGAACGTTTCTGCGGGATGGTAGTCTGTCAAATTCAACCTCAGCTATCACGGACAGTTCGAAAGGACCCAGTTTCTCACCGTATTGAAGGCCACCTCCTTCAATGTCACTCTTATTATCCCTTATCGGCTTACTGGTCGGTAACAAAACATCTACCCGCGGTAATGTCTCGCGGGTGTGGTCGAGCAACTCTGCGATGTGCTTTTCATGAAATGCAATCGCCTGTAGCGACACCAGACGTTTCAAAATGTCCAATAGCCCCGACTACCAAAGGGCAGAGTAAGCATTGGCTGTTCGTTGAAAACGTATACGTACGAATGCGACCTTGTCCCAGCACCGTGGGCAATAACCAATGAAACGTAAATTTGGTAAATGCGTGGTAAATGATTCCAGTGCCTCATTGCAGATGTTGTCCGTCAGCAAGGTCTGCAGAGAGCCCGCGATAGGGGCAAGGGTTCCTGCAAGCCGAGTGAGCTTTCGGTCCGCAACTCTCCCACCTCCTATGACCTTGATCCACAAATGAACGAGACCTTGTCTCTCCCCGAGGTGTAGGAGTGGCGCAAGTTCAAGCGGGATCTCGAGGCGGCGGAGGCGGGGTAGATCTCCTGGACGTAGCCGTGCATCGCCTACTAAAGTAGCAACATCCGAGTCACGAGTCATATCAGGAAAGATGGAGAGTTCCTTTAACTCCGTTTGCTCTTTCAAGAACTCGATCATGGCACCGGTTACAGGAATGTCAGTGGCGGAGAGGCTGGTGAGGCGAAAGGAGCAGCCAAAACTGGACAGTAGTGGCCTGAAGTCGACAGCTGAATCTTCGCTCCCATAATCGAAACGCCAGGTTACACCGCTCAATTCCAATATCTTAAGTTGATCTGCTTTGTGGAGCAAGTCGACTAGCCCATGGGAATAAGTTCTGTCCTCTCGTAGCTCAGACCGGCCACATTCAAGGCCGGTTAGACTGTCGCCCCTAAGTGCGAGGCGGCGAAGATGCTGATGGATAAGGAGGTGAGATGTGGCAACCGATTCGCGTTTCCAGGACGGTGGGAAAGGGAGGGTGCCGTAGAGGGTCCGCCGTGCCTCCGCGTTCCACGCCCTGGACGTGAAGAGGAGGGCGAAGAGAGATTGGCGATCATCCCAGAGCTGAGCCACGATGGGGCGTATAAGTTCTGGTGGTAGGGGACAGCCCATGAGTACGAGCACGTGTGTGATCGCCAGGGTGTTGCTCAAGTTGTTGGACCCAACTAAGATAGGCTCATCAAAGGGGCTTGGCAAATGTATAAAAATCAGTAATAATTATGAGCGGGATATTGGGGTTGCAAAGTACAATATACACCTCTGTTTCTGCGTAGATATACACTCCTTCGCGTGCGGACTACGCATCTCGGACCCGACTACAACAGACATCTGCCGTGGCCCAGAGAAGGAGCGGGAGTAATCTAGAATATCTAGAATAGTATGGCGTGCAAGTTGGTTTGGCAAAATTAAGAGAACTTCATAGCCTCAGGCCGTCTGTCGGTGGACGACCGCCTGAGAGGTTGGTTGTCCAGTCGGTGGCGGGTGAGTGTCTACATCCAGTTAAATAAGGATATTCAGACCCACTCCGAGGTCTCCGTGTGTTTCCGCAGCAATTCCGTTCGGTCAATGGAATATGGGACATGCTGCTTGGACATGCATCGCATCCTGGCGCTCGCCCTCCACCCATGTCGATTCGGGCGGTCGGTCTCGGACATTACTATTATCCTTACTATTACTATTACGGTTACTATTACGATTTGATTTTGTACTGAGTAACGCCAATGTACATTAATATTGTTGACACCGAGGAGAACGACCGACTGAAAGTGAATTGCATTCTTGCGCTAAGCTAAAACTCGTGCAACCCTAAGCAACTCGCTTTTACTCTCCCTCCGAACCCATTACTTGTTCCAATCGCCCCCCGGCCCCTGCTTCAGGGTTTGGTTTCTTCATCCATATTCTCCTATCCTTAGCAGTACATAATTCCTTTAAATCGGTGTCCGCTTGCATCCACTAGGTGCACCCTTTACTGGCACGCGCCTCGCTCTGGGGTCCAAATTTGTTGTAATTTTCGTGCTCCCCTTCTGGACACTGGACAAAGGACAACTACGGGAGTGCATTTGAGTAAGTCAATGTCACATCGTCGGTGGCATGCCCAATGATTTCCGTCTTCACCAGAAAATCTTGAGTATCGACAAATAATGGGCACCACAAATTCTCCAATTAAGCCCGAGGTTGCAATCATCACTATGTTTAGCCGATATATATCTTTCTCCTTTTCCACACTCCTCGTCTGGGACATGCTCTTGACATTGAAAGATGAGGTACGTTTGCTACACGTGTTACTAAAATTATTTGCCTAAACTCCATCAAAGGTTCAACTTATCTGGCCAGCGCGCTGGACTATTACCAAAGGGATGTTCCTCATCAATCGATATGGTGTCCCGGTGATGATGGCGTTCGCGTTCACCAGTAAGTTGATTTGGTGCATCGCAGCTGCGCTCTGATCCACTCAATAAGTTGGCTCTGGCTATCTTGATAACCTCACCGACAGTGTAAGCGTTTTCCCGGACTATGTCAGGGTGAGAGGACTTAGCTTCTATGCCAGTTCTGCCAGTGCTGGTTATTAGTCAATCTGGGGAGCGAGCAATTGTCCCTGCTCCTTGTTTCATTTGTTATGGTCTTTCGTCTCCATGCAGCTTGGGGCACAAGCAGAAAGTTCCTGTTGATTCTCATAGCCCTATGGCTTGCTGCGGTTATAACCACAATCTTCGCCTGGGTCCATGTCCTGTATAATCAGCGAGAACGTAGGTCTACCCTCCTCACTCCCTAAGGGCCCTGAACTTAGTTTTATTTCAGGGATTTTGCTCCTACGGAGTCTCAAAGTCTGCTTCCCGGCAGTGACTGGGCTATGGAGGCTCTTCGTTCCAAATGCTTGCCTTCACTTTGTTCTTCTTATCATTTTGATCATCAAAGCCATTGCGACCCCAAGGTACGAAAAATGGTGTACTCTGCCCTTTCCCGTGAATGGCGCTGAACTTATAGAACATATAAAATCCTAGATCGAAAAACACTGCCATGCTCATCATCCTTCTACGGGACGGAATTGTGTTCTATTCAATTACATTCTGCGTACTCTTTGCTGCTGTGGTGGTACGAGATTCCTTCCTTGTTCATACTATTGCTCACATGCACTTTAACCAGACCTGGGCCTATTTGAGTCTCGCCTTCAATGCTGTGCCTATTTACACAACGTGGAGCATAACCACTTTATCGACGTCGCGTTTCCTGCTTTCTCTCAAATATTCTCAAACCGTGCGGGAATCCTGGGTCAATCGAACTGATGTTTCGGGCCAAGGGGGCCCAACCAACGATCCCCACCGACCAACTTTCGAGCCAATTGAGATGGAACCTCGAAGCGATTCGAAGGGCAGGACACTCTTGGGTGAAAGTTCAGCACCATTCGACTCCGGGCCTAAAGTGCTCATCCTGCGCACACAATACGAGTGCCCAAACGGCCGAGGGACATATTCGCCTCAGGTGCCAATAGGGTCGGGGGCTATCCTAGTGGAATCACCTTCCACCAGACTACATGGATACCCCCCTCCGACATTTGCGGCGGTGACCCAACGGCACGGATTTGGCAGTTGGTGGTGGTGGCTATTAGGCCGCGATGCATTTACAGAAAACCAGATGATTGAAGTAGACGCTAGACATGCAGAGTGGTGGGATAAAGGGGAAGATCGCGGTCCGGGATGGCAAGAGAGTAAAGTTGGTCGATACGATAGCTGGTTGTAGCGCTTGTGCACACAATATACCCACCACTTGAACACAGTTTACCGCACCTATGATCACAGAGTATGTATACCCACTCCCCACTCCTGAGGAGGGAGACAGCGCAGGAGAAGTACATACTCGGCATTGTTAACCACCTGGGTTAACAAACCCGGATTTGGTGTAGATGATTACCTAAAACAAGACGAACAACAGACCGATTTGGATCGGAATAAGTCATTACCTATTATAACCAAGAATCGTATCTCCCGATCCGGCTTTCCTGCATTCCCGGTCCCCGGTCTTCACCTTCCACCCACCACGACGAAGCGTCTGCGTCTATATCTACATGTCTATGCCGAGGTGGTGCTCGAAAGAAGCTTGCAAACCAGCCGACTGTTTGTTGGTGAGTTGATTCCTGTTGCTCCCCACGTTCCTGTTGCTCTCCACATGCTCGTTGCCCCTCACTAGTGGCGGTGAGTAGTATTGGAGACACCTTATAGTCGGTCGTGACTTTGTAGTGTGATAGCTCGTTTGCGGTGCTCAGTTTTTGAGTCCTCGATGAGGTTTCCTGGAATGGGGAAAGTTCTATCTCGCACTCGAGGTGGTTCTCCCTATCACCGACTGCTATTTGATTAATGATTGAAGTCCCATGGCGTCGAAATGGAAGCCGATATTGAACAGCTTGGAGCGAGAGCAAGAACCGTGAAACTTGGCCGGCGCAAATGGCCCACATAAGGTGGAAGGGAAGGTGATTGGTCCAGTCGACGAAAGCCCAAATCTATGACCTAGGTGAGTATGTGGCTATGTACCAGCACTTGACATACAATGACAGTTTGCAAGAGAGCCACAAGAACTACTGAACAGTAGACTATCCCGTCCTTCAGCAAGATTCCCAATATCGGAGACTTGGACGACCTACATAGTCATTAGTGACACAAACGATCCATGAATGATGCTTACCGAGGAGTACTAAAGGCTCTGTATAACAGTACGATGAGAAAAGCCACGTGAGATATGACGTTGGGGAGGAATAGCTTCCACAAGCCAGGGATCAAAGCGTTACACGCGTTGGATGACTCCTCGTAATAGATAACTGCACGGTGGAGGTCAGGTTTCGAAGTGTGAATGGTGGATTCTCGGCTCACAGTCGCGCTGGTAGACTAGGGTCATCAATCCAATAGTTAGAGAGGCGGCATTGGTAGAAATCCAAATGAAGCCCAAAAAGACAAAGGCAGACAGTTTCGACCATGCAGCATGGAGTCTACGTGGTGTCAGTCAATTGCAAGCAAAGGATTTCCGGCATGGACGAACCGGAATGCCATAATGAAGCTGGCGAGGGAGAGAATAAGATGGCCCAATACATATTCGGCTATTAGCCAAGCTCTACATGACTTTGACGTCTTAGAGCAGTCTTCTGTCACCAGCGGGTGAGGCACCTACACCGTCGGTCAGGCCGGTTGCGATGCCACTCCTATCTTTATTCACCAGTCAGACGCTTACAATGACACGTGTAACGCACCAGCTTACCCCATAGACCCATACCTATCACAGCTGGGGAAAGGTACCGATTCGCGAGAAAGACCACTTTGATGACAGTCCGCCTGGCCCACCAGACATATCGGACCTACGTCACTGTGTTTCATCGAAGAGATCGTGTGTGGTAAACGAAGTGCACACCTCTTCCGATAAGGTGAGGAGATGATCATAAATTAACAGCGCGATTGTAGAGTAAAAGGCTGTTTCGATGTCCGCCCTAACCACAATTAGTGTCTGAGGCCGGACATCGAAAGCGAAAGTGGAGGGCATCGGTCTGTTCCTGAAACCGCACTTGGGAACGGCAACACGGAAACCTCTTTGAGACAACCCATGCCAAGAAACGCGAGTCAGGCTTTAGCCATTCAGATATGAGCTGCATCGTACATACCCGTACACCCACGTACAAGGACTTGACAATGGATTGCCGTGGCCGTTGGTAATAGATGCTTAATGTGTTGATGCTAAGCTCGACCTTCAGCGGAGCAACCTGGGGATGCAGTGGAAACAAGCAAGGATCAAGGAACAGATAAATCATTCTGACCCTCCGAGGAGCGGAGCAGTTGACTGAACCGACGGGGACGCAGCTGATCACACTCTTTGGTTCGCTCGTCGTGTTGTTCGTGTGAATGACGACCTACCTTAGTCGATACGAACATGCTTCTGCCGTGCGTCGTTGTAACCCGGAGTGTTCCCTGTATTGACCGCCGTCCATCCGGGGAGAACCCGGGACTCATGGTCAATAGACCTGCCACCTGCGTCGAAGGCGGTGATAACAAGAATGGGCCCCTCACCCTCGCACGGAAAATGAGAAAGCCACCAAGGCGTTCAGAACGTATGAAAGTGCGTCTTTCTAATAACTGGAAAGTGAGAATCATCGACCATTCGCAACATTTTCGGTGTCTACGAAAAGGGATTCAAACTGCTCCATAGATTGTCCGATGACTCCAAAGGCATCTTGGAGTGTCGTCCCTAAATATTCCAACTCCTGTATCACTCCCTCTGGTGACTCATCAGCTCAAGTTCCACAAAACGGGACCGACTTACTCATCATCATAGCATAGGCGAAATAGAGTAGTTGTCGACTTGTCTGTACTCGACGCTGCTTGACAATATCAAGGTTTCTGAGAGCATGGACAAGGCGTTCTCTGCTTTCCTCAGCTGGCGGGAGGTAGGGTGGCAACGGCTTCTTTAATTGAAAGGCGGATGAAAGGACGAAGAAAAACTAAAAACAAACTCAAGGTTACTAATATACGTGCAATGGCATTTGTAGCTCACCAGGATGACATTGCCCACCATCTCCCGTCTTTCACGTTTGACAGGAATTATGAAGTCTCGACGCACACTCTGATAACGACGTATTCAATCGACCGATGAACAGAATGTCGAATCGCGCACCGTATACCACTCCTCTCTTGTTGTGACACAGCGCATACTATGCAGAAGATCGAGAATACGTTGGAGACTTGTGAGAATTGAACGGTAGAGACCGACTGGAAACGGGCCCTTCAACCGGGGTTCATTTTGGGCCTGAGCAAGTAACTTCTGAATATAGAGTAATTTAATCTGAAGGTGGAGCTCCCTGCAAGGCGTATTATAAGCAATCGTGAGAAGCCGATCACGGGACGTACATTGACATGAACTCCCGAATGCTGGTGTTCAGGTCTGTGACAAGGGCAGGTCGAAGGAGCCTCGTCTGTTCAACTGGTTCCAATTCTGGGTCTACGTCTCCCGCGCGTCGAGCAGCCGCTCCGTAATCTTCCTCATTGAACGACATTGGTTCCGGCGCATGTGGCTGAATGGAGTAAGTGAGAACGAGGCGGTTATAAAGCCAGCCAATGTTGAGCAAGAAATCGGATAGGACCACCCCTAGCTCGCGCCGTGCCTCCGCCGGCCACCACATGCGCGAGACGATTACAGCCCAAATGACTCCTATCGCAACGGCAATAGAGCGACCTATCGCGACATCGATGATAGATAGATTCTCATCTCGGACGTTGAAGCTCAATATTTTGGTGAGCGCCAGTGTTGTCAGTAATAAAGAGAGGTAGGCTCACCAGAAAAGGCACGTAAGGTTGTATGTTAAGAGAACAAAGCGACCGGTTGTTGCATATTGGGGCGAACTGACAATATAGTAGAAACAGGGGAGCGAAAAGAGGAAACCAAAGATAGCCAAGGCTGCTGGATAGTTATGGGAGGTGCTGAAAGCAATCGTGGCGACTGTAGCACCAAAGCTGGGAAGACATTCAAATTACGATGATTCGCCAATGGTCTTAGTGGTGACGCACATGGTCCCGAGGATACGGTGGATGCTCAAAAAATTCGTCTAAAAGGATTTCAGCCTCGAGGAGACAAGATGCAACTCTGACTTACTGCTCCAATGGTTTGACCCATGACAACGAAGAACTGGTGGTACTTCAAAAACCCTTGGACTAAGGGCCGAAACTACCTCACTTACGGATATGAGCGCCCATTCACCTCGCCATTCAAGAAATATTGGTCTCGTGGAATCAATGAAAGCCGGGGTAGCCAGGATCGCTGTAGAGACCCCGACCTTAAAGCTGTATCGTAAATCTCCTTCCTTGAGTCGATTGAAAATATCCCAAATGTGGCGTTGCAAGCGACCATATCGATCTAGAGTTGAGCGAGCAGGTGTCTGAGCTGTATTGGGAGTATGACGATGGATCTTAGGAAAGGCCGATTTCGGTGAATATCTTGGCTCCAGTGGGACAAGGTTCGCTGGAGGAACATTAAGAAGTTGATCCAGGCCGAGATGACGTGACTCACAGAACTTCCTCCTCAATGTCTTTCGCACCCCTTGTTTCGTCCCAAAGGTAGGTCCACGCATAGATTCGCGTTTCCCTATAAGAAAAATGGGCCGAATAGTTTGGGCAACACGGTTCACCGTCTTCTGAAGCCATCCCCATGGGCCACGATAGCGCTGCGCTTCTTGTTCTGCGTCATGGAGCTGGCCCATGATGTCAACAAGTAAAATAAGTTCCTGGGCAAACTCTTGGAGAGTGAATATAAAACTGGCAGAGGTCAGATTATGACACCTGATCGTACCCCGATAGTACCCACAAATAAACCAAGAACATAGTTTCGCCATCCTCGTGACCCATGTCACTGGCTGTGTCGCTGACTGTACTCCGGCGATATAACTTACAAACCAGAATGAGCACATCACCAATTGATGCAACCGAAACCAACACACCCTCATCACAGCGTGGTTACTCGTGTGTTCGAACGTGAAGAGAGCCCTTTTGATATCAAACGCCAGTTCATGAAAATCGTCTTGGTCATTATCCCCAGACAAGGATTGGCGGCTGCGCAACTGCAGGAAGACGCCACGCATCTTCTTGAGAGTTGAGATGCATGTGGTCTGGACAATCAGGGGGGTTAAAATATGTTGTAAAAGCGGCATGGAAAGCGTACTGTTAGAGCCGTCATAGGGGGACCAACATCATCCACTAAGTCCCCGAACATCTGAGCGGCTGCAGCGAGCATGGCGTCCTCTTCATCCTCGACAGAGACAATGACCCTTTCTTTCTCTTTCTCTTTCTCTTTAGCTGGCGGGCTCCCTGTTTGCGAACTGTCTCCCGGGTCCTCCTGTGAAATATCTTTCGACGCCGTCTTCATTGGCAACGTGATCCTTCCGGCGCGATGGGCCGCACTTAACTCTATCTGTAATCTGGTTCCACCTCGGAGCCCTGCGAGGTGTTGTCCTAGTCGTGTCAGCGAGTCTACCGCCTCGCCGTACAATGCACTTGTCTGTTTGTGTTGAGCCAGCCTCCGTCCCTTGACGGGTGGGTCAGGCGGATTCAACGCCCACTCGCTCCTTGCCTCGTCGAGGTTGGTTTTCAGGCTTGTGAAACTCTTCTGATGTGCCTCAACCGCCCGTTGCAGCCTTGTCTTGCCCACACCGCGACGAGATTGAGGGTCGAGCAAGAAGGTTCTGACAAGCATGTCAAGCAAGGTTGCATAGGATTCGAGTGATGTCGTTATGTCTCGTTGGAGATTTCGCGTGGCGGATTGGGGCCACAACGAGAAACATACGACATTCGAGATTATTGAACCGATAAGGACGTTGAATGTCACTTGTACTAGTTGCCGAAACCCACCCTCTTTCACAATGCTAGACAGTTTGAGCAATATCAACCGTGGGAAGCAAAAGGAGTTTGCTGGCTTACACAATGAAGAGGATGATACTCGTCATGCTGGTGGCGGTGTTGAAACTGGGTTTATTTACCCAAACCTTTGCCCAGGCGATAATCGACATCGCGCCTGCCACCCATATGAACGCCAGACAATCTCCTATCCAATGATGATCTGGGTCGTCTTCGAAGAAGCGTATGGAGGAGCTGCTGGAAAGACTCATAACCGCTGAAAATAGAACGCCGATTAAGCAAAATAAATCCGCTTCGAACATTGCACCGGCTGTCTTGGCGGGATTGAAGTAGACGGACCTGTGGCACGCCGTCAA
>WNFL01302133.1_pt1 | contig 41293 bp, 73 predicted proteins | sample 5400361 | NCBI WGS metagenome assembly WNFL01 (sample SAMN13153351, study PRJNA577476) | soil metagenome | isolation source: 40 cm soil on Douglas fir-dominated hillslope | place: USA:California | collected 2013-09-17 | reverse complement strand
CCATGTCGGGAAAGAGGACCGCCAAGATCACGCTCGATGGAGACGAGTTCACGATCCACGCCTTCAAGATAGGGGAGCTGGAGCAGCTCACGGAGATATTCAGCAGCAAGGCTAGCGGGACGAGCATGTCGCTCATGGTCCTGCGCCTTGCCCTGCTGCGGGCAGAGCCACCGGTTACCGACTTCGACAACATGGAACCGACGCTGGACGAGATCGCCGCCGCGTCAAAGGCGGTGCTGGAGTTGGCGGGGTTGAAAGCCTCAGAAAACCCTCAGCAGCCTCCGGTACCCGCAGCCTGACCGACCCCGAGTTCTGGCAGGACGTCTTCGGGCCGTTCCTCGATCATGGAATCGGGATGGAGGAGGTGAGGAGGATGACACTGCACGACGTTGAGATGGCCCATGGATACTGGAGGCGAAATCCGTCTCTGCGCGTCCTCGTCAGCGCCGTTGCCGTGTCGCTCGGCATCCCATTGGAGAAGTTGCTCGTACCGAAGACGGTGAAGGACTTGACGGCCGAAGACTATGACCTGACGCCCAAGAAGGGCCACATGACGTTCGAGCAGTTCGAGCGGCACATGGCGGCGACAGGCGGGAAGATAGACGGGATAGGACAACTCTGATGGCTGACGACGTTTCTCTTCAATTTGGTGCGAAGACTGATGGCATCGACGCGGGTGCATCGGCCGTCTCGGCCAAGCTGAAATCGCTCCAGAGCGACACCGATGCTATGGCGTTGCATTTCCAAACGGCGGGCGACGCCATCAACGCTTCCATGTCCAAGGCCGCCGACAGCATGAAGGAAATGGAGAGCGCATTCACCGCGGCCTTCGAAGCCATCAAGAAAGGGAGTCTGTCAGAAGGCACGTTGCTGAAATTGTTGTTCGGCGGAGCCATCGGGGGTGCGGCGGCTGAGATCGTCAAGACCGTCCGCGACTTGGGTGAAGAGTTCAGTGAGATGGAGAAGCACGCCAAAGAGGCGACTCTAACGATAGAGCAGTACGCTGCCCTCCAAAAAGCCGTCAAAGATGAAGTCGATGCCGACAAGTTTGCGGCCGGCATCGAGGCCGCGGCGAAGAAGTGGAACGACCTGAACCACGGCATCAGCGAGCAAAAAACGCTACTCGAAGCAAACAATGTGAAATACAGGGAACAAAATGGCCAACTCATCTCGTTCAACGATTATCTTCTGAAGTCTTCGGCGCTGATCCAGAACTCCAGGACGGAGGTGGATAGGTTCAAGATCGGCGAGGTCCTTTTAGGGCCATCACGGGAATGGGTCCGCGCGCTCCAGGGCGGTCCGGAAGAACTAAAGAAGGCCACTATTGAGGGGGCCAAAACCAGTGCAGAACATTTGAAGCTGATCAAGAGGGCTAATGAATTTTCCGATGAATGGAAGGCAGCTACCCAAGACTGGGGCGACAAGTTCAAATCGATCATGGTCGATTTGTTCCCGTACATCGAGAAGTTCGTTAAAACGATGCTCGACGGGATCAGCGCATGGGTGACCATCCTCGGTCAAGTCAGCACACCAGCACTGGTCGAATCCATCAGCGCTGCAGAACTCGCTGCCAACCGTGCCCGCAACTCGATACGGACCGTGAAAGAACAGTTCGATGAGGCGGTTGGTTCAGGGAACAGGTTCAGGGAAACGTTCGACGCGGTTGGGACTCGATCATCGACGCTGGCGACACAGTTTCAGGGTGTGGTCGACAAGATGTCGCCGCTCCCGAAGGTCTGGCAGGAGACCTACAACCAGATCGTCGCTAGCGATGCGGCCATAAAGAAACTTGGAGAGGAGGATTTTTTCTCAAAGAGTGGCACGAAGATTCCCGTGCAGTTCGACAAGACTGCGATGATCGAGTTTCGGGCTGAACTGGACAAGGTCAAAGAGAAGTGGGACGAGCAGAAGATCAAAGAGCAGAGCGCTGTCGACACGTTCGCGCAGACGGAATACCAGAAGGTCGCACACCTGAAAGCAGCCTTGGCGCAACGGGAGACGGCTGAGAACGCCCTGCTCGCCGAGATGCTCATGAAGTATGGCGACAACGCCAAGGAACGCGCAAGGATCGAGCTTGAGGCACAAAAACTGATACATCAAGCGCAGGTCGAGGAGGATAAGCTGGATGCAGAACTTCTGAAAAAGAAGGCGCAGGAATGGAGGGATGTCCTCAGCACCATCTCCGGAGCATTCACCAGCCAACTCCGCGGCATCCTGCAGGGCACCACCACATGGGCGCAGGCGATGAAGAACATCATGCTGGACCTCGTGCTCAAGATTATCGACGAGTTCATCAAGCTCGCGATCATCGGGCCGCTGGTGCAAGGCTTCATAAAAGCAGGGTTTGCGGCACCAACTGAGATATTCACGACCCTTCTAAAGATCATAAGCAGTATGTTCGGGCCGCTGTTTGCTGGGTTCACGGCATTCTTCGCTCCCGTGCAGGGGCCGGCAGCGCCAGCCGAGGGCGCGGCTGCCGCTACGGCCGTGACGGCGATCGCAGCGGCAGCCGTCGCGGCAGAGACTGGCACGGATTACGTGCCACGTACTGGTCTGGCGCTGATCCATCAGGGCGAGACGATCATCCCTGCGTCGGAGGGCGTTGGTGGTCCATACACCGGCGGGAGATCGCCGACGATCAACCTCAACCTGTCGACGCTGGATGCCAACAGCTTCCATGCATGGCTGCGCAACAGCGGCGGGGATCGGATATTATCACGTATGGTCGCGCAGATGATGAACAGCAACCCGACGCTGCGGCCGAGTTACTGACATGGCCCCTCCGATCCTCCCGACGTTCAACTTCATCACCTACCCGGCCACGCGCTCGCCGATATGGAAGACGCTGCACCAGGAGTCGGTGTCCGGGATGGACAACCCGATCCCGCTCTGGAGTTTCAACAGGTGGAAGTATGACCTGCCGATCTCGCTCCTAAACTCCAAGTCGGTGGCGTTCCAGAACGCCGTCGCCCTTGAATGGCAGGCCCTAAACGCGTTCTACAACCAACTCAACGGATCGTTCGGCGTGTTCCAGTACCTGGACTCGGACGATAGCTCGGTGACGGATCAACTATTCGGCGTCGGAGACGGGACGACGGTGGGGTTCCCGCTGACGCGCACGATGACGGGGGCAGGCGGCTTCGTCTGGAACGAGCCGGTGTTCGCGCCAGTCGGGACGCCGGTCGTCAAGGTCAACGGCACGCCGACCGTGCTGTTCACGCTCGGTACACAGGGGTTAATCACGTTCAACAGCGCGCCTGCCGGAGGGGCGAACCTGACGTGGACCGGGACGTTCCGGTGGCTCGTTCGTTTCGATGATGACAACCTCGACTTCTCGAAGTTCATGAGCGCGCTTTGGGAGGTCAAAAGTCTGAAATTCACCACCATCAAGACGCAGAGCAAATGACATGACAGACAACAGAATGCTTTCAGATGGCGGTCCGATCACGCCTGACCACCGCGAGATTGATCCGGCGACAGGCCAGCAAAAGGGCTACATCGTCCTAATCCCCAAGGAACGCGCCAAGGGATTCGTGAGGCCGGTGCGTCGCACTTATCTGCATAAGACGTGCGGTACGACCACGACGATGTCGCGGGACATCGCGGAGACCTACGCACGCAAACCAGACTTTTACACGGGCACGTTCTGCGTCTCTTGCCGCAAGCACCTTCCGCTCATTGAGTTTGTGTGGGATGGCACAGACGAGACCGTAGGCTCGTGAGATGAAGTCCGCACCAACCGGCCTCGTCACGCTGCTGGTGACCGGCCAGTTCGTCTTCTGCGACCTCTACCAGTTCACGCTGATCACCGGGCAGGTGTTACGCTACACGACGGCGGACGTGGACATCACCTACGCCGGCAACACCTACTCCTCGGCGCTGTTCTTCGACCAGAGCGGCAACAAGGCGGTCGGCCACTGGAAGACCGGCCTCGACACCGACACGTGGCAGGTCTACGCCATGCCGGTCGAGTTCGACCCGGTGACGCTCGCGCTGTTCCCCATCACCATAGGCAGCACGCCGTTCCTCGCCGCGGTGGCCGCTGGGGCGCTCGCAGGAGCCCAGGTGGACATCCATCGGGCCTACTGGCCATCCTGGCCCCAGCCGTGGAAAAGCCCACTGGCGGCCTTCTCTGACGGTTCTGGGACCTTCGTGATCGTGGACTACTTCGCCGGGCGGGTCGCGGCGATCGACGTGATGCGCAACCAGGCGGTCATCTCCATCAACTCGTGGCTCGACCAGTTCCGCCTGATGATGCCGAGGAACCTGTGGCAGGCACCGTGCCGGTGGACATTGTTCGATGCTGGGTGCGCCCTGAACCAGGTGGACTTCCACATCAACGGCAACGCCCTGGTCGGTTCGACGCAGTCCCAGATCGTGTCCGGCAGCATCGCTCCTGCCGGATGGTTCACGCTGGGGCAGGTTACGATGGTGAGCGGGCTCAACGCCGGGTTCCGCCGCATGGTCAAGTCGTTCGACGGCACAACGATGTTTCTCATCGCGCCGTTCCCGTTCACGCTTGCCGTGGGAGACGGCTTCACGGCATTCCCGGGCTGCGATAAGTCGATCGCCACCTGCCAGAACAAGTTCAACAACCTCGTGAATCATGGAGGCGAGGACCTGATACCGAAACCGGAGACGGCAGTATGACGCGACGGGATGCGATCGACATAGTCAAACAGGTGATGGTGGAGATGAACCGCAAACCAAAGGAACTTGGTGCCGAACTCGAAGTCGGAGAGTTCATCGTGGCGACATTGATCGCTTTGGAGATCTTGAAAGTCGATGACTGAGACTGAACAGCGCCAACGCGTCGTCACCATCGCCCACAGCTGGATCGGCACGAAGTACGGCCATGGAGCCCGCATCAAGCAAGTCGCCGCCGATTGCACGTTCTTCGCGAAGGTCTACGAGGAGGCCGGTCTTGTCCCAGAGGTACCGATTTCTGTCTACTCGTCGAACGCCCATCTGCACCGCGCGTCTGGGCAGTACCTCATCCATATCAGGAAATATGCCCACGAAGTGGCGCGTGACCGGGTTCGGCCCGGCGACATCGCGATGTTCCACATCGCGCGGGACTTCTCGCACGGCGGGATCGTCAACGCCCACGACTGGCCCGAGCACGTCAAGGACTTCGAGCAGGCGGTAGGATGGCCGTGGATCATCCACGGGGACATGGGGGCCAAGGTCATCTACGAGGTCCGCGGCGACCAAGCGCACCTTGCGATGGCGCGGGAGGTGAAGTTCTTCAGCCTTTGGTAGATAGCAAGTTTGCACCTTTGCCGGTCGGCGGATTGATGCCTGCGAATTCTACCTCGGCGGCGTTAAAATCATCAGACCACGATGCGGCGGCTTCTGGCGTTTCAAACCGAGCAGATACCCAGCAATCGTCCTCAGCACATGTGCAATGGCCATCTGGCCATTTATAGAATGTAACCTTGTCGATCTCGCAAGACTCCCAATCGTCACAATTCTCCCATTTGGCGACCTTGATAGCCTCCACAGAAACCATCGGTTTACTTCCTTCTGTCCGTCGACGCCACGTAGTATGACTCCGTCGGCAAGGACGGCGTCAACACCATGACCAACTTCTTCGGCGGCGGCGGCCGGAAGACAGCGCCGACACCGCCAGCCACCCAACTGCGGGTTCAGACGGCCGTCGCCGGCACGCCGATCCCGATCGGCTGGGGCGTGAACCGCATCGCGCCTAATTTGATATACTACAACGACTTCCTGGCGACAGAAGTCCAGCAGAGTTCTGGTGGCGGCAAGGGTTCCGGATCTGGCGGCGGCGGGAAGGGTGGAGGAGGGGGAACCCAGACTAACTACTCCGCCACGGTGGTGTGCGGTCTGTGTGAGGGGCCGATCCTAGGAGTCGGCACGCAGGTGGGGAGTACCGCTGCCGTATCCGGCAATATATTCGGAAGCCAGAACAACAACTTGTTCTTTAACGGCTTCAACAACCCGATAACGCAGGCGACGATCAAGACGCTCATAAGTCAGATATTGACCAGCACCACCACGTCCCCCATCGGCAACGGCGTGTGGGTGAGCGGCAACATCTCGTCCCTTGCCGCGCTCAACTTCGCGCTGTTCATCGGCAGCTACACGCAGACGGCGTGGTCCTTCGTGACGACGAACCACCCCAACGATGCGCGCGCCTACCGCGGGATCGCATATGTGGCGGCGGCACCGTTCAACCTTCACACGTCGCCAGAACTCCCGGCCCTCAACTTCGAGGTGATGTTCGGGTTCCTCGAACCTTCCAACACGACGCTCGACGCCAACCCGCGCGACATCATCGTCGACTTCCTGACGAACAACAAATACGGACTCCAGTTCCCGTCCAGCCGCATCGGCGACACCAACCTCGTCACGCTCTACAACTACTGCCAGTCCGTCGGCATCTGGATGTCGCCTATCCTGTCGGCGCAGAAGGACGCCAACTCTTTCATGCAGGACATCCTTTACGGTTGCGTGGCGGAGGCGGTGTGGTCTAACGGCCAACTCAAGATCGTGCCCTATTATGACTCCCCGGCGAGCGGACACGGCGCGTCGTTCACGCCCAACCTGTCACCGATCTACGACCTGACCGACGACGACTTCCAGGCCGGCGGCAACAATAGCTACTCGTCTCCGGTCATCGTCACTATCAAGGCGGTGGCGGACATCTACAACAACGTCAAGGTCCAGTACCTCGATCGCAACTTCAACTACGCGGGGGCGGCCGGTTCGACGCCGGACTACAACCCGACCGTCGTCGAAGTGAAGGACGACGCCTTGATCCAGCAGTACACGTTGCGCGCGCGGGACACGAAGCAGCTCGACCTGTTCTGCTACGGGCCGGCCGCGCAGCAGTGCGCGCTCCTCCAACTCGGCCGCGAGCAGGTGATCACCACCTACCAGTTCTCGCTCGGGGCGAAGTTCGTCCTGCTGGAGCCTATGGACCTGGTGACGCTGACGGATGTGGCGCTCGGGCTCAGCCGCAAGCTGGTGCGCATCAAGGAGATCACCGAGAATCAGGACTACACGCTCACGTTCCTCGCCGAGGACATGCTCATCGGCTCGGCATCGTCCCCGCTGTTCGGCGCGCAGGCAGGCTCCGGGTTCGTCCTCAATAGCAACATCGACCCTGGGGTGACGCTGCAGCCGTTCTTCTTCGAACCGACCGACCAGCTTGCCGGCGGCCTCGAGGTGTGGATGGCCGTCACCGGCGTCAACCTCGCGACGTGGGGTGGCGCCAACGTCTACGTCAGTTATGACGGGATCAACTACCAGTTCTCCGGCCAGCAGCTCGGCCCGACGAGGATGGGCGTCACCACCGCGCCGCTGCCGCCCGTAACCCAAGCGACGACGCCGCCGACGATCGACTCGTCCAGCACGCTGCCCATTAACTTGACCGAGAGCGGATCGCAACTCATATCCGCCACGCAAGCCGACCTGCTCGGGTTTGCCACGCTCTGCTACGTGGGAGGTGAATTCCTGGCGTACCGCGACGCGACGCCGACCGGGGCAAACTCCTACAACCTGACAACGATCAACCGCGCCGGCTACGGAACGACGCCGCAGACGGTTCCATCTGGAACGACGTTCGTGCGCATCGACGCGGGGGTGTTCCGCATCCCGTTCACGCAGGACCGCATCGGGCAAACGCTGTTCATCAAATTAGTGAACTTCAACCACTACGGTGCCGGGCCGCAGACGCTGGCCAGCGTGTCGCCGTACACCTACACGATCGTCGGTACAGCGCTCGTTTCACCGCTGCCTGACGTGCAGAACTTCACGACGAACTACCAGAGCAACATCACGCTGTTCGCGTGGGATGAGATTAAGGACTTCCGCAACCCGATCGACTACGAGATCAGGCGCGGTGCCACATGGGATTCCGCCCAGGTCATCGGCCGCTACCTCCACCCTAATGTTCCCGCGATCGGTTCGTCCGTCGGCGGCACGCTGTATCTCATCAAGGCGCACTGCCAGCCCATATCCGGATTGGACGTGTACTCGGCAGATGCGGCCACGATCTCGATCGTAAGCGGCAGTTCGGTGATCCCGCTCAACATCGTCAAGAGCTTCGACGAGTTCTCCGGTGTCACGGGAGTCCTGACAGGCACGTTCGGTGGCAACGCCTACAACAACAACGGCACCATCGAGACGTTCGGGACCGGCGACCTCTACGCGGTGCCGGACCTTTACGGGTTGCTCGACTTCTACAACTTCGCGTTCGGTTCGGTCCCTAGCGACGTTTACACGATCCCTAACGTCTACATCATCCCGGATTTCTACTTCATCAATACGTCCCTGGTGGTGACCGGAACATACACTGTCCCGACCTCGCATTTCATCAACATCGGCCGCGTCGTCGGGTGTTTGGTGGACGTGTCATGGGTGTCAGAAGGAATCCCGATCGGCCAGAACATCTTCTCGTGGACCGACGTGTTCTCCATCACAGACATATTCTCGACTTCGGCCAACGTGTTCATCTCGGCTTTCCCGAACATCAACGTGTCGTCGGACGGCGTGTTCGACGGCGACGTGTTCGCGATCACCAACATCTACACCGTGCCGGACATCTACCTGTTCAGCACCACGTCGACCGGATGGCAGCGCTACCGGGCCGGATTTTACGTCGGCAGGTCGTTCGCGATGCAGATGTTCCTTCAATCGGTCGATCCTAACACGATCGCCGCGGTGAGCGCGTTCAGCTTTGCGGTGCACATTCCATCGCGGATCGACCACTACATCGGTCTTGCCACGCCGAGCAGCCCGGGCGGTGTCACCGTCACGTTCACGCCGGACGGATCGCTGGTGGCGGCGGCATTCAACGGTGGTCCCGGCGGCGGTCCATCGGTGCCTGGACTCCCGACGTGGCAAGCGACGATAACCAACGAGGTGGCCGGCGATCTCTTGACCGTTACCGCCCTTTCCTTGTCTTCTGCCGTGGTGACGACTACCAATGGCGTGTCTAATGTCGCGCGAACAGTGAACATAGAGTTCGCTGGATATTGAAAAGGAGTTCCCCAATGGATGTCATTCGTCCCCTTGATTTTCACACGTTAGGTACTGGTGTTTTGGGACTAGAGCGCACCACGATTGATGATTCGGCTATTGGCGTGACGGTAGTTCTCTGCGCTGGGACTGTTCAGGCTGGATCACCGTTTATATCTTTCGGCAGATCATATCGAACTATTGCAATCTGCAAGAGAGTCGATGCATCAAACTTTGCCTGTCAACTGCCAGATTCATCCATATACACATGGCAGGAAATCGAGATCATCCCGGACGGTGGAAGTATCACCGTATTCGGCATCTTTTTCGACGGAAGCACTTCATTCTCATCATCAACCGGAATGAAGTTTAGGTTTGTTCTCTCCGCCGATAGATCCACTCAACATTGGGCTCGAACAGACTAGGTCATCTTAGATGTCCCAAGCCTCCTACAATGTTCCGACCGGCGGCTCCTTCTCGATGGTGACGTTCGCCGGGCTGATGAACGGTGCCTACAACGCGCTGGCGAGCCAGAGTTCCGGGGCATCAGCTCCGGCCAACGGCCCTGGAAATGCGCCGCAGGAGTTCCAGACCTGGTTCAACACGACGAACGTCGCTGTCCCGAGCCTGAACATATTCGATGGGGTGAATTGGGACTTCGTCGGGGCGCTCGACGTCGCCGGCAGCAATTGGTTGCCGAAGATGGGCGGCGGCATGATCACGCTGGCCAGCAGTCCCACGGTAGATGTCGGTGGGCATGGCGAGAATTTCATAACCATCAGCGGTTCGGTAACGATCACCAGCTTTGGCGCGAACGCCACGGTGGGACAAGAGAAGAAGGTACAGTTCTCCGGCCAACTCCAACTGACCTACAACCCGGCGGCCATCATCACTCCCGGGCTCGTCAACATCACGACGAATGCCGGTGATAACTGCACAGTCGTCTACCAGGGGGCTGGCGTCTGGATCGTCTTCGGGTATTCCCGCGGTTCCTTCGCGGCAGGGTTCTCCCTGCCGACGGGAGCGACGTTCTGGACCCCAAGCGCGAACGTCTCGATCAGTGGCGCGGTGCGATGCAACGCCAGGACGTTGGGTTCGGCTGCGTCGGGGGCGACGGAGTTGGCCAGCGCCACGGCGTCGAACCTTTACGCGTTCCTGTGGAACAACCTGTCGAACACCGCAGCGCCGGTCAGCGGCGGACGCGGCGCGACGGCGGCGGCGGACTTCGCCGCCAACAAGACTATCGGCCTCCCGGACATGCGCGGCAACGTGCCGGCCGGCCTCGACGACATGGGAAACTCCGCGGCGTCGCGATTGACCTCGCTGACGATGTCGCCTGACGGCATCACGCCGATGGCTACGGGCGGTAGTCAGTCGTTAACGTTCCTCCAGGCCAACCTGCCGAGCATCAACTGGTCGGTGACCGATCCTGGTCACAACCACACCTATAGTATAGCCGTAACGAGCGGGAACCAAAAACCAGCTGCTGGCGGCACAGCGCCGTTCGACACACTAAACGGCACCGTCACCGGGACATCAACAACAGGCATCAGCGTCGCCTCTGGCGGCAGCGGGACGGCAATGAAGATCCTTCAACCGACGGTGACAGGTACATGGTATATTTGTCTTTAATCGGAGCACGATAAATGTCGCAGTCAGCCGTCATTTTACCCGGTTCTCCGCTCGCCGGCAGCACGATGGTGGGCGACATCAACGCCGCGTGGGCGGCGATCATCTCCAAGTTCTCCGGAACCGTCGCGCCGACGCTGGGACCTGGTGGCAGCGGCGCGCTCGTCGAGGGCCAATGGTGGCTGGACACGTCGACGACGCCCCACGTGCTGAGATTCTACGACGGCGCGCAGTTCGTCCCGCTGCTGACGCTGGACACGACCAACCACTTCTCGCAGCCGCCGCAGGCGCTGCGCAACATTCTGATGGACAACGGCAGCTTCGAGGTGTGGCAGCGCGGGGCGGGCGCAACGGCGTCGATCGCGGTCTCCGCGTCCACCACGGCCTACACGGCCGACCGCTGGTACGTCATCACGGGAGTCAACCAAGCGTCCGTGATCGCGGCGGTGACGGGCCTCACGAACGCGTCCAACCTCGCCGCCAAGATCACCCGCAACAACGCACAGACCGGCGTCACCGCCTACACGTTCGGCTTCCCCCTTGACACCGACGAAGTGGTGCGGATGCGCGGCAGCAAGGTGACGATCAGCGCGTTCTTCAAGGCCGGTGCGAACTGGTCGCCGACGGCCGGCACGATTGTAGGAACGCTCTACGTCGGCACGGGCGCGGTGGCGAAGCGCGGTGGCGGGTTCACCGGCGAAACCAGCGTCGTGTCCATGAGCACCAACATCGCGCCGAGCGCGGGACCCACCGGAAACTCGGCGGTGAGCGCCGCGGTGGTGCCGACGAACGCGACGCAGGGCGAACTCCAGTTCACCTGGACGCCTGTCGGCACGGCTGGCGCGGACGATTCGATCACCATTGATGATGTCCAGGTAGAGATCGGCGTGTTCGCCAGCCAGTTCGAGCGGATGCCGTTCGACCTTATCATGCAGAAGTGCAAGCGGCACTTTTGGAAAACGTTTCTCTATGGCACTGCGCCAGCCCAGAATGTCGGCGTCAATACGGGAGAAGCTCAGGAGACCGCTGGGATCGCCGGCACGACTGCTTTGGGTTCGATCATCTTCTCCCGCAACCCCGTATCGATGCGTGCGGTCCCATCCGTCACGACGTTCAACCCGGCCGCAGCTAACGCGCAGGTCAGGAATGAAACTCAGGCGGCGGATTGTAGCGCCACGGCAACACAGAACGTAAACACCGAAACTGCCACGATCACAGCCACTGGATCTGCAGGGCAGACGGTGGGGCAGATCATCGGTGTCCATCTGACCGTTGACGCGGGGATCTAGCATGTCGCAAGCCCCCGTTATCCTCCCTGGCTCACCTCTCACCGGCGCTGCTGCCGCTGGCGACATGAACGCCGCGTGGGCGGCCATGATCTCCTTGTTCTCGGGGGCGACTCCCCCGACGCTTGGACCGGGCGCGTCAGGAGCGCTGGTGGAGGGCCAGCCGTGGCTCGACACGTCGCTATCGGTCCACGTGTGGAAGGTATGGGATGGTACGACGTGGTGCATGCACGCCGCGATAGATCCAGCCAGCCACTCGGCGACGCCGCCGCTGTCATGGCGCAACATCCTCGGCGACAACGGCGGGATGGAGGTGTGGCAGAGGGGAGCTGGTTCGAGCGCCAGCTTCGCGGTCGGCGCATCGTCGACGACCTACACCGCCGACAGGTGGTACTACCAGAACGGGGCCAACCAGGCCTCCGTCATCGCTGCCGTCACCGGATTGACGACCAACTCCAACCTCGCCGCCAAGATCACCCGCAACAACGGCCAGACCGGTACCACCTTCGTGGTGTTCGCGTTTCCGCTCGACACCGACGAGATCATCAGGCTGCGGGGCAAGCTTGTCAGCATCAGCTTCGTGGCGAAGGCAGGGACGAACTGGTCGCCCGCCAGCGGCTCCCTCAGCTGCTTCCTGTTCACTGGCACTGGCGCCGTCGGGAAGCGCGGGACGGGCGCGTTCGCCGGCGAGGTCCAGGTTTTTGGATCTCTCACCAACATAGCCGCAGGAGCACAGGTGTCCTCAAACCTGGCGACCGCCGTCATAGTCGCAGTCCCGGCCAACGCCACGCAGGCGGAGGTGACGTTCGCGTGGACCCCAGTTGGTACCGCGGGCGCAGACGACTCCATCACGATAGACGACGTGCAGCTCGAGGTCGGGACCACGACGCCGTTCGAGCGCGTGCCTTTCGAGAGGTCGATGCTGGGGTGCAAGCGGCATTTCTGGAAGACGTTCCTATATGGAACGGCTCCGGTTACGAATGCTGGTGTTGGAACCGGAGAGTTACAGGCGGCGGCTGGGAAAACCACGCTCGGAGGCATCTTCCCGCGGAACCCGGTCTCGATGAGGGTCGCGCCGAGCGTGACGACTTTCAACCCGGCTGCGGCGAACGCAGCGATCCGCGATGAGACTTCCGGCGCAGATACCACCGGCACCGCGGTGGCAAACGCCACGACCGAAGGGTTCCAAATCACTGCCACTGGTGGCATAGCTGCGGCTGGAGATACACTCGGAATTCATTTAACCGCCGACGCAGGGATATAACCACCGATGAGACAATTCACCAACCTCAGTGCTCTACCAGGGCATACCATCGTCATCGACGGCGAGGCCTACAACTGCCCCGACCTCGTGGTGCAGGACATGCAGGGTTCCGTACGCAAGGTACCGGCGGACCGCATCCTAGCCATCCAGTGGCACGGCGCACACAACCACGGCAGCATCGAAGGATATGGTGCGATGGAGGGCTTCGCCGACAAGTCTCAACTCGCGCCATACGTCAAGGCGTGGCTGCGGGCGCGTGCGAATGCCAAGGCCGATAAGGTTGACGCGCTCGTGCGCCAGCAGAGGCACATGGACGAGGCGATTGCGACCAACGAGAAGGCCATGGACGGATTGAAGTCAGACATAGCCGCTGAAAATGACCAAGACAGGATCACGGTGAACCGCGCCATAGCCGACCGCATCGCGATTGAGAACGGCAGGCTGAAGGCGCAAAGACCGACTATTGATCAAGTTGCGGAAGCCCAAGCCGAGGCTCTGGCTGCCGTTGCCGAGGCCAACACCGATGCGTGATCCCGAGGACACCTGCGAGCACTGCCCGGCGTTTGCTAAAGGCATCGACTACGACGGCAAGGAAGTTCTCGTGCCGATGACCGGCAACGATGGCAAGCCGATCACGGAGAATGGCGCGATCCAGCACGAGAAGACAACTGATGGGCGGTTCGTGATGAGCGGCTCCTGCCGCCTGCGCGCCCCGGTCCTGATGATGGGCCCTGCTGGTATGAGCGCCAACTATCCTCCCACCAAGTCAAACTGGTGGTGCGAGGACCCTGACCGGCACGCGATGTTGACGCGGATGGGTAAGTGAGATTGCACTGTGCGGGTCCAATAAGGAGACCCATCCCCATGAGAATATTTCTAGTCACCGCATCCATCCTCCTCGCATCTGTCCAGGCGCGGGCAGACACGATCGAGATCGGCGTTCAGTACACGGTCAAGCAGGGGTTCACCATCCAGTGGACCGGCTACAACGGGACCGGATATTGCGGATCGCCAAACCAGGGTGGCAGCAACTGCGCCGCCATCCCGTCAGGCAAGACCCTGCGGGAGTGCAGCGGGACGCAGACGATCAAGATCACGAACGTCGAATTGTTGGCGCGCATCGTGGCCGGCACGATCGGGGACTTCGAGACAGTCTGGCAGGGGCACCACCTGTCGACGGAGCCGACCATCCCAGTGCGCAGTCCCGTCCTGTCGCCGAACGACCCGCAGATCCAGGGCAATGGAGCCAACATGGTGTGGATCGACTTCCAGGCCAGCAACATGGGCGCGGATTCTCCCATCGGCGGCGGGTGGGAGATGCAGATCACCTGCTCAACGTATTGAGGAACACCGAGGCCATGCTGACCATCGAGATGCTGAAGAGGATGAAATGACGTTCGACCAACTCGATGCCGACTATGCCAATGACCTAGCCACCATGAAGACCACCGCGCATGACGTCGAACTTTCCAGCGTAGCGAGAGTACTGTTGGCGAGCATCGGCCGTTTCAAGAAGGTCCAGGCAGGGTGTGGCGTTCCGGCTTTGTGGTTGATGCCTGTCTTCGAACGAGAGGGACCATCCTTCGACGCTTACTTCGGCAATGGTGACCCACTCTCGCACCCGACGACCCACGTGCCCAAGGGGCGCGGTCCGTTCTCAACGTGGGAGGACGGCGTCATCGATTCATTGAAGCTCGATCACATCACGGCATGCCCCGTATGGACCTGGGAGCGCGCCTGCTACTATTGGGAACTATGGAACGGTTTCGGACCCAGGCTTCACCACGGACGCCCCAGCGGCTACCTATGGGCTGGGACGAGCATCTACCAGGGTGGCAAGTACATCGCGGACGGAGTCTGGAGCCGCGGGACATTTGACCATCAACTCGGCACGGTGGCGATCGCCAAGAAGTTGGCCGCCCTGTCTCCAGAGTTGGCCTCCGGGTTCATCACCACGGAAAAGTCATCGACTGTTGCTGCAGAGACACACGCCCAGCCGACAGCCTAGTGTATGGTGCCATGCAAACTACACCGCTTCAGAAGGAAGGACATCCCATGAAGAAGATCATCGCCGCCGCAGCACTGCTCTGCTCCACCAGCGCCTACGCGGCCGATCTAAGGGTGCCGCCGCCCCAGTACAAGGCACCGGCGGCTGTTGAAGTCTACGATTATTTCAACGGCTTCTACGTCGGCGGACATGGTGGCGTCGGTTGGGACCGTGGCTCGGGAACCGCATCCGACCCGTTCGGTAGCATGGACTTCAACACAGCACCGTTCGGAGCCATCGGTGGCTTGCATGCCGGCATCGGCACCCACTTCGGCGGCAACTTCTACGTCGGCCTTGAAGGCGACGGCGACATCGCGACGATGGACGGCGATGTAAAAAACCCGGGCTTCATTGGCAACATCAACAGCAAAAGCCGATGGTTGGCCTCTATCCGCGGTCGGTTCGGCTTCATCCTTGCCTCTAACCTCATGGCCTACGGAACGGCCGGCTGGGGCTGGTCCGGGTCTGAATTCATCGTGACGGGGACCGACGGTTCGCAATTCTCGACAAAACCGACGCTCAACGGCGCTGTCGTTGGCGCTGGCCTGGAATATGCCCTCAATCGAAACTGGGGTCTCGGAGTTGAATATCGCCATTACTTCCTTGGCGATGTTCACACGGGAACGACAGGCGTTGTCTGTAGCGGCAACGAATGCACCGGCCCCATCCCAGTCGGTGCCGATATCAAACACAACATCAGCGCGACGATGGCGCGTCTGAGCTATCACTTCTGAGAGCTTTCTCCTCCCTGGGAAAGACAGACTGAGGGCGTCGCCTTGTGCGACGCCTTCTTTTTGTCCACAGTGCAGGAGAAATGTCTGGGAAGTAGCACATGATGGACGATGGCGTTGGCTCGTGGAGGGAAGTCCTCACGCAGCTCGGGATCGATCCATCGATCGCTGTGGCGGGGTTCAGCGGGGGCGTCGTAAACGTTCTGCGCATGAAGGCGCTCAACGCGCTTATCGTCATCGCGACGGTGGCGTCATCAACCCTGATAGCCGTCTACTTGGGAGAGCCTATAGCCAAGCTCGTCAACTTTCCTCTCGTCCCGACCTCGTTCGTCATCGGCTACATCGGCGTGCAAATATTGGAATCCCTCTCCTCGATGCTGCGCAAGCGCCTGAACTCAGGCACGACGCCATCGTCAACTCCAAATAGCGGGGGGCCGAATGCCTGACGGGAAGGTCGTCACCAGGTCGATTGAAATAACCAACAAGGCAGTTGATGCCATCGTCGTGAACCTCGACGCCATCACGTCGATCTCATGCGCGGTGGCGGCGGTCGGATGCCTTTACCTGACGGTCGTCATCCTCAAGGAACATACGCCATTTGTTCATCTGCAACGGATGTCGCTCGCATTGCTGTCGATCGCGCTCTTCGCGAACGCCGTCTACGACATACCGAACTGGATGCTGATCGAGGGGCACCGCCCGACCGGGGCCGCCGTGGACGTGTTGCTCATGATCAACATCCTGGTGATGTGTGTCCGCGGAAGCATCATGTACCAACCGAGGAAACGTCACCCCCAGCAAGGAGAGGGCGTTCCTGGCTAGTTGCCGTGGACGAGATCACGAAGCGACGGCGATGAATGGCTTCCAGCGAACCAGGACGCCGTCGAAGACATAAGAGCCGGGATGCTCTTGCGCCCAGAACTGCTTCATGTCGGTCCAGTCTTCGAACCCGTCGAGCTTTGAGAACTGGTCGAGATGCGACGCGCTATTGAGATGACCGACATCTTCCACGATGACATGCTCGTCGAGACCGGCACCAGAAACGAAACTTATAGATATCTTCGGGACAGCAGTGCATATTCCTTTTCCGATCAGGAAGCATCCCTTCGTACGCATACCATAGTAAAGATGTACTTCCTCGCCAGGGAAGGCATGTCGTTTGCGTGGTGATCGGATCGTCTGGAGTTTTGGCCTCGTCGACGGTGGGACCTTGTGGCCATCGCCCAGGCCGCAACGGATCGGTGCAATGAACCGCTGCTTGAAATTGTAGGCGACCATGATCAAACCTCGCTCTGAGGAGTCGAGGTCGCCCACGCGTGCAGCGTAGGTGGCAGGATGAACCTGAACTGCTCCTTGTCAACGGTGCCGGATGGCATGGAGTCGGAGAACTGCTCGGCGATCTGGATCATCTCTCCGTAGGTGAGAGCTTTCACGAGGTCCTTGATCTGCTCGATCTTCGGCTTGCTCATCTCCTTCTCCAGATCATCCATACGACGCATCTCCGCAGCGCGTTGCTGCGCCCTCTCGGCTTTGTCTCCAGCCATGTCGTCTATCTCGACGATGTCTGACGTATATGTGTGAATGTCGCTGCGTTGATTGAGGTCCTCGATGGCCAGCGCTGTCGCGCGCTGCTCCGGCTTGTTCCACCCGTTCGGCGGCAGCTTCTGTGGCACCTTATGGTCGGTATCGTCGCGGGTGGTCTTCTTATCTCCCCATGCCATAGGCGGTGGTCTCCTGTTGTTGATGTAGGCCAGTCGGTGGATCGTGATTGCTTTCATAGCAGTCGTTCCTGATCGATCTTCTTCTCATAGTCATCGACCACGGCCGTCATCACGGCGATCTCGCGGTCGGCCTGTTCCTTCTTCATCCGACCAGACGCCACCCACTTTAGATAGACGTTGCGTCGCATCCCTAGCTCGCGCTTGACGCACTTGAGTTTGTCCTCATTGGAGATCATCGCCAAGCCCTCCACGCGCTCCTGCACCACAACGCGATCGCCACCATGATGGCAGCGCCCACGAGCTTGGTGCAGAAGATGACTATCACCCAACCAAGGATGCCAGGATTTACCTGCAAGACCTGGATGTGGGTGAAGACGCTGTCGAGGCACAGCGCGGTGACCAGCGTCGCGAACATGAATTTCAGGATTGGCATCAGTCGCTCTGATCTTCCTGGTCTTCGTCTTCCGAGCATTTGGCGCAGAACCAGAGGTCAAGAACCTTGCTCATAGGTTCGCCGCAGACCGGGCAGTCGCGAACCTCGACGCCGACATCAGCCATTGTCGCGCTCCTCGTCAACACCGTGAAAAGAGAAGGCCAGCCTCCATCGTGGGGGAAGTAGGCTGGCCCGGCGGCGCGGGAGATGGAGAAATCGACCGCGATGCCACGGGGGCATTACCTGCCAGGTGCGCCCCGCTCTATCGTTTGCCGAGATACAGCCAATCCTGGAACTCATCGAACAACTTGGCGTGCTCTGGATTCTGCCAGCGCACGGCCCCGGCCGGCAAGTTGGCAGACCGGGGCCTCGCGTCAGTGGTTTTGGTTGGGTTGGTCCGTACAGAGTGCACCACCTCCTTCCGATGGTGTCGGCCATAGCCGACGCGCCAGCACTTCATATCGTCGACCGCGTTCCATGTGGCGTGCGAACCCGGATGCGTAGCCCAGACGGCGCGGGCACTAGGGAGGCACTCTGATGCGTGGCTGACGGAGGCCACGCCGATGATGATGAGTATCGCGGCGATGACGAGTGCAAGAAAGATCATGATGCGTTTGAGGACCGGTTTCATCGGCGTAAAATCTCCTCGAAGGTTTCAGCAATATAGCTTGCTGTCCAGCCCGAGAATAGGATCAGCCCGCAATAGCCGATCACGATCATCAAATCAGGATTTGCTCTCATTTTCGGCGGCCCTTCCTTGCAGCGTTGGCTTTGACGGCACGAAGTTGCTGCCTCCAGTGCTTGTCCTTCTCCGGGATGGCCTTACTCTGGCGGCTGCGCGGGCGTCCCGTCTTCGGCTTGGCCTCGTGCTCCTTTGCTTGCTGTTCGCGCTGGGTCCGAAGTTGCTGTTCCCGCGGACCGATCTTCGACGTTGTCATGATTGTCCTCCTGGAACACGAGGAGATGGCTATGAGGATTGAAGTCGCTCAAGGTTGCGCCTCCTCTGAAGTTCGGTGAATGCCGTGTGGGTTACGTCTTCGTCCATGCCGCGCTGGGACATGATCCAGTCTAGATAGCCACCATCAATTTTCTCTATTGGAACGCCTGCGTTCTTGCCGAAATAGAACTTCGGCAGCAGCGCCGGCTGGCTGGATACCTCGACCATCTGCTCGATCGTCGCACCGGACATGAATGCGCGGCGTAGGACGGCGGCGCAGACGTAGGCGTCGAACAACGCCGTATGAGAGCGGACGGTGCGAGTAACGCTCGCATCTTCGAAGAAGACGTTGATATCTAACTTGAGTTTCAACCAGTACCGCAGCGTCGCGAGCTTGTGCTCCGGCGCTGACGGCCATAGCCACAGCGCGATGCGGTAGGTGTCCAACCATGGTCTTCGCAGGACGGTCTGGTCGAAGAACTGGGAATCAAAACGCGAATTGTGAGCGCAGTAGTAGTCCGGGTCGGGCCCGGTAACGACGCGGCCCATCACCTCAAAGAGCGTCGGCGCGTTCTTCACCATCTCATCGGTGATGTCGTGCACTGCCGAAGCGCCCGGTGGGATCTCGTGGCCAGGGTTGACGAGGGACGACCACATCTCGCCGCGCTCGACCGTCACCATCGCATTACCCTTCATGACGCTACCGCCACCTTCCACGTCTGGAAGCTTATTTTCGCTGATGATCATGTCCACCGTCGCGATCTCGCAGACGCGATGGACCGCCGGATCGAGCCCGGTAGTCTCCACGTCGATGCATCGGATGAGTGTTGTCATGACAACCCCTCATGTTCCAGGAACTCATCGACCGCCGTCTGGATATCGAGTGCCAGCATGTGTGCCAGCTCACGGCGTCGTTTATCGGTGAGGTCCTTGTAGTCAACGAGAAACGCGTCGGCGAGGTCGCGGCACCTAATGTCGTAGGTCCTGGCCGTGGTCATGTCGCCACCTTTCCCAGCGCTTCCTGGCACGCTGCCATCTGCTCCTTGTCGAGCGGGTTGGCGATGCCGTTGCGGATGGCGCGTTCGGTGGTCCAGCGCTCTTTGGCGCGTTCCTGGCTGGGAGCAGCACCCATCCAGGCCAGCGCGTACCCGACGTAGCTGGTCGAACTCTGCCGGTTCCACGGAGTCGGGAACGCTGCTGTCCATGTGTCGGGGCGCGGAGGTGGCGAGGCGCTACCAGACGCCTCTCCTGCGGGGCTGGTAGGAGCCCGCGTTCCCTCCGCTACCGTCCCTTCGTCGGGACGGGTTCGTTTACGCCTCTTGCCGTTGCCAGCCTCGCCAGGAGGCTCCTGGGAGACTTTCTGCTCTTGGGGCTGGTTACCACCAGTCCCAGCGATCTGCGCATCCACGGCCTCCCTAAGCGCATTGTCGAGCATCTGCTCGCGCGTTTGGAGTTTGTCCGGCACCTCTTCCCCGTTCCCGCCGAGGGGGTTGGCGATGCGCTCATATTGCGGCGTCACGTCCCGCATCTCGGCGGTGGAGTCGCGTCCTACCAACTCCTCGGCGATGTAGAGGCCACACATGGCGTCCGAGAACAGGTCACGGAACGCAACACGGGCACGCATCTGGAGCATCCGCTTCGGGTAGCGGTACCAGGGCGAATCGTTGTCCTTCTCATAAGACGAACCATCCCTTCCCTTTCGGGTGACCTTCTTGCGTTCGTCCCATAGATCGGCCTTCTTGGCGTCGGCGACCGAGAACGTGCCGATTTTGGTGATGGTAGTCCCGCCCATCTTGCGGACGACCCGACAGACGGCCGTCATCTCATCGCCAGTTCCCGTGATATCCTCCGACCATTCAACTAGCTGACCAGTGTCAAGCGCAATTGCTGGCACCGCATCGCCCCAGACGCTCGGCCGCCCGTTGATCACGGCGATGCGCTGCATGGACGCCATCGGCTTTAGACCGATCTCCATGCCGTGCATGATGGCGACGGCGGCGCGCTCGACCTGGGCTAGGTCACGCGGGGCGAGGCCGGACTTCACCACCAGTTGGGCGACGCGCCATACCTCCTCGAACGAACGCGGCACGATGGCCGAGACGCTCGCGCCGGCCATCAACTTGTCACGGGTGAGTGGACGAGAGGGCGCGACCTCTATCTGGCTGTGCTCGTCCGTGCGCTGCGGTTCGTCGGTCTGGTCGTTCATGGTGCCGGTTCTCCATCTTATGGGGCCGCCGCGTCCGTAACTTGCTGAGGGTTACCCATCAGGCCCGGTCCGAAACTATGGAACCTGATGTGAAAGGACGCGACGACCTTGGACCAAGCAAACAACGGTTCAATCGGCGGCGTCAACACCGCATAGCCATTTCAGAAAAGTATCGACGTCAGAAGCATCTAATGTGATCGATGTCGTCGCACCAAACCCAGTCTCCGTAGACCCGGCCCAGTCGCTCTCGATCTCGACGAACAATCCCGCGTTCTCCAGCTTCGTAAACTGGATGTGGTTGCCGACTCCAGCATCTATCTGCAGGACGTTGTCGCGCTGCTGTGATCTGACCATCAGTCGATCTCCGGTCCGCCGCGGTGTGGCGCGGACAGAAGCGGCACCATCTGCCCGGTCTTGGCGATCTCGGCGAGGCGTGGCCGCACCTGATCGTAGACGGTGGCATCAAGTCCTTTGGCGTTCAGTTTCCGAATAGATAGTCGACGCTGCTCAGATCGAAGGTGACTTTCCGGCTGCTGCTGATAGAGACCGCGATCTTGAATATCTTCAAGTACGATCGCGATTTTATCGCGTACGCGTTTAGTGACCACGTGAGGAAGAATGTCGGTAAGGAAAGCTTGGATGCGTTCACCGGAATTCAAAGACCACACATGGCCAGGACGAACATTTCCGGTCTTGCTCTGTGGATATCTAATTTTGCGAGCGCACGGCCAATACGCGCAGAAGAAATCAATAACTTCCGGGTCTGTCGATGTGAGTGTAACGAGCGGACGAACCCACATCACACGTCCACCGCGCGTCAAGGTAACGGTGCCTTCTCCTTCAAAATGTCCTGCTGCCCAGATGCAAATATGGATTGACGGCTTGGTGCGATTAATCAATCGTTGCGCCCGATCGTTCCAGCGTTTTTCAGCTTTCCGCAGTCTAAGTCTGCGAGACAAATCACGCGCATAAAGACGACGTTTCTTAAGGTCTTGATGTGGCATTTTGCGGTCCCGGGAGAAGTGGAAGCATGTTCCCTGTTTTGTATGATAGAGCGATAGGTTCTTTGACGTGATCATAGACAGTTTGACCATCTGCCGTCATCACATGACTTAAAAACGCCTCCTCGAACGTTTCGATCCCGCTCTCGACGCTCTCCAGCTTGGCCTTGATGCATAGGAACAGCCCGCGCCAGCGGGAACGCCTTTGCTGTTCCAGCTTGGCCGCGCTCGGATACTTGGTCGGCAACGGCAGGGAGAACTTTAGTCGGCGCTCCTTGGCCTCGAAGACGATGACGGCCATGCTCGCCTCGACGAACGTCGCTATCTTGGCGCGGCCCCGAACCTCGTCAGCATTGCCTCGATCTCCATGCGCGTCTTCTCGATAGAGACGGTGGTCTTGGTGGCGTACATCGTCAGCGACAGTCCTTGCAGGCATGGAACCACTCGTCGTCTCCGGGGTCCCGCGTTCGCTTCTTGATGGCGCGCCAGCCATCCTCCTTCGCCAGTTCCCACGACTCCCCAAAGGTGCGCGCCTGCAATCCGAATCCGAGTTTCGGCGGTTCCCACACCTCTCCGCAACCGTTGCAGGAGAACTCGAAGCCGTTCCTTGTCTTCTGCGCTGTCATAGTACTATCCAAAGGATGATTGCGGTGAAGGCAACTGCGAACAGACCAGTCCATAGGATTCCGCGATAGAGACTGCGTTCCACCTCCAGACGCCCATGCCACCAGCAAGCGCAATGATCCATGGATATCGAACCAGTGCATCGCCCATGTAGACGACACGTACTGCGCTTAGTGGCGATCAGTTCCTTGCTAGGTCTGGCCATCACCACCAGATCCCTTTCATTAGATGCTTTGGAGTTGTTCCCAATGCACGGGCAAAATCCTCAACGCCATCAAGCAAGAACCGCTGACGACCAGTTTCTATATTCGTGATGGAGACTCGTTTGAGACCTACTTTCTTGGCTAGTTCATCCTGGGATAAGCCAAGTGTTTCTCGGATTATTCGAACCCTGGCACCAAGGGCTATGTGACAAGCCTCAATTGGCAGAGACATTATCGTCTCTCGTAGTTGTAGGGCATATCCTCGCTCATGAGCTCCTCGGGAGGCTCGAACTCCTCCCACGGCTTGTCGGTCCCGAACTTATCCATGCAGTTTATGTAGTTCTGGAGCCCGCGGTTAACCTTGGCCGCGCCGGTCTCGAAGATGGCGCTGCCGGGCGCGCCGTCCATCCCCGGCGTCATCGAGAACGAGCACGTCGTCGGGAATCCGTTCTTCTGGACGAAGATCCACTGCCAGGCGAAGCGAATATCTGGTGTTAGGAAATTACTGAGCCACACCATCATCTCAGCTGGATCATGATCTCCGAAGAAATGATGTCCTTTGATGATCATCTCTGGAATATGCGCCAGCCCGTCGATGTAATGCGCCGCCTGCGCGTCGTAGTGGTAGCGCTCGATTGCCTGCCGGCAGACACGTTTGAAGTTGTCGCCGTAGATGTTCTCGACGGTCTTGAGGTCGCCGTTCGCCGCCAGCATGTAGCCGGGACGCTTCATGATCTTGAGGTAGTCGAATCGGCCCTTGAGGCGCACGCCCTCGCGCTCCCAGAACACGGATACCTCGCCGAAACCGCCCTTGAACGCTTCGGTGAGGTACGGGTTGCGGAGGATCGCCGCCGCCCAACGGGCGATGCCGTCGTACTCGTCGGCCTTGAGCATGATCAGGCCAGACTGCGCAGCCTCGGCGTTGGCCCGCTTGGTGGCGACGCCCTTCATCCCGGACGACAGCGCGTCGTCGACGGTGGGACCGCGCAGGAACACCTCGTCGAACGCGTCCTTGCCCTCCAGGACGAGCTTGTGCAGCGCGTGGCCGAGCATGAAATGCTTCTTGTCCTTACGCCTCGGCTGCTCCGGGTTCATCGCCGACTCGAACCAGTAGTCGCTCGGGTTCATCGCCAGCTTGCGTATGTCGCCGGAACCCAACCCGGGATCCTCGAGATAGCGCTCGAACGGGAGGCCGAAGTGAAGGCCGAGCGGGATCGTCTTCTGTTGTTCGGTGGTAATAGACATGGGTCACCAACCTTTCCCGTAGTCATAGATGCCCAGCAGTTCGTCGTTGGACAGCGGAGGGTCAAAGGCGTGGTCGGTGTCGACCACCTCTTTCTTGCGCGGGTCTACTAGGCAACGATTGCTCTGGTCCATGGAGTTGGTCCAAATCTCATATGTTCGCCCGCGCAATTCATAATCGGGACAAAGACACCGGTCGGTCATGGCGCGTTCCTGACCGGCTGCCGACTCTCGATCAGCGCGAACAGCTTGCGCGCAGTATCATCGTCGGCGCGGATGAACCAGGTATAGGGATTGCGTGTGAACGTGCCCCAGGCGTTGTGGTCACCAGCCTTGATGATACCGGCCGTCTCCAGCTCGTGGGCATCGATGCCGCGCATGATGCGAAGCGCATTGTGGAATTCTTCGAACTTCATGGCGGTTCTCCATCGGTAATGATTCCGATACAAAACCGGATGTCAGCGCGCGGTCAACACCGCCTTTTGCGGCCTCTGCCTCACGCGCTTGCGGCTGTCGGTGCTGATGGCGACGTGCGCGCGGTTGAGGATATCGGCGATCTCATCCCAAGAAGCATCGCAGGTGATCGGCCTCAATTTGCCGGCCCAACGTTTCTCCCACCGCATGATCTCGCGCACCAGCAGGACCAACTCCTCGCGGTGGCTCATTGCGGCTCGTTGTCTTGCCATTCGGGGTGGTTCTTCATGCGCTCGCTTTGATCACGGGAAAACCAGACTGTCCCCCCAAGATCACGCCCGAGCAGTTTTTCGGCAGCAGCACGCGGGATATATCCTGCTGGCACTTTAGCATCGTCAGGCGCGAACACCGAGTTCTTGTAACTTTTTTAGATTACTAACCATTCTTTCATTGCCATGCCCAGCGCTTGAAACGTTTCCAGATCGACAGCCGCGGTTGCCAAAGATTGCCCTTACATATTTTCAGCCACGTTTCGTGAGCGTCACGACCGCCAACAGCAAGACATTTGCTGAGGTCCAAATAGCTGCCTCTCTCTCGAAAGAACTGACATGACCCGCATACCTGCTGCTCAAGGGCTGGAAGGTTCTTCAGCTTCTCGATCTCGTCGGTGATCATTGCCAAGTCACCTCTCCCGGCACCTCGCGCTCGAACATGACCGCGTCCGGGAACTGGGACACCACCATGTCGACGAACTCGCCGCGCATCTTGTCGTCGGAGACGCTGGCGATGATCTCGGCGCTCAGGCTCATGAGGACGCCGAGGGCCTGCTCACCACACAGGTGACCATCCCGAACAGACGCGTTGATCTGCGCGCGGATGGTCCGCTTCAGCGTCGCGATCTGTTCGAGGTGGTCGACCTGGTCCATCATGCCTCTAGTCTGCGCTTGCGGGCCAAGATGGCGTCAGCCAGATGTGCTACCTCAGCGCTGGTGGCATCCTCTGCGCAGAACTGTTTGGCAATTACCACGGCATGGCCGCGAGTCGATAGGTTGCGCATGAAACTGCTGGGGATAGAGGCCGCCCGCTCATCGAAGCACACCTCGTACATGTCTGACATCGCGCGTCTCCATTGTAAGTAGCACGCGCGCATTTATTGCACCGACTCGGTGACGGTCAACACCGGCTACGGCTGGTCCAACAGCTTCTCGTCCTTGGCGTCTGGAGCTTTGAGACGATCAGGGTTGGCATTACGCCATGCAAGAAGACGGGCGATACCGCGGTCTATTGCAGCCAGTTGGTCGGCATCGCATCCCAACTCAATGCATTTCTGCCGATATAACGGCAACGTCAGTGCGAAAGCATTGTCCTTAGCCAGGAAGCACATCCACTCGTCTTCCGGGACGATGCTGTCGTCCTTCGCCTTGCGGATCGTGCCATAGAACTTCGAGTCGAGCTTTTCCATGTCATGCTGGCCCCAGCCGGTACGTGCTGCTGTCCTCGCCGATGCCCCTCAAGATCGTGAGGCCGTGCCTCTTCAAGCACTTCTGCATGCGGGTCAAGAACACGCTGATAGTTCCATCCGCCCGCCGCTCCCCGTGGCGCCAGACGATCAGGCGGATCTCGTCGATCGTCAGCTTCCCGTGGTTGCGGAGCGCCTCGTAGACCAGCGCCCTCCCGTTACGTGACCGGTGGTTGAGCTTGAACCCGAGCTCCTCGGCGGTCGGCAACTTCTCGCAGTATTTGCACATGTCTTGCTCCTGGATGTTATTCGGCGGCGCAGAACATGTCGCTCTGGCTCTCTATCGCGTAGAGGTTCCTGCATGCTTGCTGCCAGTAGATTTCTTTGAGTTCGACGCCAAGGAACTTGCGGCCCAGCTTCAGGGATTGGGTGCCCTCAGACCCTATTCCCATGAACGGCGACAGGACGACGTTGCCGGGATTCGACCACATGATCAGCGCTCGGTCGATCACATCTAATTGCAGAGGACATAAATGACGCTCATCACGCTCTGACCTAGCCACCTTGACGTTGAGGACGTTGGTCTGGTTGACCGTCATCCATACGGGCGATGCCCACTCCTGCCACTGTTCGAGCGGGAAATCTTCCGGCGTGTGAGAGATGAGTTCCGGGTTGTCGCCAGGCTTGATGAACGTCATCAGGTAGTCCGGCATGCCCCCTCGTGACTTCGAGCTATCCTTCTGCAACTGCTTGTATAGGAGGCCGACGTGCTTCGTCCGCGTCATCTCCACGACCGGGCATTTCCATATCGTCCTGCGCCCGTGGAGTATCCACCCGGCGTCCTCGTGGATGCGGATGATCTGCCCGGAGAAATCTTTGATGCCGATCGCGCCGTCCCTCCACTTCGTCATCGGCAGGTCGGAGCAGTGCACGGCCGTCAGGCGTCCAGGCATCGTCACGCGGAACTTCTCGCGCACCATGTACGCGTAGTGCTCGGCGAACTCGGCGTCGGTGGAGTTGCCCATGTCGGCGGCAGAGGCGGAGTACACGAACAGCGACCCGAACGGTGGGCTGTAGACGGAGAAACCGACGCTGTCTGACGGCAGCTGCGATATCACGTCCACGCAGTCGCCGTGCACGGCCTGCCAATTCGTTCCCTTTTCCGAGTTCAGGCAGCGGATTCCAGCCATGGTGCGAGCCTCGCGTTGTGGGTTGGATTATAAGCTTCTTTCCTGGTCGGAGATTTTCCTGCAGCGCGCAACATCGCTCCGCGCATGGCCTCCTTCATCGCGATGTGACTGCCAGCCTTGCGGTCGATGACGCGCCCGATCTCGGTCTCGCCCTCGGCGACGATCAGGTGCACGATGACCTTGCGCTGCTGGCCGAACCTCCAGCAGCGACGGACGGCCTGGTACCACGTCTCGTACGAGTAGGATCGCCCCAGGAACGCCATGCGCGCGCAGTGGGACCAGTCTGACCCGAAGCCTATCATCGACGGCTTGCCGATGAGGACATCAACCTTCCCCAGCGCGAAAGCCGTCAACTTCTCCTCCTTCTCGTCGATCGACTGCGATCCGCGGACCTCGGTGGCCCGCGGGATCGCCCTGCGGACCGCGTCGGCCTCGTAGTCCGTGTCCACCCACACGATCCACGGCTGGTCCTTCTCGACCTCGACGACCGCCGCCGCCACCTCGGCGCGGGCCTCGCTGGTCTGCCGCTTGACCTCGTGGATGGTGGTGGCACTCAGGGTCGGCGCGCCGAACAGGTCGGCGAGGTCCCTGTCGATGCGACTGTCGCGGGCCCGGTGCCTCACGACCTCGAACGGAGGAAGTATGAACCCGTCGTCCCTGTCGCCCAGGTCGGACGGCTTCTCGGCCATCCTCGCCCACGATGCCATCCAGTCCCAGAACGCCGTCACTGCGTGACCCTTCAGTCGCCACTCCTGCGACGCCGTGGAAGTGTCGTTGATGAAGAACCTGGACAGCATCTCGTTGGCGGACATCACGTCCAGGAACTCGGCGTAGTTGCCAAGCTCCATGTGGTCGTTCGGCGCTGGCGTCGCCGTGGCGACCGCCTTGAACCTTATCCCGTTGAATATGCTGATCAACGCCTGCGTCGTCTTCCCCGTGAACGACTTCAGGATCGATGCCTCGTCCAGGGATATCGCCCCGAAAGACAACGGGTCCAGTTTGTCGACTCGGTCATAGTTGCAGATGTTGATCATCGGCGGCCCGACTACCGACGACTGATCGCGGACGACCCTGGCCTCGTAGCCCCACTTCGTGGCCCGCCGCTGAGTCTGCCACGCAACGGCCAATGGCGTCAGGATCAGAGCCGGTCTGTTGGTGGTCTCGATGATCTTCTGGCACCATTCAAGTTGGCACTCAGTCTTGCCAAGACCCGTATCGAGGAACAGGCCGGAACACCCGGCGCGAAGCATGAAATCCACGGAGTGGACCTGGAATGGGAAGAGATGGGAAGCCAACTCCGGGACCTTTCCCAGACCGCGCTCAGTCGCTCGAATAGCTTTGCTGGCGAGGAACGCGGCATATTCCTTGTTCATGTTCGGATGGCCTGGCTAGAGGATGTAATTTGTGTGGAACCCATCCATGTCCTCCCGCCGCTATCCGCATACGAATTTCCCGGAAAGCTTCGAGGATGGATTTTCTCAAATCATCTTCCGCGTCATATTTTGGATCGTCAACACCGTCGCTCATGCGACCATAGAGATACGGCTAGCGTTGCGTAGTCAACACCACGAGATGATCTTCGTCTGCGATCTCGACCACTCTGCAGCCGTCCGGAATATCCATCATCATGGCCTTGGCCATGGCGGATTGAGACGTGTCGCTCTTGGTGCCGAGCAATGGCTGGCCATCAGGCAACAAAACCACGTACCTCACCGCGGTGCTCCCGAGAACAGCGGTGTCACCATCGCGCTGGACAGCGGGTTGGCCTCGCCACAGCCGAGTGACCAGATTGCCGCGGCGTCCGACTCGTCCTCGTTCGTCACCGGCCAGCGCAGCGCGCGGCAGCGGTCGAACACCAACTTCTTGCCCTCGCCCTTTGGGATGCGGCCGGCCCCTAGGAGGTGCCGACGGGCATCCTGGACGCTGACCGCTTTGATGATCGGGATCTTGCACTTGGCCGCCACCGCCTCCACCACGCCGATCGCGCCGCGCAGCATGGCGAACGTCTCCTCTTTCATGCCGATTTCCATGCCGGCGGCTAGGGACAACCCTTGCTCGTAGAACAGCATATCGACGTTGAAAGAGCCGAAGAAGTCGAAGCAAAATTCGGCAAGGAGTGCGAGACGGTGAGGCCTAGATTTCCCACCCTTCCGTAAGTCCCAGGTCCGCATGGATGGTTTGCCAATGGCAGAGCCATAGGCGACGCCGGTGGTCGTCGCTATGTCCATGCCGACGATGAGTGGGCTCACAATCGAGTTTCCGATACTACCGGGATTCGTGCGGCCTTTGCAGCCGCCTCTCTGGCATCGAGATATATGTCGAGCGCGTCAATAACAGCCGCGTTCTCAGCGTCAGACCATAGTAGTTTGGCAAGCAAATGTTTGCGCGCATGATGAAGAGTCTCCTCCTCCCTGGAAATCATGCTGCTGTTCCTTTCGACGTACCCCAGCCGCCAGCAGGACTGGTGACGTTGTCATCCTTGCGTGCGATCGCATCCTCCAGCGGCTTGATGCCCTTCTGGAGCGTGGACTGCCCCTTGTGGTGCCCTGAGAGCCACGCCTGTGAGAGTTCGTTGGCCGAGTACTGCCCCGGCACGTTCGCCGTAACGCCTTCCAGGCCGGCCCTCTCGCCGTCCTCGTAGGCAGCCTGCATGGGATCGCCGGCCGGCTTGTCAGGGCCGAACAGGTCGAGCTGGTTGAGGTCGATCCGCTTGCCCATCGTGTGGCCGATCCAGCGGGCCACCTGCAGCCGGTTCTTCACCTCGCCGACTACCTTGGCCTCCTTCTTCGGACCAGCCGTCAGCGCGTCGGCGATCTGGAAGTGCAGCTTCAGGAATCCCTCGGCCTTGGCATCCGCCACGACCTCCTTCAGCACCTTCTCGGCCACCTTTAGCTTGGCGAGGGCGTTGTTCCATAGGCTGCGGTGCTGCAGGAAGCTGGCCTGGATCGCCTCCTGGTTCCCGCCGTTATCGCTGAGATGAAGGTCGCGGCCATTGCCACCAGCTCCGGCCTTCGCTGCTCTTGCCGCCTTCGACCGGCCGTCGATCTTGCCCGACTTGTTCGTCTTTGCCTTCTTTGCCATCGTCTGTTTCCGGCAGCGGTGTGAAATAGACGAATTCACGCCCGCTGCTGGCGTCAATCATCCTTATGGATTCGAACGTAAATGGCCACTTGTCAGGTGGGACAGATGGATCACCAAGGTTCAATATGACCCACGTCGGGTCGTCAACTTTAAAAGTGCAGACGGCCGGCACCAATTCCCTGCCGACCATGAACTTGGCGACTATCTCGAACTCGTACATGGACGTTTCCTAAAAAAAAGCTGACGACGCCAGGACCGGAGGGATTGGGGGCGATGGACCCGACCCTGGCACCGCAGATGGTGACTTAGCAAGGCGCACCACGAACCATGCGGAACGCTAATCCCGCGCGGGACGCGGCGTCAACAGTGCGGTGAATTCTCCCCATGTCGACGCTTCCACTGGCCGCCAATGCGGGCACGCCCGTCCCAGCCAAATTCTGTCCGTCCCGATGCATCTACACCCGTCCAGCGCGCATGTCCCATAATTGTCGGCGATGTAGTCGGACAGGCCGTAGTGATTCGGTGCGTGCACGGTGTTGACCTCGACGCGATACCATGACGAAATGCAGGGACTAGGTGCGATGGGGACCTTTCCCGTCGGGCACCGCGGGGCTTGACGGCTCCCAGAAAGACATTCTCCTGACCTCATCGCGCTCCCGTACAGAGCAGGTCAAGGATGTCGACCCGCGGAATCAATCCCTAGCGTTAGCGCTGGCACACTATACGAGACGTTGCGGATTCACAGAATTATCAACAGCACAATGCTGGTTGACGAACGCATGACGGTGGGATTACAAAAAGAACCCGGCGGGAGGAGTGACCCTCGACCGCCGGTCTAAACTGGATGATGCCTTGCCGGTAGCCATCCAGCACTTGAGAACGACATAGCATCTATATCGTTCCCGTCAACCCCTAAAAATCCGGCAAAAACCAAGGCGCGCGTTGAGGCCTCGCGTGTGCTGCTGCTGATCACACCACAACCACCAGGGACAAGATCCCGGGATCGAGGAAATGTGCCCATGTTCCAGACATTTGCCCTCGCGCACGCAGGTAACCCCCTCTTGCTTTCTTCCTTTGTTGTTTTGCCTCCCCAAGAAGGGAAACAAGAGATGAAGGTAGGAAGAGAAGGGAAACTCTGTACTGGAGAGCAATCTTTCTTAAACAAACTAGCAGGGGAACGTATACGCGCGACCCGCGCGCGCGACACCAGTTTTGGACCAACGGTTGCAAATCGGTGAGGGAGGCGAAGCGATGAAGGTGTCCAACAGGTTCGTGGCGATAGCGTTGCGGCCGCGGTCGCCAGACGAGGTGACGCTCGACTTCAAGATCACGGGCAAGACGATCACGATCACGAGGGACGAGCTGCGGCACCTCTACGTGATGATGGCGCAGATGAACGACACAATGGCGGGGGGCAAGGGATGAACAGGGAATTGTGGGAACACCAGCAGCAAGGATTGGACGACTTGCGGGCATCGATTCAGCAGGGTGTGAGGCGGGTCGCGTGTCAGAGTCCCACCGGGAGCGGCAAGACGCTGATGGCGGCGGCGATAATCGACGGGGCGATCCGCAAGGGCAACCGGATGGCGTTCGTGGTGAACGCGATCGGTCTCATCGACCAGACGGTGGAGGCGTTCTACGCCGAGGGGATCCGGGACATCGGGGTGATCCAGGCGAACCACTCGATGACGGACTGGGCGAAGCCGGTGCAGGTGTGCTCGATCCAAACGCTAAAGTCGCGGCGGGCATATCCAGAGGCGAAGATCGTCGTCATTGACGAGTGCCACTCCCTCCACGATTTCCACAAGCAATGGCTGTCTGATCCAGACTGGCAGAACGTTCCTTTCATTGGATTATCGGCGACGCCGTGGTCCAAGGGGCTCGGCAAGTACTTCCAGTCGCTGCTGGTCATAGCCACGACGCAGGAACTCATCGACAAGGGGTTCCTGTCCAAGTTCAAAGTGTACTGCACCGGGCAGCCGGACTTGTCCGAGGTGAAGGTCGTCGCCGGCGAGTACGTCAAGGATCAACTGTCGGACGCTATGTGCGGCGGGACGCTAACGGCGGACATCATTGACACGTGGAAGCGCATGTGGGGGAAACCGAACACGCTGGTGTTCTGCGTGGACAGGAAGCACGCCGAAACAGTGCACTACCGGTTCCAGGAGGCGGGCGTTCAGTCGGCGTACCAGGACGGCGAGACGCCATCGGCAGAGCGTCAGGAGATCAAGCGCGGGTTCCACAACGGACAGATCGACGTCGTGTGCAATATCGGCACGCTGACGACGGGCGTGGATTGGGACGTGCGCTGTCTCGTGCTAGCGCGGCCGACGAAGTCCGAGATACTGTACACGCAGATTATTGGACGGGCGCTGCGTACTGCCACCAACAAAGACCACGCTCTAATCCTGGACCATTCGAACTCGACGATGGAACTCGGGATCGTTACTGACATCCATCATGACCACCTGGATGACGGGAAGCCGAACGGGAAGGCTGACGCGGTGAAGCGCAAGAAGCCGCTGCCGCGGGCGTGTCCGGACTGCGCGGCGATTGTTCCGCGGCTCAACCGCACGTGCACGGAATGTGGCCATATGCTCCCACTGGCGTCGGGCGTGGTCGAGCGTAACGGCGTGCTGGTCGAGTACGTCCCGGGTGCGGTGCAGAAGACGGGGCCGGCGCTGAGCCGGCAGTACACGTCGGCCGAGAAGCAGCTATTTTACTCCCAGCTGCTACAATACTGCCGCGAGAAAGGCAGCCAGGACGGCCGCGCGGCGCACATGTTCCGGGAGAAGTTCGGTGTATGGCCGAACTACATGCAGAAGATACCGACGGAGGTCTCGTTCGAGGTTGCGCAGTGGATTCGTTCGCGCAACATTGCGTTCGCGAAGTCTCAGAAGCCGAAGCCGTTCCTGCAAGCGGCAGAGTGACGCCACAGTGATTGTATTTTGTGGCCTATTGACAACCGTTTTGATTTTACGTCATGTAAGTGTCCCGAATATAGGAGACTCACATGGCAAAGGCGGCACAGACAAACAGCAAACGTCAGAAGTTCGAGGAATTGGTGGCAAGACGTGTTCCAAGCGTGCGGAAATCGATCGCTGTTCTGCGTCACCTGACGAACCACAACGCATATGACTTCAAGGAAACGGATTGGAAGAAGATCCTTGGTGTGATCCGCGAAGACGTAGATGCCCTTGAAAGGGCAGCAATGAGCAAGGGCGGTAAGGAGGCGGATCTCAGCTTCTCGCTCTAGCCATAAGATGGAGGCTAGGACGCTAATGGCAAAGAACTCTAATGTGGTCCATCTGTCTGGCAAAGCAGTGTCCAAGCCTTCGCGAAAACGGATCGATCTCGGCAAACCGACGATCGACTTGCTGCTCGCTACGAAAGCGGTTGTCGAGCGCGATCTTGCTCAGGGATTCATTACAGAGGAACGGCTTCGTTTCACCATTGAGGCTCGCAAAGAGGAAGCAAAAAAACTCCGAGCAAAAGGGTTGTCAGTAAGGCAGATCGCAAAGGTAACTGGAGTTAGCAAGAGTTCGGTAGCGAGTGATCTTTCTGTCCATAAACCGGACGGAAAACGTCCAGAAACTGGACAGAGTAAAACGGCTACACCAAAAACGCTAAGTCGTTGTCTCGCTCATGTCAGAAGAACGATCTCGGAAGTTTGGCATGAACTTTCGTTGGAAGAGAGATTGTGTCTGTTCTCTGAGATACGCGCTGAACTCGACGACCTAGAAAGAAAGATCCATGAAAATAACTCCCCACGTCAACCTTCTTAGGTCGCTTCGTGGCGAACGCATCGACTACGTTTTGCTGGTCGGCGAAGGAATCGACAACGCCTTTGACGCCGCTGCGAACATTGTCAGGGTGACGATCGAGAACGACGAAGTCAGTTTCAAGGATGATGGCGTCGGTATCGATCGCGATCATATCGCATCAGTTTTTAGTCTTGGCGACCACGGTCGTATGGCAACGACGCAGTTGGGTCGGTTTGGAATTGGTATCAAAGCCCAGGCTGTCAATGCTGGGAATGTCTTCTATGTCGAGTCTACGTCGAAGGACGGGCATGTGTATGTTGAGGTGGATTGGCAGAAGATATTGCGGAGCGGGGAATGGACGATCGAAGATCCGAGATGGAAGCCAGTAGTTGTCGGGAAGCCGACAGGAACGATGATTTCCATAGCGCAGTTGCGCAAGGCACCACAGGTCACTCTTGATAGGATAGCGTCCCAGGTTTCGCTTCGATTCCACCCAGCGATTGCTGCTGGCAAGAAAATCTACCTGAATGGGGCACGGGTTGGACTTCTGGATGAACCACGTATGATGGATATCATCGAGAAAAAAATCCAACTTTCTGAGGGGAGAGGAGCCAGCATCAGGGCCGGAGTTCTGTCTCAACCGTCCAAGCTCCACCATGTCCATGTTGGATACGGACATCGTGTGATCATGCCTGAGTCTTCATTGGGATGTGGTCAATATGGCGGCCTCAACAAGATGTTTGCCCGTGTTCATCTTCATGGGAAATGGCATCTGGCGAAGTTCAAAGATGATCTAACAGACGAACAAGAGAGAGATGAGCTTGAGGAGGCAATCGAGCACGTACTCCAGCCGATTTTGGAAAAGTGCAGTTCCGCATCAATGTCGGCCAAGATTATCGAGATCGGAAATGCGCTGAACAGTCTTTTGCCTCCTAAGTTCTCGGGAGCGCGACCCAAGCGAGAGCGCGAAAGGAATCCTGGAGAAAAGAAATCAAAAAAGTCAGGCGTTGTCGATGCGAACAAATCTGAGAATGATGGTCCGGCAAGGTCAAAGCGTCCTCCTGATGACAAGCTTCTTATAACTTTCGATGGTGTTGCGGAACAGGATGGAATTGGAAGTTTCGCGCGCGGCAATGCCCGCAATTCCCATAGAGTGAATCTGTCCAGAGAGCATCCTGACGTAGCTATGTTGATAGAATATCGTGAACGAAAATTTGCCGTCCGATGTCTCTACATGATGGCAATTTCTATCTTTCTAGTAGGTATTCGCGAGTACGGTGCTCAACTCAGTTTGTTTGATGATAACCCGACATTTGGGCAGCAGGTCGCAAAATTACTGTCGATGCAGGGAGAAGATGAAATCCCTCAGCCAGTAGTCGCCTAAAATGGCAGAGCGCATTCCTCTCTCCGAGCAACTAGACGAGATCCGCGCCGAGTACACCCGCCGCTGCCAGATGTACCCGGAGATGGTGATCCGCGGCCAGATGCGCCAGGAGGCGATGGAGTTCAAGCTCGCCCGGATGGCGGCGGCATACTCTACGCTGGTGTGGCTGCTCAAGAACGCGGAGCACATCCGGGAGTGGGTGATCCTTGCGGCGAAGTATGGCGGCAAGACTGAGGCAGCAGAGCAGTTCATGGACGCGCCGCCGGACGTGCTGCCAGCAGAACTGCAATGGGAGGAACCGGATGGCGAGACGCAAGCGCAAGCACATTCCGATGAAGGAGAAGTTCTAGCAAATGGCTAGACCAGCAGCGATTCCCCTAAGTGCTGGGATGACACTAGGCAGATGGACATTGCTTTACCAAGTCGGTGGAGGGCGGGTTAATCGTTCCCGATGGTATTGTAGATGCGATTGCGGGACGGAGAGACCCATCAAGCCTCAGCATTTACGGACCGGGATGTCGAGATCGTGCGGATGTTTGAAGAAAGAGACAGCCGGTTGCCAGAGTAGAACTCACGGCGCGTCAAAAACCCAGGAATATAGAATCTGGGCCGCTATGATGAATCGATGTCATTATGCAACGATCGATGCCCAACGGGGGAAAACTTATGCTGGGTATCGTGCGCGGAATATAATCGTTTGTGAGCGCTGGAGGATTTTCGAGAACTTCCTAGATGACATGGGGATGAGGCCATCACGTCAGCATTCTCTTGATAGAATCGACAACGATGGGAATTACGAACCAATAAATTGTCGGTGGGCTACCGCAAAGGAGCAGAGGAACAATCAGCGTCGTCGTATCAGCACGAAGGTTAAGCTTGCTGCAACTTTGCTTGCGCTAGGTCATGTTCCTTATGAACAGGCAAAGACGATGACTGCGGACCAGATAATTTCTCTCTATCATTTCGACCACAACATTCTTCACGCAATTGATCCTATAGATGAACCGTGGAATCTCACTCCGATGTTGGTGGCGGCACACCGGGAGAAATCCCGCCGGGACACCAGCATCGTGGCCAAGGTCAAACGCCTCCGTCAAGCGCCTACCGTGGCCGCTGGGAAGCCGAAGCCGAGGTCCAGTAGTTCCGCCGTGGTTGACGCCAAACGCGCTACGGACGTTCCTAGGCGCTCTTGGGGCATCCCCGGGATGCGCAAGAAACTCAACGGGGAAGTGGTGCGGCGATGAAACCGGCCAAGAAATGCATGGACTGCGGCGATCCGATCATCGGGACGAACAAGACCAACTCCGGCCGCTGCCCCGATCCGCCCCCACCCCCACCCCACCCCGGTCTTTGGGAGGGGTCGATCGCCATCCATGGCGTCGCCTGACGATGCCGGAGCTGGCGCCGGCGCTTTCATAGCGCTTACAGCAGATACGGACCTTGCCGACAAGCGCCTGCAACACAGCAACAACTAGCCATCGAACACGTAATGGACAGATACGAGTCGGTGTCGAGGCGCCTGGTGGCGCCTGGTGGCGCGTGGTGGCGCCTGGCGCGTGGTGGCGCGTGGTGGCGCGTGGGAACTGTCACCAAAAGCCAGTTGAGCGTTATGTCCGTTCGGTTACTGCGCCTGCGGTACCGACGAGGAAGCGCTGCCCGACGTGCTGGTGTATAGACGTGCAGAAGCGGGAGACTGCTTTCAAGAGACGAAAAAAAGCAAAAAAGAGCCAACTTAGCTGTTTACATTCCCGACACTGGTGTCTATAAATCGACTCGTCACCTGGGCCCCAGGCCCGCCTCAAAGAGGAGACCAGACGATGACAATAGTTCAGTATTTCCCCAACATCCAGCAGGCCACCGACCACCTCGCCCGTCGCGGGTTCGAACTCACCACGCGCGGGTCGTTCGTGAACTTCGAGGAAGGCCTCGACGCGCAGATGCACCAGGACTGCACCGGCATCTTCGTCCGCTACGCCAGCATTTGAGGGGGGCACACATGACCGCCATCCTCGGCATCATCGCGGCTATCCTCGGGATGGTCGCGGCCTACAACTCAGACTTCATCATGGCCGGCGTGTTCATTACCGGCGGCATGTTCTTCGCCTACGAGCTGGCCTTCGGCCGTACCTTCCAGGGAGGTCCGTTATGAAGCAACCGCGCGACATGACCAGAAGGCAGTTCGACGCTGCACTTAGACAGCACGGTTTCCGCAAGGTGATTCTCTGGCTCCAGGACACTACGGGTCAATGCCAAGGTACATCCTGGGGCATGGTGATGAACCGCAGGGGGAAGACTTTGTACCGAGCCTCGCTGGCCAAGGCGATTAGCGAGCGCGACGCGCATGTTGTCAAAACGGGGGGGCTGTCATGAGCATGAACTGGCACCAGCGCCGGCATGGTTGGACATGCAGCGAGTGCGGCACGTTCAACGAGGAAGGCGGATACAACTGCGACGGCGAGGAATGCGAGGTGGACCGCGAACGCGAAGTCCGCGACTATGTGCGCCGCAGCCTCATCCATCGCTACCGTCAGGAGTGGAAGCGCGACGGCGGCGACCCCACTCGGCTCCTCGCCAACTCCGAGAGTGGCATGCTGTATCGGGTGCGCCGGTTCTCCGGGCACGTCGGGCTAACCTACTTCGTGCTCGTCCCGGGCGGCTACACCTACCGTCCTGATCGCTACCGCGTGCCGGATAGCGTCGTCAGGCGGGCCATCGAGCACTTCTTTGGATGACGAGACACGGAAGCGGTGAACAGATGAAAACCGATAGAGCGTGGCTTGCAGGATTTGATGCGGGGATCGTCGGATTTGCCGCCGGCAATAACCCTTACAAGCGTCGAGAATATCACCGTGCATGGGAGCGTGGACGAAACAGCGGTCGCCTTTCTTCTAGTCTAGACATCGAACAAATGCAGTTGCGTCAATCCCGTCTGGACAGACGGGGCGACACGGAAGCGGTAGGAGCAAGAGATGACCAAGACCAAGACAGACAAGCAGGCTAAACTTGATCGCGCTGTAGCGATCGAGCGCGATCTCCGCCGCCATATCGCGGAAGGCGTTTTGAACGAGATAGAGGCCGCGATCGAATACGCACGACAGACCGGCAAAGCTTGGAATTGGAAGCATGAGCGGTGTTGACGGCTCCCGCCATGCCGTTGCTATGTGACGGCATTGGGGCCAAAATTCCGCAGCTCGATGGAGAACCACCATGCAAGTGAAGTGTCTGGAGATACGTGACAAGGGGACGTTCATCCCGGTGATCTGCATCAAGCCGGTGCCGGACAATGAAGGCCAACGATACCTGCTGCGTCGCGACGGCTATAGCGGTACCGCTGCCGAGACTTGCGTCATCGTGATCAAAGGTCAGTGCCGCGGCGTCTCATATGATCCTTACAGCTGGTCCGATGGTTCACGCACCATGAAGGTCGCGCACGATCATATCGAAAAGAATTGGAGCGCGCTGGTGGACGGCGACGTGGTCGATGTCCAATACATCCTCGGCGAGACCGACAAGCCGAAGGTGTCCGAGCGCGTCACGTCGCTGGTCTGACGCTGGCTTGGGGCGGTGGGGAAATGATCCTGCCGCATGAATGCAACGATGGAGAACCACCATGGATGACTGTGATTTTGCTGATCCGGGTGGCCGCTCAGCATTGCGAGCGGCACGCGCAGGCAATCCTCGTAATCTGCCTTGCCCGACATGCAAGCAGCCTAATCGCCTCACGCCGGCCGACGTTAGCCGCGGCTATCAGTGTGATGAGTGCGCCGACCGTGCAGAAGGTTTTGGTTATTGACGCTGGCCTGGGCGGGTAGAGCGTGAACTCTACCCGCACGGGGCACCGTTGTAGCGGTAGCCACAACCACGAAGACGATGAAGGAAGGACGTTCTTATGATTGCGTTTCAACAAATCAAAATTGTGTCTCTCGCCATGGCGGCATCATTGCCCGTGCTCTACCTCGGGTTCGGTGCCGAGGCGACGCGGTTCACGGAGAGGCAATTCGCGCAGTACGTGGGACGCTGCGCCACCGACGTGGGGTTCTACGAGCGCCACATGCGGTGGTGCGAGGGGGCCTACCGGGTGACGTACCACAAGGCGCCCCGCCACGCCCGTGCGGTGGCTCAGGAGATGACTTACGAGCCAGCCGCTACTGGGGAGCGGGTCACCGTCACGCGCGACCACCAGGCGTCTGGCGAGAGCGGCCCGGCTGACCAGTTTATCGCCCTCCAGACGGCGACCGACGTGCAGCGCATGCCGTTCTTCGGGCTGGCACTCGGCTGGTTTCCCGGCGCGATCAATCTCGGGACCAACACCATCAGCGCGCCGCAGGTCCAGGAGGCGCGGGCTGAACGGCCGCGCATCGTCACGACCTACTACGTGAAGAAGGTGGTCGCCAGCCAATAGGCGGCTCCGGCCTAGGGGAGCCGGGTTGTAGGATCCGGCTCCCACGGGGCGGGTCTTGAAAGGAACGACAAAGATGAAAATCACCATCGAGAACACCACCAAGATCGTGAACCTCGTCATCAATGGCGTCAATGTACCTGCCCGCGTCTGGCAGGGCGAGAGCGCGGATGGCATTCCGGTTCAGGCCTTCATCACGCGGATTGCGCCAGAGATAGAGGAAAGCAATCCGAAAATCGACGAATTGACCGCAGGATTCGAGCATGAACTCCAGCGTCAAGCGAAGCCGCGTCAGACCGTTGCAGAAATCCCGTTGAGGTTGATTTTATGATCGGAGACGAACATGACCCTCATCATTCCGATAGGCAGGGCACCGCGGCAGACGGTCCGGACGCGCGAGTGCGTCACCTTCAAGTGCGCCCATTGCGGCAGCGAGCAGGTCACGAAGGACGGCGACCTTGAGTGGGACAAGCTCACCCAGAAGTGGGTCGTCAAGGTGGTGTTCGAGACGGCCTACTGCTGCAACTGCGGGACGGACACGAGGCTGGTGGGAGAGGTGATCTCATGAATCCGTTGAAATTCGCATGGGAGATTACGGCGGGGTTCGTCTTGTTCGTCTTCGGGCTTGCCTGCTGCGGCGCTCCGATCTTCTTCATCTTGTGGCTGGTCTATGCGTATGGGATCAGCATCGGTTGGGTCCTGCTGGGAGTTCTCCCGTCGATTTTCGCCATTGCCGCGTTCGCTGCGGTCTGCCGGCATGCGCAGGGAGTCAGGTTCCCATGGTGAGTTGGCTGCGCGACATCGACTGGACCGACCTATGGGACGCCGCCGCGGTTGCGTTGTTCATGCTGGCCCTGGTAATTTGGGCTGACTACGCGGGGGACTTTGTGAGGTGACGATGACTGGCGAAGAACTCCGCGACATGAGGGTGGCGGCTGGTGTCACCCGCGAGCAGCTCGGCAAGTTCCTTGGCTGGCGCGGGACGCCGCTGACCATCGACCGGAACGTCCGCAAGTTGGAGCAGCAGAACCATATCTTCCCGGAGGTTGCCAGGAATGTTCGGAAGTTCTTCGCTGGGGCCAGGGAAGGTGCGTCGTGACAGACTCAGAGATGAGGATGTTGCTGCTGTGGGACCACGGGCGCATGGACACCTGCGATATCGCCGAACTCACAGGTTCCTTGGAATCGGCGGTGTGCAGCATCCTCTGGCGTCTCCGCGAGGATCGCCGGCGTGACAGACAACATCTACCCCTAACCGCCAAGGAGTCGTGATGAGGCAGCCACGCGACC
>WNFL01113170.1_pt1 | contig 41471 bp, 44 predicted proteins | sample 5400361 | NCBI WGS metagenome assembly WNFL01 (sample SAMN13153351, study PRJNA577476) | soil metagenome | isolation source: 40 cm soil on Douglas fir-dominated hillslope | place: USA:California | collected 2013-09-17 | reverse complement strand
ACGCATGGCGATGTCACGGCGAACGGTGATCGCGGCAATCGGGGCTGGATTGCTGGGCTCGCCTTTTCCTTCGCATTCCGCTCCAGCGCCGGGCACGCGTCGCTTGGGGATCTTCTATTTTGCCGACAGCAAGCCAGCGTCGGGCGACTACTTCCCCGGATTTCGCGAAGTGATGAAGGAACTGGCGAAGTTGGGATGGGTGGAGGGCAACAACCTGATTCTCGAATCCAGATTCGCTTCAATTCCAGCGGAAATTTCAACACGCGCTTCCGAATTGGTGCGGTCCGGGGTGGATGCGATCATTACCGAGGGCACGTCGCAGACCCGGGGCGTGCAACAAGCGACGAAAACGATTCCCATCGTGACCGGCGTCGGAGATCCGGTCGGCGGCGGATTTGCCAAAAGCCTCGCCAGGCCGGGAGGCAACGTCACCGGCATTTCGTTCGCATCTGCCGAGACTCCCCGCAAACAGCTCGAGGTGCTGCGCGCCATGGTGCCGGGTCTTTCCCGGCTGGCCATCCTCACCGATGGGGAAAATCCGGCTTCGCCCGAGCTGGCGCGTCCGATTCAGGCGGCCGCGCAGGAGTCGGGCATCGTGCCGGAGCTGGTGCTCATCCTCGGTATTGCCGATATCCAGAGAGCCCTCCAGCCCTACCGTGGTGTTGGGGTGCGTGCCGCGCGCATCTTTTCCGGCTCCGGGTTCGACGAATTCATCGAAGCGAAGGCCTTGGCGGCGCTCGCAATCCGCAATAAGGTTCCGACGATGTTCAACGACCCGAATAACGTCGAAGCCGGCGGCCTCTTGAGCTTCAACCTCGTTCATGAGAACCAGGCACAAAGGTCGGCCGCACAGCTCGACAAGGTGCTTCGCGGGGTGAACCCCGCAGAGATTCCCTTCGAGTTGCCGACAAAGTCGGAATTGGTCATCAATCGCAAGACGGCCAAAGCGCTCGGGCTCTCGATTCCACCGGCGCTGCTCCTACGCACGGATCGCGTGATCGATTGAGCCGCGCGAGGCGGCTTCAACCCGTGGCTAGCGGAATCTGTGCTTTCTCCGCCTGCCAACGCTCGAGGATCTCGCGTGCCTCGTTCGTCGAAGGGTCCATCAACCGATCGTGTTCCGGCGCTTTCGCGGTCAGCTCGATCACGTATCCGTTCGGATCGCGAAAGTAGATCGAGCGGACGAAGCCGTGGTCCGAGATGCCGCGAGTCTCGATGCCCAGCGCCTTGCCCTTCGCCATCATCTCGTCGAGGACCGACGGCTCCACCTCGAGGGCGATGTGCAGGTCGAAGTCCTGCTGCGCCTTCCACTGGAACGGCATGTCGGGCGCCTCGAAGAAGGCGAGATACGAGCCGTCCCCGAGGCGGTAGAAGGTGTGCAGCAGCGACGTTTTTCTGCCCGTCTTTGTTTCGCCGATCGCGAGGCTTCCCGACAGCGGCAATCCCAGGAAGTCCTCGTAGAAGCGCCGCGTCTCGCCGGAATCGCGGCAGCGATAGGCGTTGTGGTGAAGTCCCTTGATCATCGCGCTCACGCCGGCTGCGCGGCCTCCTTCGTGTCGGCGAGTCCCACGAATTCCTTGCCCTTGTTGGGCTCGACCACGTACTGATAGAACGCCTCGTTCACCTTCGCCCAGCTCTTGAGCGCCTTCATGTTGCCGAGCCAGCGCGCGATGTTCGGGTACGCCGCGAAATTGCAGCCGATCGCCTCGCCGCTCAGGACCATCATCGCCCCGAGGTGGTCGGCGATCGTGATCTCGTCGCCGCAGAGGAAACGGTTGCGCGGTCCGATGATCTGCTGGTCGAGGACTTTCAACCAGTTGAGCGCCTTGTCGCGGCCGTACGCCACGGTCCCGGCCTGCACCAGCTCGTCGGATCGGCGCATGAACGGAAAGATCTGCGGATAGATGTAGCCGTAGTTGTTGTCCCGGTAGAAACCCGTGTTGAGCCAATCCATGCGCTCGTTGATGCGTGCGCGCTTGCGGAGATCCGAAGGGTAGGCAGGCGAGCCGACCTTTTCCGCGAGGTACTTGAGGATCGCGGAGCTCTCCGTCAGCCGGAAGTCGCCGTCATCCAGCACGGGCACCTGGCAGCTCGGATTGATCGCGGCGAAATCCGGCTTGTATTGCGCACCGGTGAAGAGATCCACCAGCTCGTAGTCGAGCGCGATGCCCGATTCGGCCGCCAACAGCATGATCGGACGGCAGGTCGTGGATACGGGATGAAAGTAGAGCTTCATGGTTGTCCTCCAAGGGGATTTACATCGGTGGCGTGAGGCCGTCCTTCCCGAAGTTTACGCGCGGCGCCTCGAGTGTTCCATCAGCCCGCTTCTTCGCCGCGGAGACGAAGATCTTGGTCCCCGGCTTGAGCTCGCCCTTGTCGCCCGGCACGTAGGTGACGATCGCGGTAGCCGCCGAAAGGACGATCTTCTTTTCGCCATCCTTGTACTTGACCGTCAGCACGTGGCCATCGACGCCGCTGACGATCTGCTCGACATTTGCGTTGGTCATGGTGCTCTCGGGACGCAGGTCCCACGGACGATGCCCCTCGCCGGTTCCGCGCATCGCTTCGGGAAAGATATGCACCTCGACGGCCTGCTGGCTCCCATCGGCTCGCGGCATCCCCGTAGCTCCCACGAACGAGCCCGGCTTGATGTCCGCGAGCGACGCCTTGACGATTCCCACGACGACCGCGTTATCGGCCAGCACGACCTTGAGGTCCGCGCCGTCGCGCGCCTTGACCATCAGGATCGGGCCCTCGACCCTTTCTATCGTGCCCCGCACACGCACGGTATCCTGCGACCACGCCGTCGATGCCGCGATGGCCAGTGCGAATCCGCCGGCCGCGGCGAGCTGCCGAATCAGACTGCTCATTTTGTCCTCCTTGGGAATACGGGGCCGAGAGCCATTATCGGCCAGCGAAAGAAACTGCGCCGGGTGGCAAGCCGCTAGAACTTCCGCGTCACGGAGAACGACACATGGTCGCGGTCGCTGAAGCGGTCGGCGTCGTTGCCCTTGCCCAGATACGATCGATAGGACACACGCGCGCCGAGGGACTTGCCGAGACCGAAGTCGATCGCGAGGACCACCGATCTGTTGCCCTCGAGTAGCGTTCCCATGTTGATCGGGGCGTTACCCTTCACGTCGGCAATCCATATGACGGATGGGGAAACACTCTGCACGCCCATGACGTCCTTGTAGTCGAGTCGAGTGGACAGGCGATACCCCCAAGCCGACCGCGTGGCGAGGCCATGCCTCCTCGCGCCAGAGGCATCCGGGCGGGTGCTCACGCTGGCATCGACGAAGTCCTCCTTGAAGCCGTGGATATGGATGCCGCCGACTTCGCCTGCAAACGACCATTGCGCCGCATCGAGGATTGGCGGCAAGCCTTGCAGCAACGATGCCGAGTATTGCGATACGTCGAAGCGCTCGTATCCCGAAATCTCCGTCGAGAAGAGCCGCGCCGCATTGCTCGCGGCGATGCCTCCGCGCGCGGCGATGAGGGCGTTGCGGTTGAGCGCCGCCAATGTCCCTACGCAAAGCGCGCTCGCCGGATTCGGTGCGCATGCGCCCACTGCCGCCGCCGGCGCGAGGCCCGCAGTGATGAGAACGTCGTCATCGATCTGCAGCGGCTGCCCGAGGCGAATCGAGTAATCGAGATTGACGCGCGTGTAGGTTGCCGGCGCGAAGCGCGCCGAGGTTCCGAGCACCGTGACGCCCGTCGGGTATTCGACGAAGTAGCTTCCGCTCGACGTGTAATCCGGCGCTGTCATTCGCAGCAATCCGCCGAGCGTGCCGGTGTTGAGGCTGACGATGGGTTCACGGCTATGCAGGCGCATGGCATAGCCGGCGACGACGATCTTCGCCGCCCCAAGCTCCGGCGTTTCGATGCGCGCGCCGAACTGGTGATCGGGATTCGGCCGCCGGTCGGCGGCTCGCGGCACCCTCGACCCGAAGGGCGTCGCGGCGGTGACGACTGACGCATCGGTGTCGGGAACCAGGGGCGAGCCCAGGCCCAGCTGCAGATAGCGACCGCCCGGCGCATAGAAATCGTTGGCGCTCAGGAACGTTCCCGCCGCGTCGCCTTCGGCGGGCCGGAAGCCGAAGAGATAGAAGCCTTGAAGAGTCCACTTTCCGGCGGTCTCGATCTTCCCGCTCGCCATGGGAAGCGCCACGTACGAATCCGTGGGTGTGTTTCCGGGTTGATAGCGGCGCGACGCGGAGAGCGGATTGATCGGCGCGATGCTGTAGCCGAATGAGGTGCTGTCGCTCCATCGCAGGATCTGGTTGCCCAGGCGCAAGCCAAGACCCGCGTCCGAAGCCCGGCCGTTGTATCCGACATAAGCCTCGTTGAGGTAGAGGTTGCGTCCTGCCCGGTCGCGCGCTTCGTCGCTCAGCGGATGAAAATCGGTTTTCCCGTCGGCGTTGATGAAGTCGTAGAAGTACGCGGCCTCGATCTTGAATTCGGCTGCGCGTGACTTGCCCTCCACCACGGTTCTGCCCTGAACGCCGAATGCGGTGAGCCCGCGGCCGTAACTCAGGTTGCTGTCGTCGTAGTTGACCGAGGTGCCGACGCCGCCATTGCCACCGCCGATCAACCCCGGGTCGCGTCCGAGGATGCGAACCATCCCGCCGGCCGAGACTTCCTGCGTTACCGTGGTCCGGAACGTGTCGGCGCTGCTCGCGTCTTCGGCGAATGAGCGCGTTGCGGCAGCGCAGAAGAGGAGCAGCAGCAGGGCCGGCGCTGCGTTCATGGGTTCACGTCCGCGGCTCTCGGTAGGTCAGAGCCACGAACACGCTCACGAGACCCGCGGCGAAGACGTACCACGCGGTCATCAGCTTGTCGCCGGTCGCCTGGATCAGCCAATCGGTGATGAAAGGGGCGAAGGCGCCAAAAACGATGATGCCGACGTTGTAGCCCACGCCAATACCCAACGCGCGCTGCGGCACCGGGAAAAGGGTCGCCGCCATCGGTCCCAAGCTGGGCAAATAAATCGCGAGGCAGATGCACAGCGAGCACTGCAGCATCAAGAGGGACGCGAGCGATGGCACTTGCGTCAGGTGCCACATCAAGGGCACGACGAGTGCGGTGCCCAGCATGCTGGACAGGACCATCAGCGGCTTGGCTCCGACGCGATCGCAGAGCTGGCCCATCGGCACCAGCAGCAGCACCAGCAGCGCGCTTGCGATGAGCGTGGACAGCATCGGTATCGTCTGCTCCAGCTTCAGCTCGCGCACGGCATAGGCGGGCATGAAGATCAGGATCAGGTAGACCACGGGCGCGGAGAAACCGGTCACGCCGATCACGGTGGCAATGCCGCGCATCGTCTGGCGAGCGTTGCCCGTCGGCGCCGCGACCGATGCAGTCGGCACGTGGTGTCGCGTGTCGAGAAATTCCTGCGACTCGTCCATCCGATAGCGCATGTAGAAGCCGATCGGTGCGATCAGCAGGCCGAAGAGAAACGGCACGCGCCAGCCCCAGGCGAGAGCATCGGCCGGTGTCAGCAGCGTATTGACCGCCAGCGCCGCGAGCGACCCGAGCACCAGCGCGGCGTAGACCCCGACGTTGAACCAGGCGAACGCCACGCCGCGCCGGTCGGGCGGCGTCGATTCGATCAGCAGCGTGAGCGACGGGCCGATCTCGCCCGACGCCGAGAAGCCCTGCAGCAAGCGTCCGGCCACGAGGATCAGGGTGGCAAGGACTCCGGCGCTCGCGTAAGTCGGCGCAAGGCCGATCATCGCGGTGCCGAGCGCCATCAAGGCGAAGGTCAATGTGAGGGAGATCTTGCGGCCCCAGCCATCGCCGATGAGGCCGAACACGACAGCGCCGATCGGGCGCATCACGAAAGCCACGCCGAAGGTCGCGGCCACGGCGAGCATCGCGGCCTGCTCGTTTCCAGGCGGAAAGAATTGGTGCGCGATCGTCGTCGCGAAGAAGCCGTAGATGGTGTAGTCGAACCATTCGAACAGGTTGCCGACAAGGACCGGCAACGTGCGAGCGCGGGTTGCACCCCGATCAGGCATCGCTCGCCTCGCGCCGCCGCAACATCACGAGCAAGGCGTAGATCGCGCCTGCCGCCAACAAATGCTTCAAGGTGTGGCCGCTGACAACGTGGGTGGTCAGCGTGAAGATGTCCTTGTCTGCGATCTCCGCCACCTTCGCCAGCGCGTAAAGGCCGATCGCGTACAAGATGAATCGCCGATGCGTATGGCGCGCCGGGAACAGCGCCAGCAGCAACAGGATGCAAGGCATCGGCGCAAATTGCACCCAGAGATAAGGTCGAAGGTCCCCGCTCCACCACCACCAGAACACGCTGGTCGCGCCGATGGCGAGGGCAGGGACGAGAAGGAAGCGCTCGAGGCGTTCGCCGACATGTTCGGCCACCAGCGCGACCAGGAGCGCCATGGCCGTCAGCGCGATCGGCAGGCGGTCCCACACCAGGGTGGCGTCGTTCGGCGCCCAGTGATAGTAGATCGAGCCGAAACTGGTCACGACCGTGGCGATGAAGAACACCATCCACGAAGCGACGCGCGGCCGGCGCGGCCCCGCACACAGCGCGATTCCCAAGGCGCCGACGATGAGGAATGCGATATTCGACGCGACATCGAGCAGGTTGGGAACCCCGAGGAGGACGCGCTGGTCGGCGAAATCGTGGTACGCCTGGCTTTGCGCGATCGGCTCCAGCGCCATGACGCCGGCGAACAACGCCAGCAGCAGCATCGCGAGCGCGGTCGCGCGCCAATGGGGCATCGGGGACGCCACGCTCTTCAACTTGCGATGAGCGCTACGTAGAGGGCGTGGGCGAGCCAGCCGAGCGCCGCGCCGGCGGGGATGTCGACGATGTAATGCTGCTTGGTGAAAAGACAGCTCAAGCCGATCAACACCGGGAACGCGAAGGCCGCAACGCCGTGACGGTCATACAGGTGAAGGGCGGTGAGCATCGCCACCGAAGTATGCATGCTCGGAAAACTGTTGGACGGCGCGTCGAAGCGCTGGACGAAGGCGAGGTAGCGCTCGGAGAGCGTGCGGCGTTGCGACGGCACGCGCCAGCTCTGCGGTGTGCGCACCGGGAAGACCAGGAAGCAGGGGAGCTGCAGCGCCAGCAGGAGCATGTAGCTCGAAGCGACCTGGGTGAACTGCTCCGGGGACTTGAGCACGAGATTCACGTAGAGGATTGCCGGGTAGTACAGGAAGCTGTACACCCATACCCAGTTGGGGACATAGGGAATCAGGTCGTCGACGGCAGATCCAAATTCGCGCGCCTCGAAGGGGGCGTTGCGCTGGCACCAGAAATAGAACTGATAGGCGCCGACGATGAGCACCCCGCTCAGCACCAGGTTGATGACGTAGTCGGCTGGCCTCATGTCGCTCTCCCTTGCTGGGGTCGAGGCAAGCCCAGGAATGGCGTGAGAAGCCTCTCCAGCATCCGCCACCAGCCCACGCGGTCGAGCAATGGATTCAGCAGTTCCGTGATCACGCAGTAATGGCTGTCCTTCGTGCCCCGGTGGTGCTGTGCGTGATGTCGCGGTGACTGCAGCAGGTATAGGCGCTGCAGTGCCCGTATCGCCAGCGGTACGTGCGAGCGTCGCATGTGGTTCCACTTGTGGATCTGGTTGGCATTGGCGCCGAGCAGCACGAAGAGGCCCACGTGCCAGGTCAGCATGCCCGCGAGCCCAGCGACGGCAAGGATCGTCGCGCCCGCTGCCGCCAGGTCCCAGGAGCTCGCGAGCCAGTTCCTGCTGACGAACGCTGAAGCGTCGCGATGGTGAAGCAGGTTGGGTCCGACGACCCAGCGGCCGATCACCGGAGTGGTTTCCCTGCCGTAGCTGTCCTCGGCCCAGTGCGTCACACCGGAGACGAAGTCCACCAGCAGCCATACGGCAACGAGCTCCAGCGCGATCATGCGGAGACCATCAGCAGCAGGATCAGCGCGCAGCCGATCATTGCGGCGATGTTGGCGGTCGACCCATCGTCACGTGCCGACGAGAGCGTCGAGTCTTCGAATTCGCTGGCGAAGAGACTCTCCAGGTTGTTACCCCCGCTGGACCGCGCCATGGCGCTCATGAGCCCCTCCGTGCGCGGTACCAATAAAGCAATATCGCGAGCAACGTTCCACCGGGCATAACGGCCTCGACGAGGACATAGGGGCCGAATCTTTGGGCGAAACCGCGCAGGGAGTCCCAACTGCTGATGACGATCTCCATTTGCTGCCTCCGCTTTCGTCGAGCCGCGCCGGTTTGGTCGCAGTCGAGTAATCGCACGAGATGTGCCAACGCCCGCGCCTTTCCAAGTCTTTGATTCGGCGCGATTTGTATTTGCCCATCGTTCTGAGTTCTTCCATCGAGTGATCAAATAATGTTCACGCGCAATACACTTGATGTACTCTGCGGGTGGGGAGGGTCGGATATGGCTGGTGCCCGCTTGAAGCCTTCGGAGCGCGAGTTCTTTGTCGCGCTGGAACGCGTCGTCTACGGCAACCAGTACAGCGATGAGCGGGCGAAGGTGATCCAACGGCTCGTTCCCGGAGCCACCGGCGCAGAGCTCGCACGCGATCGCGAGGCACTTCCACGGATGGTCGAGCCGCGGCTACGTCCCTACGCCGATGCGAACGAGCTGCAGCGCCTCAATCCCGAAGACCGCCGGTTGGTGCAGAACGCATTTCACTATGTCTGCTACCACCACCACGTTCCGCAGCTGGATGACCTGATCGCCCGCGAAGTCGAGCGCAGCGAGACGCCCCCGACCGATCGCGTGGCTCGGAGCGTGATCGCCGAGCTGGCGCAATGCGGAATCGACGAGGAGTCGGCTACTCGGTTTTTCGCTTTTTTCTACCAGCTGCGGCGGGCCTTTCACTTCATCGAGCGCTCCCTGACCGGCGCATCCGAGCCGATGCGCCAGCTGCGCCGTGCGCTGTGGGACAACGTCTTCACGCACGATATGGTCGTGTATCGCGACAACCTGTCGAATCGCATGGAGGACTTCTCGACCCTGTTGCTCGGCGAGACCGGCACCGGCAAGGGCGAGGCGGCGGCGGCTATCGGACGCTCGGGATTCATTCCCTACCTGCGCGACAAGAGGCGCTTCGCGGCCAGCTTCAGCGACAGCTTCATCTCAATCAACCTGTCGCAGTTTCCGGAATCGCTGATCGAGTCGGAACTGTTCGGTCACCGCAAAGGCTCGTTCACCGGGGCGATCGATCACCACGCCGGTGTGTTCGAGCGCTGCAACGCGCACGGCGCGCTCTTCCTCGACGAGATCGGCGAGGTGTCCGCGCCGGTCCAGATCAAGCTGCTGCGCGTGCTGCAAGACAGGACGTTCACGCCGCTCGGCAGTCACCAGGGGCAGCGCTTCGCCGGGCGTGTCATCGCCGCGACCAATCGATCGTGGGCGGAGCTACGAGCCGAGGGTCGTTTTCGCGACGACTTCTACTATCGGCTGTGCTCGGATGTGATCCAGGTGCCGACGCTGCGCGAGCGCATCGCCGCATCGCCGCGTGAGCTCGAAGACCTGGTGCGGCTGCTGGTGATGCGCATCACCGGCGAAGAGCACGCCGACCTGGTGGCGATCGTGATGGAGGCGATTCACAAGGATGTGCCCCGCGACTATGCGTGGCAAGGCAATGTCCGCGAGCTCGAACAAGCCGTGCGCCGCATCCTCCTCACGGGCCGCTACGCGAGCGACCTCGGCGGCACAGCGGTGAATCGTGAGCAGGAGTTTTCAGACCTGGCGCGGGCGGGTCGATTGAGCGCCAAGGATCTGTTGGGCCGCTATTGCGCGATGCTCTATCGCCAGCTCGGCACCTACGCCGAAGTCGCGGGGCGCACCGGGCTCGACCGCCGCACGGCGCGCAAATACGTCGTCGACTACGGCGAGCCTTCGCTCAATACTTCTTGTGCTCGCGCGCCTCTTCCTTGATTTCCTTGCCGCCCGCTTGCACGTCCTTGCCCACGCCCTCCACGGTGTTGCAACCGGCGAGGGTGGCGCCGAAAAGTCCAGCCAGCAATGCCGACGCCAGGAACGGCGTGAAGATCTTCTTGAGCATGATCGATTTCCTTTCGAAGCTAGGGTTGAAGAGTGGAGCCGCGTGATTGTCACGGCTCCTCAAACTCCTGACTGTTCGCTAGCGTACGCAGCGCGTGGGGCTAGTACCTCTTGTTTTCCTGGGCTTCTTGCTTGATCTTCTCGCCGCCTTTTTCGATATCCCGGCCCGCCCCTTCCATGGTGTTGCAACCGGTGAGGGCGAGGGTCGTGCCACCTACGAACGCTAGCGCCAAAATCGATGCGAGAATCTTGCGGATCATGATCGGTCTCCTATAGTTGTTTCTCGGCGATCATTTGGCCGCCTTTTGGGGAATCGGTTCAACGGTTTGGAGGGCCCGGTAAGCGATGGCACGTGTCGAAGACCTGTCGGTGGACGAGATTCGCAAGCGCTACCTGGAGGGCGGGGAGCCGGTCTCGGCGCAGATCCTCACGCGGCTGCAGCGCGACTCGCGCCAGGGCGTACGCCGCCTCTACGAAAGCCTCAAGAAGCGCTTCGAGCGCGAGCGCGACGAGCGCGTTCGGCTGGACGCCATGCGCCATTTCGAGCGCGTGCTCTGGAAGTCGGGTATCCGGGACATTGCCGGCGTGGACGAGGCGGGTGTCGCGCCGCTGGCCGGGCCGGTGGTGGCGGCGGCCGTCATGTTCCCGCCCGAGACCGAGATTGCCGGCGTGGACGACTCGAAGAAGCTCGACGCGGAAACGCGCGCGCGGCTCGCCGATGTGATCCGCAGCAAGGCCTCGGGTGTCGCCGTCGGCATCGCCTCGGTGCAGGAGATCGATCAGCTGAATATCTACCACGCGTCCTTGCTGGCGATGCGGCGCGCGGTGGAGGGCCTTCCGCGTCCACCGCAGCACGTGCTGGTGGATGCGCGCACGGTCCCGGGCATTCCGATGCCGCAGAACGCGTTCAACAAGGGCGACGGCATCAACTTCACCATCGCTGCCGCCTCGATCATCGCCAAGACCGAGCGCGATCGAATGCTCGAAGAGCTCGACAGGAGGTATCCCGGTTACGGCTTCGCGGCGCACAAGGGCTATCCCACCGCCGAGCACCGCAAGGCGTTCCTCGAGCTGGGGCCGTGTCCCGAGCACCGCATGTCGTTTCCCGTCATCCACGAGATGCTGGGGGAGTATTCGCCGCGATTCTACGTGCTGCGAACGCAGCTCTTCGCCGCGGGCACGCGCCCGGCGCTGGCCGAGTTGGAAATCGCCCTGCAGGCCGAAACGCTGGCCGAGCGGGAGTGCAAGAAGCTGCGGCTCCTGATCGCGCGGCGCTGGAAAACGGTCGGCTAGGCCTCCACTCCGCACCACTCGGCGATCGCACGGGCGGCCGCGGCGGTCGAATAGAAGAACCCGTTGCGCTCGTAGCCGGTCATCAGCGTGGCCTTCATCGCCACGACGCGGCCGGATCGCGCGCGGTCGATGATGAGCTCGCGCGGCAGCCCTTCGAGGATGTGGAAGGGCGCGGGCGTTCCGTCCGCGAAGACCGAGATGTAGATGGTCTGCGTGAGGAAATCGAAGAACGCCGGCTGGAAGCCGTTCTCCAGGGCGATCCGCTGTGCTGCGATTGTCTTCACTCGCGTCTCCAGCAGGCATTGCGTGCCTGAATGAGATCGAGTTTGCCAAGGCGCGCGGGCAGCCACCATGAGCGAACATCCCGATCGCGTGAGGAAGTCGGCTGGTTCTTTCTGTAGGAATTTGCGAGGAAAACCATCGGACGATTCCTTGGGCCGCGCTTACATGGCGCCTCGACCTTCTGTGGATCGGACAGTGAAACCGGACGATCCCGTAGCGAAAATCGCACGCGCAGGAATCGCGATTTCCGCTCGCGGCGCGCGTCCGAAAGCGGTCTGATGGCGTCGCGTCTTCAACCACCGATCGAGAGGCCCATGAAATACAGGATCATCACCGCCGCCGCCTTCGCGTTCTTCGCCGCCGCTTCGGCTTCGGCAAACGACAACGCGCCGAAGGCGCATTCGCAGCAGGAGAAATTCACGCAGTGCTCGCACGAGTCGAAGGGGCTCAAGGCCGAGGAGCGCCACAAGTTCATGAGCGACTGCCTCAAGGGGAACGACCACGAGAAGGAGCCGGTCACGAAGGAGGCGCGCCACGAGCCGGCGCACCACGATCAGCAGAACAAGATGAAGTCGTGCAACGAAGAGGCGGGGAAGAAGAACCTGCACGGCGACGAGCGCCGTGCATTCATGAGCAGCTGCCTGAAGGGCTGAGCGCCGTCATTCACACGCGTGCGGTCCGCTGGAACCGGTCCGCACGCGTGTGGCTGCTTCTCCGTATCGGATCAGTCCTGCACGTACCGCGCCGCGGCTTTGAGATCCGCGAGGAACTGATCCCACGCCTCCTTCTCCCCCGGCCGGCCTTTCAAGCGCAGCAGATAGGACGGGTGAAACGTCGCGATCACGTCCGGAAGGCCTTCTCGCCGCTGCACCGTCCCGCGGCTTTGCGTGATCCTGAAGCCCGCGCCGAGGAGGGCCTTCGCGGCCGTCGCTCCGAGCGCGACGATCAGCGCTGGCTGGATCGCCGCGATCTCCCCTTCGAGCCACTGGCGGCAGGCCTCGATCTCGCGTTGCGCCGGTGTCTTGTGGAGGCGGCGCTTGCCGCGGGGCTCCCACTTGAAGTGCTTGACGGCGTTGGTCACGTACGTCGCGCGCCGGTCGATGCCCGCCTGGCGCAGCCCTTCGTCGAGGATCCTTCCCGCCGGGCCCACGAACGGATGTCCTTGCCGATCTTCGACATCGCCCGGCTGCTCGCCCACGACCATGACGCGGGCGTGCGCGTTGCCCTCACCGAAGACGGTCTGCGTGGCGTGTTCCCAAAGCGGACAGGCGCGACACCCCTTGGAGTCGGCGCGCAGGCCCTGGAGCCGCGCTGCCGCGCCGCGTCCTTTCGTCGGGGCTGGAGGGGCGCCTTTCTTCGCGGCCATGTGACCGGGTTCACAAAAAGGATGTCGTGGATCGGAGACGGGCGCCGATCATCGGTCGCCCCCCGCCGGGCGTCGCCGCGAGCGGCGCGCGCGCCGCTTCGGACGCATGATGCTCGGCATGAAGAAACGCATCCTGATCGCCGCTTCGCTCCTCGCCTCCGCCTTCGCGGTGCATGCGCACGACGGCCTCGACCTCGCGCAGAAGTCGATGGCGGCCGCGGGCGCCACGAAGTCGTCGCCGGCTTCGTTGGTCGCGGCACACGACCCGCTTCCGGAGCTGTTCCAGCGGGCCGAGCAGGAACGTCGCGGACCGAGCGGTACGTGCGAGCTTGCCGCGACCGACCTCTGCTACGACCTCACGGAAGGGCGATTGACGTATCGGGGCGCGCGGCGTTTCATGCCGCGCTTCGAGGGCCTCACCCCGGAGAGCGTCTCCGTGCGGCACGACCGCGTCGTCTTCAGGTACACCTTCAAGTAGCCGACGGGCTCGCATCGGCGAGCGCCTTGGCCTTCTCGGCCCGCGCTGCCTTCAGGCAGGCGCCCTTTTGTTCCCCCACGCGATCCGCGCAGCCTGCCCTGGCCACCTCGTATCGGGCGATTGCGCGCGCGAGCCGAGCGTCGGATTCGGCGGCGGCCGTGCCGCGATAGCGCGCGTCGAGCTCCGCCTTGCTTACGCGCTCCTCGCCGCGCGCCCGCGCCTTGCAGACATCCTTGTCGCGGCCTTCGACCGCCCGGCATTGCGCCAGAGCTCCGCGGGCTTCGACCTCGATCGCCCTGCGCGCCTGGTCATAGTCCGCGCGCGCCATGAGCGAGCGCGGAGAATCGACGTTGGCGCCGATGCCGAGCGCTGTGAGGCTGATGACGACGGCGAAGGACGCCGTGGCGTACAACGCCGTGTGCTTGACCGTGCGCCGGGGCGGAGGAAGCCTCGCGATCCGCCGTGTAGCGACGCGCGCGGGATCGGTGCGCACAACGGCGCGCGGGCCGCGGCCGATGGGTTGGCGCGAATAGGGGTGCGAAGAAGAGAGGGCCGGTCGTGCGACCGGCCCCTCGACAGGAAGCGCCCTCATTCAGGCGACCCCGTGTTCCCGGTTACTTGCCCGGGGCTTTTTCGGGCGCCGGCGCGGAGGCGACGGTATTGGTGCCCTTTGCGGCCTTGGCGTCGGCGAGCGCCTTGGCTTCATCGGCCTTCGCCTGCTTCTTGCAAGCCGACTGTTCCTTGCCTTTCATGTCTTCGCACTTTTCCGACGCGACGTCGTATTGCGCCTTGGCCTTGGCGACTTGCGCGTCATAGGCGGCTTGCGGCGTGCCCTTGTACTTGGCCTCGAGGTCCGCCTTCTTGATCTTCTCGTCGGCCTTGGCTTCCTTGTGGCAGACGTCCTTCGCGTTGGCTTTGAGGTCCTTGCACTTGGCGTTGGCGGCCTTGTAGTCGGCCTCGATCTTGCTCTTCTCGGACGTGTACTCCTCGCGCGCCATCGTGCGCGCCGGTGGCATGGCGTCCGCGGTGCGGTTCGTCGCGTCCTTCGTCTTCGTCACCGCGGTGCTTGCGGGATTGGACGTGGTCGTATCGGTTGCGGCGGCGGTGAGGGTGGCCGCGCTGAGGAGGATCGCTCCGGACAGGGCGGCGTAAAGCGCTTTCATTTTCATGGTTGTCTCCTTCTCCTTTGCGATGCCAATCACTGGATCCAGCGGTTCTGATCGCACTTCTTCTCGAAGTCCTCGATCTGCTTCTCGGCCTCGTCTTGCGCGATCCCGTAGGATTTCTGCAGGCTGCCCGCGAGTCGGTCGCGCTTGCCGGCAATGTTGTCGAGCTCGTCGTCCGTCAACTTGCCCCACTGCTCGCGTACGCGCCCCTCGAGCTGTTTCCAACTGCCCTCGATGCGATCCCAATTCATGGCGTCACCTGGTTGATTTAAAAAAAACGTTGATGAAAAAAATGTGCGCGGTTTCACCCGCTGCACCTGCGATGATGGGATGGGTGGTCGACGCAATCTGTCGGCGGAACGGAGAAAGCAAAAGAAATTTCTGCTGATAGCAACGTCGGAGCCTTCCTACACAAAAGCCGAAAAATTGTCGGAATCGGCCGACGCTCGAAAAGGCCCGTGTCCGCTTTGTCGGGTCCGCGCGAACGCGCAACGTGATAGTCATGGGGCGGCGACCAGCCGGCCCCTTTTTCCTCATTACGGAGCCAATGCCATGGATAAAGTCGCCGCCGGTCCTTTCCAATTGCCCGCGCTGCCCTGGGACGAGAGCGCGCTCGATCCAGTCATCTCCGCCCGCACCATTTCCTTCCACTACGGCAAGCATCACCGCGCCTACGTCCAGAAGCTGAATGAGCTCGTGCGCGGGACGCGCTACGAGTCGATGCCACTCGAGCGGGTCATCGCCGAGACGGCGGGCCATCCCGACAGCCAGAAGATCTTCAACCAGGCCGCCCAGGCGTGGAATCACACGTTCTTCTGGAGCTGCCTGCGGCCGCGCGCCGGCGGCAAGCCTTCCGGGAAGCTGGCGAGCCGCATCGATGCGGAGCTCGGCGGATTCGACGAATTCCGCGAGGCCTTCATCAAGGCCGCGGTGGAATGCTTCGGCAGTGGGTGGGCATGGCTCGCCGAGCGCAACGGCCGGCTCGAGATCGTCGCCATGCCCAACGCCGGCACGCCGCTCGCGACCGGCGCAACGCCCTTGCTCGCGCTAGACGTCTGGGAGCATGCGTACTACCTCGACTATCAGAACGAGCGGCCGAAATTCGTGACAGCCGCGTTCGACAAGCTGCTCGACTGGAACTTTGCCGCGGAGCAACTCGAGAAGGGGCATTCGCAGTCCCGCAAGGCGGCGTGAGCTAAGGCCGGGAACACGGAGGACACGGAGAAAAGCAGGAGGACACGCAGGGATAGAGGATTCGCAGTGAGCTCGGAGTGTCGTTGCCAGTGTCTCGAATGAAACTCTGGTAGCTTTCGTTTTTCTCCGTGTCCTCCTGCTTTTCTCCGTGTCCTCCGTGTCTCCGGCCGTAACAACAGCGAAGCGCCCAGTCGCGATCTGGCTGCTGGCGTGCTGCGCGCTGGTGTTCGCGATGATCCTGGTGGGCGGTATCACACGCCTTACCCACTCGGGACTCTCCATCGTGGAGTGGCAACCCATCGTGGGCGCGGTTCCGCCGCTCGACGCGGCGCAGTGGGAGGAGGCCTTCGCCAAGTACCGGAAAACCCCCGAATTCCGCCTGCGCAACCACGACATGACGCTCGCGGGCTTCAAGGGGATCTTCTGGTGGGAATTCGTCCACCGGTTTCTCGGACGAATCGTCGGACTCGCATTCCTCCTGCCGTTTCTCTACTTCCTGGCGAAGCGACGCATCGACCGCGCGCTCGCATGGAAGCTCGCCGCGATCTTCGGGCTCGGCGCCGTGCAGGGCGCGATGGGTTGGTACATGGTGGCGAGCGGTCTCGTCGACGATCCGCGCGTGAGCCAGTTCCGGCTCGCCGCGCATCTCGGGCTCGCCTTCGCGATCTATGGCGCGATGTTGTGGATCGCGCTGGGGTTGCTAGCGGTTTCGCGACCGGCTCCGGCGTCGCGGGCCGTGGAGCGGCTCGGCACCGCGCTCGTCGCGATCGTATTCGCGATGGTGATGACGGGGGCGCTCGTAGCCGGTATTCGCGCGGGCTATGCGTACAACACATTTCCGCTGATGAATGGCCATTTCATCCCGCCCGAGATCCTCATGATCGATCCGTGGTGGAAGAACTTCGGCTACAACATGGCAACCGTGCAGTTCGACCATCGGGCGATCGCCTGGGTGTTGGCGATCGTCGTGGCGGTCATGTGGTGGCTGGCGATGCGTGCGCCCTCGACGGGGCCTCGAGCACGTGCATGGGCGCACGCGCTTCTTGGCGCCCTCGTGGTGCAGTTCGCTCTGGGCGTCGCCGCGCTCGTGAATGGCGCGCCGCTCGCGCTCGCCGCGTTCCATCAAGCGGGAGCGGTGGTCCTGTTCACGTGCGCCATCGGCTTGCGCCGCTCACTTGGGACCTGAGAGCTCAACCACCCACTCGCAGTTCGTAGGGAGCCTGGGTCTCCAGCAGTGCGCGACCCTTGTCCGCGTGCGCCATGATGAGGCAGTTATCGCGCCGCGCGCCACCCAACGCGTCGCAGCGCGAGCGTGCATCGGAATAGCGCGCTTCGATTTGCGCGCGCTGCTCGGCCCGCGCCGATTGTTCCAGGCGCGAACGCTCGTATTCGGACTGCGGCGCCTCGGTGGATCGGTGGCCGGCGGCGCTGCCGATGCTCAGGGCCGCCGCGCTCGAGATCAGGGCGGCCGTGCCGAGTGCAACAAGGATCGCTCGCTTCATGAATCCTCCGACACAAAAGCGTCCAGCGGCGAGTGAACATCTGTAGCTGGACGTTGCACATCATTGTCGGAGGCGCTGGGTGCGTCTGTCGGGGAGCGAAGATGGCCACCGTAGCCGGACCGCTGAAACGGCGGTCGGACGACTCCTACATCCGGTGCAGCGGCGTGAGTCCTAGGGCGCGATATAGCCGCGGCGCCTTGGCGACGGGCGCGGGCGCGTGGCGCTCTTTTCGGCGAGGAAACGCAGCAGGTCCTCTTCGCGCAGGGCCGGCTGGCAGAGAAATCCCTGGAACTGGTCGCAGCCTTCGGCGCGCAGGAGGTCGAACTGGTCATGGCGCTCGACGCCCTCGGCCACGACGCTCATCTTGAGGCTGTGGGCCATCGCGATGATGGCCCGGGTGATCGCCACATCATCGCGATCGCTTGGCAAATCCTTGATGAAGGTGCGGTCGATCTTGAGGAGGTCGACCGGGAAACGCTTGAGGTATCCGAGCGAGGAGTGCCCCATGCCGAAGTCGTCGATGGCAAGCCGCACGCCCATGCCCTTGAGGCCTTCGAGGATCGCCACCGCGCCCTCCGGATCGCGCATGACCGTGGTTTCGGTGATCTCGAGCTCGATCGTGTTGGGCATCGCCTCCGTGTCGGAGAAGACTTGCGCAAGCGCCTCGAGGAGATCGGGCCGATGGAGCTGGCTCGCGGAAAGGTTCACGGCGACCGGCGGCAGTGGGCGGCCGTGCTCGCGCCAATGGCGCGCGCGCTCGCAGACGCGGCGCAATGCCCACAAGTCGAGGGCTTCGATCATCCCCGTTTCTTCAGCGAGTGGTATGAAACGTCCGGGCAGCAACAATCCGAGCTCGGGATGGCGCCAGCGCAGCAACGCCTCGGCGCCTTTCACGCGCGCGTCGCGAATGCTGACCTTCGGCTGGTACCACACCTCGAACTCGTCGTTCTCGATCGCCCGGGCCATCCGCGCCTCGAGCGAAAGGCGCTCGTGCGACAGGCGGTTCAGCTCCGCCGCGTAGAAGCAGAACCGGTTGCGTCCCTGCTCCTTGGCGCGGTAGAGCGCGATATCCGCGTTGGAGACGAGCGATTCGGCGTCGACCGCGCCATCCGGATAGACGCAGATGCCGAGGCTAGCGGAAAGGGCGAGGGACTTTTCCTCGACACGGAAGGTCGGCTTGAAGCCGGCGAGGATTCGCGTGGCGATGTCGGCGAGCTCGCTGTTGCCGCGGAAGTCCTCCACCAGCATGACGAACTCGTCGCCGCCCAGCCGCGCGACGAAATCGCCCGAGCGCATCGCGAAGAGGAGCCGGCGCGCGCTTTCCTGCAGGACGCGGTCGCCGATGCCGTGCCCGAGGGTGTCGTTCACGTTCTTGAAACGGTCGAGGTCGAGGAGCATCAGCGCGATCGAGCGCTGGTGGCGCTGCGCGTTGGCCAGCGCGCGTCCGAGCGTCTCGACGAACATCGCGCGATTGGCAAGCCCCGTCAGCCGGTCGTAACTGGCCATCTGCTCGATGGTGGCCACCGCCGTGGAGAGCTCGTCGTGCGTCGGGCGCATGCGCCGGCCGAGCTCGCTCACGCGCCCGCAAAGGAGCGCGAATGCCGGCAGGGCGATCGCCAGAGCGAGCAGGTGGAAGGCTTCGCGCTGCAGGTCCACCGCAGTGGGCTTCACCCATGCGAGGAGCAGCGTGACAATCGCGTAATCGAAGAGGATGAGGCCCGTGACGACGAGGAATTCGCGGGCGCGGAAGCGGAAGAGGCCGATCGCCACGATCGCGAAGCACAGGAGCATCGCCAGCGCGCGGTCGTACTCGAAGTGATAGACGACGAGCGAGAGGACGCCGACCGCGGCGAGCGTCTGCGCCCAGGTGAGGTCCGGGTCGCGGAAGCGCTCGCTCAAGCCGCCGCGAATCAGGCTGAAGGCCGTGACGTTGACCGTGACCGCCGCAAGCGCGATGGCGAACGCGCCCCCGCCGCGCACCAGGCCCGCCGCGTATGCCAGCGCCAGCAGCGCGAGGCATGCGCCGTAGCCGCCGCCCACCGTGAGGAAACGGCGCATCCGCTGATGCCGCTTCGTCTGGTGCGTGCCACTGCTGCCGAATGCGAGCATGACGAGGCCAAGGACGTGGTAAGCCATTGTCGTCGCAGTTTAGCTCGGATGCCGTAGGCGAAGTCCTACAGTGATTTCCAGGGAACACCGCTGTTGCGCCAGCGTTACGATCAGTCGTCATGGGCCGCCTGACTGCCGAGTTTCGCTTCTACGAGGAGTTGAACGACTTCCTCCCCGAGGCCCTGCGCAAGCGCGATTTCCCCGTGGAGATCGATCACGCGCGCTCGGTGAAGGATGCGATCGAATCGGTGGGCGTGCCGCATCCGGAGGTCGATTTGATCCTCGTCGACGGCCGCTCGGTCGCCTTCGATCACCTGTTGCGCGGCGGTGAGCGGGTCTCGGTCTATCCGATGTTCGAAGCGCTCGACATCAGGCCCGTCCTGCGCCTGCGGCCGAGGCCGCTTCGCGATCCACGCTTCATCGCCGACGCTCACCTGGGTGAGCTGGCCCGGCACCTGCGAATGGCGGGCTTCGACGTGTTGTGGGCGAATCGGTGGGACGACAACGAGATCGTGCGCATCGCGGCGCTCGACAAGCGCACGATTCTCACGCGCGACAAGGGAATGCTTTGCCGCAAGGAGGTCGATCGCGGCTATTTCGTGAGGGCGACCGAAAGCGAGGCCCAGCTTCGCGAAGTCGTGCGCGCGCTGCAGCTCGAGGGATGGGTCCGCTCTTGACGACTCAGGCTTTGAGGTGCCAGGCCTTCGGGCGCGTGAAGGTCTCGATGCCGTAGGTCGATAGCGTGAGGCCGATTCCCGAGCGGCCCACGCCGGACCAGGGCAGCCGCGGGCTCACGCGGTCGCAGCAATTCCAGTAGACCGAACCGGCGTTCAGCTGCGCGAGGATTTTCTCGGCACGCTTGCGACTCTTCGAGTAGACGCCCGCGGTGAGGCCGTACTCGGTATCGTTCATGAGGCGCACCGCTTCCACGTCGTCCTTGACCGGCATGATGCCGATCACCGGCCCGAACGTCTCCTCGCGCATCACGTCCATCGAGTGGTCGACGTCGACGAGGACCGTGGGCTCGAACCAGTTTCCCTTGGCCTTCACGCGCTTCCCCCCGACCAGCACGCGAGCACCTTTCTTCACCGCGTCCTTGACCTGCGCCTCGAGCACTTTGAGCTGAGGCGCGCGCGTGAGCGGACCGATGTAGGTCTTGTCGCTCGCCGGGTCTCCACGAGCGAAGCCGCGCACCTCGCCGACGAAGGCGTCGACGAAAGGCCGGAGGATTCGCTCGTTCACGTAGATGCGCTCGACCGAGCAGCAGCTCTGGCCGGTGTTGTAGAACGCTCCGTCGGCGATTCCCGCGGCGGCGGCGCCGACATCGACGTCTTCGCAAACGTAGATCGGATCCTTGCCGCCGAGCTCGAGCTGCAGCTTGATCATGCGGCCGCGCACACTCTCGGCGATCCTCGTGCCGGTCGCATTGGAGCCGGTGAAGAAGACGCCGTCCACGGGTTGCTTGAGGAGCGCGCCGCCAATGTCGCCCGCGCCGACGAGCGCGATGAAGACATCCCCGGGCACGCCGCCTTCATGCAGCAGGCGGGCGATCTCGTTGCCGGTGAGCGAAGCGTATTCGCTGGGTTTGTAGAGCACGGCGTTGCCGGTGAGGAGCGCCGGCACGAAGACGTTCGCGCCGACGAACCACGGGTAGTTCCATGCGGAGACATTGGCGACGACGCCGAGCGGCTCGTGCGAGATGCGCTCCTCGAGCTTGCCCGCGGTGTCGGCGAAGACCTTGCGGGGACGAAGCGTCTTCGCGACCTCGGCGAGGAAGAAGTCGAGGCGGGGGATGACGCCCTTCAGCTCGTTGCGCGATTGCGCGATGGGCTTGCCGACCTCGGTGGTGAGGATGCGGGAGAGCGCCTCGGTCTGCGCGACGACGAGGTCGCGAAACCTCTCGATCGCGGCGATGCGCGTGGCGAGCGGGGTCTTCGCCCACGCGGGCTGCGCCGCTCGTGCACGGAGGTATTTGGCCTTGACGCTCTTCGCGTCGTCGGCGGGAAGCGTGGCTGTGAGGTTTCCGGTGGCCGGGTCGAAGACCTTGAGGGTCGCCATCAGGCGGCTTTGACCGCCATCATGGGAGTCGCGCGGCCGGTCTTCTTCCGATGCTCGCACGCGTCGAGGAACGCCTTCAGAAGCGGCCGGCTGTCGACAAACGCCGCGTCGCTCGGATCCATGAACTCCGGGTGCCATTGCACGCCGACCACGAAGGAGTGTCCCTCCCAGCGGATCGCCTCGACCATGCCGTCCGGCTCGCTCAGCGCCTCGACCACGAGGCCTTCGCCCAGACCCTTGATCGCCTGGTGATGGATGGTGTTGACGCGCTTGGTCGTCACGTCGGGAAATTGGCGCGAAAGCCAGGTGTTGGGAAGGATGCGCACGTCGTGATAGCAGTGCTCGTACTTCTCGTCGTTGCGATGCTCGAGCTTGCCCTCGCATTGCGTCGGAATGTCCTGGTAGAGCGTGCCGCCGAGCGCGACGTTGATCACCTGGTGCCCGCGGCAGATGCCGAACACGGGCTTGCCCTGGGTCACGAATTCCTGGAAGAGCTCGATTTCGTAGCGATCGCGCGGTTGCTCGCCGTAGCTCTTCGGAGACATGTCGGCGCCGCCCTGGAGCAGGAGCCCGTCGAGCGCGTCGACGTAGTGCTTCACCTTCGTCGTCGGCTGGTGCGGCGTGGCGAGCGAGAGCTCCGGGACCATGAACGCGAGCACTTCGGCCGACATGATCCAGTTCGCCACCGACTGCTCGAGATACTGCACCGCCTTCGTGGGCAGGAAGGTGCGCTGCGAATCCGGATAGAGGAGTCGCGCGGAAATACCGATCTTGAGGGGTTCCATTGCCTTTTCCCCGCCAAATGAGCGGTTGGGACGTGCGTTCATTGTGCCAGAATGCATAAAAATGAAGCACCTCAGCGCCCTCGACGCCCTGTTCCTGCATCTGGAGACGCCCGATACGCCGATGCATGTGGGCAGCCTGATGCTGCTCGATTGGCCGAAGGCGCGCGCAGGAACGGACGCCTACGAGGCGATCCGCCGCCACATCGCGAGCCGGTTGCATCTCGCGCCGGTGTTCTCGCGCAAGCTCGCGTTCATGCCGATGGACCTGGCGAATCCCGTGTGGATCGACGAGCCGCACGTCGACCTCGACCACCATATCCGCCGCCTGAAGCTGCTCGCGCCCGGCAACGAATCGCGGCTCGACACCGCGGTCGCCAAGCTGCACGAGGGCATGCTCGATCGCACACGTCCGCTGTGGCAATTCACGGTGATCGAGGGCCTCAAGGGCGGTGCGATCGGCTTCTACGCGAAGATCCACCACGCGGCGCTCGACGGGCAGGGCGGCATCGCGGTCGCCCAGGCGCTCCTCGATGCGCAGCCCGAACCCAGGGTGGCGCCGAAGGCGGCCTCCAGCGAGAAGCGCCTCGCGCCGACCGCCGCGCGCATGATCGGCGCTGCGCTGCGCAGCAGCGTCGCCCAGTACGGTCGCCTGGTGAAGGCGATTCCCGAGGCCGTGCGCGCCGTCGGCCGCGCGGGCGCCGTGACGCTCACCGACGCGGGGCTGAGGAAGCGCGGCTTCGCGCTCGGCCCGCGCACGGAGTTGAATGCGGCGATCGGCCCGCAACGCATTTTTTCCAGTGCGCGAATTCCGCTCGCCGAAGCCAAGGTCATCGCGCGCCACTTCGACGTGAAGCTCAACGACGTGGTGCTGGCCGTCTGCGCCGGGGCGCTGCGCCGCCAATTCGCGCAGGACAAGGCCGTGCTGGCGAAGGCGATGATCGCCGCGGTTCCGGCGAGCCTGCGCGCTCCGGGGGACACCTCGCAGGCGAATTACGTGACGATGATGCTGGTGGGGCTGGGAACGCAGATCGCCGATCCGGTGAAGCGCCTGGCGGCGATCAAGGAATCGAGCATGCGCGCGAAAATGCTCACCGGCAGCATGAAGACGGCGATCCCGACCGACATGCCGTCGCTTGGAATCCCGTGGCTCATGGCGGCGATCACGCCGCTCTATCGCTCCGCGGCGTCCGCGAATCGCATTCCGGTGATCGCGAACGTCATCATCTCCAATGTTCCGGGTCCGCAAATCCCGCTCTTCCTCGCGGGCGGGCGGGTGACGTCCTATTACCCGGTTTCGGCCGTCGCCCACGGGCTCGCCCTCAACATCACTATCGTGAGCTACGACGGGTCGCTGGACTTCGGGCTGGTCGCGGCGAAGAAGGCGATGCCGGGGCTGCGCGCGTTCACGCGCCACCTGCTCGCCGCGCACGCCGAACTGCTGGAGAAGGTTCCCAAATGAAGGCCACGGCTCGCGGCGATGCCCTGAAGCCGCCGAACGCATTTCTCCTCGCGATGGAGGGGCGCGCGCCCTGGGAATTCGGCATGACATTCGCGGCGCTGCCTTTGCTCATGCAGGCGCCGAAAGGCGACGGCCATGGCGTCGTCGTCTTTCCCGGCCTCGCCGCTTCGGATGCGAGCACGATTCCATTGCGCTCCTTCCTGCGCGGCCGCGGATACGAATCGCGCGGCTGGAAGCTCGCGCGCAATTACGGCCCTCGCGCCGGCGTCGTCGAGCAGAGCATCGAGCAGGTGAGGAAGCTCGCGCGCGCGAGCGGCCGCAAGGTGAGCCTCGTGGGATGGAGCCTCGGCGGCATCTACGCGCGCGAGATCGCGAAGCTCCTGCCCGAAGACGTTCGCTGTGTGATCACGCTCGCGACGCCATTCACCGGCTCCCCCCGGGCGACGAACGTCTGGCGCATCTACGAGATGATGAGCGGCCATTCGCTCGACGACCCGCAGCTCCTGGCGCAGGTGCGTGAGGCGCCGCCGGTGCCGACGACGTCGATCTTCAGCCGCACCGACGGTGTGGTCGCCTGGCAATGCTGCGTGCAGGACTCGCAGGGCCGCGCCGAGAACATCGAGGTGGCGGCGAGCCACTTGGGGATCGGCGTGAACCCCGCCGCGTGGTTCGCGGTGGCCGACCGCCTGGCGCAGCCGGAAGGCGCGTGGCAGCCATTCCACCGCCAGGGCTGGCGCCGCTGGGTCTACGCCGATCCGCATCGCGGGGCCTGATCGATTGCCTTCCCTCCAGGCCAACGGCATCACGCTCGAGTACGAGTCGTTCGGCAACCCGGGCGATCCCGCGATCGTGCTCATCATGGGCCTCGGCGTGCAGATGATCCTCTGGCCCGACGCGTTCTGCGAGATGCTCGCGGCGAAGGGTTTCCGCGTGATCCGCTTCGACAACCGCGACGCGGGGTTGTCGTCGTCGCTCGACCGGCTCGGTACCCCTCGCATCTGGCTCGAGTACGCGAAGTTCACGCTGCACTTGCCGCTCAAGGCGCCCTACCTCATCGAGGACATGGCGCGCGACACGGCGGCCTTCATCGAAGCGCTCGAGCTTCCCTGCGCCCACATCGTCGGCGCATCCATGGGCGGCATGATCGGGCAGAACCTCGCCGCGAGCTTCCCGGAGAAGGTCGCGAGCCTCACCTCGATCATGTCCACGACCGGCAAGCGGAAGCTCCCGCCGCCGACGGCGAAAGCGATGCGCGCGCTGATGCAGGCGCCCGCGAAGAAGGGCGATGTCGAGGGCGGCGCGAAGCGGATGATGAACGTGTTGCAAGCGATCGGCAGCCGCACGTATCCCAGGGACGAAGGCGAGCTTTGGGAGTTCTGCCTGAGGCACGTGCGGCGCGCCTATAACCCTTCGGGCCAGGTGCGGCAGCTCGTGGCGATCGCGGCGAGCGGCGACCGATCGGACGTCGTTCGGAAAATCAAGGTGCCTACCCTCGTGATCCACGGCGACGAGGATCCGCTGCTGCTGCCGGCCTGCGGCATCGAGACCGCGCGCGTGATCCGGGATGCGGGTGGGGATGTGAGACTCGAGATCATCGAAGGCATGGGCCACGATCTTCCCAAGCCGCTGCTTCCCAAGCTCGTGGACCTCATCGTCGACCACTGCCGTGCGCGGTAGCCTGCAGCGCATTGCGCTCGCGGTCGTCTCCTGCCTTTTGGCCGCGCAGGCCTTCGCGCAACTCTCGCCCGTCGAAGAGCGCATCGTCGCGGCTGTGAAGGCGCGGGGCGATGACGCAATTCGCCTCCTCGAGCGCACCGTGAACGTCAATAGCGGCACGCTGAATGTCGAGGGCGTGCGCGAAGTGGGGAAGCTCTTCGGCGGCGAATTCGAGCGATTGGGCTTTCGAACGCGCTGGGCCGAAATGCCTCCCGAGGTGGGGCGAGCCGGCCACCTCGTCGCCTGGCGCGAGGGCACCCGCGGCCGGCGCCTGCTGCTCATCGGGCACCTCGACACCGTCTTCGAGAAGCACAGCCCCACGCAGGTGTGGGAGCGCAGCGGCGACCGGGTGCGCGGCCAAGGGGTGATCGACATGAAGGGCGGCAACGTGATCGTCGTCGAGGCGCTGCGCGCGCTCGATCGCGCCGGAGTGCTCGACGACACGACGATCACCATCGTCTTCACCGGCGACGAGGAGCGGGTCGGTTCACCGGTCTCGGTCACGCGCCGTGACCTGATCGATGCGGCGAAGCGCAGCGACGCCGCGCTCTCCTTCGAAGGCGTCACGCGCGACAAGGCCGGGCGCGACATGGCGACCGTGGCGCGGCGCGCATCGGGCGGGTTCACGCTCACGGTCACCGCGCAGCCCGCGCATTCGGCCGGGATGTTCAGCGAAGGCGTGGGCTTCGGCGCGGTCTACGAGGGCGTGCGGATCCTCAACGCGTTTCGCGAGAAGGTCGCCGAGCCCGGCTTGAGCTTCAGCCCCGGTGTGGTTCTCGGCGGCACGGTCGTCGCCTACGACGCGGCGCTGGGGTCGGGCACCGCTTTCGGGAAGGGCAATGTGATTCCGCGAAGCTTCACCGCGGTGAGCGACATGCGCTACGTCACGACCGAGCAGGGGGATCGCGCGCGGGTGCGCATGCGCGAGATCGTGTCGCAGAGCCTGCCCGGCACGAGCGCGGAGATCCGGTTCGGCCGGGGCTATCCGCCGATGGCGGCCACGCCGGGCAACATCAAGCTGCTCGAAATGTATTCGAAGGCGAGCGAGGACGCGGGATTGGGCCCGATCGGCACGCTCGAGCCGACGGAGCGCGGTTCCGGCGACATTCAGTTCGTCGCCCCCTATCTCGATTGCCTCGACGGCCTCGGCGCGGCGGGGCGCGGATCGCATACCGTCGACGAGACAATCGAGATTCGCTCGCTCGAGCGCGGCGCGATTCGCGCCGCGCTCATGATCTACCGGCTGACGCGCTAGAGCGCCTCGGTAAAGAGACGCTCGAAGTCGCGCGCCGTGCACGGTTTCGGATTCGTCTTGTGGCAGATGTCCTTCACAGCGACGTCCACGAGATCCGCAATGTGCGCCTCGGTGACGCCCTTGCCGCCGAGCCGTGCGGGAATGCCGATGCGGCCCTTGAGGGCGGTGAGCCAATCGATGAACGCCTCGGCCGTGCCTCCCGCCCCGCAGACACGCGCGAGTTCTGCCATCTTGGCCTCAGCCGCGTCGAGGTTGAAGCGCATCACGTGGTCGATCATGATGCCGTTGGCGAGCCCATGGTGCATGTCGACGACCGTTCCGAGCGCGTGCGCGCAGGAGTGCACCGCGCCCAGGTCCTTCTGGAAGGCGATCGCTCCCATCATCGAGGCCATCATCATGTCGGAGCGCGCGGCGATGTTCTTCGGCTCGTTGACCGCGGCCTCGAGGGCGTGCGCGGCGATGCGCGCGCCCTCGAGGGCGATGCCATCGCATAGCGGGTGATAGGCGGGCGACAGGTAGCTCTCGACGTTGTGCGTGAGCGCGTCCATGCCGGTCGCGGCGGTCACTCCCGCGGGAAGAGCGACGGTGAGCTCCGGATCGGCGAAGACCGCCTTTGCCAGCAGCGCCGGCGAAAAGATGATCCTCTTCACGTGCGTGCGATCGTCGGAGATGACCGAAGAGCGGCCGACTTCGCTGCCGGTTCCGGAGGTGGTCGGCAGCGCGATGAAGTAAGGCAGGGCGTTGGCGATCGGGCGCACCTGCGGATGGTCCCAGGCGTACTCGAGCACATCGCCTTCGTGCACCGCCATCAACGCCACGGCCTTGGCGACGTCGAGCGCGGCGCCGCCGCCGAAGCCGATCACGCAATCGGCCCGATGCTTGCGACAGGCCGCCGCTCCCGCCTCGACCTGCGCGCGTGTCGGATTGCCGAAGACGCCCGGGTACACCTCCAGCGACAGGCCGGCCAGTCCCGCACCGAAGTCCTTGAGGATGGGGAGCGCCGCGAGCCCCTTGTCCGTGACGATGAGGGGACGGTGGATGCCCCGTTGCCGCAGATGGTCGGAAACCAGGGCGCGGGCGCCGACGCCGAAATGGATGGCCGTCGGGAAGGAAAAGTGGCTGATCATCAGATGATCTCGAAGTAGCGCTTCAACTCCCAATCGGTCACGGCGTCGAGCCATTGGCGCCATTCCCATTCGCGCGTCGCGGCGAAGTGATCGACGAAATCGTCGCCGAACCAGTCGCGCGCGACCTTCGAGTCGCGGAAGATGCGCGTGGTCTCGATCAGGGTGCGCGGTGCGCGCGGTATGTTCTCCGCGCCCTTGTTCGTTCCGGTGATGGGCTTCGCGGTGAGCTTGAGGCCCTTCTCGACGCCGTCGAGTCCTGCGGCCAGTACCGCGGCCACCGCGAGATACGGATTCATGTCCGCGCCCGGGCAGCGGGTCTCGAGGCGCGTCGATTTCGGCGATCCGGAGATCACCCGGTAGGAGGCCGTGCGGTTGTCCACGCCCCACGTCGGCTTCACTGGCGCCCAGAAGCCATCCACCAGGCGCTTGTACGAATTGATCGTGGGCCAGTACATCGGCGCCATCTCCATGAGCGCGCCGACCTGCCCGGCGAGATAGCTCTCGAAGAGCTTCGACATGGCGCTCCGGCCGCGCGCGTCGTGGAAGAGATTTTTCTTGCCGTCCGAAAGGCTCTGGTGCAGGTGGCCCGAGCAGCCGGGATACTGCGCGCTCCACTTCGCCATGAACGACGGCATGATCCCGAAGCGCGCGCCGATCTCCTTGGCTGCGCTCTTGAAGAGAAACGCGCGATCCGCCTGCTCGAGGGCCTCGGAAAAGAGAAGCGCCGCTTCGTAGACGCCGGGCCCGGTTTCGGTGTGCAGCCCCTCGATCGGAATGCCGAAGGCGGCCATGTCGTCCATCAGGGCATTGAAGTATTCGCGGTTGACGTTCGCGCGCGTGAGCGAGTAGCCGAACATGCCGGGCGTGATCGTGGTCGGACCCACGCCCTTCTTCTCCGCCCAGCTTTGCGGCGTCTCGCGGAAATTGAAGAACTCGTACTCGGCGCCGACCATCGCCGTGAAGCCCATCTTCTCGGCGCGCTTGAGCACGCGCTTGAGGACCTGCCGCGGGCAGGCGGGGTGGGGATTGCCTTCCGGGGTCACGAAATTGCCGAGGAAGAACGGCACGCCGCCGTCCCACGGCACGGTGCGATAGGTATCGAGGTCGATCCGCGCGACCGCATCGGGAAAGCCGTGCTGCCAGCCGGTGAGCTGCGTGTTGTCGTAGCACTGGTCTCCCGAATCCCAGCCGAACACCACGTCGCAGAAGCCGAAGCCGCTCTCGACGGCGGAGAAGAACTTGTCGCGATGGATGTACTTGCCGCGGAGGACGCCGTCAATGTCCGATACGCCGACCTTCACCTTGCCGATGTTGGAGCGGCGGATCGCGTCGAGGATCTTCTCGTGGTCGGGTGATGCCACCTTCTTCATTTTCGTCGCTTGTCGTTTTTCGACCATGTCATTAGACCTCGAAACAGCGGGGATCAAGGGTCACCGGTGGATGCGCAAACGCTGAATTGGAACACAGAGGCGCACAGAGGCGCACAGAGGAAACCCTTGGAATGAGAGCTTTGGTGATTAATTTCCTATGAACGTTATTGGGCACGGATGAGGCTATCAAGATGTAATGAAGACTCGCTTTCTTGAGGGGTTCCTCTGTGCGCCTCTGTGCGCCTCTGTGTTCACATTCCCCTGTCTGCCCTGTCGATGCTGCCTGCCGATGTGGCTTCAGGTTGCGCAGCGCGCGGCGATCTCGAGGAAATGCTTGAGGGGAGGGGTCTTCGCACCGGCAACCTTCGCGCGATCGTCCCAGCGGCGCACGCGGATCGCTTCGCGCGCGAAGGGCTTCGCCATGAACGCGGCGGCTTCGTGTCGCGTGAAGATGCCGCCCTGCAGGGTGAGGCTGCGTTTCGAATCCTCGGAGAGCGCTTCGTAGTATTCGGGCTCGATGTCGCAGAGCGCGCGTTTGGCGTCGACATGCAGGCGGATCGGCTCGATCACCGCGGGGCCGAAGAGCGGGCGCAGGAAGGGAATCGAGAAATACTGGTGCTGGTCGTCGATGCCGCGCTCGGTCGGCGTCTCGCCCTGCAAGTTGAGGAGGTGGCCCAGGTCGTGCAGCAGCGCCGCGGTGACGAGCTCGTCGCCGGCGCCGTCCTGCTCGGCGAACTGGGCGGCCTGCAGCGCGTGCTCCAGTTGCGAGACGCCCTCGCCGCTATAGGCGATGTGGCCGTGGTCGCGGAAGAGCTTGTCGATGTCGGAGAGCTTGAGGCCCATGCGCGCTACTTCGCTGGACCGGCGAGCCTGCCTTCGGCGATGTCGGGCCGCGCCTCGTGCACCCCGGTGACGCTCATGAGGCGGCTCTTGCGCAGCTGTCCGGCCTGTTCGAGGATCGGATAGGCGGTCGAGCAGAAGAAGGAATTGATCCGCCTCAAGTCGCTGATGATGTCGAGGTGCAGCGAGCTGGTCTCGATCGACTGCACGGACTGCCCGGCGAGCCGGTCCAGGTGCGAGTCGTGGAAGGCGCGCTCGAGGTCGCGAAATCGCTCCTTCTCGGCAAGCAGGCGCTGCGCGCTCTTCACGTCGCCGTTGAGGAACACCGAAAGCCCCAGGCGCAGGTTGGAGATGAGCTTCTCGTGCAGCTCCGTGATCTCGCGCATGCCGGCTTCCGAGAACGACAGCCGCTGGGCGATCTTCTTGTCGCGCAGCTCCGTCATGATGCGCTCGAGGATGTCGCCGACATGCTCGAGGTTGATCGTGAGCGAGATGATCTCGGCCCAGCGGCGGCTGTCGCGCTCGTCGAGCGCCTCGCGGCTGATCTGTGTGAGGTAGAGCTTGACCGCGGTGTAAAGGCGATCCACGTCGTCGTCGAGGCGGATGATCTCCTCGATCCGCGCCGCGTTGTTGGTGCGGATCACCTCGAGCATGCCGTTGAGCATCTGCTCGATGGTGTCGCCGATGCGCAACGCCTCGCGCGCCGCATTGGCGAGGGCGAGCGCGGGCGTCGTGATCGCCGCGGTATCGAGGTAGCGCGGCGCCGTCTGCGGGCTGGCGTCCTTGGCATCCGGAAGCCATTTCTGCACGAGGGTCGCGACGCGATCGGTGAGGCCGATGAAGACGATCGCCAGCACCACGTTGAAGAGCACGTGGAAATGCAGGACCTGGCGGCGCACGTCGCTGTCCACCCGCGCGAGCCCCTCGAGCACCCACGGAAGCGCGAGCGAAAACACGATGCAGCCCGCCATCTTGAAGACCAGGTTGCCGAAGGCGACCTGGCGGCCGCTGCCCGGCGCGCGCGCATTCACGAAGAAGGCGATGAGCCCGCTGCCGAGATTCGCGCCGAGCACGAGGCACAGCGCCACCGGCACCGAGACGACGTTCGTCGCGGCAAGGGTGGCGGTGAGCAGGACCACCGCGAGGCTCGAGAACGAGAGCACGGTGAAGCTCGCGCCGATCAGCATGTCGAGCATCGGATCGCCCGAGAGCGTGGCGAAGATCACGCGCACGCCCTGCGCCTGCGTGATGGGCTTGGTCGCGAGCATCACCAGCTGCAACGCGAGGATGATGAGCCCCAATCCGATCCCGACGCGCCCGAGCTGGCCGATCTTGGTGTTGCGGCGCGAGAGGAAGAAGATCACGCCGAAGAAGATGAGCAGCGGCGAGAGCCACGACAGGTCGAGCGAGAAAAGCTGCGCCATGAGCGCGGTGCCGACGTCGGCCCCGAGCATGATGGCGAGCGCCGCCGCGAGCCCGATCAGGTTCTGCGACACGAAGGAGCTGGTGATGAGCGCGGTCGCGCTCGACGACTGGACGAGGCTGGTGACGCCGAGCCCGGCGAGGAACGCGGAGCCGCGGCCCGAGACGCTCTTCGAGAGCACGCGCCGCAGGGTGGCTCCGTACACGCGCAGGATTCCGGTGCGCACGATGTGCGTTCCCCAAACAAGGAGTGCCACGCTGGCGAGGAGGTTGAGGAGTATCAGCATCGGCCTTGCGTCAGCTCCAGGGCAGGCTGAAGGTCTTCAAGTTGGTGAAGCTCTTCATCGCCTCCTGCACGCCTTCCTTGTAGCCCAGCCCCGAATCCTTGATGCCGCCGAAGGGAGTGAGCTCGAGGCGGTATCCGGGGACTTCGCGCACGTTCACGGTGCCCACGTCGAGCTCGCTCACGAAGCGCGTGATGTAGTCGAGGCGGTTGGTGCACACCGCCGAAGACAGGCCGTACGCCGTGCCGTTGGCGATCGCGATCGCCTGGTCGATGCTGCCGAAGCGGATCACCGGCGAGACCGGGCCGAACGTTTCCTGGCGCACCACGGTCATCGACGGATCCACGTTGTCGATCACGGTGGGCGAATAGAGCGCGCCGTCGCGGCGGTTTCCCGCGAGAAGGCGCGCGCCCTGGGCGAGCGCCTCGTTCACGCGCGACTCGAACTGGATCGCCGCGGCTTCGTCGATCACGGTGCCCATGTCCAGGGTGCGATCCATGGGGTCGCCGTACTTCCAGGCCTCGGTCTTCGCGACGAGGAGGTCGACGAAGCGCTTCGCAACCTGTTGGTGCACGAGGATGCGCTTGACCGCCGTGCAGCGCTGCCCGCTGTTCTTGTACGAGCCCTGCGCCGCGAGGGTCGATGCCTCCTCGAGGTCGGCGTCCTCCATCACGATCAGCGGATCGTTGCCGCCCAGCTCGAGCACGATGCGCCGGTAACCCGCTTTTTGGGCGATCGACTTGCCGATCCCCACGCCGCCGGTGAAGGTCACCAGGTCGACATGCTCGTTGGTGATGAGCTCGTCGGCGATCTCGCGCGGATCGCCGGTAATCACCTGGAGCATCTCGACCGGCAATCCCGCTTCGTAGAGGATGTCGGCGAGATAGAGCGCCGACAGCGGCGTCTTCTCGGAGGGTTTCAGCACCATCCGGTTGTTGGTCGCGATCGCCGGCGCGACCTTGTGCGCCACCTGGTTCATCGGATGGTTGAACGGCGTGATCGCCGAGATCGCGCCCAGCAGCGGCTCGCGCCGCGTGAATACGCGCCGGTTCTTGCCGTGGGGCGTGAGGTCGCACGAGAACGCCTGGCCGTCGTCCTTCAGCGCCTCCATCGCGCTGAAGGTGAGCACGTCGCAGACCCGCCCGACTTCGTAGAGCGAGTCCTTCTTGCCGAGCCCCGACTCGCGCGTGATGAGGTCGGAGGCCGCCTCGGTGCGGCTGCGCAGCAGCTCGGCCGCCTTCTGCAGGATGGTCGCGCGCCCATGGCGCGTGAGCGAGGAATGGTATGCCGCGGCGATCGAGAAGGCGCGGCGCACGTCTTCCACCGTGGCCTTCGGCACCGTTCCCGCGAGCTCGCCGGTGAACGGATTGATGACGCCGATGATGCGGGTGTTCTGGTCGTTCATCGCGTGCGATTCATCCCAATCGGATCCGTTCGTCCTCGGCCTTGCGGGCGGCGCGCGCCGGGATGCAATTCAGCGCGACATCGAGAATGTCGAAATTGCGCAGGCTTCTTCCTTCGGCGATCGTCGCGTCGCGGCTGAACAGCAGCGGCACCGTCTGCTCGCTGAGGCCCCCGTGCGAGCGCAGCGGTGCGTCCAGCCCGGACAGATCGTGGCGCGCGCGGCTCGTGCCGAGGACGACGTGGCGGGTCGAGATCACCACCAGGTCGCCCATTCGATCGGGCGGCAGCTCGAACCGGCTACAAGCCTCGGCATTATGCAATGCGGCCTCGATTCCCTCCATGTCCGCAAGGCGCATGCGCACCAGCTCGCTTTCGGATTCGTCGAGGTAGACCGTCGCAAAGGAGCCGAGCGCCCCATGGTGCACGACGTACGGATCCGTGATCGGCAGGATGACCCGCGCACGGCCCGCTCCGATCCAGCCGTCTAGCAGGTCCTGCAGGTAGATGACGTTCGGCGAGCCGTCGGCGCGCGTCTTCGAGTTCATGCCGTGGTCGGCGGTCAATGCAACGAGGGCCCCGAGCGCGGCGAGCTTCGCGAGGTAGCGGTCCATCATTGCGTAGAACGCGTTCGCGCCCTCGCTTCCCGGGGCGCATTTGTGCTGCACGTAGTCGGTGGTCGAGAGATACATGAGATCGGGGCGGCGCGTCTCGAGGAGCTTCACGCCCGCTGCGAAGACGAACTCGGAAAGCTCGGCGCTGTAGACCGAGGGCACGGGCATGCCGACGAGCTCGACCACGTTCTCGATGCCGTTCTCCGCGAGCGTCGCTTCCGCCGCTTTCTCGGTGGAGAAGCAGATGCCTTTCAGGCGATGGCCGAGGAGCTTGCGCAGCTTGTCCTTCGCCGTCACCACGGCCACCTTCGCGCCGGCGTCGGCGAATGCGGCGAGCACGGTCGGCGCACGCAGGTACTTCGGGTCGTTCATCATCACTTCCGCGTTCGCCTCGCGATCGTAGAAGTAGTTGCCGCAGATGCCGTGCACCGCGGGCGGCACGCCGGTGACGATCGAGAGGTTGTTCGGATTCGTGAAAGTGGGCACGACCGCGTCGGCCTTGTACGCGGTGCCCGCCTTGAGCAGCTCGAGGTAGTCGTACTCGCAGCCATCCACGCACACCACGACCAGGGGCTCGCTCATCCAGCGATAGCGGCGGCCGTTGGCCTCGACGGTTTTCATGCGGTTTCCTTCGCGGGTTTCTTCGCGCCGCGCTTCGCGGGCCGTTCGCCGAGCGTCGCGTGCAGCCGCTCGCGGCTTTCCATCGCATGCTGGTAGAGGAGCTTCCCCGCACGATCAGCGTCGCCGGCTGCAATCGCGTCGACTATTTCCGCGTGCTCGCGTGTCGAGATCGGAATGCTGTTGGGAGCACGCGCAAGCGTCTCGCGACGGTAGAGGTGCAGCGCGTTCACGAGGCGCCGGTAAGTCGCAAGCAGCGTGCGATTGCCGCTGAGCTCGGCGAGGCGCTCGTGAAAACGCACGTTCAGCGGATAATATTCGCCGATGTTGCGCGACTTGGCGGCCTGCCCCATCTTCTTTAGCAGCTCGCGCAACTCCGCGAGCTGCGTGGGCGCGACGCTCTGCGCGACCAGTTGTCCGATCAGCCGATCCATTCCGGCGCGCACCTCGTAAATCTCATCAGCCTCCGCGACCGATACCTGGCGCACGAAGACACCGCGATTCTTCTCGGTGCGAACGAGCCCCTCTGCTTCGAGCGCGCGAAACGCTTCCCGGACGGGACCTCGCGAAACGTTAAAGCGCGCGGCGAGCTCGCCCTCATTCAGTTTTGCGCCCGGAACGAGCTCGCCCGAGAGGATGCGCCGCTCGATCTCCTTCTGGACCAGGGAGGTGAGCGAGTGGCTGCGAAGGAGCTCGATGTCGGTATTGGGGGAGTTGGCAACCATAGGGCGTTCGAAGAATCGGTCTTGACATTTAACAGGGTTGCTTTGTAGATTGTCAACAATCTCCAATGTGCAATCGACGCGTCTCGCGGCATCCGCAGCCTGACATGCCCCTGTCCGATCAGTGACTGACGATAGCATCATGTCCTTAAGGCGTGCGTGACCGAGCTTTTTCGGCTGAGCGCCCGCGAAGCGGTGCGACTTCTGCGCCTGGGAGAGGTCTCGCCCGTCGACCTGGTACGCGCTGCGCTCGCACGCATCGAGGCTACCGATGGCGAGGTGAATGCAATGCCCACGCGCTGTGCGGAGCGGGCTCTTGCGCATGCGCGCAGGCTCGAGGGTGCCCGCCCGCCAATGGGGCGAGAGCATGCCTGGCTTGGCGGGCTGCCAATTGCGGTTAAGGACTTGAACGATGTCGAGGGTGTTCGGACGACCTACGGCTCACCGCTTTTCGCGCACCATGTCCCCGACGGCAGCGATGCGATGGTCAAGACGCTCGAGGCCAACGGCGCCATCGTCGTAGGCAAGTCCAACACGCCGGAGTTCGGCCACGGCGCCAACACCTTCAACGAGGTGTTCGGAGAGACGCGCAATCCATGGAATACCGCCATGACCTGCGGCGGCTCCTCCGGGGGCTCGGCCGTCGCCGTGGCCACCGGTCAAACCTGGCTCGCGACCGGCTCCGACCTGGGCTGCAGCCTGAGAACGCCCGCGGCGTTCTGCGCGGTCGTGGGCTTGCGTCCCACCCCCGGACGCGTGGCACGTAGCCGCAGCCGGCTTCCCTTCGACAACCTCTGGGTTCAGGGACCGCTCGCGCGCTGCGTTGGCGACGCCGCCTTAATGCTAGACGCGATGGCGGGCATGCACCCCGAGGATCCCATCTCGCTCCCGGAGCCTCGCGTGCCTTTCGTCGATGCCGTCGACCGGCCCGTGGCGCCGCGGCGCGTGGCATTCAGCTCCGACCTCGACGGTTTCACGCCGGTAGCAAAGGAGGTCGCTGAAATCTTTGCCGCCGCCGCTTCGAGATTCTCCGAGATCGGTGCCGATGTGGAGAGGGCCTGCCCGGACCTTCGCGATGCGCGCCCCATTTTCAAGGTGCTGCGCGCCAACCAATTCGTAGGAGACCTGGCGCCGGTCATCGATGCGAATCGAGACAGGGTGCGGCGGGAGGTCGTATGGAACCTCGACCACGGTAAGAAACTGACCGCCGAGGATCTCGCCGATGCCGAGCGCCGGCGCGGGCTGCTCTACCAGCGGGCCGCCAGCTTCTTCGACAAATATGATCTCTTGCTGACGCCGGCGGCGATCGTGGCGCCTTTCGACGTCAAGATCCGCGCCCTCGACGAGGTCGAGGGCGTGAAGCTCGACAACTATTACGAGTGGTACTCGATCGCTTACGCGATCACGCTTACCTCGCTTCCGGCGATCTCGTTGCCGTGTGGCTTCACAAGAGACGGATTGCCGATCGGCTTGCAGATAGTGGGCCCGCCGCGAGGGGAAGCGCGCGTGCTGGCTGCCGCCCGGCTGATGGAGCAGGTGTTCGGCATCGCAGAGCGTCTGCCGATCGACCCCATGCCGCCAAAAGGCGGCGTCTGAGATTCACCTCGTGCGGCAATTCCGGCCCCGTGGCGGCCACGAAAACAGCGCAGCGGAAGCAAATGCTTGACATTTGAATCTAGGTTGTAGATTGTCAACAATATGTGATTGACGCAGCGGCGCAGTCAAGGCCTCTCAAGAACATCTCGCCCGGAGGACATCCGCATGGAAGTGAATCGATTCGAACCTGCAATGGCTGTTCGTACACATGCAACGCCGGGCTGGCGCCTTGCGCTAGCCGCCTTCGCCGGCATTCTTGCCTTGGGTTCGATGAGCCGCGCCGCTTCGGCCGGTCAGCTTGTGGTGTACAGCACGATAGATCCAGAGGAAGTACAGCCCTACAAGGCCGCATTTGAAGCGGTGAATCCCGGGATCACGCTCGACATCGTTCGCAGCTCGGCGGGGACCATGACCGCACGGATCCTGGCCGAGAAGGACAATCCGCGACACGATGCGATGTTTCGAATCGCGAATACGAGCCTGATTGTCTTCGGCAAGGAAGGAATGCTCTATCCCTATGAGCCCAAGGGCATGGGCAGGATCCACCCCGAGTTCCGCGACAAGGTCAACAAGCCGGCGCTCTGGACCGGCAGCAATGCGTACACGAATGTGATCTGTTTCAACGTGCCCGAATCCAAGAAGCTGGGTCTTCCGCAGCCCCAGTCCTGGCAGGACCTCATCAAGCCCATCTACAAGGGGCACATCGTTGCGCCGAATCCGCAGGCATCGGGTACCGGCTTCATCAACATGACGGCATGGATATTCCTCTGGGGGGAGGACAAGGCCTTCGAGTACATGGACAAGCTCCACGAGAATGTGAAGTTCTACATGAACTCCGGATCCGCCCCTTGCGTGAAGGCCGCGTCGGGCGAAGTGCCCATCGCCTTGTCCTGGGATTTTCGCGCTGCCAAGCTCATCGGCCAGGGCGCGCCCATGGAAATCGTGATGCCACCCGAAGGCCTGGGTTGGGATCTTGAAGGTTCCTCGATCATGAAGGCCGCTGAAACGCGCGGTCGCCTGGAGGATGCGAAGAAACTCATGGATTGGATGATTTCGCCGGAGGCCATGAAGTTGCATAACCAGTCTTTCGCGATCATCGGGACCCCGGAAACCGCCGTGGCGGTTCCACATCATCCCGGCGCCAAGATGGACATGATGAAAATGGCCGTGAAGTACGATTTTGTGTGGAACGCGGAGAACCGGAATCGCCTAATCGCCAAGTGGACTGCGCGATACGAGGGCAAGGTTCAGAAGTAGCCGTGGAACGTACGGTGGAATCGCCTGGCGACGGGACCCGCCGGCCGTATCTGAGGATCGCCAACCTTACCAAGAGGTTTGGTGCAGCGACCGTCCTGAACGACGTTTCCCTGGATATCCAGGAAGGCGAGTTCATCTGCTTCCTCGGCCCCTCCGGCTGCGGAAAGACAACTCTGTTGCGCGTCGTAGCGGGCCTGGAGACCCAGACCGTGGGGCGCATCGAGCAGGGCGGGCGCGACATTTCGCTGCTACCCCCGGGCGCTCGCGACTTCGGCATCGTGTTCCAGTCGTACGCCTTGTTTCCCAATCTCACGGTCACGCAGAACATCGGCTACGGACTGGACGCCCGCGCGATCGGAAAGGCGGCTTTCGCAGCGCGAGTGGATGAGCTGCTCAAGCTCGTCGATCTGGAGGAAAAGGGAGCCCAATATCCGGCGCAGTTGTCGGGAGGGCAGCAGCAACGCGTGGCCCTTGCTCGCGCATTGGCGGCCTCCCCGGGTCTCCTCCTTCTCGATGAGCCGTTGAGCGCGCTCGATGCGAAGGTGCGATTGCGGTTGCGCCACGAAATCAAACAGCTGCAGCGCCGCCTCGGCGTTACCACGATTCTCGTCACGCACGATCAGGAAGAGGCGCTGACCATGGCCGACCGGATCGTCCTCATGAACGAGGGGATTGTCCAACAGGTTGGATCCCCGCTCGAAATCTATCGCCATCCGAGGAATCCGTTCGTTGCCGCGTTTGTCGGAACGATGAACTTCCTGCCGGCCGTTGCCCTTTCCGGGGGAAAGATCCGGATCGCAGGCGTCGAGATGGCGGTCGGGGCGTGCCCACCGGGATTGCGCGAGGGAGTCTCCGTCACCGCGTGCGTGCGGCCGGAGGACATAGTCGTTCGCAACGTGAGCGCCACGACACGCAATTCCCTCGGCGTAAAAGTCCGGGATCTGGAGTTCCTCGGCTCGTTTTTCCGTGCGAAGTTGTCGCCGGACGACGCAAGCGACACGACCCTCTACGCGGATTTGTCGACAAACCTGGTGCGCGATGCCGACATCAGAGTAGGGCTCCCGATGGTGATTGCGCTTCGCGAAGAAGGCCTGCACGTCCTTGGCGAGTGATAGCCGCCCTGCCGGTTTGACCGAGTTTCGAGCGGCCGGGCGCCTGCCGGCGATCGGAAGGCGGATCACGAGCGGTGACGTATGGCTGGTTCGCGTCGCGCTGCTCGTTGTTCTGGCCTTTCTGGCCATTGCGATCGTTCTGCCCCTCGCCGTGTTCTTCGCAAAAAGCCTGCAGAGCGGGGATTATCGATTTGTCGGGCTCGCCAACTTCATCCGTTATTTCAACTCGCCAGGGCTTGTCAATTCCATTGGCAACAGCTTTCTTGCCGCCGGGCTTTCAACGGCAATTTCGGTGACGCTTGCGTTCACCTATGCGTATGGCTTGACTCGAAGCTGCCTGCCCGGGAAGGGTTTCTTTCGTGTTATCGCGTTCTTTCCGATGTTCGCTCCATCCCTGCTGCCGGCGATCTCGTTGATCTATTTCTTCGGTACGCAAGGCATTTTCAAGGGCGCCTTGATGGGGTACGAGATCTATGGCCCGGTCGGTATCGTGATGGGCTTGGCGTTCTACACTTTTCCCCATGCGTTCATCATCATCTTCACCTCGCTTGCGCTCTCTGATGCACGGCTCTACGAAGCATCGATTTGCCTGCGAGCGAGCAGGTTCAAGACATTTTGGAGAGTGGTACTGCCGGGCGCGAAATACGGCGTGATCAGCGCGACCTTTGTCGCGTTTGCGATGGCGATCACCGATTTCGGTGTTCCGAAGGTTGTGGGTGGCAAGTTCACGATGCTGGCCACCGACATTTATTCCAATGTCGTCGGATTGCAGGACATGGAAATGGCCGCAGTGGTGGGCGTTGTCCTTTTGATTCCCGCGGCCATCGCCTTTGTCTGCGATCGAATCATGCAACGAAAGCAAACGGCGGTCCTGTCCGCGCGCGCCGTGCCGTACAACCCCAAGCCAAACCGTGCGTTTGACCTCGCGATGCTTGTCTTCTGCAGCCTGATTGCGTTGGCGATCCTCGGCGTGCTGGTAATGGCGGCCTACGCTTCACTGGTTACATTCTGGCCGTACAACCTGCGGCTGACATTGGCCAACTACGACTTTGCGGCCACAACCGAAAGGGGTTGGCATGCCTATCAGGTATCACTGAAGATGTCGGCGCTGGTAGCCTTGTCGGGCACCACCTTGATCTTCGGCGGCGCGTATCTGGTCGAGAAGACAAGGCGGCTTCAACTTGCCCGCTCCGCGATCCATTTCCTGGCGATGATGCCCATGGCAGTTCCGGGAATGGTATTGGGATTGGCCTACATTTTCTTTTTCAATAATCCCGCGAATCCGCTCGGCTTTCTCTATGGCACGCTGGCCATTCTGGTTGCCGTAACCATCACGCACTTCTACACGGTAGGACACCTGACGGCAGTAACGGCGTTACGGCAACTCGACAACGAATTCGAATCGGTTTCGTCATCGCTGAAGGTCCCCGTGTACAAGACGGTCTGGAGAGTGACGGTGCCAGTCTGCCTCCCGGCCATTTTCAACATCGCGGTGTATCTGTTCATCAACAGCATGACCACCGTTTCCGCATTGGTCTTCCTGTATGTGCCCGCGACGATGACGGCTTCGATTCTGATGCTGTTTCAGGATGACAACGGCAAGTTGGGCTCCGCGCTGGCGCTCGGCATGGTGATTTTTCTGACGTCCCTGGGAGCACGGGGCCTGTACTGGATCTTCACACGCAGCTGGAGCCGCCGTTCCCAGGCGTGGCGTCAATCGTGAGGCATTGGAACAATGAACTTCAGAGAGCGCGGACATCAAGGAGGATAGAGCGATGAGCATCGGTACCACCAAGCTCCGAGCCAGGCATGGCGTGGCAGTTCGGATCACCAAGGGCCGGCATTTGAAGGTCATCAACACGCACGGGAAGCAGGTTGTGGACACCTGGGCCTTTAACGGCGAGGACATGACCGAGTTCACTTCCATGGAGCACACGCGGTCGTGCCTCGAAAAGTTTTTCCCTGCGATCGGGGACAGCCTGTTCAGCAACAGGCGGCGGCCGATTCTGACCGTCGTCGAGGACACGTCGCCCGGGGTTCACGACACGTTACATGCGGCATGCGACGTGGATCGTTACCGTCTTCTCGGCCACGAAGGCTATCACCCGAATCGCGCCGACAACCTTAGGGCGGCCCTCGGCGAATTGGGATTCAAAGCCACTTACATCCCCGCGCCATTCAACATGTTCGAGCGAGTCGTGGTCACCGGGGGCCAGAACCCCGGCGGGTTTCTCGAAATCCAGCCCCCACTTTCGATGCCCGGGGATTACCTGCTCCTACGGGCGGAGCTGGACCAGGTGATTGTCGTACTTTCCGCGTGCCCGCAGGACATGTCGCTCACCAACGGTCTCGACCGAACGCCAAAGGACGTCGAATACCAGGTCGTTTGAGCACCCCTTCAGGTCTT
>WNFL01385534.1_pt2 | contig 41478 bp, 50 predicted proteins | sample 5400361 | NCBI WGS metagenome assembly WNFL01 (sample SAMN13153351, study PRJNA577476) | soil metagenome | isolation source: 40 cm soil on Douglas fir-dominated hillslope | place: USA:California | collected 2013-09-17 | reverse complement strand
TGGACTCCAAACATCAAGCTGAGGGTCAACCCGGAGACCGGGAAGGGAACCAAGTGGAACCCGCTCAAAAAGTGCCCACCCTCCATTACAGATATCGAGATTCGATTTCGGAGACCCACGAAGGGGTCCCCGAAGTCCCACATCTCGCGCCCCTTTTGTCATTGGATGCTTTTCCTGGCTGGGAGGGCGTGTCCCGCTTTAAAAGTTGCGATATTCGCAGTACTAGATTCAAAAGAGTCGGATATAGAGCCGAGGGACATCCCTCCTGCGTGGAAATTTAAGGCATGCAATACGGGGGGAGAGTGGGAGGAACAACTGGAGGGACTGTGGACTGCTTCGGAGAAAGAGGACGGATTGGAAGACTCTCTACGAAAAGTCGTATCAAGGACTACTCTCGTTGTTTGTGAATGATCGACTCTTACCTTTCTGGTCGTCCATCCGTGGAGAACAGTAATTCCATGAAAGAGAAATAGGAAATGTGTGTCCTTTGTTATTATTCATTACTTTTGGGAATCCGTGCTAGACCCAGCTTCTGGCGTTGCACCCGTCACCGTGGTGTGTCCCTGACCCTCTAAAGCCGCAAAAACGTCTCCTTGAACACTTTGAGCCTTGGTCCCTTGCACTAAGATCTCCAGTTCCTCAGCGGATCCAGGAAGAGACTTCATATTGACTGGGGGAATGGCTGTCTTGAGAACACGGTTAGCCTTGGAACGCGGTGTCGGTGCTACCACATAAACAACATGGTCAGTAACAGATGACGGTCTACAGGCACCGGAGAAAAAAAATGAGGACACACCGTTCTTGTTCTCCGTGAGATAGAACCTCCTCAGAATCATAATAGACTCATCTCTGAGATAACCTTGAACGGCTTCATAAGGAGGATGACAAGGATGGGGAGAGTTATGCACTGATAGGACCGATCCATTTCCGCCAAAACGTTCATTACCGCAGCCAAAATATACCTGGGTAATAAACTGGTCTTAGAATACGAGGTACCGTTTGGGGATTGGGGCTTGAAAAGAAATGGCGGCGCTATCCCACCTCTTTGATGCCCAGTTGTCTCAGTGCAGAACCACACATGATGCACGGTTCGACGGTGACATATAGTGTGGTCGTATTGAGGCAAGATTCTGGGGGGGGCTGGTCTGGATAAGTCGGGGTCAAGGAAGGATCGGAAAGGATGGCATCGATAGCCTCAAGTTCAGCATGTCGAGTGGCCTAAATAGACAGAGCTAGTCAAAACATACTACGAAATAGTTTTCTAGATGCCACCCCCAAACTGGGTGACTGGCTAGAGGAACCGAGCACACTCACATTTCTCAATTCGTTTGTTCGATTTCGGCCTTTAGCAATACACCCACCATCCCGAACGAACACACACCCGACAGGTACTTCTTTGGCCGCGAATGCTTCTTCTGCCTATCCGATTAGGACGCTAGTAGGCCCTGAGGACGATGCACACCATTTCCATCGCAAGCCGCATCCACTTGAGGTGTTCCGGCTCTTGCTCTTCTACGGGAACGTATCGAGCCATCGCTACGAGATCGAAAGATTCGTTCGGGAGAGTCAAGGTCTGAGATATTCGATTGCTGCCGACCTCCAGCCGACTTTCGCAAGAGACGGGCAGCCAGTAGAAGGCGTTTATAGATGGCATAGGTACAAGTACATGAAAGCAACAGACGAACACGACCGCACAAGATACGCCGAGGCGTGATATTAATCGTACAGGTAGATCAATCGTCGTCAATAGCCATATCATCTTCGCTCAAGTCCCCATCGGATAGCGGTAAAGCGCTCGAGGGAGGGACCCCATTCGTAAGCGGCGGCGGCGGAATAGGAGCAGATGGTCGCGGTGGAGGGGCGGCAAGTGAATAATTTGTGGTTGGAGGAAACCCAAAGAAAGCAGCGGGAGGAGGTAACATCCCAGGCGGGGGAAGCGGTAGGCCATGCGGTAAAGGTGGTATACCAGGCGGTAATTGCCAAGGGAATGGAGGGATGTTTAGTGGAGGGCGTGCTCCAGGAAGAAGGGCCGCAGGTGGAGGCATCGACATAGGCATCGACATAGGCATACCAGGCATACCAGGAAGCTGGGGCGGGGGGAAAGGTAGTGGAGGCATTCCGGGCATCATGCGAAGAGGTGGTAGCTGTTGTGGCATAGGAGGGGCAGGTGGTATAGATGGTGGTACGGAGGACACAGGTGGTAGGGGTAACAAGGGCTGCTCTGAAGGTTGTAATGGTGGAGGCATCGGAGACCTTGAGTCTGACCCCTCCGCCGCTGCGTTTGGAGTAGAGGACGAGCTAGACACCTTTTCCGGAAGGATGTGACGCCACGGGCGTGAAGAGGGTGGAGGGCCTTTGGGTGGTTCGGGCATTGCTGGGGGGGCTGTTGGTTCGAGAAGGTGATAAGTATCAATTGGCACTGTGGCAAAAGGTTTGGACGTACGTATTGACGGTTCCACTGGAGGAGGAGCGTGGACGGGTCGGTCGTGTAGAAGATTGAATATGGAATGTTCGATACCCGCGATCCACTCGTCCTCACGCCATATTGGCACGCATAGTACCTGCCTCTCCACAAAAGGATACCTATGGGTCGCAAGACCTAATTTAGTGAATGAACAGCGGGATCCTCAAGGGTCAGCACTCACGTATCGATTTCCTTGATAAGCTCCTCAGTTGCAGTCTCAGCACTCTTTGGTAGAAACCCAGCATCTTTCTCCAAACACTCGTTCGCCACGCCATCGATACGGGACAACAGTACAGTTCGCATTTCCTATTGGATAAAAAGAAAATATCACTTTGGTTGTTTGAAGGCATGTGTGAAATGGACCCACGCTTTTCTGAAAACGTGTAAAGACTTCCTTCCTCAATCGATCATATTCCCCGGACTCTTTAAACCTAACGCCCCGGAGTTAGTGTGCTTGCTGAGAGACAAAAAACGGCGACTCACAGCTCGATAAGTTTATCGACATTCGCATTCGCGGGAGTAACTGGGTCGGGTAGGACGATCCCCTGGTTCGTTTGCTGACCCCCATACGCCGTGAGGGTGGCCACGGCTGACCCGCCAGGTCCGTAAACGGGCGGTTGGTCCCCACTAGGTAAAACAGGTCCACCAACCGAGAGACCTCCTCCCCATGGTCTCTGTCCACCAAGAGGCTGTGTGTGGGTAGAGTCGATGGACCGTCGTGGGGCTCTACGGCGTCGGCTGTAGTTGGCATGATAGTTGTTGCCTTGCCCTTGTGTGCCATTCGGACGCGGCATGTAGACCGTCCCTCGACCGTCAAAGGCATAAGTCGGTCTTGCTGGGTCGTCCGGATGGTGAGCACCATTGGGGTTAGCCGGCAATCCCGTTATGGGATTTGGTGGGAGCGACGCTGAAACTGGGTGCGCCATTTGTCGAGGCTTCAAAGGGCCTCTCTTTCCTCTCTTTCGTTATCCTTTTTGAGGAGGCAACTTTGATAACCTCGCAGGAGGAGCCGAGACGGAGGTCAAGAGTGGTGCCTTTGTTCCAAAGGGTTTACTTCGACATGCAGGCATCGAGCGGGAACGAGACCCTTGACTATTTTCAATATATGCCACATAGTTGTAAACGAGAAGTAGACGCCTGAAGCACCAGCCCACTAGCATGCTCCTAACTCCATCAGCACCACACCTACGATCCCATGCCCATTCCCATAGCTCTACCTTTCACACCACCAGCGGCACCAGCACCAGCACCTCGCCCTCCGCTGAGGGTAGAAATGGCGCCAGGCGGGATGAGTCCGACCTCTGTCACTAACACTGTGATCAAACTTGCGGGCGTCAGGTCATACAGCGGGGAAATTACTTCCATGTTTGGAATATATTGTGGTGAGCTGGGGTCGACAAGACCTGGAGTGTCGAGGATCAGCTTATTGCGAGGGGCAAACTTGGGGTATGTCGGCAACGGGTCTCTGGGTGCAGGAGCTAGATCACCTGTTCAGCGTCATCTGGACGCGCTAAGCAAAGCAAGCCTGACCTAGTTCATTCCTCGAGAAGCTATCCAACCCAATCACACCAGAGTACTTGTACGTCTCACTTAATACGCACACTGGTACTCGTGCCTGCTGGGCCATCATCGCAACTGATGCGGTCCCAGCACGGGAGTACACCGCGCCGTTCGAGTTGAGTGAGTGCGCACCAATAAATACGAGCGAGATGGTGGGAAGGAGGGAGGGTAAAGAGGGTAAGAGAAGGTATGTGCACGGGATGTCTGCCGATGTTAAAACTCGCAGAAGGTTCTTGCCTGAGAAGTCGTTGATCCACAGGCACGTCCGAGCTTTAGGATGGAAAAACATACCTTCTAATAATGGTCGTGAATCCACCACCACGACGCTAAACTTCTTTCCATTCCCCTTGTCCCATGCATTTAATAGCGTCTGCTCGACTACCGAACTCCGTGCGTACGTGAGTACAACATCCCCATCTTTGATTCTCTGAATAGCATACTCCCCAATCACGCTGCCAGCAAGTACGATTCGTTCCGAGATGTATGTGTCGATCTTCTGGCATAGGAGCGATTTAGCCTATGTAGATCAGGTCAATTCTCGCTTGCAGGCAGAAGGGGAGAATCCTTACATCCTGCTCGGGGAGATCAATGTCGAGAATACTAATCTCATACTTGAGCGCACGGATCGCATTCCCCATCGTGACGCTCAAGGGCCGCGCAGTAACGAGGTAACTGATTTGGGGCGACATGTAATGCATCAAGTCCCTCGAGAGAGTCGTGTGGCCAGGCGTAACATAATCTTGTATAACCTGCGTTACACTCAGCTCATCAGCAACCACCCTCAAAGCCGTGCAAGTGTCTGGACGCGGACGAACACACCTGCTTAAACGCCTGAAGCATGGCGATACACCGCGCATTACTCCCCACGATCTTCATCTCCGCAAACTGCGTACCAAGGCGCACAATCGCGGGGTGCACCTCACCTTTGACGCCGGTACCGAGGGGTGCGCCTGTCCGGTGTTTCGCGAAATGCGCAAAGATGCGCGATCGATGGTGTACCACCATCTCCGGTTCCTTTGCAGGCTCGCCTGCAGAGGGCTTCTGTTTCGAAGGCGCAGAAAACGACGCGGCAGACTGGTGGGATGGTTTAGGGGTTTGTGGGAGTACTTTTGCGGGCCTCGAGGAGGCTGTGGAGCTAGCTCCTCCCCCTCCCCCTCCTGCTGCGGCCTGGGCCTTTGCAGCTTCCTTCGCCGCTCGTTGCTTTTCCTGGAGCTCGCGCCGCTCCGCCTTGGTCATCTGCTTTTGGCTCTTCTTCTCCGAGTTGGCGTCTGAGTGTGGCTGCTGCTGATTATGTGTCCCTCCAGCATTTTGGTTCTGGTTCGGTTCCCGACCGCCCTCCTTCGGCAGTGGTTTTTGTTTGTGTTGTTTTTGCTGTTGCTGCTGCTTCTGCTTTTGAGCAAGGGGGGCCTTTGGAGTCTCAGGGGATATAGAAACAGTAGAAGGTGTATTCGATGGCACATCGGGATTTATCCGTGTAGGACTCGATTTGGGCTGAGTCTCGGCTGGCTTGGTAATCGGCAGCTCAGGAGTTTTGGGTGATGAGGGTGACACTACAAGAGTAGGTGATGATGAAACACGGGTGTGCTGCGATCTTGAGGGCGTGACCTCTGGTGAGGACATGTTGGATGTGATAGATGATGATATCTGTTGCGTTTCCGTTGAAGATGTCCCTATTTACCGATAGAGGCTCGGTCTGGAATTCCCTTTTGGACCTCTTTAAACTGATGTTGGTGTCGTCGATTCGGTTTGTTCCGAGAGGGACGCTGCTCAGATTTCGTGTCTTTACGATGCACAGGACTCGATACGCAATCTACAGACGAAAGACTACTCGTGCGTTGACGTAGCGGTCTTCCTCCTTGTTCACCGGGATCAGACCAGGCTAGAAATGCTAGAAAAGGATGACTCGAAGATGCCAGCCTCAGAAATTGTCAAATTGGGAAGGCGACTCGGACTGTCGATCATGAAGCTTGCATTTCAAGAATACTATACTCCAATGCAGTCCCCCCTCCATTGGAAGACCGTTCCGAGCAACCTCTAGCATCCCATCCGCCCATTTTGATTAGAGAATCCGCGATGCTCACTCATCCCTCCAGCAACCCCAGCACCAGACTCGAAATACTCTACTGGTTCTTCTTCTCAATTCCAACGACCCTGCTCTTCCCACCCGCACTCTCTCTAACGGGGCTCTTGATCCCCGCAAGGGCACTAATCACCACGAGCACAAGGGGGACAATCAGCCCAAATACAATCCCCAAGCTGAGGATAAGAGGAGGGGTGAGCAGGCGGTAACTCTCCGCAGGCAGGGGCGTCGAAGAGGAGGAAACGTCCGGTGCAGACGTGGCAAAGGCTTCATCAATGGCGGGCGAGCCGAGGGTGTGGGAGGTTGCCTTCCTCTTACTGAGCGTCGGCACACCGGTGAGGGCAACGAGGTGCGAAGGGAAGAGCGAGGTGAAGGTGGTAAGATGGGCGGCGAGAGTGTCTGTTGAATGGGGCTCGTCAGTCAGTCAGGGTGGGTCGAGGCGGAGACATAAACCAAACGTACCGAGGGTATTCTTGCTCTTCTCCTCGTTCGACGCCGCATCGAGGCAAAGGACGTGCTTGTCCTGGTGATTTAAAGCGATACTGGCGTTGTCGTCCACCAGTACCTGTATATATTTGGCATTGCACTTCCGCGCCAATTGCTCGGCCGCGGCGCATGACGATGTCTGGGCTGCAGTTTCCTGAGAGGCAGATGCAGATAGGTATGGGAGGTGGCAGGATGAGGCGGCGTTGCGGTATCTGCGCAATAGAGAGTGTGTACTCGACGAAGAGCTTCGTAGTTGCGATATGTGGAACTAGTGACCAGCCGAGTGAGCACGAGCGAGGATTATACGGGGGTGGGCTCGGGCTTACGTCCGGTGCAGAAGCGACTATTACCGCGTCAAATTCGCACATTTGTTCATCTGCAAACAAATGTGCGAGTGCTGAAGCGTGATCGTTGATGGTCATCAAGTCGCTGAGCGCGTCCACTCCTGGGACTCTGTGTCGATTGTAATATCAGGACGTGTAAAGATAAACTTCCTTGGTGCACTTCACTGACTTGACAGACGAAAAGATGAGCAGCGGCATAGTCCCTGCTGCCGTGGCCTGCAACGACGTCCACTAGTGAGCAGCCCATTCGAGCGAAGTAGGGTAGAAGCGCGAACAGAGCCTACAAGACCCGCCGAAATAGTGAATGCAGCGGCCAGACGCATTCTTCAATTTCCAACTACAAACCAGGTGTGCGCGGAATGAGGTCAAGCTGGGGAACAAAGGTTCACGACGACCTTGAATGTACATTCATTCTGGCATTGTACTCAAACTGAAGACCAAATTACAGGCAGTGGATTGAACCGAAAAGTATGGTCCAATAACAAGACTGAGCGAAGGATGGGGGGAAAGGATGGGCCTCAATGGCCAACCTCTCCTTTTCTTTTTAGAAAGAAAGTGAGCAGATCAGTCAGAGATAGATCAGAGGAGGAGCCCGAGTGCCCCTTCTCCCTCTGGTGCCTTCAGATTCAAAGATCTATCCCATTGGAATATGAGCTTCTCAATCGAATCATCTGAGAGAGGAAGCTCAATGGTCTGGCGACGAGGAGCACAGCAGACCTGGGAAGGTACACAATCCCTTAGGCGGGGCGAAGCCGGCCAAGCGAATGAGCGGGCCGCGTCTAGTGCGAGGGTGTCCAATACAACAACGCAATCCACGGCAATATGGCATCCTCTATGAATCGGTTGATCAGAAATAAATACTGTGGAGTATGGCACTAGGGGTGATGCCAATCACTTACGTTTCCTTGTGAGGCCTTGAAGCGGCGGGGCAACTGCGTCCTATTCGGGTTTCGTATGCCCGTCTGAAGGTCATACCGTTGCACTTGTGGTGCGGACGGTGTACGCTTTGGCTTTTGAAGCCCCTGAAGGCTGTGGCGGCATTCAGGTGACGGCGCGTGGTCTGCAAGCAGTAGTCAGACTTGCATTTGGTACAAGTGACAGAGATCAGATGTGATGATGGTAGATGGTACTCACAGTGACAGTGGCGGGCATAAGTAGAGAGGAGGGTATCGAGGACCTGCGGTCTGAGTAAAAGGTAGGGAAAGGATCTAACCTTAAGGAGGACAAGCCGGACGCTCCTCCTTAAGTATTGGCGCATTTCACAATAACTAATGTGGCCACAATTTATGGCTTCCTATTGTAAATGTGGTAAATGCTCGAGTCTCTATTACGAGGCTAGCACGCATTCTTGCAACGTGCTCGAGGCTTTAACACCTTCTTTCAGCCTCATTTGTGATTTCCAGTTGCCGGCGCGTTGCTCGAGACGCTCCTGACCGATCAGGAAATCGATGTGGCATTGAGAGATATCATTTTGTGTTTATCTGCACCTCTTCAGAGGTCGTCAGGAAGGTTCTCGGCAAAGGCAGCGGGACGGACAGGCAGTCGAAGCTGGAAGCAAAGCTCGGCTTGAGATTTGCTCCCAATTCCTACCGAAAATGCCAGGAGCGTCTCAGCCAGAACTCAAAAAGGTGCGTCCATCACCTTATTATCATTAAGATTGTAACCAATCTTCTCACTGCACCCACTCTTTACGAGCAGTTTATGGACAAGCGGCTGTTCATCCAGGTCCAAGGCGGTCGCAAAGTGAGCGGCATCCTCCGCGGCTACGACATCTTCCTCAATATCGTCCTCGACGAAGCCACAGAGGAGACAAACCCCGCGCAGAAGAACCAAATCGGCCAGGTGGTCAGTGCGCACTCCATGGTCGACTTCCGAGCAGGGCAGGTAGTTGCTGACCATGTCTTCCTTGGTGATGTGAACAGGTCATACGAGGGAACAGTGTGCTCTCTATGGAGTCACTCGAGGCGACTCGATAAGAAAACAAGAAATCGCGCGGCACGCGACATGCTCCCATGTTTCAGGCGTGCTCTCTTCCTCCAACTGTGGTATCTGCTTTTTGTCAACCTTTTGCGTATAAATCATTTTGCTACAAATCCTGGACGCGTCTACTATCTTCAAACCACTCGTCTGTTCTCACTGTAGCAGTGCCATACAACGAACCGATGATCAAACAACATGAATCTCTCTTCCTTCCGAGGCAGGGCGTGCCCTAGTTTAGTGTACTGCGTTCGTTCTGCCTTAAACTGCCTCGAGCGCTAGGATCCTCAGTCCCCGTCGACAAGTCGAATCCCTGAGGCTGACCGAGCGATCCGCTTTCGCTGAGCAGTAGTCCCTAGAGAGTTCCATGAGTTTTTTGTTAGGTTAATTCACCGAACTGTGATCTGCGAGCCTTGTCTTCCTTTCATTCCCACCCTCGAGTATAAAGTAGGCCGCAAGCCTGTGGCTTCACTCGTAAACTGTCGTCCTGTATCTAACCTACCGTACCAATGCCCCCGATTCCGCGAGACGCGCCTCCTTTGCGCTTTCATGTTCGAGAAGCGAAACCGTCAGACGTCGTACGTTGACCCTTGAGCATATAATGGCTTTTACACGACGATAAATATCTTTTGAATCTTTAGCGAGGCATACTTGACCTCATCATCGACCTGGTAAGCCTCCCGAGCGGGGTCACCAGAATGATTCGACTGACAGCGAACGTACCCAAACAGGCAACCTACGAGAAGGAACCAGAGTCGGTTAAGGCCACACCTGAGCTGGTCTGCCCTTCCAATACCTTCTCCCACAGCCCGCGATGCCCTGACACTTTCGTTCTCATTGGGCGATCCACAGTTGACTACCAACCTATTTGGGGCTACACCCTATGCACATTGTCTCCTCGCTTTTCCGGGTGCCCCAGCGAGCGCATACGCCGATACGACCTCGTCCACCGCACCCGATCATGACCCGGCACCGATTGGTCTCGCGTTGTACTTTTTCAACTTTTCAACTTGGACCGGAAAGCCAGGATTGTACGTAAGTACCTCTGTTCTGACGATTTTATGGCAGGGCAGAGAGGCGCAAGGCAAATTACTTTGGGAGGCCCTGAGAAGACATTCTATCTGCTGGCGGCCTCATGGCGGGTACCATACTGACAAGGTTTGTGTAACATAGCTTGAAGACCTGTTCGTAAAGGAGGACGCGAGGAGTATGGGCATCGGGAAAGCACTCTTTGCAGAGCTCGGGCGGACCGCCCTTGCGAAGGTACACAACTATGAGACACCTCTACTACTCTGTTAACTGTATCACTATCAGGGCTGTGCACGTATCGACTGGTCTGTCCTTAAGGTGTTTACCTTCCTTCTTCCTTTTGACTTTACTCACCTGTCCGAACAGTGGAATACGCCTTCGATCGAGTTCTATGAAAAGGCCCTTGGGGCGAAGGGGATGGACGAGTGGAGGGGGATGAGGCTGGAAGAGGACGGAATACGGGCGTTGTCACAGGTTGCGAGTCCACGAATCGACCTTTGAATCTTCAAAACGGCCTAAGCAACTACGAGTGTAGTGCGGTCAGAAATATGTTACTGTGGCCCCCCGCCTTGTAATTCAACGGAACCTCCAATAGACTAACACATCTGGTCAGAGGATGTTCCCTCAACTAGCTTGGGGCCCCTTTGAGTCACCACGAGCACATCAACTCTGTCGTTGTCGGGAGATGGTCAACTGGATGTCACTGAAGGGAATACCCACAAAGTGGCACACCCCAGGAGAATTACCACTCAAATAAGGCTCCTGTAACGAGTCGAATAGGCGATAATCTCAGTATCTGAGGTGCACCGAGGAGCAGCAAGGCACTTCCACGGACGTACCGTGCAACCTCGGTCATAGGCGTCTTCTGTGCGCACATGGTCGCACTGAGTAGTGAAGCGACGAATGAGTCATTGTAGCCCCCGTACGCGAACGCGAACGAGCCGAGAGGGCGTTTTCGGAACGTGTGCAAGGAGCCATTGGAGGATGAGAGGATGGACGAAGGCCATGACCTCATATCCATCTACTCTGCTCGTTATGAAAGGCCTCACAGACTCGAGGCGTCCACATCAACCGAGTCCCTTCCGCCAAGGTTCACTCTAGGCTTCCTAAACTGTACTCCCCTTGGTCTCGGAATACTTACGATCTCCTCACAATATTCGCCCGGTCAGGTATAATCACCACTTCAAAGAATAGATCCATATGGGGGTGCCCTTTCAGCGACGGCTGTGGCATCTGCTCCGGTAAGTCCTCGACCCATCGGTGAGTGACTGGTACCCCACTTCTTATGGTACCTGCCCCATCAGAGGGCCTTTGACGAAGTCCGCCACCTCTACTGGGCCATGCGGTTGTTGACTTGATGGTGTCTGTGCTCTGGAAGCGAGGATTGCGCTGACAAGTCCGCTGTTTGGCAACATTCGTGGCTGGAGCAGTGGAAAGTATGTCGGAACCACAAGGGCCCGTTTTCACCAGGATTTGTGCAAAGAGGGGAAGGCTCTTCGCGCAGCGGTGAGGGTGTAGGATCGGCGCCACTTCCGTAAGCGCCAAAACTGACCTTGATCCAGGATCTCAGAGATAACTGGATATCCTGACCGAATTGAAGACCGCTTTGGAAGAAAGTAATGAAACCTCCCCACTTGAGTGGTCTGGATTAATGAGGGGCTTACCAGGTCCTTATCACCGAAGCTTCAGTATTGTCGGTGTTCTTTCAGCAGCCTATAAAAACCACCACTCAAGAGGAGACACTCGAAGATCGTCCTGAAATTCCCCGAATTTTGAAATCAGTCTATAATATATATTTCTCTATAAGCCCTTTGATCTGCCGCTCAACAACTCGAATGCATTCTGAAGGGAGACCCGTGTTAATCCTAGCATCTTTCAAGTAGGTGAAATGACTCCACCTCTTTTGTTATATGTATACCCGCATTTGCGCATTCCTGATGAAACTTCTTTGCAGCTTGCATGATCCGTGGATTTGCCACGAGCTTCATGAGCTCCATTGATGAAGGGTTTTTGTTGGGAAAACTCAGGCCTATTCAAATGAAACCACAATATATCAGGATCTTGTCCAGTGCAAGGTCATTGCAGATGTTGAAGAAAGGGGGGAAAAGGGGAACGCACCTTCGTCGACGATGACCTTCAGAAACGCTCGAAAGGCCTCCATTGCCTCAGGGTTATTCACGAGCTTCTGCATAAGAGGTGACTGGCTCAGTGCAACGATAGAGGGTGAGAGAGGGTCCTCTTCGGCTCTCCGGGCTGGGGTGGTGGATAACAACACCACATTTCGTGGCGGTAGCGGCCGCATTGGGAAACGCCATTGAGCTTGAACGAGACATACACTAGTCTTCAGCAGATTATGGGATATTCGCGAGATTGGCGAGCGTAAGAGCGCGAGCATGGCAGGTTGGAGGAGGACAAATGCTTGTGTGGACTGACGGCATGCATGCCGAGAAGCCTCATCCCGGCGCTTACTTACAGCATATTTAATGATGCCCCGACGTGTCGGGCACTAATATCCTCGGACAGTGCAAGGTGCAGTTTGTGGGACCTGACTACAAGGAATATGTATGAGATGACAATTAAATGGAAATATTTAGGTTCATCCTGAAAACGGACGACTTCGCTGATAAGCTTGCATAGATGCATACCAAAACAGAGTGACCAAGAGAGCAGAAACTATCCCAAGTCTTGTTCATGGACCTATTTATCTGAATCGCTAAATCTGTGAGGATCAAACATCAGCACTCGGAATTGAGGTCTCTTTCATATCTCTTTCTACTCACCCAACCTAAGAACCGGAGCGCTCGTTCAGCCGCCTCACTCTTTGCAGCTTTCTTCGAGTTGCCAACGCCCCTGCCAACAACTCGCCCCCCGACTGCGCGTATTTAGCCGAAGGGGTCTCACCGACATCGTGGATACTTACCCTTCAGCATTGCATTAAAAGTCTTTTTATGGGGCCTTCCTTCTTCAGACTCCTCCCATTCCATCTTAACCGGGGGTTTCCTCTGCGAGGCCCTTTCATTGAGGAGTGCCAGGGATCCTCCGAGACTAGTATTCTCCATTCTTTCAGACAAATCATCGGCCTCCTGCAATTGGACAACCTCATACTCGATCAATCGGTCCAACCAAGAGTGTAAGGCTGTGACGGGATTAGGATATGGCCCTTGTATATTACCGTCGTCATAACGATCCGATTCGGTGATGCATTGTTTCCAGTAGGCGCCGACGTATGCCTTGAACACTGAAGCCCGCACATCATTCTTACTCCGGATGAGTAAAACTTGTGCTGGGGCTGCTTGAATCTGCTCGTGAAGGCCATATCCTGTTGCCCATTCCGCAAGCTTGTCTTTATTGACAATGCCATCTTTCTTTTCCTATTCAAAGAAAGACGATTGATGACCGAGAACGAGCAAGTGGTACCTCAGTAGGTGTACAGAGTAGGTGTGATACATCAGAGAAACTCACACTGAGATCACTGGGCCTGGAGAGGGGACAGGCTTCATATAAAACTTCCATAACGCACAGATTAAGTGCAAAGTCTCCAATGAGGGCCAATCTGGTATATCCCAAGCAGTTAACTTCGCGGGGTCAAGGATACGCTATTCAAGTCTTTTGCCCACCGTTCGTAGTCCTCCGTAGTTGCTTCGGTTACTCGTACCGAGGCAGGAATAGTCACGATGCTGCGGTGAGTAAAAACCCACTTGAAGTGCTCATCGTTCGTGAGCAAGGGTAAGGGCACACCGTGGAACACGGAGGGAGGCATTCGGAGAGGGCGTTGTTTGCGAAGGTGGGGACTGTCAGGCAGGGGACGGGCAGGACACACCCCCAGTAAGATTATATACCTATGGTCTGAGTCCCTTCTTGTCAGGTGCTTGATAAGGAGCAATGACTGATCGGAATTCTCGCATTGACTGGGAGCCTGATTAGACGCGTTGTCATTGCATTCGCATTAATGCATTGTAGCCTTTCTTCTAATCAACCAGTAAGGCGCGCTATCGTCTCCTGGAGGACTTCTCATGGTTTTAGGGCCTGTGGTAAGGGCCATTCTTCTCGTGATACATTAATGCTGTCCTGCGGCAACACGTCCTTGATAATTAGCTAATCCAGGATACGGGATCCCAAGAAATAACCAGTCTATCTTTAAGCCCAGTTTCGCTGTACTCTCATCCTCCCATGATGTACCAGGTGGGTTTGGGTGCATCAATGGGCGCCTTTCGGTCTCCTAGCTTGTCGAGAAGAAGAACATATATGTCCCAAGCTTGCTGTTGGTCAGACATTAATTAGCAACCTTGTCCCTGTATTCGTCACTCGAGGACACGGTTATACGCATCGGCGTCTGGGAATAATAATACTCCGTGGCATAGCGGAGTGCGAGGGAATGACGACCAGGATGAGCACACGAGTTTGTGCAACCCAGGCCCCCGAAATTCGGACATGAATAAGCCAATACAGTCATCACGCGACCATGACATCTGGGCACACAAGCAGGGAAGACGAAGGTCACCGAAAAATCCCGATCTCCAGCATCAACTGTATGGAACTCCCAACACAACTGAGCAAGAGATTCTGTAGGTTCAGAATGGTAAACGCGACTCTACACGACGTTTGAGAGTATCCAAGTCAGAGGTGGGCTCCAATACTAGAACTTGTCCTCGCTTTGTCAGTTCCATCGAGTTGCCCTCCTTTTGCAACCTCCCCATCATAATACTCGCGAATCCACCTAGCTTCAACTCCGGAGAATAACTTATGGGTCCGTCACCCTCACCCAATGTCACAAGTACAGGCAGGCCACGCGTATTCACGAACCTCGGTCTCCGGAGTCGTATCGCTCTTCTTCTCGTCGTGGAGCCGATAGCGTCGCAACATCGGCACCGAGCAGCCAACATTTTGCTGGAAGGTATCGCATCTGCCAGCTTGACACTCGCGTACGGTACCACCCCGGCGGTGCCACTTTTCGTGTTCCTGAGATCCCCCGCATTCGACATGACGACTCGTGCTGTCCGGCCCCACGACCTCAGCAGTCCCCCAACGTGGCGAGCGAGTACCTCCACTTTCCTCGCACGTAATTGGTCTTGCAGCGGCAACACCTCCGGCCCATTTGCGGCAATTGGTCTTCGTCTCGCCTTGATAAAAACGGGCTCCATTTCTTTGATGAGGTTGAGGAATGCTTCGAGAGCGTCCAAGAGTCTCGCATCAACAACCTCTTTTGCTCTCCCGGCTTCCGGTTGCGGCAATCCGTGAGAATCAGGAGGGAAGAGTTGCATGGGTTGGAATCCTTTCCTTGACTTTCCTGGTGCGGAGAGCGAGTAGATAACCAATTGAGCGAGGTTGATGATTGGCATATACAATTTCAACAACATTCGAAGGTTTCGAACATTCACTGAGTCGAAAGCGCATCCGCCTCGTACTGCTGGATCCCTCACCCTTGCCTGGACAGCCATCAACCGCCGAGCATATAATTGGAGCATCACAGTATATGCTTCGACTGTGAGCACAGGCCGATGTCGCGCTTTGATGCCCTTTTCATCGTCACCCCACACCACCCGCAACCCGTCTCTGTCTTCTGTCTCAACACCATTTGCGATTTCGGGTCGTTGCTTCCAGGTGTCCACTCTGACAGCCAACCTCCAAATCCCTTTGGCGAGTTCCCACTTTCCTGCTTTGCACGCAGCGTTGAGAGCCACACTCCAAAAGTAGGGACTATAGTGCCGTGCGCGTTTGAGTGTAGATTGCTTGTGCAACCGAGGGTCCCAGGTGGATTTCGCGAGATCGGGGAATTGGGAGAGGATATACGAGCATGCGAGATGCGGTTTAGCGGTCGCAATTGCAAAGGATATGAGTGCGAGGTAGGTAGCTTCGTCTGGGTATGGCGGGGGGCGGCTAAGGGCAAGGGACAAAATGCCAGACCATGGTTCCATGGAGGGCGGAACTTCGAGATCGGGTGAAGTAGGATTATCGACAAAAAGATCGACGGTTCCGGGATGTTGGGCAGCCAGATGCGCGATCAAGGCGCGAACGACGACATTGGCTTGCATCAGGGTTGCCTCACGAAGAAGGATATTCCAAGTCATTGCGTTTGCGTCGTGATGCTCGCAGAGTCGCCTGAGGACTGCCAATCCCAGTCCAGGTGACCGACGATGTCGAAGAGCATAACGGAGAAGGGTGTTATATGATTGCAGGTCGAGCCTCTCCTTTCGACCATTTTCAGGCGAGTTTGCACACACACAGAGTAGAGTATTGTGACATCTTTCATAATCCTCAGCACTGCGGTGCTTCTCTCGAGGGAGAGACGCCATCGTACGAAACAACGGCCACAATGCCCCCACTGATGTCCCCTGCAGCTCCCCACTCTGGAGTAGTTCTATTAATGCGTATAACGAGGACAAAGCCTCTGCATCTGGTGGTCGGACTGGCCATTTGTATCTCTTCACTATGTTCGGCGATTCATCGAGTCCCGTCGCAGAGATGATCCGGTGGAGCATTCCAGCACGAGGCTGAGGGAAGGTGAACTCTGGATAATTGTCCATTCCTAGACGACGAGCTTCCTGCCAGTCAGGATCGAGGCGGTGTTCGGGTGTGGACGGGTGACTGGGAGAATTGTGGAGGGATTCCTTGATAGCCATTCGTAGCATCCAATCTCTGACGAGTGCGACGAACAGAAGGGCGGCTGTAAGAACCTCACCTTGCAGGAGGCATGCATCAATGATGCGGTCATACATCCAGCTGGCGCGACCATGGCGACCCTGTCGTGCTGAACGGAGCAAAGACAACGCAGCGATGGTGAACATCTGAGAGGCGCCTTGGCGCTGAGGGTTGAGTCTGCATGTTGGCCCCACCTCAGAGGGAGGTGGGACAGTAACAGGAGATGGTGGACCGACGGTGTCCACTTGATGATCTACTCTTGGACACAGAAGGTTGAAGGTCGCTTGAAAGGTGCGATAGTGGATTCGAATGTTGCGCTCCATACAGAGCTCGACAAATCGCGAGGCTTCCAGCGCACGACCACGACGAAGCAAAGCATGTGCAAAGGTGTGGGCGGCGAGCTTAGTCTGAATAGCTGCAACCTTGACTCGATCCTCCAGCTTTGGTTGTTCCGATGGGTTCTTCTTCCGGGCAGCCTCGATGCTCTGATAGGTTTTCTCGTACGAAAGACGAAAAATCTGGTAGCCTTGATCTAGATTTCGAAGCTCGCGGACGGCATGTCGAATTTTGGGAGACGCAGTTGCCAGAGAATAACCCGGTGTGCTTCGGGTGCTTGCGGCGCGACGGTTGAAACGCAAAAGAGAAGAGGTTGGAGTCGAAAATAGTGAAAAGGGCGAGGTGGGATGTTTGATGAAGGTACTACTGATTGTACTCCATGTTGACGGCGCTGCCTGGCGGAAAACACCTCCAAACAGCATTCATGTGGACCGCAGAACAGCTCTGTGGATTTCTTAGTAAATTGTTCGTATAAGGGCCGTTCAGAGAGAAACGAGGCGGACCAAAAGTGACAAGGCGTCGAAGACCAAATGACCAAACTGTTGTAGTGGTAGTGTCGCTGGGAGCTGGATCCCCTCCACTTCAAATTTCCAATAGGCACAGTTGCCGGATATCCCAAAAATCACAGATGCTATATTGAAGCGATTATAGTGAACCAATTGTTTTCGGCACTGTGGCCTTTCTCGGTTTGAACGACGAACGAGATGCCGCAGTTTCAATCGATTGCCGCTCTAATATCGAAGCCTGGAAAAGTTGCATGCATTGCACTAAGAGAATACGACCACAATGATCCCTAGTACAGCACTTTGCTCAATCGCTGAATGTCATTTAGCAAGATGTCCCCCTGCTTAACCACAGCCTCGAATCTCGCACTCTTCGTCGATGGTCGGTTCGTCTCTACGATTCCATGCACGCGATCGACAACACAATTTAACCGACCAGTGGAAATGAAGCGCAAGAGGTCGCTATGTTCGTCAATGGGTCAGGACACACCTCATGCACAAGTAATTAAGGGTCACTCACTTATCCACAAACTCGGCACTAACGCCAAACGCCTGCGCCATACTATCAATAGTCAAGCTCCTATAACTCTCCAACAGCTGGCGATACGCCTTGACCTTCAACTCGCGCACAAAGAACCGTTTGTGCCGACTCATCAATCGAGAACTGGCAAGGACCTTTTCCTCGACCACCGCAAGCGCGCGGAAAAACTCGGCATACTCGCTCGCGACGAGCGCATTCGCCAAGTCGCCGACTTCGCTGTCTGGGAGGTCGCGCACAGACCCAGCTACGTAGAATGAGGCGACCTCGGCGGACTTGAGCACCGTACGGAGCGAGGTGCGTTCTTGGCTGAAGGTTGCAAGAAGTAGTGTCAATTGGATGAATGAACCGAGAGGGAGCAGCTCGGTCGCTGTGAATGTTGGCAACGCATCGATTAGCAGTTGCGCCGCCGAGGTGAAGTTGCGCGAGGTGGCAAGGGTGTGATACGCAGTGTAGACTTTGAGACGATTCCGCCTATCCCAATCACCACCTTTCTCGATTAACCTGGTTGATTATGTGTCAAGAGGTATATCTAAATATGGTGGTTAGTACTCACTCCTCCGCTTTGGTCAGGAACTCCTTCTGCAGCTCTATAATACCGAAGAAAAAGCCTATTCGTACGAGCGTCAAGGAAATATCAATCCTGGACCCTACACCTGCAGTCTTTTCAAACGCCGTTCGTTGAGCCGCAATTGCTTGTTCCTGCGAATTGAGAGATAAGTCAGTGGCAAGGTCAGAGGAAAGTGTGGCGGGTGGCTATACCTTTTCACCTATCCGAGTATCGCCTTTTCCCTCCACGCCTCTGCGATCTCGCTCTCACCCTCAACCTTCTCCGCCTCTTCGATCTTCTTCTGGTACTCGCTCAGGACTTTTTCGTTCTCTGCTTCCAGCTCTTGAACAAGGGACTCGCCCATGCGGCCTAATGGACCTCCTTCGAGCTCTTTACGGCCGAGTTTGGGGGACGAGGGAGAGAGCGGTGAGAGAGCGAGGGATGAGAGCGAGAAGGTAGATGCAGGCGAAGAGGAGAATAAGGAGCGATAGAATGGGGCCATGTGGTCTTTCTTAATGAGATCTATGAGGCTCATATATGAGGATGTACGAATGTTTGCGAGAGAGGGTGTCAGGAGATGCGAGGTGAGTTCTGGGACGAGGAGATTTGGGTATGGATGGATGATATCTTCTCCAGTTGCATTTGTGGTCGTCATCTGGAAATATCAAGCCTGCGGGCTGAGAATGGACGGAAATCGGAAGAGTGCGTAAGAACGACTCGAGACGCGTGAAGGAAATGGTTCTGTGAATCTGGAGCATCAGATGCCTTCTGTAATATTGCATAAATAATTTGTGGAAGTGTGGGCTTACCCTCGAAGTGGATGGTCCCAAGGCGCGTTACGCGTACAACAAAACAACTTACGCGTCTCCCACATCCTCTTTGGCTTGTACATTGGGTTGAAGGGGCCCATCACGCTCTCAAGCATTTCCTCGGTCCCTCCATCGACGCAGCACCTTAACGATGGCCGCCCCAAGCTCGACAGTGGCAGCGAAGACAACCGATCTTCTTGCTCAGGCAGATGCAGCACGCGTCGCTCGTCCACGGAAGGCGGAGGAATTATATACAGAGGTACTAAAGGCCAACGCAGGTGAAACTCGTCTTCCATTACTCGCCGCTCGTTGGCCATGAGAGCTACCATTTTCGAGCCGCAATGTTGTGTCTCATAGTCCTGGATTTGCTTGTATACTGATCCACGATCGACTCTAGGCGAAAATGACCATGATATATTACGAGACCAGGAGACTGCACTCCTCAAGTTAGGCGAACTCTTCCGTGATGAAGGGTGCGTTTTTTGTTCGTGGAACGCAAGTGGAATGTTATATCCTAAATAACCTTTCTTGTGTTCATTTGTGCTCTGTTCATCCTCACGATCGCCTCCAGAAACGCCGTAGCCCTCAGTCAAGTAATCCTCACTGCACGGACTTTAACAGTGCAAGCAGCGAAGGCCAAAACAGCAAAGCTCATCCTAACCTTGATCAATCTCTTCGCGTCCCTCCCGGAATCCGCAACCGAAGACAATAAGGGTTTAACCCTAATCCTAGACGAAGCCATAACTTGGGCGCGCCAAACCTCACGACAACATCTCGCCCAATCCCTATCCCTCTCCCTTGCCTCGCATTATCTCGCCGTAAAGCAGTACCGTGCGGCCCTGACATTACTCTCGCAGCTTACCCCCGAGCTGAAACGGCTGGACGACAAGCATCTCCTTACTACGATCCACCTACTCAGCTCGCTGACGTACCACCGGCTGCACAACCTCCCCAAAGCCAAGGCAGAGCTCACGAGCGCACGTACGGCCGCGGGGAGCGTCTATGTTGGACAGGCCGTGCAGGCGAGATTGGATTTGATGTCTGGGGTGGTAAATGCTGAAGAGGGCGATTGGAAGACTGCATATTCGTACTTCTTCGAAAGCTTTGAGGGCTTGTGCGCCGTCCTTGAGCAGGAGGAGAAGGGCGGAAAGGTGCCGCGAGGTGCCGCGGGCGATGGATTTGGAGGTGGGGGGGGATCGCTGGTCGTTGATTGGGGGATGGCGGTTGGGAGCTCCGGTGGTGGTGGTGCGGGTATGCAGGCGCTCACTGCACTTAAGTATATGCTTCTCTGCAAGATTATGCTCAATGCGGTGAGCAAAACCCACAAAAATGTTGAATAAGATGTGCTGATGCACTCCTAGGCTGAGGATGTCACCACACTGCTATCTGTGAAGCTCGCTGCTAAGTATGCCGACCATCGGGAAGTGGAGAGTATGAAGGCAGTAGCCAGAGCACATGCGAATCGCAATCTTGGGGAGTTCCGTAAGGCGTTGAAGGATTACCGCGAAGGTGCGCGTGGGTAGCATCTTAGTTTGAGCTGCAGCAACTGACCGCCTGTGACGTATAGAATTTTCTCAGGATCCTATCATCAAGCATCACCTCGCAGACCTCTTTGACCGCCTACTAGAAAAAAATCTCCTGCGAATCGTCGAGCCGTATTCGGTCGTGGAGATCTCGTACATCGCTTCGCACGTAGAGCTGACCGTACAAGAGGTGGAGGGAAAGTGAGTAGCTCCCAAATTCAGGCGTGACATTCGATGCTGACGTTGTTTTACCAAGACTGTCCCAGATGATCTTGGACAAGGTGCTGGATGGTGTGCTGGACCAAGGTCGCGGCTGCTTGGTCCTTTTCGATTCGCCTGAGAAGGATGAGGGTTATGAGGATGCGGTCAAGATGATTGCCGAGGTTGGGAGAGTAGTAGAGTCCCTCTGGGGCAAGGCGATCCGGGCCTAAAGAATATAATGTGCTATGTGCTCTGGATTGGTCTATACACGTTCCCTGAGCGTCTCGGACATGTCTGAGGTATTCTTCGTTTGCCTTCATTTGCCTTCATTTGCCTTCATTTCCACCCCAGTCTGTCCAAACAAACAAAGTCGCTTGCCTCCTACCACGACCTTTGACGCCTTGACGGGCTAGTTGCTCGTCAATATCTACAACTCGGTGACTCTTTGGCTACAGCGCTTGTCGCCTTCGACGAGGACGCCGTCGTCCAGCAATCCTAGCGTTTGGCATCCAACAATGTCTGCCACAGCGTCGCCGCTCGACCTCCTTTGCACCGTCGCATCTCACCAAGAGAAACTTCCATCGCCTCATTCTGATGCACACTCTCAGTCGCCGCTGCCAGACTCTGTGACCTTGTTGGCAACACCACAGATCATTCCAGAAGCCCGTGCTTCGCCCATGGACCACGACGATGAAGACAAGGACGGATCGTCAGGTCTGCATCAGGTCTCTAGGCTGGCGAGGAAGCTCCTGACGTCGATAGCCTCTCCTACTGACCCACCCACCAAAGCAAGGCGCCGCCCCTCAAAGGCAAAGCTCGCCAGGAGTCCAAGTGGTAGGTCGCTCTAATAGGCGTGGAAGCAATTTCTGATTGACCCTAGAACTTGTAGACGAGGTTCCTCACGAACTTTCCTTGCAAGGTCGCGAACGAGCTTCTGTCCGTCTCGCTGCGCGCAATAGCGTATCTGGTTAGTTGCAATGTGCACGCCTGACATACGGGTGCGCTCATACGTCCTGCAGATACCCCTACCAACGACCAGAATAAAGCGCCTCCTTCAAAGCCATCACCTCCCCGCGGTACGCGTCATGCGAAGCGTCCCTCGACCCAGCTCGACGATGGTGACGTAGACTATACTGAGACCACAAAGAGAAAGCACCATTCAAAGAAGAGGCGCATCTCCACTACAGAACCTGAACGCCCACCAACTCCTCGTGGGTGGCAGTCCTTGCCTCCAAGTTCGTAGCCTGTGCTCGAGGGTAGGGCGTAGGGCGTTGATTGTTAACACATTAGTGAACGAGCACTGCCCTCGAAGCACCGACAAACCTCATTCTGTTCTTTCTCTCCCTACTTCTAAAGCCCATGATAGTCAAGGTACTAGCCGATGATATGATATCGTATGAAATTCTATTAGCTAACTGTCAAAATAGAACCTGTATCATTTGAAGTCACACCTGCTGTTCCGATTGAAGCGCCACCCCCGGTCTCTCAGACTGATGAGGAGCCGGGAAAGCCTCCAAAGATCACCAGGCGCAAACGCACGCGCGAAGAGTCCCACATAAATGAGGTGACAAGTGTATCCGAGTTTTCCACTCGGAAAGACCGAACGCAAGCAAAGGAGAGATCGCCCCGGAAGAAAATAAAGCGAGAAGCTCTGGCGGAACCTGGAGAGATTGTTTTGCAACCTAAGTATTGTCTACAGCGCCACTATGTCGACCTCGGGAAATGCCTCGCATGTATCGTAGGTACCACCTGTTGTCTCTAATTCACATGGCTCATATTTCTCTTTCTAGCGCAAAGTTGCTGGGAGTCCCTGTCGATTTGCTGGGCTACGCTCATTCAAAATAAATCAGGTTGGAGTCCCCGAGGGGCAACCAATTTGGGCACCTAAGCAGATCAGCTCTTCGTCTTTCGTGTACCCCACCTCGTTTTCTGTACCTCTTTCCACCGAGCACATTACACGTGTCAAAGTGAGCATGGTCCTGTGTTGCGTCCTTGTCGGCCACTTACGGCTGCCTCAGTCCACTGTCGCTCGTGCTTTACTACCGACTCTCCGTCAGGAGCTACAGCTTCTTGAGGACAACAAAGCGGTCGAACCTCTCCGCCGCGAACGCGAGACCGACGTTCGAGTTACCTGTGGTGCGTAACCCCCCAAGATATGCAAAACTCCACTAACGTGGTCGCAGACGCCTGTATGACCTCAATCCTTGCTGCCACTATGTTCTGTACACAATGCGGCCAAGAATACTGCGGTGCTTGCTTCGACAAATTCAAGCGAGAGTCGATCAACCTACGCGAAATCAAGACTACCCCGAAACTCCTTCGATGTTTCAGAACAGACACAGTGCACAGTACAAACCAGTTCTACCCTATGTCCCGGTTTGCACAAGGCAAGTTGGAGGAGGCGATCAAAGAAATGGAATCTTTGCTCGAGCAAACGCCGGTGGAGGTCCTCCCGCCTTTTTTGGAGGCCTTGAAGCCGCTAAAGGAACGCCTTAAGCGGTTGAACAAAGCTACGGATATGGCGTGTGCTCAACTCGAGCTAGAGAGTGATCCTGAGCCACGAGCCGAGGCGCCCTCGTCTATTCCCATCGCAGGTGACTCCTCACCGGCGTATGATGCGTGCTACCTCCTCTCCTCGGCATCATCCACTAGTGGTCCGTCCACCCCACCCCTCCTGACGCCGAGGGATCCAGAGCCTATTACCCTCAAGATCAAACTTCCTACGCAAGCGCCACCACCAGCCTCGTTCTCACTCAATCCCACCCACACAAGCGTCCACAAGCACATCGAAGGACCCGCAGATCCCTCGGGCGTTGATAGCCATCACTATTCGGTCTATCACTACTCGGAACTCACAGACGCGCTCTTTCAGACCATCTGGGCGAACGGAGAAACGCTCGTTGTCACCGGATTGAGGGATAAACTTAGGTGCCCTTGGACACCAGAGTGGTTCATCGAGCAGTACGGCGAGCAGCAATGTTACATCACCGACTGTGTGACTGAGAAAACTCACATTTCGCATGTTCGCGATTTCTTTTCTCAATTCGGGAATTGGGCTGGACGGGAGGGGAAGATCCTGAAGCTGAAGGTCGGTCGGTCTCGGCAAGGTCATGGATTGTCTGACCCTGGGAGTGTAGGATTGGCCACCACAAAATGACTTTAGGAAGAGTTTTCCCGAGCTATTTGACGATTTCCAGGACGCTGTTCCCGCACCTAGTTATACTCGACGCGACGGACCACTCAACATTTCTGCACATTTTCCCTCGAATGCTATAGGACCGGATTTGGGACCTAAGATGTATAACGCCTTCGTAAGTCAGACTCGAAACAGGACTTCCAGCTTCGCTTACGCCTGGCCAGGCTTCCAACGAAGGCGAAGGCGGTTTCGGGTCTACGCGGCTGCATATGGATATGGCCGATGCGGTGAATATCATGCTCTATGCGGTTGACGAACATGGGCAGGAAGGAGTAGCCGCCTGGGATATATTCCGCAGTCAGGACTCCAACGCCATTCGCGATTTCCTCCGGAAAGAGTTTCCGCCCGGACGGTATCGATATACCGACCCCATTCACTCTCAGCATTTCTTCCTAACCACGAGGCTAAGGAAGAAGCTGTGGGATGAGTATCGTGTTAAAAGTTGGCGGATTTACCAGAGACCTGGAGAGGCAGTCTTCATTCCTGCTGGGTGCGCTCACCAGGTGCGTGTAAATGTTCCCATTCCTCTCTTTTTCCTGAATTCCAGAATAGGTTTGTAATCTCGCCGACTGTATCAAGGTCGCAGTCGACTTTGTGTCACCAGAAAACGTCGCTCGCTGCGCTACTCTTACCCAGGAGTTCCGTAACGAAAACGAGGTGGTGCAATGGAAGGAAGACGTCCTTCAGCTCAAGGCCATGATGCTCCATGCATGGCAGTCGTGCAAGATGGCGGAAAATGCCATACGTTGAACGGGTGGTCCACATGATTAAGGAAGGGAAACATGTTTGCGCAGTAATTCGTCCGCACCTCCTGTATCTTGGCGATTTTGGATTGAACATAACATGTCGTGCTTGATTCAATGACAACCAGACTAGTCAGTGATGAGTTTAACATGCAGTACTTCAACCAACCCGGGAACTTTTCCTATTTGAAACTTGTGGTTTTTGATGGCTTATGCACGCACACTGAAGAGGCGATAACAGATGTTAGATGTTAGGAAGTACGGTGATGTCTAATGGTTCAGAGACAAATCGTATCTCTGGAGACCGAGCTCTACTCTCAGACTCTGGCCTTCATTAAATAATATAATGGGACGCGGGATGGACAACTAGTAAAGAACAAAAGGATGAAAATAATCAATCAATCAATCATCGTCATCGCTGCTCTCCGTTCCACTGTCCTCATCATCGTCCGTCGAACTCTCCTCGCTCGTTGAGTTCTCCTCGCTCCCCTTCTCACCATCGCTTCCTCCGTGATAATCGCTCCTTTTCACGTTGCCACCGCGCATGAGCGCCATCTGCCCTGCAAGAGAATCCTCTTCCGGGTCAGAAATATCATCCTCGACGTCCTGCTCTTCGGTCTTGAGTGCGGATACATCGTCGACTTTGAGCTGAATGTAAATCCCTACGTCCTCGCCGACAAACGTGTCGCTCACGAAGAGCAATCGGAGGGTGTAAGTACCCACTGTCTGCGGTGCCTGGAATTGGAACTTGTACGAGCGATAGTTGCGCGTCTTTGAGGGGTCTGAGCGCGGAACATCAGTGAACCGGAAGGGCGAGACGAAGACGCGGTTGTTCTTGTGGTCTGAGATGAAGCACCACCAGGCCGGTTTGCGAGACTGCGAGAAAGGACGTCAGTGGTGGTAGCCTTTCGCAATGATAGAACGTCGCGGGACGCTTACAGCTGGCCAACGAGGCGCATGTACAGACTGTGGAGCGTCTTCCGCTTTTAGATCACCACCGTCTTTCTTCCCGAGCAGGAAAGCAGTCTCCTCCTCGTCTTCTGCCCCAGTATCTGTTTCGTCAGGTTTGGACTCCGCAGCTGATTTGGCGAGATTGCCTAGAGGTGAGGACAGCCGCGCCTTGAAGACGATGTTGACAAACGCGCCAGCGGTGATGACACGTTCACCAATAACTGCAGGGACGTAAGAAAGATCAGTGAAACCGGCCTAGGTACCGCGACTAAACCAGATGACGTACCTTTGAACTTCGCATCGACAATATCCAACTTGCCCCATCGTTCCGTTGCCTTGCGTATCGACGGTGCGCGTTGATCATGTCGTGCTTCCAGGAGAGCGATGAGCTCGGCGATGCCTTTGCCTTTGTTCTCCTTTACATCTTCCTCCGTCACGCCGGGAAACTGGAACAAAGGTGATGCGCCTGGTCGGAGTGCCTGGGAAAAGGAGGCGTTGAGGTGCATCACATCGAGTGTAGGCGTGAGCCAGTTGTGGCTCAGCGACATGGAGAGGAGGGAGTTGAGGAGGACAGGGAGGTGCAGAAGGAGGTCATTTTGCACTGGAGGTGGAAATAAGGAATATTAGTGGTGCCTGCACCAAAAAATAGCTGGACGTACCTTTTTGTAACGAGCCAGATACAGAAACGCGGAAAAGGTGGGCGGAGAGGAGGATATACGCTTCAATGGCCTTGTCAGACAGCGGAGTCTTGTCTGAAGATCGGTATAATTCATCGACGTTGACACCATGTGCCGACCATGCCTCGAGAACCTGTTTCTCCACCAACTTGAACTCGTCAGTCGTCCACGACCTGAGCAGCTCTCCACGTTCAGTCTCGAAACCCTTGCTGAGAGACTGGAGGAGATTCTGAGGGGTGGCCTCCTCAGTTACTTCTTTGAAGAACCGGGAGGCGGTCGCGGTTTGAACGCCATCCTTAGTTCGGGAGCGTGAGCCGAACCACCAGCGGCCCTATGTGCGACGTGACATTGAGCTCTCACTGGGACAGAGGACAGAGAGTGGAGATGATGCTTACGACAAAGTAGGGGAGGAATCCGCCGAAAAGGATTCCGTAGAATCCAAGGACCCAGATGTTATTGTGCGAGTCAATGATCCATGCGGGGAGAGCGAGACCAATGCTGACGGTCTGCTTGCCGTCTGGGTGGCCGTATTCGAGGAAGTTGCGCCGGACTTCTTCGTCGGTGAGGGTCTTGTACGCCTTTGTGAGTTTGATAAAGTACTCATTAGCGTCGTCAATGGTCTGGCCCTCTGCGAGCTTGACGGTGTCTGGGTGGCTGTACAAGATACAAGATACAAGAGCGGATTAGAGGCGGGCGGTCGGGCGAGGCGAATCGAATGTGAGAAATTGGGTTCTGACTGACTATTTGAGGGAGAGCTTCTTATAGTGTTTCTTTATTTGCTTTTCTGTCGCGCTCTGGAGGGACGTATATGAGCGAAAGTTCAAAAGTGGTAGATGAGTTCTAAGACGTAAGACGTACGTACCGGGCTTATGTCGAGGATTGCGAAAGGGTCATAGACAGTCAACGTGTTCTCACTCGACGCGACGACATAGAGGACGGCAAAGAAGAGACCCCAGCCAGCAATCGTGAACAGGGCCCTGTAAGAGTGATTTCGCGTCGTTAGAGGCCTTTAGAGGCTTTAATTTTACCAGACTGGTACAAACTTGGTGGAAAGGCCAGCGAACGGCGACTTGCTGGCAGACTTTGCGAGCTTTTGTCTGTGGTTGATGCACTCTGAGCATTCACATCCTTCTCCACTGCTCTTTGGTCCTAAAACGAGTGATCATGAGTTCCATGAGTTCCGGGCCACTCGCTGGCGTCTGGATTTGCCGCCTGGACGCACTGTTCTGGGATCGGAAGGAGAGTGAGAGGGGAATGAGGATGAGGATGAGGATTGTCAGCAGGAAATAAGCTGCGAGTGACCCCTCATAGTTGTACTCCGCCATAGCCAGCGATGGAGAATGGGTCCAAACTTTGCCACGCCACGTCGCGAAAGCCCGACAACTAGCGTTTGGGCAACGAGTATCACGAAATATTGCTACAAATTCGAAATGCTATTTCCATTATCTAGAAACTATCTGCGGTGTACTCAGTTTGCCCTCTAGCCTTCGTACCTATTTACCCACCATCATCAGACTGCTCTAGAGGCAGAAGAGAGCGCGACGCACCGATAAGTTACCATTGCATCAACGCGGTGGAAGTCGGTGCTAAACGACCGCAGCTTGACCTGCCATGGACACGCGTCAGTCCACTCGATTGAACCCGTGGGGTGTCGAACACGCGCCAACGCGGTCTCCAATCTGTGTTCGCTCAGTGTGCGTACCTGTTGGCTGAGGCCGGCTTCAATGGCCATCGGATCCGTATCCAGCCACTCTTGCTCGGGCACGTCCGCGCTGTCATTTGTATATACGAGGAGGTTGAACACGGTTGGCTCGTACACCAGTGGTAGGAAAGTCACTGAGGCCACGACTTGCTTGATGATATGCCGTATCTCTTTTTGGATTTCCGCCTCGGGCTTTGGGGGTGCACTGCAAGAGGTAATTAGAAGTAATGGACGGAAAGCCGGGGCCAGGTATGTACGGTTCTGAACCTTCCTCTGGAGGAGCAACGAGGTCAACATTAAAGGTCCAACGCTCGAGCGGGGTCCGGGTGTCCTTTGAGAGGAGGACGAGGACGAGTTGGGTGACGTTTCCTTTGAGCAACCAGGCTGGAATTGCAGCATTAGACGCGGAGTATGCTATTTCAGTATACGCACTATTTACTTGTTTGAGGATGCGATCGAGATACGTCTCGAGTGCGGGGTCTTCTGTGAGCATGACTGTCTGGCCATACTTCTTGACCATTTTAAAGTCATCTGCTGGGTATACACCACGTTGGAAGAGGATGCTACGCGTCGGCAGCTTTGGTCAATCGTCCAATCGTCCATAACGCGGATTTTGAGAATCGATGGGTGTTGCTGACCTGTTTACTGCGAATTTGAAGAAATCCGTTACGATAGCCGTTGATCCCTTGAGTGTAATGGGTTTCTGGGCCGTCTTGGACATTGCGGCTGTGGTGGCTCGGGAGCTGAGTTTTAATTTGTTTGTCCCCTTTGGAGCCAGCCACCTCGCCACTGCTTGGGCCGTGAGCAGCGATGGCGCCTCCAAACTGCCATCCTCTCGTCCAGTTTACAGACAGGTCAGTGCTCTTCTTCCCAGTCGCCGTTTTGGGGAGCTGAGCTGAGTCGCGTGCCTCGTCCTTGCAGGCTCTTCTTCACGTCGTGGAGGGGTCCAGCTCCCCCCCAGAACACCATCAACTCATCCATCCAAGGCCCCGAGGATTATCCACTTATAAAGCGGCCCATCGCACCCGTCGACAACCAACACGCGAAATATTACTTCTTTACCGTCGACAACCAACTCACCTATCTCTCCTTCTTCGAAGACTGGGGTCCGTACAACCTCGCGAACGTATTCCGTGCCTGCATCCTCTTCCATGAACTCCTCCAGGCAAGTCCCGGTCTACCACCCTTACCAAGCCCGCACCCTCACACATTCACATTTCATAGGACAAGGAAAACGCAGAACACAGAATTGTCCTCTATTCTTCAGACGATCCACGTAAAAAGGCAAACGCAGCCCTTCTCCTCGCCCTCTACGTTCAAATCGTTCTTCACCGCCCGCCATGGGAGGCATTCCACCCTCTCGCTGATATGGAACTTATGCCCTTCCGAGACGCCGGTCGAGCACGCCCCGACTTTAATCTCAGTATACAAGACTGCCTTTGGGGCATCTGGAAAGCCATGCAAAACGGACTCTGCAACATGAACGAGTTTTCCGTCGATGAATACGAGTACTATGAAAAGGTAGAAAATGGGGACTGGAACTGGATCACTCCTGGCTTTATCGCCTTTGCCTCACCCGTAGACAACGCATGGATCGCAAAGCAGAACGGTGACAAGTCGAGCAAGCATTCGGCACTCCAACGACGCCTCCCTATCCCCTTCCAGAACTGCCTCGACTATTTTGAGAAGAAGCACGTCAAGATAGTCGTCCGACTTAACCAGCCCCTCTATGATAGACAGGTCTTCCTGGATCGCGGTATCGATCATATGGAGCTCTATTTCGACGATGGCACAAACCCCACCGATGAAATCGTTCGCACCTTTATCAACGTGGCCGACGCGGTCACTTCCAAAGGCGGTACGTTAAATATTTGATACAGCGAATAGATGCTGAGCTGATTGCAGGCGTTGTCGCTGTACATTGCAAGGCTGGACTAGGCCGTACCGGTACTCTCATTGGAGCATATCTCATCTGGAAGTACGGTTTCACTGCTAATGAAGCCATTGCTTTCATGCGCATTGTTCGACCGGGAAGTGTGGTCGGACCTCAGCAGGTGCGGACAGAAAATTGGAATCATTGGCTAGGTACTAATCTTACGCAGCATTATATGTACCTGAAGCAGCTCGAGTGGAACAAGTGGGCTGCTGCCGACGAAGTCCGTCGAGCAGCCGAGAGCCAGACGGAAGAAAACGGCCGCGTCACACCTGACATGCAGATTGACAGGATACCGCCAGTTACACCCTCGCGGCACGTTCTAGCGACCACCGCGGCCGTTCAGGAGATCGCCAACCCTCCACAACCTCGCAAAACACCTCGCAGCAAGCGCACAGTTGTCGAGGATATGATGGACGAGGATGTTCCCACCCTGAACCTCACTTTGAATGAAGAGGAGCGTGACCACAGTGGCCCACTGCCGCCCTCACCGATGAAGCCCCTTTCGAGACCTGCGCCAACACGCCGGCCTGTGTCCCGTGCTGCTGCCAACGGGCCTATCGCCGCAACCGCGACCCCATCAAACACGCCGAGCGGCAGACAGACGCGCTCAGTGACTGCAAAGGCCTCGGCTAACCAAACTGAAGCCAGCTCGCCAACAACCAGAGCGGCCGCAGCAGTCCTGGGAGGGCGAATTCCTCGTCTAACACGTGCAAAGGATACAGATTCTGCACTACCCAGCGCGATGACAACGCGCTCGCGAGCGGCCGGCAAACCCCCTCCACCAGAGACGCCTTCACGTTTGCCCAAACCGCGCATCCCCGCTAAACGCACCTACGTCACGCTCGAGATGGACAGCGGGAATGAGTCGGGTCCAACAGAGAACTCCCGCGTGCCAGCTACGAATGGGCGGGCTGGTGCGTCTAGCCCAACGGGGAGGTCCACACGGCGGAAGAGCGCGGGTGCTAAGCTCAAGCTCGTTGAAGACCCGTCTGCGTCGACTGAATGGGTTAGCTCGCAGGAGGCCGTGGCGGTCGTCGAGCCTGCGGGAAAGGGCGGGCGACCGTCCCTTCGTAACGTCAGGCGACGACGGAGCTCGTTTAGCTCTGCTGACGTTGTAGCATAGGCGATGGACTTCTTCGATTCCCGTGTCTTACTCTGGCTTGACGCATCCACATCTCATCACATCAACCGCAGCAGTTCTTTCTTCTCAGTCTCATTCAAGGCTTTCACGGCACTCCAATCTCACTCTCTTTGCTAGCAATCTCCCTCACGCCCCCTCACCCCGATCGGCCGTCTGGTTCACGCACGCTCTCCTGTTAGCATGATCTGTGTCTCTCGTATATAGCGTTAGCACTTGAGAAATGTGTAATTTTACCACTAGGTTTAAACCTTCACCTTCTTCAGAACACCCGTATACGCATGAAACCAACATTGACAATACGTAGTTGCATTCAAGCGAAGAAACAGCGAGAAAATACATTATGGAGCTCGTGCCAAATAAACCTACAAACCAGAAGGGAACCGAGGTGAAGTCATATTTCGAACACAAGGAGCAAGCATGTGGGTATAGAGTACATGGCTGAATCAAGTGGGGACGGCGGAAGGCCGCCTGGGACTGCCAGCCGGAGGCTTAGGACCAGCCAGGGTGAGACTAATACGTGCAAGGGCACCTTTGTCAATTACAGGGCGTGTATGGGGGCGTTCTTGGGACCGAGGAGGAAGAGGTGGAGGGAGGGCTGGTTTCTCATGACGAGGGCTGGACGAGGTGACTGGTTGCTCAGCAGGTGGCGCCGCAGCTGCTGCTTGTTGACGGCGCTGAACATTAGCAGGGTGAAATGGGAGGTGTGCGAGATGAAGGGCGTGTCCCCGTTTCCCGCGACCTCTCCCGCGGAAACCGTGATTGGGGTATGGAGCATGAGACTCAGGTTCAGAGGACATTCCAAAGGGACCATCGTCGGATGCAGGCAGTTCTGGAGTAATTGGCGCTTGTTCTGAGGCAGACAGTGGTGCCTGTCCATGCATACGCTGGTGAAGTGTTTTGCGTTTTGTTTTGCCTTCCTGAGTTGGGGTTAGCGGTTGGTCGAGTCCTCCAGGCTCTGTTTGCTCCTTCTTCTCTTTCCGCTTGGGTTTCGGTTTTGGAGGCTGACTTTTACCAGACTGTGTGGCACTGAGCAGTCCCGTTGTCGTCGCGTTGGTGGCCGCGGTCGTGTCAGCGACCGGTTCTTGACTGCCGGAAGGGGCGGCTTTATCGTCGAGGCGTTCTGGTAGAGCGGGTTCCTCTTCCTTGACGCTCTGCATCTGGTCGATGCTTGGTTTTGGGACGGCCCACTGCGACAAGTCCGGTAGGCTCTCTGGATCTTCCTCCTCATCAGCCCAATCGAGGCCCATGGCGGGGACATAGCGCGAGTCGATGGAGCTGTTCTTCGAATGTGTGGCAAGCGCTTTGACTTTATTAACGAGGACGTCGGCATCGAGTCCAGGCCCGGCTAAATGGGGAGGGACTTCCTTCATTGCAGCAGACTTAGGTGGGTCGGACACGGTGGAAGAAGGGGGGTGATTCCCGGATGTCCCACGTGATGCATTTGACTTTCGACGCGGCTGCCCTCGCGATCCATTTGCCGTTGAGCTAGGCGCGGGTGTTTGGGTCACTGGTGCTCTGGACGCGGCACCAGAGACGGGAGTCACAGCAGGCTGGTCACCTGGAACATCCTGGCCGACGGCGGACTGGCTCACGGAGTGTGATGCCCCGTCGCGTTCGCCGTTTGTGAGCTGTCGGCCATGTCCTCGGTTACTCCGCCCCCGTCCACGTCCACGGCCTCTGCCCCGATTACGCCCATTGGAAGTGTCGTTCACTGGCGACGTTCCTTCAGAGCTCATGTGGGTGTAGCCGGTGTTAAGTCTGCGAGAATCGTCCAGATGACTTCAGCCAAACGCCCGCACAACGAGCAAACGACAAACACAGGTGATTGCAGATATTCGGGAAAATGTTAGAGTAAAGGAGGGGGTGTACCGCACTGCTGGATGAATGCCAGAGGATAGTTGTGGGTCCAAGATACAGTAACCACCTGTCACCAACCAGGTCTCACGTTTTCCGCCTCAGACCTCAGACGTGAAGTATGCTAACTCGAGCCCCATAGCTTTGATCGGCTCAGACCGATTTGCCAAGTTTGAGACGACGCCCAGGCCCACAAGGACTTTTCGCAGTCTACCCTCCCAAAGTAGTGAGGCAGTCTTCGAGGCATTTGAGTCAACGCAGTAGAAATACGACAAGGAAAACACTCACTTGGTTTGTCGACACGCTGGCTTTGAGTACACCCTGGACTTTTCGTTCTTCGTTGATCATGTCGATCGATGCTGGAGGATCACTCGCGTTCCGCCGTGGTCGTATCCACCACTCCGCTCCCATTGACCATTCGCTCTCGTAGCTGTAGACATTGAAATTGAAACGCGAGCAGAGTGCCAAGTCCCGTGAAACTCGGGAGGCGTACGCGGCTTGGATATGCCCCAAAAGTGGGTTGAGGATTGCGGTGATGGTAGTCGGAGGCTGTGGGTGATACTCCTGAACTGTACCGGATGTCGGTTGCGCAGGCGCTGGCGTCGCATCCGGCACGGTCGTAAAACGCAGGGCGGTTGTAACTACGACGCGTCAGTATATTCTTGTGGGTAGCAATTCGGGAGTAACCCACTCCCTCCGCTCTTATCCCGTAAACTAAAAAGGACCTCCGCGCCGGCGCTGAGCCTCCCTTTCAGCCCACCATTCATCGCATCGTCCTCATCCACTCGCTTGGTTGGTAGTGCCAGAGTTTCGCCCTTATCTTCTCCTTTACCCTTTCCAAAATTGTAGAGTATTTGGCCACCCCACATACCGTTCTTGGCATTGTATGTGAGCTCTGAACCCCATTTACCACGGTCGTGCTGGAGACTGAAGGCGATATGACTGTCATCGGGATAATCGCCTTTCCTTGTCTTCCTGCTAGTCGACTGCGACCCCAACTCCGATCGCAAGGCCACGGCGACCTGGGTAGAAGGTCCAATCCGAGTAGAATAGAGCCCGTCGAGCGTTCCTGATGGCACGTACAACCTGCCATATAGTAGATAGTCTGTACAGGAATAAGTTGATGCCGCTGTTATGATAGAACGGGAGACTTACGCTGCGGTATGTCAACGCGCTCGCCACCGAGCCATGTCTCGTCACCCAGAAGATCTGGAGGTTTCGGTCTGTCATAAATTTTGAAACTGGAGACAACATCTCCGAATTTTACATTGGCAGAGCTTCGGATGTCGAGGTCGCACGAGGTAAAGATGTATCCGAGTGAGCCATGGAGAGATGGGAGAGCATTAAGGGAGTAGGTGGTATTAAACAAGCTGTTTGGAGACTTTGAAACATGAAAATGAAGTCCTCGCGGCACCTCGAAATCGAGAATGGCTACTCATAAGATCAGGACAAGCCAGAATCGAAAAGAGCGCGGCCAACCTTTTGCAGAGTAGGTCAAATTCGAATACCGGTTATCATCGTTCCAGCCCGTTGAACGGTGATACCGTCTCTGCACATACGACGCGAACGGCAGCATCCAAGTGGAATGAATTCGATTGAATTCTTCATAAATAGGTCATATCTCTGATAAGCGGATGTCTACAGCATCCTGGGGGCATATCCGCAGCTCAGAAGGTAGCAACTAATCATCGTCCCCAGCCACCACGACCACCACCCCGAGGGGGTCCACCACGACCATATCCAGTAAAAGGTGCTCTGTAGTTATCCCCGCCACGATACCCGTTACTATGAGGCTCAGACCAATACCCATGGCCATTATCGGCCCGGCCATATGTTGGGGCACCACGGCCACCGCCTGCCCGCATACTGTCATGATGATATGATGGACCACGACCAGGATAGCCATCGCGCCTTGAGCTGTCTCCTGGCGGCCCACCACGCCCTCGCCCTCGCCCTCCTCTCTGGACGTGATTGTAATCCGACGAATCAAGGACTCGAGGCGGATGCTTCACACCACGGAGTAAGTGAGATCGGTGAGGCACTCGCTGCCTTGGGAAGAAGTAGAATGCGGAAATGGAACGGTCGTTTTCGATGTCCATTAGACCAACGGAAGTCAGAGGACTGATGAATGTAGAACCAGGTACACATTCTGGGTTCGCCAACAACGAACCGGAGAGAGAACTATGTTGCGAATCAATATCAATAGGCTGAAGGGGCTGCTGGTCAGGGTCTCTCAAAGGTACACTTCTAGCGAGCTACGCACCTCTTTGCTTCTGCGTTTACCGTATAATGCACATATAAAGTCAAAGAGTGGATGGTGCTCAGACACGAAGAGGATATCGTTGCCCCAACTATTGCGTCGCTTCTCTTCCTCAGTAGCTTGCGCATAGTAGGGCTGCATCGCCTCTAAGAGGCGGTTCTCCTCTATGAATGGTAGTAGCGCGACTCCCTGCCAAGCCATACGCTTGCCGTTCATGTCGATCTCAAAAGTCGTTGGATAGAAATCAATGATGGGCGAATCTTCATCGATCATGAGCTTTTGTAGCTCTGATGGTACGTGGAAACGACTGGTGCGAGAGTTTGGTTCAACTTCATCGAAGAGCTCTGGACTCACCTCGCGGCGGGGAACACGCCCATTAATTGTTCAAAAGGCTTGAATGGTTTGCCAACGTCAAATTTGATGTCCATCTTGTCCATTTCCTTAAAATCTGAAGCAAATGGGGCGAAGTGGTAGGGGTAATACCATTGCCAGGATGGTGTCTGAAGAATGGTCAGGAAACAAAACTAGAAAAAGGTATGGAGGTTTAATACCCCCTGGAAGTAGTAACACAACACCCAGGCAAGCCCTTCGACGTAGTGTTTCGTGATCCTGAAAGCAGATTCATGAGCGAGTTCCGACTAACTGCAAGCACCCTCACTTTTTCCGTAGCTCGTCATCACTGGCTTCAGCACTAAATTTCTGCCGATAGTATCGCTCCTTGTAGCCGGGCTCCCATAATCTATTAACTGGTTAGCACCATTTAAGAGGCAGGTGAAATGCACCACATACCTCACAGAATCAACCTGCTCAACAGACCCATCAGGGTTGACCTTGAGGGAAAGGAGATTGCTGGATTCCTCTGCCACATCATCGCTCGAACTCTCCTCATCCTCAATTTCGTCGCGCTTCCTCTTGAGTCCACGAGGGGCAGCAAAATCTTTCCCCCCATCCTCCTTTTCGCTCACTCCCGTGGAAGAACCGGCCTCCGCAGGGACACAAGCCGGTTCACTCGTATTGACCATTGATGGGGCTGGTACCTCGTCGTCTTCCACGTCCATGTCAGCTTCTTCGTCGTCATTTGAGGTACTATTCTCGACGACTACAGACACGGTCGGTGCCTCAGCCGATGGTCCGATGGAGACCACAGGCACGGGGTTGGATGGCAGAGCGTCGTCCATTAAGTCGCCCTTCAGCGCAGCAGCGGCTTTCAAATTGGCCGCTCGGATTGATGCGCGCGTTGCAGTTGCAGCCTCCTCGCTCGGTTCTTGCCTTATCGTCGAAAGTGCAAATGCCCGCAGAGTCTCCGCCTCGCTTTGGGTGTTCGAGCCGGGTTCAGCTGGGAGGTTTAATCGAGAACCATCCACTTCCACACCATTTCCCCCTTCAACTCGCTTTCGTTTTGCATTTCGTTCTTCAGCTAAATGACAACAGAACTGTGAGTGTGGTAGAATAACGAGTGCTAGTCCTACATGCCTTCTTTCCTGCGCTGGAATATCTCGTCCTCCCTCTGTGTAAGTGCATCCAACATAATCTGTGCGCGCTTCAAGTCCATGCTCCCATTGTTGGTAAGGAACCCGCCCATCCGTGGAAGTTCCCGCTTCCAAATGCTTATAAGCATATCAATAGCTCCTTCTCTGATCTCCAAAGACGGCAGATGGGGTAAGAAATCATTCCCGACGAAGAAAATGAGCAGAATCCAGTCATCAATCGCACGCTCAAAGTCGAACGGGAAAGGCGTGCAGATGTCTAGCTCCATTTCGAGGTACTCGCGCAGGATGCAGACGTCGAGGAAAATGAATTTTTTCTTCTCAGGGCTCGATTTATCCGCAGGCTTTTCGAGCATCTCGTTCGTGCATTGTGCCTGGAAATGGCCTTCCTGTCCACACTTCTTGCAGGCAGTCTTATTTTCTTGACCAAAGACGTCCTCTCGCAGCACTCGGAAGTATGGCTCATGGGTGGCTAAGGAAAGCATGATTAGGTCCGCATCCTTGATGTTTGGTTCAGTAATTGTCCAAAGAAACATTGAAGTTACAGACCAGCCCATAAATTACGTGTCGGCTGTTGGGGTTGTAGTATGGAGTTACTCGTTGCCGCCGAATGAAGTCCATGATCTTGTGTTCACCCTCTCCGGGCACACTGGCATCAGATAATATGACCTGTAACTGTTTCAACTCGGTTAGTTAGTTGTATTACCTACGACGGCAAGAACTCTTCTTCACATTTTTCCACCCTGGATCAGAGTTCATCTTCTGTGCTATCCAGAAACGGAGAGATTCGGCCAAGAGATTCATGAATGGTGTTCCTGATACGAAAACGGTCAGTCATCGTGACATTCGTCATGGTCGACGAACCTGGAGTGATGGCATTGGAGTCCCAAGACTTTTTGTTCTTGGTCTCTTCACTGACCGGCTTTCCTAGTGCTGTTTCCCAAACGTCACTATGGATGCACCAAAGGTTCTGCGAATACACTGACCTTCGAACATAGCGATAGCTTCCTTACGTTGTTCCTCTTTCTCCTTCGCTTCCTGTGAAGACCTAAAACGTCGAGATCGCTGTTGGTTCATCTTAGCACGAGGAGCAACACCATCTGGAAGCTCTTTGGTTGAGTTGACGTGGAGTGCCCAATAAGCCCATACCTATGGCCATGAAGAGAAGTTTCCGGGGCCGAATCATATTAACAATACGTTCAGTATAGTTGAAGATCTCGACCATCATGTCTTCTTCCGTTTCAGGTGGTGGTTTACCCTCGGGGTGCGTACATGGATGGACCTAGGACAGTCAGTAAGAAGGAAGGCAATTGGGCTGTGGAATACTCGCAATGCCGTTCATATCGAGATAGAGATTGTCGAACTCGACGTCATTTGGGTTTGGGTTTGAAATGTCTACCGGGACGACGATTTCGTTACCTTCGCTCGTCTTCTGCGACATCTCTGACTAATTGTACGTTGTTAGGACTGTGTGTTCGATGACCCGGCGCGCTGAATGGTGCGCTCACCAATTTTTGGGTACTTCCTGCTAAGCCACCTGAAGAGGGCTGGAACTCCCTGTTACGGTGAATATGGATATGTGGTTTTTCCAACATGCGGTAACATTTGCGATGTACGGCCGCGACTGCTTACCATAATGACCGGTGGTGGCGAAGGTTCAAGGTTGGTCTATCAACCTTGGACCTCGCCGTTGCGGCAGTGTAGGATTGGACGTTGTTCGCCGGGGAAAAGTACAACGAAGAGGGTATTGTAAGGCTTGAGATCCTGCGCGTTGGCTCCGTACCCTGCCGTAGATCGCAACTCGCCGCTGACTCCGCTCTTCTCTGTTCTCCACCAGCTGCATCCCGGCGTCATCACAGCGTATCAACAGCATCAAAATATCTCGTCTTCTTCCATTTCTAACCCCGATGAGCCGTGTTCCACAGGTCCAGGACGTCCTCATCTCCCCCGCATCTCTCGCAACTCCCCAGCTCAGACTATGGCAACAACCAATCGCTCTAGGTGGTGCGTTTACTCATTCAACCGATGCTCGGCTAGTCCCTCGCCAGCAGACCGACGAAACGCTTCTCTCCCCGCCACAAAACGACAGAGGCAGGCTATTCCGCGCATTTTCTATGCCTCCCCCATCACAACTCGGTCACCTCAATCGCCCTCATGGTTCTCTCTCATCCCGTGACTCTCCACCCGTCTATACACCACCAACACCCGCATCTCCCTCGGCAGAACTCGCACAAGAACTCGCAGACTCGGTCCAGATGGTCATCCAAACTCTGCTACAGATATCTCCTCCGCACCTTCTCGATCCTGCGAAAGAGCAGTTCTCCGCCTGCGCTCTCCAGATTCCGACTCCGTCTATCTCGGCCCTCCTCACCTCTATGAAGAACCTCAATTACATGTCCAAGCATATGTCCTCCCTTCTTTCTCCGTTTGTGGAAACGCCGACGCACAATTTTGCTACCCAAGATGAGTTTGACATCGGCGAAATGCTTCAAAGCGTCGGAGATGCACTGAGTGGGATTGCCGCAGAGGCAGGTGTGGAACTTGTTATTTTTCATGGTGATGTAACCATGAAGCATGTTGCTGTGCGAGGTGACGAATGTGGTATTTCCTATAGTCTCTCGCATGTGAGCATGAACCTATTCTCGCGACTCGGTGGTTTGACCTTAATGTACCTAGATCATACGTCAAGTCATATCAGTAGCAAATACACGCGACGTGGTCGAAATAGGCCTTCAACTTTTGGCACCCCACGACTCCTTACCCGATCCTCTCGCATGTAACTCGCCTCAGGTCCCTGAGAATGGACCCCTCACAGGAATATTTGAGGTGGTGCATAAGCCGTACACCACTGAGGGTGAGACAGAAACACCCACTCCCAATTTCCAGATGAAAACGCTTCAGCGATTGCTCAGCTATATCAATGGGCGACTTGACCCGGCTACAACCACAGGCGGAGCATCATCCTATAGGTTATCTCTACAACTACAACGCGGATTCCCCGTCCTCGAACCAAAAATAATCTCAGAGGAAGATGAATCCACCCGCCAGCCATTCCCTAATTTACGCCTGGCGCGCGAACCAACATTAGAAGAGCTGACTTCCTTTGCCGAAAAACTAAAGGGTCTGAAGGCCACTTTCTATGCGAGTAGCGAAAGTTCCTTCGCCCACCACTTGACGTCCTACCTCACTGCCTGGGGCATGGATGTCTCCCACATACCTACCGACGAATGTCCAATACATGTGGACACCCCTCCGTCAATTTCACAGCCCTCTGGTCCCGAGAGAGAGGGCCCAATGTTGCCAAATAGTTCCGACGCTGGCCCTCAAGATCAACCCGTTTCTGCACTGCCAGCAAATGGCATCCTCCAATCACGCTGTCCTTCATTTATTATCATCGATGATGACGTTGCAGCTTTACAAGCTCGCTTGTTGGAAACCCGTATGCAAACCCTGAGCACGCCAGCACCGGTACGGTTTAAGCGACCTCACCTAGTTCCTGGACAACGGACTCGCTCTACGCCTTCAGTTCCTCGTGCCCCCACCAAGACGGCCCCAACAGACCCGCTGGTCATCCTTCATTTCACCAACCTGGCCAACTTCAAGGTCGTTAAGGATATCATGCAAGCATCATTCCCTTCGACCACACCCTCGATGGATGTCTTGCCGGAAGTCATAGTTGTCCCTAAACCTGCCGGCCCTCGCCGTTTCCTCACAGCCTTGTACACAGCCATCACGAAACCTTTGGTTGATCCCTTCTTCCACCCTATCGCGACCTCACCTATGAGTCCCGCAGGTCAAGCTGCATCACCCTTCTTTGTACCAAATGGCACGAGTTCGACCCCAGGCGAAAGTACGACACCGAAAAACGATAAACCCATTACGGAACCTTCAACCTCCCCAACCATGGCAGAAAACCTCAGCAACCAGCAACCCCAGCAACCCCTTGCCGCCTCTCCGTTGGCATTCGACGATCTCGAATACTTCTCAAAATCCGCGAAACCGTTTGGCGGATCAGCTTCCTCGGGTGTCTTGATCCAAAGTCCCGACGGTCGACCTGCGGGTATCTTTTTTGATGCGCACCCGAAGCCACTCAGCCGTAGCGGGTCTACCAGTCGACCTACCGACAAGGAAGGAGGTCTAAAGGTAGCCGCTGAGCGTCGAAAGAGTGCAGTCCCCAAAGCCATATCAGGCGAGGTTCCACTGAAAGTCGGTGACACTCTTGCTTCTCTCCCAAAAACGAGGGCTCCGCTCCTACGCGTGTCGACTCCAGAAATCAACCAGACCAAGGGAAAAGCAGCGGAGACCCGTGCCGTTGTCTCCTCGGCAAATGGTTCCGCAGCGCCGGGAGTGACCATGTCCATGACCCCACCTGGCAGCGAACAGGGGAGGGAGCGAACAGGGGACGGGAGGGAAAAATCTGGACGAGGATCATTGCCGCCAAATGGCCTCAGTAATGATACCACAGTGGTAACTAGCTCTCCAGTCGGTGCCT